>JAESFN010001180.1_pt1 | contig 13284 bp, 12 predicted proteins | sample 9269411 | NCBI WGS metagenome assembly JAESFN01 (sample SAMN14505399, study PRJNA617100) | algae metagenome | isolation source: Iphinoe sp. HA4291-MV1 and co-occurring heterotrophs from trail next to... | place: USA: Maunawili Falls, Hawaii | collected 2009-07-25
TCCGTCGTCCGACATCCGTAGCTCCGGAGGAGCGCTTACGAGTAGCCTGGGGTGAAAACCCCAGGTCTCCGCACGAGCCACGAATCTCCCCAAAAACGTGCCCTCTCCTGCCGCAGCGGGAGAGGGCACGAAACGTTGTGACACCCTGCGCTTCGTACCTCCTGTCACATCCCACCCGTTCCCGCGTCATACCCCAAGGTTCGCAGCGAGCAAAGGATGAATCGATATGGCGCAGGTGCGACTCGATCTAGATGCGGCAACGCGCGAGCAACTCTTTGCCCAGCTTGGGCGATTGGTCGAGCAGCATCACGAGGCGGTTGCCGATCTGCCGGTGGCGCCGCAGGTGGAACCGGAAACGATTCGCCGGGAATTGCAGCGCTACGATTTCGCGGCTCCGATCGCACCAGCCGACGCGCTGAATCAGGCCGCTGAGCTGCTGGCGAAGTGGACGGTGCACACCACGAACCCCGCCTATTTCGGGTTGTTCAATCCCACCCCGGCGTTCATGGGCATCGCTGGTGATGCCCTGGCAGCGGCCTACAACCCGCAAATGGCGGCCTGGAGCCACGCACCCGCTGCCGTGGAGATCGAACGCCACCTGATCAATTTCTTCGGCGAGCGCTTCGGGTTCCCCGGCGATCGCGTCGCTGGTTCGTTCACGCAGGGTGGGGCGGAGGCGAATCTCACCGCCGTGCTCCTGGCGCTGACGCGGCGGTTTCCTGACTACGGCGATCGCGGTTTGCGGGTATTGCCAGGGCAGCCGGTCTTCTACGCCTCGGCGGAAAGCCACCTCGCCTGGCTGAAAATCGCCCACGCCACCGGGCTCGGCCGCGATGCCGTGCGCCTGGTGCCGGTGACGGACGATCTCAAACTCGATACCGCCGCGCTGCAACGGTTGATTGCCGGGGATCGCGCCGCCGGGAACCTGCCGTTTCTCGTGGTGGCGACTGCCGGTACCACCGCCAACGGCATCATCGATCCGCTGCCGGAGATCGCCGAGCTCTGCGCCCGCGAGCAGGTGCATTTCCACGTCGATGCCGCCTGGGCGGGGGCGGCGGTGCTTTCCGATCGCTTGCGACCGCTGCTGGCGGGGATCGAGCGCGCCGATTCGATCACCATCGATGCGCACAAATGGCTCTCCGTGCCGATGGCGGCGGGGATGTTCATCTGCACTGATGCCGCCGGGTTAGGAGACGCCTTTCGCGTTTCCACCGCCTATATGCCACCCGCCAGCGCCTTCACCGCCGATCCCTACACCCACACCATGCAGTGGTCGAGGCGCTTCATCGGGCTGAAGCTATTCTTGGCGCTCGCTGTTGCTGGGCGCGATGGCTACGCCGATCAACTCGAACACGATGTTCGCCTGGGTGACGCCCTGCGAGATCGCCTGCGCGCGGCGGGATGGCGCATCGTCAACGACACCCCGTTTCCGGTCATCAGCTTCGATCACCCCGGCTACGACGCACTCCCGCCGGAGGAGCGCGATCGCGCGCACCAGCGCATCGCCGATACCATCGTCGCCGGTGGTTCCGCCTGGATCTCCACGGTCAAACCGCACGGCCGCACCGCTCTGCGCGCCTGCATCATCAGTTATCGCACCATCGAACGTGATCTCGACAACCTGATCGCGGCATTGGACGCGGCTCGCCGGGTACAGTAGTCAGCGCGTTATCCGTAGGCGCGTCGTCCGTCGCCCGTAACAACGGATAACGGACGACGGATAACGGAAAACGCGGAGAAGAATGCTCGATTCCGCAACAATCGCCGCCATCGCCACCCCGCCGGGAGCCGGTGGGATCGGCATGATCCGCATCAGCGGTCCCGAAGCCACATCGATCGCCGGGCGCATCGCGCGGCTACCGAATGGGCGAGCCGTGACGCTGCGCCGCGACCGCTCGCATCGCCTGATCTTCGCCACCATCACCGAACCGGAAACCGAGCGCGTGGTGGACGAGGTGCTGATCGGCTGGATGGCCGGTCCGAAGAGTTTTACGCGCGAGGACACCGTGGAAATCTCCTGCCATGGCGGAGCGTTGCCGCTGCGCGAAACGCTGCGGCTGGTGCTTGCCTCGGGAGCGCGTCAGGCTGAGCCGGGCGAATTCACCCTGCGCGCCTTTCTCAATGGCCGCCTCGATCTCACCCAGGCCGAGGCGGTGCTGAATGTGATCGATGCCCGCACCAGCACCGGTCTGCAGCTCGCGGTCGACGATCTCGGCGGCTCGCTCGCCGGTCGCATCGCGCCGGGACGCGCGGCGGTGCTCAGCCTGCTCGCCTATCTCGACGCCGCCGCCGATTTCCCCGAGGATGAAATCCCCCCGATCGATATCGCTGCCGAGCTGGCACTCGCCGAATCGACCCTAGCCGGGATCGTCGCCGGGGCGGGGCAGGGGATGCTCTATCGCGACGGTGCGCGCGTGGCGCTGGTGGGGCGGCCGAATGTCGGCAAAAGCAGCCTGCTCAACGCCCTGTTGCGCGTCGATCGCGCCATCGTTACCCCGATCGCGGGTACCACCCGCGATGTCATCGCCGAAACCGCGAGTATCAGCGGAATTCCCGTAACCCTACTCGATACCGCCGGTATTGCCGATACCGCCGATGTGGTGGAGCAGCTCGGTATTGCCCGCAGCCGCGATGCGCTCAGCACTGCCGCCGCCGTGGTGCTGGTGCTCGATGGCTCAACTCCGCCCACCGAGGACGATCGCACCGTGGCCGAGCTGGTCGCCCAGCGCCTGCCATCCGGCAACGGACAGCACCCGCCGGTGCTGATCGCGATCAACAAACGCGATCTGCCCCAGCAGGCCGACCAGCAGGCGATCGCCGATCTCCTTCCCGGCGCCCGCATCGCTGAGCTCTCCTCAGTCACTGGCAACGGGCTGCAGGAGCTGGAAACGGAACTCGTGGTGCTCCTCGCCGGTGATGCCGCGCGCAATGCCGCCCCCGCGCTCGTCACCACCCGCCAGCGCGCTGCTCTCGAACGCGCGCTGATGCACCTGCGCGAAGCCGTGGCTGCCCACGAGTTCGGCGTCCCGCTCGATCTCCTCGCCGTCGATGTCCGCGCCGCCATGCGCGCCATCGGCGAAGTCACCGGCGAATCGATCGACGAAACGGTTCTCACCGAAATCTTCAGCCGGTTCTGCATCGGGAAGTAGGGGCAGGTGACACGGCACTGAAGTGACCGTGCTGACCCGCGAGAAGTCCTTCCAGGACTACGATCGCCTGGGACCGGTCACTTCCCTGCCCGCCGCACATCCGTAGGGGAGCCCTTCTCCCGTGTTCGTGACGGGGAGACGGGAGGCCACGAGGGCCTCCCCTACGGAAATCGTTGACTCAGTCCCGGAGGGACTTTCACCTGTCAGCACGGTCACTTTAGTGCCGTGCCCACCACGCGAATCTTCCCGTTGTCACAGCTCCCGCAGCCGTTCCAGCACCCGGTGCCAGCGGTTTGATGGCAGCGACGGCATGAGCAATCCCAAGCCGGTGGTGAATTTGCTGATGGAGGTCGGGCGGATGCCGTGGCGCCAGAGAACGCGGTCGATCGAGGTTGGTTTTCCCGGTCCCTTGGTTTCCACGATGAGGTGGTTGGGGATCGTTTCTTCGGCGCCGTCGGGACGGATGAAGCGGAGATCGCTATCGATCGTGGCGCGACCCGCTCCGTGCGGCAGTACCAGGGTGGTGCGGCGGTAGCGGGTGGTGATGCAGTGGCGGAGTTCGCCCGCGTAGGGAGCCACCTGCGGGAATTGCGCCAGCCACTCCTGTTCGTTCCCAGCCAGGTGCGTGAGGTGCAGCGCATCGTGATCGATCCGGTGCTTCACGGTGAGCCCACGGCTATCGCGCACCTTCACTTCCAGCATGCACAGCCCACTCTCCAGGTAAAGCCGGGTGCGCACCTTGAAGCGGTTCGGACGCCGCCGCGCCGCCCGGAGGTAAGCGGAAGAGTGTGCATCGTCGAAATACGGCGTCAGGTATTCGAATCGCCGGTCCCCCTCGATTTCCAGCACCCGCGCTTCACGATCGAGTCCGGCAAAGAACTCTTCGGCGTATTCGACCGGCAACAGGTATTTGCGGTCCTGACGAGTGAGGAAAGCCGCTTCGGCCTGAAGTTCCGCCAGCGAAATCGTGTCCAGATCGGTGAATGGTTCGCGCAACACCACGCTCATCGCCAGATCGCCTCCGGGGTGGGCGCGATCACGCGCGCGGTCTGTGCCTGATTGGGGAGCTCGAAGCGAACCTGGGCGATGGTGGTGTCGTTGACGAAATCGACCCGGCGGATCGAAACCCCGTGTACTTTGCCGCCCAGCAGCGCGCCGAGATGCGCGGTCAGCTCACGCTCGTCGGCGAAGGCGCGATCGAGCGTGAGCTCGTGCACGCGGTAGCGCCCAAGCAGGCGCGGATGATCGCTCACAAAGAGCGCCCCTACGATCAACCCCATCAGCAGCAATGTTGCCCGGGTATCGGTTACGCGCGTACCTCCGAGCAATCCCAGCGCCAGCGAGGCGAAGTAATAGGCGACCTGGCGTTGGTTCAATTCGTCCGAGCGCAACCGGATGATTGAGAGTACTCCGAACAACCCCACCGCCAATCCCATCGAAGCGGTAACGGTGGAAAGCACCGAGGCGATCGCCAGCACGCCGATGTTGATACTCAAAAAGGCGACCACCATATCGCGGTGACGATGACGCGGAAAATAGATCGCGAAGACCAGCACCACGATCGCGATGAGATCGGCGGCGATGGTTCCTGCATGTGACATTTGTGGACCCCCTGGGTACTGCGATGCTGCAAATGTTAAACGAATGTCTACTTGGGGTTTCTGAGAGTTCTTTGAGATCACCCGCGTCACGCTGTTTTGGGACGCGTTCCTGATTCACAGGAATCTCTCAAAACTCCCAACCACACTCACTCCGTACACACCTCGCTTCATTCGGGAGCGGGGTACCGGAGGACACCGATGTCACAGCTCGCAGTGCTGAACACCCCAATCAATCGCCGGCGATTGCTGGTCTTTTCCGCCGCCGGCGCGCTGGCGCTCTCGCCCGTTGTGCGCCGCGCCGCCTTCGCCGCCGTTGACTCCAGCGTTACTACCACCGACCTCGGCACCTTTTTCGATCCCGCCGTCATTCACGAGCTCGCCCTCGAATTCGATCAAGACGATTTCGAGGCGATGGTGACGACCTTCAAAGAGCAGGACAAGAAAGAGTGGATCGAGGCGACCGTCACGATCGACGGCAAAACCTATGAAAAGTCGGGGATCCGTCTCAAAGGCAATTCGTCGCTCGGCTTCGTTGGCACCGAGTCCGCGGCCGAGCTCCCCAACGATGCTCCGCCGATGGCAAGTCCGGAGGCATCCGGCCCGATGCTTACGACCGATGGCGAGGGCGGTGGTGGCGTCGATTTCGATATCCCCCAGGAGCTGCCCTGGTTGGTGCGGCTCGATAAATACGTGAAGAAGCAGGCGCACGACGGGGTAACTGAATTCGCGATTCGCTCGAATATGAACGGCTATCTCCTCAATGAGGTGGTTTCGCTCGATCTCCTGGCGGAAGCGGGGCTGGCCTCGCAGCGCGCCGCCTATGGCTCGCTCACCGTCAACGGCAGCGATCCGGTGCTGCGCCTGACTGTGGAGACGCCCGGCGATGCCTGGATGGCGGTGCATTTCTCCGCTGATGGGCTGCTGTTCAAAAGCGATGCCGATGGCGACTGGAGCTACAACGGCGATGATCCCACCGCCTACACCGGCTCATTCGATCTCGAAGCGGGCGGCACCGGCGACGATGCGGTCGATTACGAATCGATCGTGGAGTGGCTCGATTTCGTCAATAACAGTGACGACGCTGCCTTCCAGGCCGATCTTGCTACCCGGCTCGACCTTCCCGCCTTCACGACCTATCTCGCGATGATGGACTTGCTGCAAAACGACGACGATATCTCCGGACCGGGGAATAATTCCTATCTCTACTTCGCGCCTGATACTGGGCAGGTAACCGTGGTGCCGTGGGACATGAACCTCAGCTTCGCCATGGCGCTTGCCGCGGGCCGTACGATGAGGGGTGGCGGGGCTGGCCCGGTGTTCACCACAGAGCCAGGCGGCGCCGGTCCGTCCGGTACCCCGGTGGTGATCATCAACGGCGAAGTGGTTTCCGGTACTCCGCAGGCCGGGATGATGCCGGGTGGCGAGGGTGGCCCAGCCGGCAGAATGGGCGGGTTCAATCCCCTGGTCACGCGCTTCGATGAGGTGGACGAATTCACCGCGCAGGTGGAGAGCGCGACCGCCGAATGGAAAGAGAAACTCTTCACCAGCGGCCGGGCTGAAGCGTTGCTCGACACCTGGGTTACCCTGCTGCAAAACAATGCCGGTACGCTAGTTGACGCGGCGAATCTCGACGAACAGGCCGAAGCGATGCGCACCACGATTAAGGAGAGCTAATGCAGCCCCGGCCGCGCGTGCTCGTAGTTGACGACGAAGAAAATATCGCGTTTCTCGTCGCCCGCGCGCTCGAGCTGGCCGGGATGGAAACTGCCGTGGCGCCGGGCGGTCGCGATGCCATCGCGCAAACCGCCGCCTGGCGCCCCGATGCGCTGGTGCTCGATATCATGCTCCCCGATCTCGATGGCTTTGAGGTGCTGCGCCGCCTGCGCGATCGCGGGCACGAGCAGCCGGTGCTCTTTCTCACCGCGCGCGGCGATAGCGAGGATCGGGTGCGCGGGTTGCGCGATGGCGGCGCTGATTACGTGGTGAAACCGTTTGATATCGCCGAATTGGTGGCGCGAGTGCAATTGCGCCTGCGCCGCGATGGCGAGAGTGGTTCCGGGAATCGCCTGCGCTTCGCCGATCTGGAGATGGACACCGAGCGTCACACGGTTACCCGGGGCGGGCGTCCGGTTCACCTCTCGCCCACCGAGTACCGCCTGCTCTACTACCTGTTGGTGAATACCGGCCGGGTGCTGACGCGGGCGCAGATCCTCGATCAGGTCTGGGAGTACGGGTTTGAGGGTGAGCCGGCGATTGTCGATACCTACGTCAGCTATCTCCGCCGCAAAATCGACGATGTCGATCCGCCGCTGATCCACACCGTGCGCAGCGTCGGATTCACGCTGCGGATCGATCCATGAGTTTGCGCGCACGCTTGCTCACGGTTCTGGCGCTGATCGTGGCGGTCTACATCGCCGCCGCCATGGTCGTCGTCGATATCCAACGGGATTTGCTGGTCGATCAGGTCGATCAGCAGCTTTCGGCGTTGCCGCCGCTGGGACCGCCCGGCTCCGATCCGGTGAGTCTTACCACAGAGCCGGCCGAAACCACCGAAGCTCCGCGGCTCCAGACCAACACCGAATTTTCCGCCGTCTACATCGCGCAGGTCGCGAATGATGATGTGATTGCTCCGATCTTCGCCGGTGGGCTGCTCGATACCGTACCGGGGGTTGAACAGGCGATCGATAACACCCAGGGGGCGATGGGGATCACTACGATCGCCGCGGTGGGCGGACCGGAGCGCTTCCGGGCGCTGGTAGCACCGAAACCGGATGGCAGCGGTTGGATCGTCTCGGCCGTGTCGCTGAAGAAAACCGACGCCGCCATCGCCCGCCTGAAACGCACCCTCTGGATTGCCGGGGTGGCGATCGCGGTGGTGTTGGGATTGGCCGGGTTCTGGGTCTACCGCCTGGGCTTGCGCCCGATCGCGCGGGTCACCGCCGCGGCTGAAGCGATTACCGCCGGTGATCGCCGCCATCGTCTGACGGTGCGCGATCAACGCACCGAAGCGGGCAAGCTCGGTCACGCCTTCAATGTGATGCTCGATGAGCGCGATCGCGACGACGCCCGCCTGCGCCAGTTCGTCGCCGATGCCTCGCACGAATTGCGCACGCCGCTCACCTCGATCCGCGGCTACCTCGATCTCTATCGCGGCGGCGCGTTCCGCGAGCAGGGTGAGCTCGATGATGTGGTGCGCCGCCTTTCCGCCGAATCGGCGCGGATGCATGGGCTGGTTGAGGATCTGCTGGAGTTGGCGAGTCTCGATGAGGGCCGCCCGTTGCACCGCGACGAGATCGATCTCACGCAGCTGCTGCGCGATGCCGCGCAGGATGCTAACGCCGTGCAACCGGAGCGCTCAATCGCGGTCGAGAGTGCCGATGGGCTTACGCTCACCGGCGATCGCGGTCTCGTCACCCAGCTCGTGAATATCCTGGTTGCCAATGCGCGCGTGCACACTCCCGTCACCGCCGCGATCACGTTGAGCGCGAAGCAGGAGGGCGATCAGGTGGAGATTGCGGTGGCCGATACCGGCGCCGGACTCGATCCCGAAACGGCCGCGCGCGTGTTCGACCGCTTTTGGCGGCGCGAAGCAGGGCGCGCTCGCGCCAAACAGGGTGGCGCCGGGCTGGGGCTCTCCATCGCCCGCTCCATCACCGAAGCCCACGGCGGCACGATCACCCTCACCACCACTCCCGGGGTGGGCAGCACCTTCACCATCCGCGTGCCGCGCGATGCCGGAGACGCGGGTGACCGCGGCCCTGAAGCGCCGCGCTGACGCGCGCTCGTCGCAATCGTTTTCGCCGAAATGAACCGATCGGGGAATTGTTTCCCGGTGTGCCCGCTGCTAGCCTGAAGGCGGTTTGCTGCGTTCGGTTTGGGTATGAGGGGAATCACGATGCGCCGGGTGTGGTTGCGGGTACTGTCGTCACCGTTCGGGGCGGTGCTGCTGGCGATGATCGTCGGCGCTGCCACCATTGCCGCCGCGACGGCGCAACCGGCGACCCCGATCGCCGCTACCCCAGTACCCGATTTCGCCTGCGACAACGGCTCCCCCGCCGATTGGACGGCGCAGATGGATGCCTACGCCAACGCGGGCAGCTTCCCGGCGGTGCAAACGCAAACCGGCGATGTCATCGATTCGACCCTGGTGGAAATTCCCGCCATCGAATTCACCGGCGATGGCCAATCGGCTACCCTGCCGATCGGACCCTGCCAGACGATCTACCGCTTCGCCTACAGCGATGTCGAGGCTCCGGACGGGGCGTCGCTCCCGTTTGCCTACGTTGAAATCGACTGGAACACCGAGGGCGAACCGCGCGGTCCGAACGGCTCGTTTAGCTCGCCGCACTTCGATTTCCATTTCTACATGGCCTCGAAAGCGGATATCGATCATCACCTGACCTGCGTTTCCACCAACGGCCGCACCTGCGATCAATTCGAGACGAGTTACGATCAGATGCGCCTCTTCCAGGAAATGCCACCCTCACAGTACGTCCCCGCGAATTACCGGGCCGATGTCGGCTCCGCGATTCCGGAAATGGGCCTCCATCTGCTCGATGCCACCTTCGATTACACGCTCGACAACGTGAACCACACCCCGACCCTGATCTACGGTACCTTCAACGGCGAGGTGATTTTCGCCGAGGCCTCGGTCACGCTCTACACCCTGCAGGATGTGATCGCCTCTCCGGGTCAAACGCTCAGCTTCACCTTCCAGCAACCGGAAGCCTTTGCCACCGAGATCGATTGGCCGACCGAATTCGTGATCACCTACATCCCGGCAACCGGCGGTTTCCAGGCCGGGTTTGCCGCTTTCGAGCACCACCAGGCCACCCCTTCCTCCTGAGCCGAATACCCCGGAGTTGTCGATGCCGTCCGCCGATCGATCGTCCACCACCACGCGCGTTATCGCCGCTCCCTGCGAGCGGGTCTATCACGCCTTCATCGATCCGCAGGCGCTACAAACCTGGCTGGCGCCGGGAGATTGGACCGCGCGCGTGATCGAGAGCGATGTGCGGATCGGCGGCTCCTACACGATGGCGATCGCACCGCCGGTGACGGATGCCGAGTACGCGGCGAAATCGAGCGGGCGCGAGGATCGCTACACCGCCCGCTTCGAGGAATTGACGCCACCGCGCCGCATCGTGGAAACGATCACCTTCGACACCACCGATCCCGCCTTCATGGGCGAAATGACCCTCACCGTCACGCTCAACGAGCAGGGCGAATCCACGGCGGTGACGATGGCGTTCGAAAACCTCCCGCCCGGCGTCAGCCCCGCCGACAACGATCTCGGCACCCGGCTTTCGCTGGAAAAACTGGCGAACCTGGTGGAGTAACGGTGCTCAGTGCTCAGTGCTCAGTGCTCAGGACAAAGGGTAAAGGAGTAGCTCCGGAGGAGCGTTTATGAGTAGCCTGGGGTCGGAACCCCAGGTCTCCGATCCCCACAGTAATCTCCCCAAGCGTGCCCTCTCCCGTCGCAACGGGAGAGGGGGCCTGCGCAGCAGGCGGGTGAGGGTGTCTCGTTGGCGTACGGCCCTCACCCCCAACCCCTCTCCCGCTCCGGGAGAGGGGAGCCTATTCCCGTGCCCTGCACCCTGCATCCGTCTCAATAATAATTGCCAAAAGCATCTATTTTGTTGACAATAGCACCTAATCAGCCGGTATTGTCAACTTCGTCGCGCTCCCAGGAGTTCCTATGACCGACCCGGGTTTCGAGGCTCGTATCGATACGATCCGGCGCTTCAATCGCTTCTACACCCGCCAGATTGGATTACTGCCAGAGGGGTATCTCGAAAGCCCGTTCTCGCTTACCGACGCGCGGGTGCTCTACGAGCTTGCCCATCACGAAACGACCACCGCGAAAGATCTCGCCGGTGAACTCGAACTCGATACCGGCTATTTGAGCCGAATCCTGCGCCGGTTTGAGCAAAAAGGCTTCATTTCAAAAACGCCATCACCGGTCGATGGCCGGCAGAATCTGCTTAGTCTCACGGACGCGGGATGGCAGGCGTTTGCTCCGCTCAACCAGCGCTCGCGGGACGATATCGGCCGCCTGATCGAGCCGCTGCCGCTGTCGGCGCAAACCCGGCTGGTCGAGGCGATGCAGCTGATCGAGCGCTCGCTCGATCCAGCGAACGGGCCGTCACGAAGCTACATTCTGCGGCCGCATCAACCCGGGGATATGGGATGGGTAGTGCAGCGCCACGGCGCAATGTACGCCACCGAATACGGTTGGGACGTCACCTTCGAGGCGCTGGTTGCCCGCATCGCCGCCGATTTCATCGATAACTTCGACCCAGCCCGTGAACGCTGCTGGATCGCCGAACGCGACGGCGTGAATGTTGGCTCGGTGTTCGTGGTCAAGCATCCAGAGCGCGATGGGGTGGCAAAACTCCGCATGCTGCTGGTCGATCCGAGTGCGCGTGGGCTCGGGATCGGGCATCGCCTGGTTGACGAGTGCATTCGCTTCGCCCGCGAGACCGGTTATCACACGCTAACCCTCTGGACCAACGACGTGCTGGTTGCGGCGCGGCGCATCTATCAGGCGGCTGGATTTCAACTGGTACACGAAGCCCCGTCCCACAATTTCGGCCACGATCTGGTCGAGCAGACCTGGGATTTGGCGTTGTGACCGCGCCGGCTCGACCGCCGGAAACCGATTGGTCGAGGTGGTTGCCGGTCGCCGCGGCGGCGGGTATGGGGATACTGGTCGGTGCGGGGATGGTGGCGACGCGATCCGTGATCGATGAAACCACCCCGATCGCCCTGGCGTTTTTGCGCTATCTCATCGGCGCAATTTGCCTGGCGCCGCTGGCACTGCGCATGCATTGGGTGCGTTTTGCCCGTCGCGATCTGCTGCCGGTCTGCGTGCTGGGCATCGTCCAATTTGGGGTCTTGATCGCGCTGTTGAACTATGGCTTGCAAACCGTCCCGGCGGCTCGTGGGGCGTTGCTGTTCGCCACCATGCCACTGTTCACGATGCTGATCGCGGCGCTGCTGCGCTACGAATCGCTCACCGCGCTGAAAACCGCCGGGGTGGTGATGACGATCGTGGGGGTGGCGGTGGCCGCCGGTGAACGCGCGATTCACGGCGGCGGTGATGGCGGCAACATGCGCGGCCAACTGGCGATTCTGGCCAGCGCGCTGAGCGGCGGGGTGTGCAGCGTGCTCTACCGTTCCTATCTGCGCCGCTATCCCCCGTTGCAAGTCGGTGTCGTCGCCATGATCGCCTCGGTCGCGTTCCTGGCGATGCTGGCCGCCCGGGAAGGATTTTTCCGCGCGACGCCGCATCTTTCCAGCGGTAGTTGGGCTGCCGTCATCTTCATCGGATTGAGCAGCGCGGTTGGGTATTTTCTTTTGTTGTGGGCGCTTGCGCATACCTCTCCGACCCGCGTCAGCGTCTTCCTGGCGCTCGGCCCGATCACCGCGGCGGTGCTGGGTGTGCTGCTGCTGGACGAACCGCTGACCACCGCTGCCGTCATCGGACTCGGGTGTGTGGTCGCCGGGATCTGGCTGGCGAACTGGCGGGGACGGATTGGCGATCGTCCCCACCGCGCGTCGTTACAGAGCGGCGTTACGCCACCCGCGTGAAGTGCATAAACCAATTGGTTTCCCAGGTCGCACCGTCATCGGCGGAAAAGCGCTGTTCCCAGGTGGCGGTTGTCGAGGTGATATCGCTCCAGCGGTAAATCACCTTCACCGGCACGCCACCCTCGATATCGTCGCCGTAGAACAGACCGACGCCATTCTCGAAGCGGCCGTAGACCGGCGGGAAAATCTCGGGATATCCCTTCGCCGCCCAGTAGATGCTCCACCGATCATTCACGGCATCGTAGAGCCGGATCGACATCGCGTTCATCTCGCCGCCATCGGGCAGCGTGCCGTGATAGGTATCGCTGTTGCCGGTGCCGCCGAGAATCGGCTGGCACTCGACCGTAGCCTCGTACTCCACCCACTCGTTGCTGTTTTGCAGGCGTTTGGCAAGCCTCCGCTGCACCGATCGCCACTGCCCATGCAAGAAATCGAAATCATGCACACTCATTCCAAGTCCTTTCAGGAATGCAGGTCAGCGTGCCCTCTCCCGTCGCAACGGGAGAGGGTGCCTGCGCAGCAGGCGGGTGAGGGTAGCTCGTTGAACAAACAACCCTCACCCCGGCGCTGCGCGCCACCCCTCTCCCGCTGCGGCAGGAGAGGGCACGTTGGGTTAATTGCGTGGTTCGTTCATCCCAAATCCGCAATCGTCGCGATCGTCACCACCGCTTTCGCCTGCTCGGCGAGGGTGGGATCGAGGGTGATGAAGGCGTCGCCCTGGAGCTGGGTGAGCGCGAGGTATTCGGCATCGTAGGTGGATGCCCAGCCGAGTTGCCCGGCGATCTTCCAGGCGGTACGGCGCAGCACGGCATCGCCGAGCAGGCGAATCTTGATCTGCCAGAGTGCTTCTAGCTGCTTGAGTGCGTCCGCCGCCGGCAGCTCGCCGCGCGCTACCGCCTCGTGCGCCAGCGAAAGCGCCTGCGAGCGGAAGAGCGTCGGCG
>JAESFN010001181.1_pt1 | contig 13277 bp, 15 predicted proteins | sample 9269411 | NCBI WGS metagenome assembly JAESFN01 (sample SAMN14505399, study PRJNA617100) | algae metagenome | isolation source: Iphinoe sp. HA4291-MV1 and co-occurring heterotrophs from trail next to... | place: USA: Maunawili Falls, Hawaii | collected 2009-07-25
CTGGTCGAGGAAGACCCGCATCAGGTAGCGGCCGAGCGGGGCGAGCGGCTTGACCCAGCCCGGCGTCGTCCAGAACAGGTGGTGCACCTCGGTCGCCTCGTCGGTGATCGGCGTGATCGCGGTCAGCGCGACGACGGCATGCCGGTCGCCACGGACTTCCTCGATGCGGAGCCCGGGCAGGCGGTAGGTGATCTCGGTCGAGACGTTCTTGCCGAGGAGCTTGTAGACGAGGTTCTGCGGCGGCAGGTCGTGGCGCACCATCTTCCAGCCGAGCTCGGACGGCTCGAAGGCCTTCTCCTTCGGGCGAAGCTTCCGCGCATTCCGCTTGAACCACCACGAGGTGTGGACATAGGCCGCGTGCGTCGGGTCCATCAGGCCGAAGGCCGCGTGGTCGGCGGAGCAGGCGAAGTGCATCTTGATCGCGAGGCTCGGACCGACGTCGTCGGCGAAGACCGGCAGCCGCGGCGGCTCGGCCTCGCTGCCCTTCGGGCTTTCCTCGCCCTTGGCGAAATAGACCCAGACCAGCCCCTGGCGCTCGACGCAGGGGTAGGCCCTGGTGCGGATCTTGGCGAGGTCGGCCTGTTGCCCCTCACGCAAGGAGGGAATCGCGACGCAGGCCCCGTCGCGGCCGAAGCGCCAGCCGTGATAGGCGCATTCGACCGTCTCGCCGTCGAACCTCCCGTAACGGAGCGGGATGCCACGGTGGGGGCAGATGTCGCGAATGGCGAAGACCTTGCCGTCGCTGCCGCGGCCGATCAGCACCGGCTCGCCCAGCATCGGCACGGATACGGTCCTGCCGGGGCGGATGTCCGCACCCGGCAGCGCCATGTACCACAGACCGCGGAGCAGCTCCGCCTTCAGGCCTTGCACTTTGGTCCATCCTAGCGAGCACGCCGTCCTGCCCGGGCGGCGTTCGCCGGAAGGCCCGGCGCCTCTACTGGAGCGCGCTCTGGGCCTTAGCGACGAGCGCCTGGAAGGCCGCCGGCTCGCGGACGGCGAGGTCGGCCAGCACCTTCCGATCGACTTCGACCCCGGCCTTGCCGAGGCCGTCGATAAATCGACCGTAGGGCATCCCGTGCTCGCGGACAGCGGCGTTGATGCGTTGGATCCAAAGCGCGCGGAAATTGCGCTTCTTGTTCTTCCGGTCGCGGTAATGATACTGCAGCGCATGATCGACGGCCGCCTTGGCGGCGCGGATCGTGTTCTTGCGGCGGCCGTAGAAACCCTTGGCGCGATGCAGGACTTTCTTGTGTCTGGCGTGTCCGGTGACGCCGCGCTTGACGCGTGACATATCAAATCTCCTTCAAAAGCAGCGGGTTGGTTCAGCGGCCGGAATTCGGCAGCCAGTACTTGACGACGTTGTCGCCGTCGGACTTGAACATCACCCGGGTCCCGCGGAGGTTGCGGATCTGCTTGTTGGTGCGCTTGATCATGCCATGCCGCTTGCCGCGCTGGGCGTGCAGCACCTTGCCGGTCGCGGTCACCTTGAAACGCTTCTTGGCGCCGCTCTTGGTCTTCATCTTGGGCATTTTGCTCTCCGTGCGGCCGGGGGCGGAAAACCGCCGGTATCGGCCCGATCTGGTTGAAGCTTCGGAGCCGCCACGGCATGCCCGTTGATCAGCCGGGCGGCTCGGAAGGCGGGGTTATAGTGGCAGTCCTCGCCGGATACAAGAGGTGGAAGCGGGCCTTGAGCAGGCCTTGGGGGGGCGACGGAACTCAACCCGAGGGGCAATCGCCGGGCCGCATCTCGTCCGTCCCCTGGACCATGTACCAACGGGACTGATCGAAGCCCATCTCCGCCGCATCATGGTAGCAGACGTCGGTCGCCCCGGTCTCGATGTGGATCAGGATCGTCCACCCGTGGTCGCCGCAATTGTGCGGCTCGCAGGCATGCGCGAGAAGCACGCCGCCGCTGTCGAAGATCGGCGACTCGACGGTCTCCGGCGACAGCACCCACTTGCGCACCGCAGCGTCGGGCACCGCCTGCCTGACACCGGCGACGACCGCCGGGTGCTTGAGGAATGTGACCCCGTCCACCTTGTCCGAAGGGTACTTGCCGGCATAGGCGGCGAGATCCGGTGCTGCGGCGGCCGGCAGGGCGGCAAGGCAGAGGACGGCGAAGGCGGGAAGCGAGCGGTGCATGGAAGGATTCTCCAGAATGGCCAACCCGAGGATAGCCAAGCCCGGAGCGCCCCGCACCCCTCAAGTCGTGGGCAGCCGGGAGCGCCGCGCGGGACACGCACGCATGCTTGACCTGCGCACGCTGACGGCCCGTTCTGTCGGTGCATGACGCGAATCGCGGCGGCCATTGCGGGACTGAAGGGATGGCGGCGGGCTGCGGCGGCGCTGGTCGCCGGCGGCGCATCGGCGCTGGCGCTCGCGCCGGTCGATGCCTTTCCCATCCTTCTCGTCACCATTCCGGTCTTGGTCTGGCTGCTTGATGGCGCCGCCGGCCAAGGCGGCGGGCGCGCCCGCGCCGTGCGGGCCGGGGCGGCCATCGGCTGGTGGTTCGGGTTCGGCTATTTCCTTGGCGGCCTGTGGTGGATCGGGGCCGCCTTCCTGGTCGATGCCGACCAGTTCGCCTGGCTGATGCCGGTCGCCGTGCTCGTGGTGCCGGCGGGACTCGCCCTGTTCTGGGCATTCGGCGCGGGGCTGGCGATGGTCGCATGGTCGCCGGGGTGGCCGCGCATCCTTGCCTTCGCGGCGGCACTCGCCCTTGCCGAGTGGCTGCGGGGGCACGTCCTCACCGGCTTCCCGTGGAACGCGTTCGGCTATGTGATCGCACCCGTTCCGGTCATGATGCAATCGGCCTCGGTGGTCGGGATCTGGGGGCTCACCCTCGCCGCTTTCATCATCTTCGCCGCCCCCGCCGCGCTTGTCCCGCGGGCGAGACGGCACCGCGGGGCTTGGGCTCTCGTCGCCATGGCCGTGGCGCTGTTCGCCGTCCATCTCGGCTTCGGTGCGATCCGCCTCGCGGCGGCGCCGGACCCGGGCGGGGGCACCACGGTGCGGATCGTCCAGCCCGCGCTCGACCAGAGCGAGAAGTGGCAGGTGGAGAACCCGGACGAGATCGTCGCCCGCTACCTCGCGCTGAGCCGCCAACCCACTGAAACGCGATCCGGTCTCGACGGCGTGACGGTGCTGGTCTGGCCGGAATCGGCCTTCCCCTTTCTCCTTTCCGAGCGCCCGGACGTGCTGGCCGCGATCGCCGAGCTCCTTCCCGAAGGAGCGTCGCTCGTCACCGGTGCGGTGCGCCTCGACGACCCCTCGGACCACGCGTCGGATGCGTTCAACAGCGTCCTTGTCGTCGATGATGGCGGCAGCATCGTCGCCGCCTATGACAAGGTGCACCTGGTACCCTTCGGGGAATACCTGCCGCTCCGCGGGTTCTTCGAGCGGCTCGGCCTCCGGCAACTGGTCGCCATTCCCGAGGGCTTCTCGCCAGGGGCAAGCCGAATGACGCTGACCCTCCCGGGTGCGGCGCCCTTCGCGCCCCTCATCTGCTACGAGATCATCTTTCCCGGCGCCGTTCTCGCAACCGGTCCGCGGCCGGGTTTCATCCTCAACCTGACCAACGACACCTGGTTCGGCGACACGCCCGGACCATACCAGCACTTCCAGCAGGCGCGCGTCCGCGCCGTGGAAGAGGGTCTTCCCCTTGTCCGCGCCGCAAATTCGGGCATTTCCGCTATTGTCGATCGTTACGGCCGGACCGTCGGCGGCCTGGGACTGGGAACTGTCGGAATTGTCGATGGGAACATTCCGGAGGATGCGGCGTTCTCTTGTTACAACTTTGTTGGGGACAGTGCATTTTGGTTGTTTCTCTTGATTTCCGGGGGTTTAGCGTCGCTAGCGCGCAACAGCCGCCGTGTGCAACGCATTGACATAAATCAGGAGGACGTGTTGAGTGCCCACGCTATGTCCGACAAGAAAGCCGGTACGCCGTAACGCGGCCTGCCGGGTTTGCTTGTTACGACATGGCAAACAAGACAGACTAGACAATGGGCGGCCGGCCGGTCGCCTTGGGAAAGGAGAGCCGTGCGCGGCCTAAACGAGAGTGCCTCAATGGCCAATAAGAAACAGCCTAATCCGATAGACATACATGTCGGAAGTCGGGTTCGCTTGCGTCGCATGATGTTGGGTATGAGCCAGGAAAAGCTTGGCGAAAACCTGGGGATCACATTCCAGCAGATCCAGAAATACGAGAAGGGCACCAACCGGATCGGCGCGAGCCGCCTTCAGCATATCGCTAGGGTCCTCACCGTTCCGGTGTCCTTCTTCTTCGAGGACGCCCCCGGCTCCGTTCCCATGGAGCCGGCCGGCAATGACGGCCTGGCGGAGTCTCCGTCGGCCAACTACGTGGTGGACTTCCTGTCGAGTTCGGAGGGCATCCAGCTCAACAAGGCATTCATTCGTATCAAGGATGCGAAGCTCCGCCGCAAGGTGATCGAACTGGTCCGAGCCATGGCCGGCCAGGACGAAGACGAGCAACTCTGAGGGCAGTGATTCGGCCCGAATGAGTATCGTTTCAAGTTGCGGGGCCGCCGCGGCAGACAGCCCGGCGGCCCTGTGATTTCCGGCCGGCATTTCCTGGAAGCCTGCCAGCGGTGACGGGGGGTTTTGCGCCCGGCCTTCCCAAGGCCGTGCCATCTGGCGCTTGAGTTGGCCGCCCGCGGGGATAAAGCTTGGGCTCGACGTTGCCGCACGGCCGCGATTGGTCCGGGCCTGGCACAGGCAGGAGTGCCCATGACGAAGCTTCCCACGCGGCGCTGGCAGGACATGACCACCGTCGACTTCGCGCTTGCCGACACCGCCCGCTGGATCGCGGTGCTCCCGGTGGCTGCGATCGAACAGCACGGCCCGCACCTGCCGGTCTATACCGACACCTGCATCGCCGAGGGGATGATCACACGGACAATCGAACTGCTGCCCGAGGAGCTCCCGGTGACGTTTCTCCCGGTGCAGGCGGTCGGCAAGTCCAACGAGCACATCTCCTCGCCGGGGACGCTGACCTCGACCTGGGAGACGACCACCCGGCTGTGGCTCGACATCGGCGACAGCGTCGCCCGGGCGGGGGTCGAGAAGCTGATCATCGTCAACGCCCATGGCGGGAACGTGCCGATGGTGGACATCGTCGCCCGCGAGCTGCGGGTGCGGCACGACATGCTGGCGGTGGGCACCGCCTGGTCGCGCCTCGGCCATCCCGACGGCCTCCCCACCGGCAGCGAGAACCTCTACGGCATCCACGGCGGCGAGATCGAGACCTCGATCATGCTCCACTTGCGGCCCGACCTCGTGCGCATGGAGCACGCGGCCGATTTCCGCTCGACCCAGCTCGCCTTCATCGACGAGTTCACCCATCTCCGCGCCCATGGCACCAGCCAGTTCGGCTGGAAGGCGCAGGACCTCAATCCGGCCGGCACCGTCGGCAATGCCGGAATCGGGACCGCCGAGAAGGGCAAGGCGGTGGTCGACCACCAGGCGAATGCCTTCGTCGCGCTCTGCCGCGACGTCCACGCCTTCGACACCGGCCGCCTCTGGCGGGCATGAACGCCGTGGCGCTGGACGCCCTCCGCGCCGAGCTTGCCGGGATCGCGCTGGCCGATGACCCGGGGACGCTTCGCCAGAAGAGCCGCGACTTCTTCTGGTTCTCGCCGATCCTCAAGCCCGAGCTGGAGGACAAGCGCGCCGATCTGGTGGCGCTGCCGGCGAACCGCGACGAGGTGATCCGGGTTGCCGCGGCCTGTGCGCGGCACCGGATCCCGGTCACCGTCCGCGGCGGCGGCACCGGCAACTACGGGCAGGCCGTGCCGCTTGCCGGCGGCGTGGTCCTCGACCTGACCGGCCTCGACCGCATGGTTTGGTTCAGGCCCGGCGCCTGCCGCTACGAGGCCGGAGCGCGGCTTCTCGAAATCGACCGGAACCTCCACGAGCTTCGCAACGGCCCGGGCAACTGGGAACTCCGCTTCCACCCCTCGACCCGCAAGCACGCGACCATCGGCGGCTTCGTCGCCGGCGGCGCTGCGGGCTGCGGATCCTGCACCTGGGGGCAGATCGCCGATGAAGGGGCGATCCTCGCGCTCCAGGTGGTGACCGTCGAGGAGAGCCCGCGCATCATCGAACTCGAGGGCGCCGACATCAGGAAGGTGCTCCACGCCTATGGCGTCAACGGCATCATCACCGAGGTCGCGGTGCCGCTCGCGCCATGGCAGCCCTGGGCGGAACGCGTCATCGCCTTCCCGACGCTCGCCGACGCGACCCGCTTCGGCATCGCGCTCGCCACCGCGGAGAGCATCGCGAAGAAGGAGATCGCGATCTTCGACGCCCGCGTCGCGCCTTTCCTCAAGCGCCTCGCGCCGCTCATCCCGGAGGGCCGGGCCTTCGCCATCGTCATGGTGGCCGAGCCGCAGGCACCGACCCTGGCCGGCCTCGCCGCCGGGCATCTCGGCGCCGTTGTCTACGAGCGCGGCTGGCAGGACGCCGAGACCGCGGCCTTTCGCACCTATCGCGACATGCCGCCGCTCTACGAATACACCTGGAACCACACGACGCTGCACGCGCTCCGCCTCGAGCCGGAGATCACCTATCTCCAGGTCCGGTTTCCCGCCGGCGGCGAAGTGGCGCTGACCGAGGCGATCGCGTCGCGCTTCGGCGAGGAACTCCTCCTCCATCTCGAGGTCCAGAGGCGGTTCGGCCGCGTCTTCGTCTCCGGCCTGCCGCTCCTCCGCTACCGGTCGCCGGAGCGGCTCGCCGCGGTGATCGCCGAGATCGAGGCGATGGGCGGCTCGGTGTCCAACCCGCACAGCTACCGCCTCGACGATGCCGGCTGGAAACGCACCGACGCGCCGCAGGCCGCGTTCAAGGCGCTGGCCGATCCGTACGGCCTGATGAACCCCGGCAAGCTCGCGGCGTGGGAGGCAATGCCGGGCTCAGCCAACGGCTCCGACCGACACTAATTCCAGTGATTGCATTGCAATCACTGGAATCAAGGCGCAGACTGGCGGCATGAGCGATCCCGAATCCATTACCGTACGCGGATTGAAGCCCGGGACGCGGCAGAAGCTACGCCTCCGCGCCGCCGCCCACGGACATTCAATGGAGGAGGAGGTGCGCCGCATCCTGGTCAAGGCGACGCACGAGCAGCCGAGGCCGCGATTGAACCTCGCCGCGGAAATCGCGGCGATCGTCGATCCGCTCGGCGGCGTCGACCTCGACCTGCCGCCACGTAGCCCGAGCCGTGAACCGCCGCGCTTCGACGACTGGACGGACGATCCGGCGTGATCGTTCTCGACACCAACGTCCTTTCGGAGATGGTGAAGCCGGCGCCGCAGCGATCGCAGGCGGTTTTCGATTGGCTCGCCGACCAGCCCGGTGACCTCATGTTCACCACCACCGTCACTGCCGCCGAGCTGCTCTCCGGCGTCGCCATCATGCCTGATGGCGCACGGAAACGAGTGGTCCGGGATGGGGTGGCGCGGATCATCACCCTGTTCGACGGCCGGATACTGGTGTTTGATATGGCCGCTGCGCGGCACTACGCTGAAGCCGTCGCCGCCCGGCGCAGGTCCGGCAGGATGATCGATGCTTTCGACATGCTGATCGGCGCTATCGCCAGAGCGAACGGCATGGCGGTCGCCACCCGGAACATCTATGACTTCGAAGACAGTGGCGTCGACCTCATCAACCCGTGGGACGGGTAAGCCCTTGCCAGAGAAGAACAGGATCCTGCTGATCATCGCCGGGGGGATCGCCGCCTATAAGGTGCTCGACCTCATCCGCCGGCTGCGGGAACGCGGCTTCGCCGTGCGCGGGGTGATGACCCGCGGCGCACAGGAATTCGTGACCCCGCTCGCGGTGGGCGCGCTGACCGGTGGCAAGGTCTTCACCGACCTGTTCAACCGCGAGGACGAGCACGACGTCGGCCACATCCGGCTCGCCCGCGAGGCGGACCTCGTCGTGGTCGCGCCGGCCACCGCCGACATCATCGCCAGGATGGCCGGCGGCCACGCCGACGACCTCGCAACCGCGGTGCTGCTCGCGGCCACCTGCCCGGTGCTGGTCGCGCCGGCGATGAACCCGGCAATGTGGTCGCACCCGGCAACGCGGCGGAACGTCATGACCCTCGCCGAGGACGGTGTCCACTTCGTCGGCCCGGCGCGGGGCGAGATGGCGGAGGCGGGCGAGGCGGGGGTCGGCCGCATGGCCGAGCCGCTCGACATCGTCGCCGCCGTCGAGGCGCTCCTCGGCGAGGGCGAGCACGTCCGGCCCCAGCGGCTCGCCGGGCGGCGCGTTCTCGTCACCTCCGGCCCGACGCTCGAGGCGGTCGATCCGGTGCGCTACATCGCCAACCGCTCGTCGGGCCGGCAGGGCCATGCCATTGCGGCGGCGGCCGCCGCCGAGGGTGCGGCGGTGACGCTGGTGAGCGGCCCGGTCAGCATCCCCGACCCGCCGGGGGTGCACGTGATCCACGTCGAATCGGCCCGCGACATGCTGGCCGCGGTGGAGGCGTCGCTGCCGGTCGACGCCGCGGTGATGGCGGCGGCCGTGGCCGACTGGCGGCCGGCCCGCGCCGCGCACGGCAAGATCAAGAAGGACGGCACCGGCAAGGTCGAGCCGCTGCAGCTCGTCGAGAACCCCGACATCCTCGCCACCATCGGCCGCCATCACACGCTCCGCCCCACGCTGGTGATCGGCTTCGCCGCCGAGACCGACGACCTCGTCCGGAACGCAAAGGCAAAGCTTCGGGCAAAAGGCGCGGACTGGATCCTCGCCAACGACGTCTCCGAGGGCTCGGGGGTGATGGGCGGCGCCGACAACACCGTGAGCGTGATCAGCGCCGCCGGCGTCGAGCCCTGGCCGAAGATGACCAAGGCCGAGGTTGCGGCGCGGCTGGTCGAGCGCATCGCCGCCGCGCTGCCGCGGCGGCGCGAGGCCGCCGAATGAGCGGAGCCACCGTGCTGGTGCAGCGCCTGCCGCACGGGGCGGGCCTGCCGCTGCCCGTCCAGAAGACCGCGCTCGCCGCCGGCGCCGACCTCGCCGCGGCGCTTGCCGAGGGCGAGACGCTGACGATTCCGCCCGGGGGCCGCGGCCTGGTGCCGACCGGCTTCGCGCTCGCCATTCCCGCCGGCTACGAGGGCCAGGTGCGGCCGCGCTCGGGGCTCGCCGCCGAACATGGGGTGACGGTGCTCAATGCGCCGGGCACGATCGATGCGGACTATCGCGGCGAGGTGAAGGTGATCCTCGTCAACCACGGCGACCGGGCGTTTGCGATCACCCGGGGGATGCGGATCGCGCAGATTGTGATCGCGGCGGTGACCCCGGCGGTGTTCGCCGAGGCGGCGGAACTACCGCCCACGCCGCGCGGCTCCGGCGGTTTCGGCTCGACCGGCACCGGAGGCTGACGCCCGCGGGGTGTGGCTTCAGCCGTCGGCCGGCTGCTCGCCCTCGTAGCCCTCGACGATCAGCACGTCGACATCGGCCGAATCGCCCCGCTCGGCGATGGCGTGCTGGTACTCGGGCGAGTGGAAGCAGCGGACCGCGGTGTCGTAGTCGTCGAACACCGCCACCACATTCCGCGGCCAGATATCGCCGGCCACCGCCTCGTAGCGGCCGTTCCGCACCAGGAAGCGCGCGCCATAGGCCCTGAACGCGGCGCCGTTCGCGGCGAGGTATTTCTTGTAGCGTTCGGGATCGTGGATGCGGGCGCGCGCGATCCAGTAGCCTTTGCTCATGCGGCTCGTCCTCCTTGGGATGGGCTGACGGCGGGGATCGGGACCGGCTCAGGCGTCGGTGGGCTGCGGCCCGTCATAGCCCTCGATGATCACCACATCGACCTCGGCGGAATCGGCACGCTCGGCGATGGCGTGCTGGTACTCGGGCGAGCGGTAGCAGGCGAGCGCAGTGTCGAAATCCTTGAACTCGATCACCACGTTCCGCGCCCGGGCGGTGCCGGAGAGCACTTCGAATTTGCCGGCGCGGACCAGAAAGCGGCCACCGTATTTCTTGAAGGCCGCGGCGTTGGCGGCGACGTATTTCTTGTAGGTGTCCGGGTCCTTGATGTCGACGCGGACGATCCAGTAGCCCTTGCTCACGCACCCTCCTTCGCCGCTTCCGCGGCGGCTTCGATCTCGGCGATGATGTCCTTCGCCGCGCACTTCGGGTCGACGGCGGTGGTGACCGGGCGGCCGACGACGAGGTAGTCGACCCCAGCCGCGATGGCGCTTGCCGGCGTGGCGATGCGCTTCTGGTCGCCGCTCGCCGCACCCGCCGGCCGGATGCCCGGCGTGACGAGCGCCACGTCCGGCCCGACGATGCGGCGGACGGCCGCGGCCTCGGCCGGCGAAGCAACGATGCCGTCCATCCCCGCCGCCTTGGCGTCGGCTGCCCGTGCGGCGACCAGTTCGGCCGCGCTGCCGGCGAAGCCGGCGTCGCGGAGGTCGGCGTCGTCCATCGAGGTCAGCACGGTGACGCCGAGCAGGCGGAGCGTCGAGTCGCCCCGCGCCTCGACCGCGGCGCGCATCGTCTTCGGGTAGGCGTGGACGGTGAGGAAGGTGACGCCAAGGGGGATGATGCGCCGCACGGCGCCTTCCACCGTGTTGTCGATGTCGAGGAGCTTGGCGTCGAGGAAGACCTGCCTGCCCTCGCCGACGAGGCGGCGGGCGAAGTCGATGCCGCCGGCGTAGATCAGCTCGAGCCCCACCTTGTAGAAGCCGACCGCATCGCCGAGCCGCGCCACCATCGCCCCGGCATCGGCGACGGAGGGCAGGTCGAGGGCGACGATCAGGCGGTCGCGGGCGGGAATCGGTTTCATGGCGCGCCCTGTTTCGGACGTGGCGCCGGGCGGGTCAAGGGCGAAGCCGGCATGGCGGACCTTTCCCCGCCGTTGCCGGCCGGACCGCGGCTCAGCCTGCGCGTGGGCGTTCCTCGCGGAGCGCGGCGGTGACGGCGGCGAAGAGCGGGTGCGCGGCGATCGCCTCGATCGGCACCGCGAGCTTCCGCCGCCAGTTGGGGTGTTCGTTGACCGTCCCGGGGATGTTCACCTGGTCGATCGCCCCGGCGAGATCGTCGGCGGATGCGGCCACCAGCCGCGACGGCGTGCGGGCGATGAAGCGGTGGAGCGCGACCGCCAGCGCGGCCGGCAGAGCGACGGGCGCTTCGGCCTCGTCGCGCATCACGGGGCCGAGTTCGGGCGGGAGCAGTCCGTGTGCTTCAAGGAGGCCGAGCAGGCGGCGGCGCTCATGGGCGCGGGCGGCCTGTTCGGCGGCGAGCGCGCCGGGGGCGATCATGCCGATCTCGGCCCGGGTCGAAAGGTCGTGGCCGGTCCACCAGCCGGCGAGCGTCTGGGTGTCATGGGTGGTGATGCAGGCGAAGGCGGCGCGGGGATAGGCTTCGGCCGGCAGGAAATGATCGTCCCGCTTCTCGAAGAACAGCACCCGGTAGCTCTGGATATCGGCGGCGTGCATGGCATCGCGAAATCCGTCGGGGACGATGCCGAGATCCTCGCCGATGACCACCGCGCGCCGCGCCTCCGACACCTCGGCGACGGTCCGCACCAGCTCGGCGAAGGGGTAGCGGACATAGGCGCCGTCGGCGGCGGCGAAGCCCTCCGCGATCCAGAAAAGCCGGTAGAGGCTCATGGCATGATCGATGCGGAGCGCACCGGCATGGGCGAGCACCGTGTCGAGGGCGTTGCGGATGGGCTGGAAGTGGCGCTCGGCGAGCACGGTGGGCGAGATCGGCGAGAGGCCCCAGTCCTGGCCGGCGGCGTTGAAATAGTCGGGCGGCGCGCCGATCCGCGCGCCGGGCACCAGCAGCGCCCGGTCCGACCAGGTCGCCGAGCCGTCGGGGGCGACGCCCACGGCAAAGTCCAAATAGAGGCCGATCCGCATTCCGGCGGCGCGCGCCCGGGCCTGTGCGGCCGCGAGCTGGCCCGCGGCCACCCATTGCAGCCAGCAATGGAACCGAACCAGCTCGTGGTGCTCCGCGGCGAAAGCCTTTACCGCCTCGCCGGCGGGCGTGCGCCAGGCCTCCGGCCAGCCCGGCCACACCGGCCCGTGTCCCTCGGCCACCATCGTTTCCGACAGCGCCTCGAACAGCGCGTGGAGGTAGAGCGACTCGCCCTCCTCGGCGACGAAGCTGTGGAACGCGGCCTGGGCCCCGTCATCGCCGTCATCAATGAAGAGCCGGAACAGCCGGCCGAGCGCACGCCGCTTCAGCCCGCCGACCGCAGCATAGTCGACGAGGTCGCCGTGCCGCACCGTGTCGGGCAGGTCGAGGGCATCGCCGAGCCGCTCGGCGCCGGGCGCGCGGTCGACGGCAATGTAGAGCGGGTTGAGGTAGCGCCGGTGCGAGGGCCAGAACGGGCTGCAGCCCTCGGGCGCGGCGAAGAGGAGGGCGTGGAGCGGGTTGACGCCGAGGAAATCCGCCCCCGCCGCCGCTGCGATTTCGGAAAAGCGGGCGAGGTCCTCGAAGTCGCCGATCCCCCAGTTCCGCGCCGAGCGGAGCCCGTAAAGCTGGCAGGTGATGCCGAAGCACCGGCCCTCGCGGAGCCAGTCGGGCATGTGGCAGCGGACACCCTCCGGCACCGCGAACGGCCCGAAATCGATCGGCTGGTGGGCGGCAAGGCTCGCCGCCGTCTCCGCCGCGCCGTCGCAGGCGATCCCCATCGCACGGAGCAGCCCGCGCACCGCCGCATCCGGCACATGCACGGTCTCGCCGGTCAGCGTCCGGTAGTCGCGGACGATTCCCGCCGCCGCAGCCAGGCGGTCGAGATCGTCCGCCATCCTCAGCCGTCCTCGCCCGAGAACAGAAGGAACGTCCGGCCTTCGAGGTCGATCGCGGTGCCGCCCGCAATCGCGTCTTCGGCCGGGTCGATCACGCCGCGGCCGCTGTCGGCCCGGAGCCGCCACACCGTCGCCTCGTCGACCGGCAGCGTGAAGGACAGCGTGTCGTGATAGGCGTTGACGAGGATCAGGAAGCGTTCGTCCCGGTCGCGGAGCCGGAGGCCCACCACCTTGGCATTCCCGTCGCCCCAGGCGCCGGCATCCATCTCGGCGCCGTCGGGGCGGAACCAGACCACGTCGCGCGTGCCGTTGCCGTCGATGGTGCGGCCGTGGAGGAAGTTCCGCTCGCGAAGCAGCGGATGGTGCTTCCGGAGTGCGATCAGCCCGCGGACGAATTCCAGGAATGCGGCGTCGCGTGCGCTCGGTTGCGCCCAGTTCATCCAGGCGATCGGGTTGTCCTGGCAGTAGGCGTTGTTGTTGCCGTCCTGCGTGCGG
>JAESFN010001182.1_pt1 | contig 13268 bp, 11 predicted proteins | sample 9269411 | NCBI WGS metagenome assembly JAESFN01 (sample SAMN14505399, study PRJNA617100) | algae metagenome | isolation source: Iphinoe sp. HA4291-MV1 and co-occurring heterotrophs from trail next to... | place: USA: Maunawili Falls, Hawaii | collected 2009-07-25
GGACGGTGATCGACCTGGCCCGGGACGTCGGGTACCGCGCGCTGCCCACGACCGATCCCGGCGAGCTGGGCGCCTGGTTCGCCACCGCCGCCGACTCCGGCTCGCTGGAGCGCTACCTGGAGACCTTCGGGCACACCGTGGCGGTGATGCAGACCCCGGCCGCGCTGCACCGGGTGGCCGCCGAGTGCGCCCTGGACCTGGCCGCCGACGGGGTGGTGTACGCCGAGGTGCGCTACGCCCCGGAGCTGCACACCGAGGCCGGCCTGAGCCTCGACGCCGTGGTGCAGGCGGTGCTCGAGGGTTTCCAGGACGGCACCGAGCAGGCGGCCGCCCAGGGCAGGCGGATCCGGATCGGCTGCCTGCTCACCGCCATGCGGCACGCCGCGCGGTCCCGGGAGATCGCCGAGCTGGCCGTGCGCTACCGGGACGCTCGCGTGGTCGGGTTCGACATCGCCGGGGCCGAGGCCGGGTTCCCGCCGACCCGCCACCTGGACGCCTTCGAGTACCTGCGCCGGGAGAACGGGCACTTCACCATCCACGCCGGTGAGGCGTTCGGGCTGCCGTCGATCTGGGAGGCGCTGCAGTGGTGCGGCGCGGACCGGCTGGGCCACGGCGTGCGGATCACCGACGACATCCGGGTCGGCCCGGACGGCGCACCCCAGCTGGGCCGGCTCGCGGCGTACGTGCGGGACAAGCGGATCCCGCTGGAGATGTGCCCGAGCTCGAACGTGCAGACCGGCGCGGCGAAGTCCATCGCCGAGCATCCGATCGGGCTGCTCACCCGGCTGCGGTTCCGGGTCACGGTGAACACCGACAACCGGCTGATGTCCGGGTGCTCGATGACCAGCGAGCTGGCGGCCCTGGCCGAGACGTTCGACTACGGCTGGGCCGACCTGCGCTGGTTCACGGTGAACGCGATGAAGAGCGCGTTCATCGGGTTCGACGAGCGCCTGGCGCTGATCAACGACGTGATCAAACCCTGGTACGCGTCCGTCGGGGCCTGATCAGGGCTTGTGCAGGCGGGCGCCCAGCTCGTCGACCAGCGCGTTCCACCGGCCGGCCTCGGCCTCGAACGGCGGGCTCGGGGCCAGCCGGGTCGGGTCCGGGTTGAGCACGAACGAGGTCAGCCAGCCCAGCGACTCCGACGGCGCCAGGGCCTTGGCCGGCGTCTCGTCGCGGGCCCACTCACCGACGTCCAGCAGCAGCTCCACGGCCAGGTCGAGCTGGTGGCTGTCCACGGCCAGCGGACCCTCGGCGAGGTCGTCGCCCAGCCCGACGAGCCGGTAGCTGTTCTCCGGGTCGACCTGGACCTCCAGCTCGCCGGCCCCGGCGGCGGTCTGCACCTCCGGCCAGGTCGACGCCCGGGTGAGGTCGTGGTCCTCGGCGCCGTCCCCGGCCAGGTGGCGGGCCAGCGCGCGCGGCGAGCCCAGCACGTCGATCCGGCCCCGGGAACCCAGGAACACCGGCTTGTCGTCCAGATAGCAGCGCAGCGTGTACCAGGTGTCGTGGCCGATACTGATCATGATCGGGTCGATGCCGACGTTCTCCCAGAAGCTCCGGACGGTGTCGTCGTCCCCGGTCTCGTCGGTGTCGGCGTCCGTGTCGGGGGCCTGCTCGACGGTGCCGGCGGCGGTCACGGTGGCGGAGTCGGTGCCGGCCTCGGCGGCCGGGCGTTCACCGACCTCGCGGCGGGCGGCGGCCAGCGCGGCGGCGCTCACCTCGGGGGTGCGCACCAGCGCGTCCACCGCGTCCAGCACCTCGTCCCACTGCTCGGCCACCACGTCGCCGATCTCGGCCCAGAGCTTGCGGCCGTCGCGGCCGGAGAAGGCCAGGGTGCCCTCGCGCAGCGAGTCGAGCCCGGGGGCGGCGTCGAGCACCGAGGTGATCGCGTCCAGGTCGCAGGTGTCGGCCAGCGACCGGGTGATCGCGATGATCTCGGCCAGCTCGCCGATCGTCCAGGTGTCCGGCTCGCCGGCGGCGATCTCCGGCACCCCGACTAGGTCGTAGCGCTGGGTGTCCTCGGGGGACAGCTCCTCGACGGAGAGCCGGCGGACGATCGGCCAGGCCGGGTGGTCGGCCAGGTCGTGCTCGTCGACGCTGCGGACGAACGCGGCCAGCGTGGCGGCGTCCGGGAAGGCGAAGACGTGGTCGTCGTCGCCGAGGAAGGCCTCCCACTCCTCGCCGTCCTCCCGCCACCGGGGAGCCCAGAGGGTGATCAGGTCACCGGCGGTCAGGGAGAGCTGGATGGGAACGATGTCGGAGTTGGGCGCGACCACGCGGGAGAGCGTAGCCAGGCCCGATCAGCGGGCGGCGTGCAGGCGGACGACGCCGACGCTCACGTCGGTCAGGCCGCCCTGGTCGAACTCGTGGCGCAGACGGTCCGCCTTGAGCGTGGCGGACAGGCCGTCGTACGGGCCGTGCGCGTCGACCTCACCGGTCTGCGGGTCCACGGCGAGCACGATGTACCCGTCGCACTGCCCGAGCTGCTCGGCCGCGGCGACCAACGCCGCGTCAGCGGGTGCGTTCTCCGGCACTGCCCATCACCTCCTGACTCATGACTCCTATGCAGTACAGCGGCGGGACCCCGGAAAGCGCTTCACAATGCCCCGGATACCACCCGTTCGGGTCAGCTCGGGACGTCACTGTGGGTGACTTGACGAATCGTGGTCCTGCATGCTTTGTGATCCACGTCACGCCTTCGAGCGCATCCTGGGTGGTCCGCACATGGAGCATTGTTGCAGGTGGAGGCCCCGTGTGTGAACTGGCTACGGACGGTAGGGAGACTTTCGGAGGTATGGGGGCCTACTTTCGGGGGCGTCGATCTCTTGTTTCGCACAGTTCACATCAGTCCCAGGAGTTTCTGGCTACCAATACGTAGCGTGTCCGTCGGCCGCTTCCCGGTGATCACCTCGCGGTGGCATGATCTACGACCATGACGACCGCGCGGACCGCCCGCCGATGACCGCCGAACGGCACCTCGAGGTCCTGCTGGTGGACCACCCGCTGGCCCGGTCCCGGTTGTCCACGATGCGCGACGAGACCACGGGCAACGCCGCGTTCCGGGCCGCGCTGCGCGACCTGACCGTGATGCTGATCTACGAGGCCACCCGGGCCGTCCCGCTGGCCGAGGATCCGATCCGCACCCCGATGGGTCCCACCACCGGCTACCGGCTGGCCGAACCACCGCTGCTGGTCCCGGTGCTGCGGGCCGGGCTGGGCATGGCCGACGCGGCGTTCGGGCTGATGCCGGAGGCCCGGATGGGGTTCGTCGGGCTGGCCCGCGACGAGCAGACCCACCGGCCGGTGCCGTACATGGAGTCGCTGCCCGAGTCGCTGGCCGGCCGTCCGGTGTTCGTGCTGGACCCGATGCTGGCCACCGGCGGCTCGATGGCCCACACCTGCGAGCTGCTCGCCGCCCGGGGCGCCCGGGACATCACCGCGATCTGCGTGCTGGCCGCGCCCGAGGGTCTGGCCCGGATGGAGCGGCTGTCGGTTCCGGTCCGGCTGGTCACCGCGGCGGTGGACGAGCGGCTCAACGAGGTGGCGTTCATCGTGCCCGGGCTCGGAGACGCGGGGGACCGTCAGTTCGGGGCGGTCTGAGACGGGCCGCTCAGCGGGCGAAACCCCGGCCCAGGGCCAGCATGGTCTGCAGGTAGAGCTCACGCGGTTCCCCGGCCTCGGCGGGCAGCAGCGAGCGCATCTCCAGCGTCACCAGACCGTGCACGCCGGCCCAGAGCGAGGTGGCGATCACGGTCGGGTCGGTGTCCCGCAGCAGCCCGGCCTCGATCGCCCGGCGCACCGCGTCGACCAGCGGGGTGAACGTGTCGTGGGCCCGCTCCGCCGACTCCGGATCCGGGTCGAACTCGGCCCCGACCGGACCGAACATCACCTGGTAGAAGTGCGGCTCGGCCAGCGCGCTGTCCCGGTAGACCAGGGCGAGCGCGAGCAGGTCGGCGGCCGGGTCGTCGCTGTACTCGACCTCGGCCAGCCGCCGGCCGAACCGGGTGAACGCCTCGTCGAACAACGCGTTCAGCAGCCCTGGCTTGCCCCCGAACAGCGAGTACACCGCCGTGGTGGAGGTACCCACGTCGGCGGCCAGCCGGCGCAGGGTCAGCCCGTCGGGGCCCACCTCGGAGAGGGTGCGCACGGCCTGCTCGAGCAGCCGCACCCGCAACGCTTCGTCGTGCAACTTGGGCCGGGCCACCGGCGAAGATTAGTACAACGCCGTTTCGGTTCGCCCCCGGATCAGTCCGTCAGCGTGGCCGCGACGGTGGCTCCGAGCTCCCAGCCGGCCTCCAGATCGGCCTTGGTCGGGGCCCCGACGACCGTTACCGGGGCGGCGACCCGCCGCCAACCCAGCCCGTCGGCGATGGACTCCACCGCCCCGACCGCGCCCTCCACCCCCTGGTTGCCGTGCACCCACAGCCCGTACGGCAGCCCCCTCGTGTCGTCCATGACCGGGTAGAAGACGGTGTCGAAGAAGTGCTTCAACGCGCCGGACATGTAGCCGATGTTCGCCGGGGTGCCCAGGAGCACGCCGTCACAGGCCAGCACGTCCGGGGCGGTGGCGGCCAGCGCGGCCCGGCGGACCACCTCGACGCCGGTGATCTCCGGGTCGGTCGCGCCGCGCAGCACGGCGTCGAACAGCTCCGCACAGGCCGGCGACGGCGTGTGGTGCACGATCAGCAGGGTGGCGATGGCGGGTCTCCTTCGCCGATCGACGTGGCCAGCTCCGCGTCCAGCATGGCCAGCCGGTGGCGGGCCCGCTCGGTGGCGGCCGGCAGGTCCGCCGCGCCGGCCACCGGTTCGACCACCTCCAGGTAGGCCTTGAGCACCGGTTCGGTGCCGGACGGGCGGACCGCCACCCGCTGGCCCGGGGTGCGGCGGACCAGCAGGTCGGGCGCGGGTCGCCGGACCCCGGCCGCCCGCCCGAACCGGTCCAGGGCGGCGGCGATCCGCTCGGGCGTCATCGACCACCGCCGGGACGCGGTGCGGTGCACCCCGTGGCGCACGGCCAGCGCGTCCAGGGCGGCGGTCAGCGGGCCCCGGGTGGCCAGGTCGGCGACCAGCACCGCCGCCGCGATGCCGTCCTTGTCCCGCACCCCGTCCGGGTCCACGCAGTAGCCGATCGCCTCCTCGTAGCCGTACACCAGCCCGGGCCCGGCGCGGACGATCCACTTGAATCCGGTCGGCGTCTCGGCGTGCCGGGCTCCCCGGGCCGCCGCGATCCGCGCCAGCAGCCCGGAGGAGACGAGAGTGGTCGCCACCAGCGGGTCCGCCGATCCGGTGGTGGCCAGGATGTGGTCGCCGAGCAGCGCGCCGACCTCGTCGCCGGTCAGCATCCGCCGGCCACCGGGTGCGGCCGGGTCGCGGACGCCGATCGCGCACCGGTCGGCGTCCGGGTCCAGGGCGACCGCCAGGTCGGCGTCCACCTCGGCGGCCAGGGCGAGCAGCGCGGCGGTGGCCGCCGGGTCCTCCGGGTTGGGCGAGGCGACGGTCGGGAAGTCCGGGTCGGGTTCGGCCTGCCCGGCCACCAGGTGCACGTCCGGGAACCCGGCCGCGCGCAGCGCCCGGACCGCCACCGCCGCGCCGACCCCGTGCAGCGCGGTGAGCGCGATCCGCGGCGGCTTTGCTCTGCATACATATACGCACCGGGGGAGCCGGGCGACCCGGTCCAGGTAGCCCGGCAGCGGGTCGCACGGCGTACCGGCCCCGTCCAGCACCGGGACCGCCGCGGCCGGGGGCGCGGCCGCGATCGCCGCCTCGATCTCGGCATCGTGCGGGGCCACCAGCTGCGCCCCGGCGTGGTCACCGAAGCCGAGGTAGACCTTGTAGCCGTTGTCGGCGGCCGGGTTGTGCGAGGCGGTGATCTGCACCCCGGCCACCGCGGGCAGCGCCCGCACCGCGTACGCCAGCAGCGGCGTGGGCAGCGGACCGGGCAGGGTGCGGACGTCGAAGCCGGCGGCGGCGAGCACCCCGGCGCAGGCCTCGGCGAACGCCGCCGAGCCGTGCCGGGCGTCCCGGCCGACCACCACCGTGCCCCCGGCCAGGCCCCGCCCGGCCAGCCAGGCGGCCAGCCCGGCGGTGGTGCGGCGCACGACGGCGACGTTCATCCCGTTCGGCCCGCCCCGCACCGGGCCACGCAGGCCGGCCGTGCCGAACCGCAGCGGGGCCATCCGGTCGGCCAGCGCGGCGGCCGCGTGCGTATCCGTATGCAGAGCAAGGGAGTCCACCAGCGCGGCGAGCTCGGCCCGGGTGACCGGGTCCGGGTCGGCGGCGATCCAGGCTCGGGCCCGCCCGACCAGGTCGGCCGGCGGCCCGTCCGGCGTCACGCCCGGGACACCAGCTCGCGCAGCAGCTCGCCCATCCGGCCGGCGGCGGCGTCCCCGGCGGCGATCACCTCGGCGCCGCTCAGCGGTTGCCCGGACAGGCCGGCGGCCAGGTTGGTCACCAGGGACAGCCCGAACACCTCCATCCCGGCGGCCCGGCCGGCGATGGCCTCCAGCACGGTGGACATGCCGACCAGGTCCGCGCCGAGGGTGCGCAGCATCCGGATCTCGGCCGGGGTCTCGAAGTGCGGCCCGGGCAGCCCGGCGTACACGCCCTGCGCCAGCGTCGGGTCGATCCCGGTGGCCAGCGCTCGCAGCCGCGGCGAGTACAGGTCGGTGAGGTCGACGAAGTCCGCGCCGACCAGCGGGGAGCGGGCGGTGAGGTTGAGGTGGTCGGTGACCACCACCGGCTGGCCGACCCGGTAGCCCTCCCGGATGCCGCCGGCCGCGTTGGTCAGCAGCAGCAGCCCGCAGCCGGCCGCCGCGGCGGTGCGGGTGGCGTGCGCGACCGGGTCGGTGCCGTGGCCCTCGTACAGGTGGGTCCGGCCGAGCAGTACCAGCACCCGGCGCCCACCCACCCGTACCGAGCGCACGGTGCCCCCGTGGCCGGCGGCGGTCGGCGGGACGAACCCGGGCAGCGCGGCCATCGGCACCTCCGGCTCGCCCGGGCCGAAACCGTCGGCGGCCGGTCGCCACCCCGAGCCGAGGACCACGGCCACGTCGTGCCGGGCCACTCCGGTGTGCCGGGCCAGCGCGGCCGCCGCCTCCCCGGCCAGCTTCGCGGCCTCTTCGTTCACGGCTTGAAGCCCTGCACCACCGAGGTGAACAGCTGCTTGTTGGTGTCCCCGGCGGCGTCCGCCGGCACCGCCAGCTGCAGCACCCAGACGTCCGCCCCGGCCGGGGTCAGCTGGGCGTAGTGCACCCGGCTGGACGTGCCCTCGGCGCTCCTCCGGTCGGTGCGGTAGCGCAGCTGGTTGCCGACGCGTTCCTGAACGGAGACACCGGCGACGCCGAGCCGGGCGGCGGTGAGCGAGTTGACGAAGTCGTTCGGGTTGGCCGGCCGGTCCCGCGATCCGCGCAGCTTGTCGAACCGCAGCTCGCGGGACCCGTCCGGGCTGACGAACATCACCGTCGTCCCGTCGTTGTCACCGGCCAGGCGGTACTCCTCCCAGTCCCGGGGCACGCCGACGGAGAACCCCAGGGCGCCGGTCCCGTACACCGTGGCCGCGTCGACGTGCGTCTTGAGCGAGGTGGCCGGGCTGACCGCGCCCGGGCTGACCAGGCCGGTGCTCAGCGGCGACTGGCTGACCAGCGCCCGGGTGCCGACCCACCCGCCGAGCAGCCCGACGATCACCGCGAGGGCCCCGGCCAGCATCGCCGCCGCCCCGAGCGGACGCTTGGCCGGCGCCACCCGGTCGGTCGGCGAAGCCAGCGACGGACCGGCCGGACGCGGCGGCGCCCCGGTGGGGTAGCCCCCGGCCGGGGCGGGCGGGTAGCCGCCGGACGGCGGGGGCTGGTAGGCGGCGGGGGGATAGGCGCCGTACTGCTGGGGCGCCGGGGTGGGCGCCACCGGACGCGGGGTGGGCGGTGCGGGCGGGGCACCCCAGCCGGTGCCGCCGGGCAGCGGCCCCGGGTCGGCGGACAGCGGGGCCGGCGCCGGCCCGGGGGGCGGCTGCGGGTACCCGTGCTGCCCGGTGCCGTACCCGGTACCCCAGGCGGGTGGCTGACCGCCCGAGCCCGGGCCCGACGAGGTGGCCGCGCGACCGGTCTGCGTCCAGGAGCTGCCGAGGTCCTCGCCGGCCGCGCCGCCGATCAGCCCGGACCCGCCGGTGGACGTCGGGTCCGACTCGTAGGACGGCGGCCGGCTGAAGGCCTCCGGCGAGCCGGGGAACAGCGGGTCGTCCGGGTCGGCCAGCATCGGCCGCAACCGGCGACGGACCTCCGGCAGCGACAGCCGGCCGGCCGGGTCCTTCACCATCAGCGCGGTGATGATCTCGGTGAGCGGCCCGGCCCGGGTCGGCACCGGGACGTCGTCGTGCACCACCGCGGTGACCGTCTTCACCGGGTCGCCGTCCACGTCGTAGGGCGGGCGGCTCTCCAGCGCGGCGAAGAGGGTGGCTCCGAGGCCCCACAGGTCGGCGGCCGGGGTGACCTCCTCGCCGGCCGCGACCTCCGGGGCGATGTAGGCCGGCGAGCCGAGCACCAGCCCGGTCGCGGTCATGGTCAGGTCGTCCCGGCGGCGGGCGATGCCGAAGTCGGTCAGCTTGATCCGGCCGTCGTGCGCGACCAGCACGTTGCCCGGCTTGACGTCCCGGTGGGTGATGTTGGCCTTGTGCGAGGCCTCCAGGGCGGCGGCCACCGCGATCCCCACCGAGGCGGCCTGGGCCACGCTCAGCCGGCCCTGCTCGTCGATCACCTCGCCCAGGTTGCGGCTGGGCAGCAGCTCGAGCACCACGTACGGGTCGCCGGCCACGTCGACCACGTCGTAGAGGGTGATCACGTTGGGGTGGGACAGGCCGCCGAGGGTGCGCGCCTCGCGCATCATCCGCTCGCGCATGGCGGCCATCTCGCCGCTGGGAATGCCCGGCGGCACACGGAGCTCCTTCACCGCCACCGGCCGGTGCAGCACCTCGTCGTAGCCCGCCCACACGGTGCCCATGGCGCCGCGACCCAGCGGGTCGGTCAGCCGGTAGCGCTCGCCGATGAGCCGTTCCTCGGCGGCGGCCTGGTTCGCGGCATTCTCCGGCATGGACCCATTCTCCCGGTGACCGTCCGGCGCCCGTCAACCTGGTTGCCGAACCGTCGCGCAGGGGCGGTCCGGGCCTCCGAACGGGCTCCGGGGCCGACCGGTGAGCGACGTCACGTACCGTTCGTCCGCCCACCACCTACCGCTGGTTGGGGCAACCTCGCCGCCCGCAGCAGCGGACGAACCCTTGGGCGCGTCAGCCTCGGCAAAGCCGCATCTCCGGCATTTCCCGCCCCGAAACCGCGGCACCATATGTCACATCGACGCCGTCGAATCCGCCGAATCACCTTCGATACGGCGGGGTACCCGGGGTCGCACAGCACAACGGATCGGTGGTGGTTCCAGGTGACAGTGCTCGACGCGCGCACCGAGCTGCCGGCCGCCCAGGCCCTGGCCCCGGTCGCGCCGGTGGTCGATCTCGGCCGCGGCCGCGGCCCCGCGTGGTTGGACGGTTGGCTCGGCACCCACAACCGGCAGCTCGTCCGGTGGCGGCGCACCCTGCACACCCGCCCCGAGCTCGCCCGCGAGGAGCGGGAGAGCACCGCGCTGGTCGCGTCCGCGCTGGCCGGGGCGGGTCTGAAGCCCAAACTGCTGCCCGCCGGGACCGGCCTGATCTGCGACATCGGCACGGGCGACCACTGCGTGGCGCTGCGGGCCGACCTGGACGCGTTGCCGCTGCACGAGGAGACCGGGCTCAGCTTCGCCTCCGTCACCGACGGCGTCATGCACGCCTGCGGGCACGACGCGCACACCGCGATGCTGCTCGGCGCCGGCCTCGCGCTGGCCCAGGCGCCCACCCTGCCCGGCCGGGTCCGGCTGATCTTCCAGGCCGCCGAGGAGGTCGTCCCGGGCGGCGCGCTGGACGCGATCGAGGCGGGCGCCCTGGACGGCGTCGAGCGGATCTTCGCCCTGCACTGCGCCCCCCGGCTCCCGGTCGGTCAGGTCGGCACCCGGGTCGGGCCGATCACCTCGGCCTGCGACCTGCTGCAGATCCAGCTCACCTCGCCGGGCGGGCACACGTCCCGCCCGCATCTCACCGCCGACCTGGTGCATGCGCTCGGCGTGCTGATCACCCAGCTGCCGGCGCTGCTGGCCCGCCGGGTCGACCCGCGCTCGGGCACCGTGCTGGTCTGGGGCGCGGTGCAGGCCGGTCAGGCGGCCAACGCGGTCCCGCAGAACGGTGTGCTGAAGGGCACCCTGCGCACCGGCGACCACCAGGTCTGGTCGGAGCTGGAGCCGCTGGTGGCGTCGCTGGTGTCCTCCCTGCTCACCCCGCTCGGCGTCGGCTACGTGCTGGACCACCAGCGCGGCGTCCCGCCGGTGAACAACGAGGCGCTGAGCGTCGGGCTGCTGCACGACGCGGCGGTGGCCGGGCTGGGTGCGGATGCCGCCACCAGCACCGAGCAGTCGAGCGGTGGCGAGGACTTCGCCTGGTATCTGGAGCATGTCCCGGGTGCGATGGGGCGGCTGGGGGTCTGGTCGGGCGACGGCCCGATGCGGGATCTGCACCAGCCGACCTTCGACCTGGATGAGCGGGCGCTGCCGGTCGGCGTCCGGGTTCTGGTGCACGCCGCCCTAGCCAGCCTGGCCGCCTGAGCCGGCCCCAGATGGCGGCTCGCGGCGTTGTCGTCGGGGTCCGATACAACCCCGGTATCGGACCCCTCCTCCGCCTTGCGATCCATCCATCTGGAGCCGCCTGAGCTGGCTGCACCCGCCGAGACGGCCCGGCCCTCCCGCCCGGGCCGTCTCCGGCGTCCTTCCTTCCGGTGGAGTACGCGGTGGGGGTCCGTATACGGACTAGGGTCGGGGCACCTGACCGACGATGACCGGGAGCGCTGCCGTGCGACGTGAGGTCGAGTTCCTCTCCGGTGGGGTGACCCTGCGCGGCTGGCTCGAGGTCCCGGACACCGAGGGGCCGCACCCCTGCATCTGCTTCGCGCACGGGTTCGGCGGCGTCAAGGAGCTGTTCCTGTCCGACATCTCGGCGGCGTTCGCGGCCGCCGGGTTCGCCAGCGTGGTGTGGGACCACCCCGCCTTCGGGGCCAGCGACGGAGCGCCGCGATACGAGGTGGACCCGTACGCCCAGGTCCAGGGCTACCGCGACGCCATCACCTACGCCGCCGAGCAGCCCGAGGTGGACGCCGACCGGATCGCGATCTGGGGCACCAGCTACAGCGGCGGCCACGTGCTGGCGGTGGCCGCGTTCGACGCCCGGGTGGCGGCCGTGCACTCGCAGGTCCCGTTCATCAGCGGCTGGCTGAACTCGCGCCGGGTGTTCCGGGAGGAGGAGCAGGCCGGCTGGCGGGCCCGCTTCCAGGCCGACCGGGCGGCCCGGCAGGCCGGGAAGGAGCCGGAGACCATGGAGATCTTCGGCCCGGCCGGCTCGACCTGCGCGCTGCCCTCACCCGAGGAGTGGGACTGGGTGCACGAGCACCAGGTGATCGGCACCCCGCTGTGGGAGAACGTGGTCACGCTGCGCTCGGTGGAGATGATGAGCGAGTACGAGCCCGGCGGGTTCGCGCACCGCATCGTCGCGCCGTTGCAGATGGTGGTGACCAGCACGGACGACGTCACCCCGGCGGACATCGCCCAGGACGCCTTCGCCACCGCCCGCGAGCCGAAGCGGCTGATCGTGCTCAAGGGCGGGCACATGGAGGTCTACGACGCCCAGGCCGCCGCCGTCGTCGGGCACGCCATCGAGTGGTTCACCCTGCACCTTCGCGGGTAGCGCCCACGCGGGCGGGCCGGATCCAAGCCGATCACGGTCAGCGATCGGTCGAATCCACCGCGTGACCAGTTCGTTGGCCCGGGCATGCGGGTCGGGGCCGGATCGGTGCTGCTGGGGGCGGTGTTGTCGGCGGTACTGCTGACGGCCTCGGCGACCCCGGCCGCCGCCGCCCAGCCGACCGCCCGGCCGACCGCCCAGCCGACGCTGCCGCTGCTCGGCGGCCCCGCCGCCCCGGGCCAGGACGGCTTCTACCGCCCGCCGGACCCCCTGTCCGGGGAGCCGGGCGACGTCATCCGGCACCGTCGGAGCCAGGCCTACCACGACCCGGCCCGGCTGATCCCGGTCCCGGCCCGGTCCTGGCAGGTGCTCTACCGCTCCACCGACGCCCGGGGCCGGACCGACGCCGTCTCCGGGACGGTGCTGGTACCCGTGCTGCCCTGGGTCGGCGGCGGGCCCCGGCCGATCGTGAGCTACGCGGTCGGCACCCACGGGCTGGGTGACCAGTGCGCCCCGTCGTACAAGCTGGCCAGCGGCACCGAGCAGGAGCTCGGGCTGATCCAGGGGGCCCTGCAGCTCGGCTGGGCGGTCGCGGTGACCGACTACCAGGGCCTGGGCACGCCGGGGGATCACACCTACGCGGTGCAGCGCTCCGAGGGGCGGGCCGTGCTGGACATGGCGCGGGCCGCGATCCGGCTGCCGGACGCCGGGCTGTCGTCGGATGCCCCGGTCGGCCTCTGGGGGTACTCGCAGGGCGGGGGCGCGGCCGCGTCGGCGGCCGAGCAGGCCCCGGACTACGCCCGGGAGCTGAACGTCGTGGGGGTGGCCGCCGGTGGTGTGCCGGCCGACCTGATCGCGGTGGCCCGGCACGTGGACGGCTCCCCGTACTTCGGGCTGCTGATCGCGGCGGCGGTCGGCTTCCAGGCCGCCTACCCCGACATCGGGGTCACCGACCTGCTCACCGACCACGGTCGGGAGATGGTCGAGCGGGCCCGGACCGAGTGCGTGGAGCTGATCACCGTCGGCAACCTGGGCGCGCAACGGCTGGCGGAGCTCAGCACGGTGGACGACCCGCTGGGGTACCGGCCGTTGCGCGAGCGGCTGGCGGAGAACCGGATCGGCGCGCGGGCCCCGGAGGTGCCGGTCCGGCTCTACCACGCCCAGGGTGACCAGATCATCCCGTTCGCGATCGGCCGGGGGCTGGCCGCCGAGTACTGCCGCGCGGGGGTCCGGGTGTCGTTCGAGCCGCTGCCGGTGACCGAGCACCTCACCGGGGCGGCGGCGGGCGCTCCGGGCACCTACACCTGGCTGGCCGACCGCTTCGCCGGCCGCCCCGCGCCCACCCGCTGCCCCTGACCGGCTACTTCGACGGGTCGGGGCCGGTGCCGTCGGTCTCGGTGCTCTCGGTGCTCTTGGCCTCGGTGCTCTTGCTCTCGGTGCTCCTGGCCTCGGCGCTGCTGGCCCGGAC
>JAESFN010001183.1_pt1 | contig 13267 bp, 11 predicted proteins | sample 9269411 | NCBI WGS metagenome assembly JAESFN01 (sample SAMN14505399, study PRJNA617100) | algae metagenome | isolation source: Iphinoe sp. HA4291-MV1 and co-occurring heterotrophs from trail next to... | place: USA: Maunawili Falls, Hawaii | collected 2009-07-25
CCCACCAGATGCCGAGCGCACCGAGGGCGGCGCCGAGCACCATGAGCGCAACGTTGAGGCCCGACCGCCAGGTGGCATAGGTGGCGCCGGCCGCCTTCAGGGCCGCGCTCGGCTCGCCAAGGCCATCGGCGGCGAGCTGGATGTCGCGGATGACGCTGCCCCGGGCCATCTCGTCGACCGGCTGGAGGTCGACGGGAAGCGTCGCCAGGGCGAAATGCTCGGCGAGACGCGGCGCGACCAGCCCCCAGGCGATGAGCAGCGCCAGCATCGGGATGATCGCCGCCGAGGCGGTGAACAGGCCGTGGTAATTGGGGAGCGAGTGGATGCGGGCGCCGCCGGCGGCCATCCGCCTGCCGCGGCCCCGCCCCGCGACGAACGCCAGGACCGCGAAGGCGAGAATGAGCAGCAGGTAAAAGAGGAACATCTGGATCTCGCCTGGCTGCCTGAGAATGGCCCCGCGGTCGATCGGAAGTGGGGTGGCGGCGCCGGGGCGCCGCCACCCGGGTAGCGGCTCGCCCTACGAGGTAGGGGCGGAGATGGTCTCGAGCGCCTTGGCGGCGTCTTCCTGCTTCGAACGCTCGTCGGCGGGAAGCGGAACCAGGCCCTTGGCGGCGAGGTAGCCGTCGTCGCTCAGCGCCTTCTCGGAGGCGTACTCGTTCAGGAATTCGGCGAGGCCGGGAACCACACCGACATGCTGCTTCTTGAAGTAGACGAAGAGCGGACGCGAACCCTTGTAAGTGCCGTCGGCGATCGCCTCGAAGGTCGGTACCACGCCGTCGATCTCAGCGCCCTGGATGGTGGCGGCATTCTCCTCGAGGAAGGAGTAGCCGAAGATGCCGACGGCATCGGGATTGGCCTGGAGCTTCTGCACGATGAGGTTGTCGTTCTCGCCGGCGTCGATATAGGCGCCGTCCTCACGGAGCGTCTTCCACACCGCCTCGAACGCCTTGGCGTCGGCCTTCTTCATCTCGGCGAGGGCCGGGATGGCGCTGGCGCCGGTATCCATGAACAGCTCGAGGAAGGCGTCGCGGGTGCCGGAGGTCGGCGGCGGCCCGAGAACCTCGATCTTCACCGCCGGCAGCGACGGGTCGACATCGCTCCACATCTTGTAGGGGTTGGCGACAAGCTTGCCGTCCGGACCCGGCACGTCCTTGGCGAGGCCGAGGAAGACCTGGGTGCGGGTGAGCTTGAGCGGCGAGCCTTCCTTCGACTCGGCGATGATGATGCCATCGAAGCCGATCTTGAGCTCGACGATCTCGTTGACGCCGTTCTGGGCGCAGGTGTCGAACTCGCTCTTCTTGATGGCGCGCGAGGCGTTGGAAACGTCGGGAGTGGCCTCGCCGACGCCCTCGCAGAACAGCTTGAAGCCGCCGCCGGTGCCGGTCGACTCGACGACCGGGGTCTTGAACGAGCCGGCCTTGCCGAACTGCTCGGCGACGGCGGTGGTGAAGGGATAAACGGTCGACGAGCCGACAACGCGGATCTGGTCGCGGGCATAGGCCGAGCCGGCGAGCACGGTCGAGGCGAGGGCGAACGCCGCAATGGCGGAAAGGGTCCTGGTTTTCACCTGAATGTCTCCCTGAGGTTGGGATCTGCGTTTCGGGGGGTACACCCGTACGGCGCCCCTCTCTGCGCGGCGAAACTAGACATCGCGGATAATGGTTCTATGACGCCGGGATGACAGTTTTACGACGGTCTAACCCGTTGGGATAACGTATGAATTTACGTCTGGTCCGACCACGGCCCGGGTCTCGTCCTGGGGAAATGTCACCTTGAAGACCGCGCCCTCGCCGATCCGGCTCTCGACGGTGAGGCGGGCGTGGTGGCGGGCCAGGATGTGCTTGACGATGGCAAGGCCGAGGCCCGTGCCGCGATGCTTGCGGCTGGCGTCGACGTCGATGCGGTAGAAGCGCTCGGTGAGGCGGGGGATGTGCTCCTCGGCGATGCCGGGGCCAAAGTCGCGCACCGAGACGCTCGGGCCGGCGCCCTCGGTCGCGGGATGGACGGACACGGCGACCCTGCCGCCCGAATGGCCGTATTTGCAGGCATTCTCGATCAGGTTCTCGATCACCTGGATCAGTTCGTCCCGCTCGCCGGTGATGGTCGCGGGAACCGCCGGCAGGTCGGTGGTGATCGTCACCCCGAGCTCGCGCGCGAGCGGCTCGAGCGCATCGGCGACGTGCCGCACCGTCGCGGCAAGATCGACGGTGCCGGAGGGGCGGACATGGGCCTTCATCTCGATCCGCGACAGCGACAGGAGATCGTCGATCAGCCGGCTCATCCGGGTCGCCTGGTCGCGCATGATCTTGAGGAAGCGCTCGCGGGCCTGGGCATCCTCGCGCGCCGGCCCCTGCAGGGTCTCGATGAAGCCGACCAGCGAAGCGAGCGGCGTGCGGAGCTCGTGGCTTGCATTGGCGACGAAATCGACCCGGATGCGGTCGACCCGCCGCTGCTCGGTGAGGTCGTCGAGCACGAGGGCGATGAAATTGCCCATCCGCGGCCCGTCGTCGAGCCGGGCGAACCAGGCGGAGTACCAGCGCTCGGTCGGGATGCGCTCGACGAAGCCGACCTGCTCGGGCGCGCCGCCCTTGGCGACGCGGTCGAACGCGGCGAGGAGGTCGGGCACGCGGAGACGGAAGGTGAGCGGGTCGCCCGGGCGGATAGCGAAAGCGGTCACCGCCGGGCGGTTGGCATAGCGGACGATGCCGCGGCGATCGAGCACGATGCAGGGGTCCGGCAGCGCCTCGGCGAAGAGCTTGACGCCGGTCTCCGGCCAGACCTGGTCGACCGGCTCGGGATTGGCCGCCGGGGCCGAGCGCGCCGGAGCGGCAGGCGGGAGCACGGCGACGAGGGCGGCCACGACCGCGAACAGGACGACGCCCTCGGCGAGGGCCAGGGGTGTGACGTAGACCGCCACCGCCAGGACGACGAGGACGGCAAGGAGCAGCCAGCGCCCCTCGGCAAGGCGCGCCCCGGCCCTGCCCAGCGGGCCGCCGCCGGGCCGGTCGATCCCGGCGTCACGCTCCGCCATCGTTCCGGCTCCTTCCCGGCTGCCACGAGTTTGGCCGAATCAACACGATAGTGACCACCCGCGCGGGCAGGATATATGCTCTCGCGGGCTCGACCGACACCTCCACCAGGCGATTCGGGATAGACAAGGCAGGGAATGGCCAAAGCCGAAGCGGACAACGAGACCGGCAAGAAGGCGCGGAAACGCGACCCGCTGCCGGCGGTGATCGAGCCCGAGGCGGACGCGCCACGGATCATGACACGGCGCGGCTCCTTCGACCTCGACGACCTGGTGCTGCCGGAATGGGTGGAGAAGGCCGCCTTCAAATCGGGCGGCTACCCCTACGACGCGCCGATGAAGGACAAGGAATACGAGGCGGATCTCGAACGGCTCCAGATCGAGCTCGTCAAGCTCCAGCGCCACGTCAACGCGGCGGGGCAGCGGATCGTCATCCTGTTCGAGGGCCGCGACGCCGCCGGCAAGGGCGGGGCGATCTTCGCCTTCCGCCAGTACCTAAACCCGCGGTCGGCGCGGCTCGTCGCGCTGCCCAAGCCCAACGAGGTCGAGCGCGGCCAGTGGTATTTCCAGCGCTACGTGGCGGAACTGCCGACCTCGGGCGAAATGGTGCTCTTCGACCGCTCCTGGTACAACCGTGCGGGCGTCGAGCCGGTGATGGGATTCTGCACCCCGGCCGAGCACAAGCTCTTCCTCGCCTCGGTGCCGGGCTTCGAGAAGATGCTGGTCGGCCAAGGCATCATCCTCTTCAAGATGTGGCTGTCGATCGGCTTCGAGATGCAGCTCAAGCGCTTCTTCGAGCGCCGCCACGACCCGTTGAAGGTGTGGAAGCTCTCGCCCATCGACTACGCGGCCATGCACAAGTGGGACGACTATTCGCGCGCCCGCGACACGATGTTCGAGGCGTCCGACACCAGGGACGCGCCATGGACGGTGGTGCTCTCCAACGACAAGAAGCGGGCGCGGCTCAACCTCATCCGCCACGTGCTCGCCACCCTCGCCTATCCCGGCAAGGACAAGAAGGCGATCGGAAAGACCGACCCGCTGGTCCTCGGCGGCCCCGACCTGATCACCCGTGACTAGGCCCGGAGCATGACCAGGATGGCGGCCCGGAACGGCATGGGCGACTTCTATTCGGTGCTCAAGCAGTCGATCATCGACCGCGGGCTGAGCACACCCGAGGCGCGCGAGGAGGCCTATGCCCAGGCGCGACGGGCGATGATCAACCGGCTCTGGTCCTACGAGCCGCCGCTCGCCGAGGACGAAATCGACCATCGCATCGGGCAGTTCGACATCGCCGTCGGCCAGATCGAGCACGACCTGGTGGAGACCTTCGCAGCGATGCAGGCGGAGGCGTACGATGCGGAGGACGCCTATCACGGGGCCGACGACCACGGCTATGCCCCGACCTTCGGCGGAACCGGCGCGTCGCCGGAATACGACAACGACAGCGGCCACGATGGCGGACCGCCCGAGGCCGTCCCGGCGCCGCGGAAGCGGCATTCGATCGAGGAGCGGAGCCGCGCGGTCGAGCGGGCGCTGAGCGGGATCGACGAAGCCGCGTTCGAGGCGGCTCTCCACGCGCCGGATGACGATGCCGGCGCCGCATGGGACGAGCACGAAGCGCCGGCAGAACACGACGATGCGCCGGAGCCCTATGTCGAGCCGGAGCCGGCAGCGGCGAACAGGGCGGCGCCACCCCGCGCGGCCCCGAAGGCGGGGAAGGCCGAGACGGCGACGGAGCGCGGCAAGCCGCCCGCACCGGCCGCGACCTCGGCGAGTGCGTCGGGCGGGACGGTGCGGCACAAGATGGCGGCGGCGCTGCCCTCGGACCGGCGCACCGGCCTCTACGCCCTGATCGGAGTCGTCGCCCTCCTCTGTCTCGCGCTCGTCGGCGGGATCGCGTGGGTGCTGCTCGGGCCGTCGACCCCGGCGACGCCGGTCGTGCTCGAGACCAACGTCCCGGGCGGAGTCAGCGGCCCGGACACCGCCATCCGCCTGCCCAAGGAGGCGATCGCCGTCACCAACAGCTTCTCGCTGTTCGACGGCAAGGATCCGACTGTGTTCCAGGGCGATCCCGACAATCCGGTCCGCTTCGACGGGGAGCTCGCCCGCATCAGCACCTCGGCCGCCTCGCCCGGCGCCAAGGTGATCATCGGCGCGGGGCTGTCGAGCCGCCTGGCCGGCCGGACCATGCGCGTGACGATCGAGGCCCGCTCGGCGCGCGAGAACGGCGCCGCCTCGATGCGCTTCGCCTATGAGAGCGGCGTGGCGCTGAGCCACTGGCAGACGGCGAATCTCTCGCCCAACTTCACCGAGCTGGGGCTGGTGTGGCGGGTGCCGACGCTTCGCACCAGCCCGACCGGCGACTTCATCGACATCGAGCCGGGCATCCCGGGTTCGGGCACCGCGGTCGAGATCAAGTCGGTGCGGGTCGACATGGTGGACGAATAGCCGACCCCGTCAGCCCCTCCGGAGCCAGGCGACCAGCCGGTCGCTCGCCTCCTGCATCCGATCGGCGCTGCTCGCGAAGCAGAGGCGCATGAAGCCGTTGCCGGATTCGCCGAAGGCGGTCCCGGGGGCGAGGCCGACATTGGCCTCGTCGACCAGGCGAAGCGCCAGCGCCCGGGTATCGGCCTCGCCGTCGACGGCGAAGAACAGGTAGAAGGCGCCCGCCGGCTCGCTGAAGCGGGCACGGCCGCTGCCGGCGAGCCCGGCGCAGATGATCTCCCGCCCCTTCCGCGCCCGCCCGACCTGGAGGTCGAGGAAGGCGTCGCCCTGGTCGAGCGCGACGGTGGCGGCGCGCTGCATGAAGGTGGCGACGCCCGAGGTCGAATACTGGACGAGGTTCTCGATGGTCTGGCCGAGGGCAGGCGAGGTCGACAGCCAGCCGATGCGCCAGCCGGTCATCGCCCAGTTCTTGGAGAAGGTGTTGACGTAGAGGATGCGGTCTTCCGGCTCCGCCACGTCGTGGAAGGACGGCGCCCGCGCCCCGGCATAGAAGAAGCGGTGGTAGACCTCGTCGGCGATGATGAAGAGGCCGCGCGCGCGGGCGAAGGCGACGATCGCCTGAAGCTCCTCGCGGGTCGCGGTCCAGCCGGTGGGGTTGGAGGGCGAGTTGATGAAGATGCCGCGGGTGCGGTCCGTCGCCGCGGCGAACAGCCGGTCGAGATCGAGCGTCCAGCCGGCATTGCCAAAGCTGAGCGGGACGGCCACCGGCTCGGCGCCGTTGATGGCGATGGCGGCGGTGATGTTGGGCCAGGCCGGCGCTGGCACCAGCACCTCGTCGCCATGGCCGGCGATCATCCGCGCCGCGATCTGGATCGCCTGCATGCCGCCGCCGGTGATGAAGAAGCGTTCGTCGGCGAAGGACCGGCCATAGGTGCGCTCGTGGTAGCGGGCGAGCGCCGCCCGGACCTCGGGAATGCCGCGCTGGGCGGTGTAGAAGGTCTCGCCCTCCTGGAGCGAGCGGATCGCGGCCTCGTAGATGAAATCCGGCGTCGGCAGGTCGCCCTCGCCCGCCCACATCGGGATCAGGCCCTCGCGGCCGCGGCCATAGTTGAAGACTTCGACGATGCCGCTCTCGGGCGCCTCGCGGGCTTCGCGGCGAAGCGACGAAACGAGGGGATGGTCTGCCTGCACTGCCATGGCTCACACAAAGGTTCGGGCCGTCGACCACACGTAAGGGTGCGACGGCCCGGGGATGGATTCGGACACCGGCTTACGCCGGTGCAGCCGCGGACGCTACGGCTTCCTCGCCAGCAGGTCGCGGATCTCGGTGAGGAGAACCTCTTCCTTGGTGGGCGGCGCCGGAGGCGGCGGCGCGGCGGCCTTCTCGCGCTTGAGCTGGTTCATGCCCTTGATGACCAGGAACAGCACCCAGGCCACGATGACGAAGTTGATGACGAGGGTGATGAAATTGCCGTAGGCCAGCGTCGCGCCGGCCTCGCGGGCCTGGGCCAGGGTCGGCTGCGGTTCGCCCGCGAGCTGGATATACATCTCGGAGAAATCGATGCCGCCGGTGACGACGCCGATGATCGGCATGACGATGTCGTTGACCAGCGAATTGACAAGCCCGCTGAAGGCGGCGCCGATGATGAAGGCGACGGCCAGATCGACGAGATTGCCCTTCAGTGCGAATTCACGGAATTCCTTCAGCATGCCCATCCTCCTCGCCCGGGAGGCGCCCACCCGACGCTACCGATTCCGCCGTGAAGACGCCGTGGACTTCTGGTACTCGCCGCCGCAGGAATTATCAATGTGGCGGCGGCCGCGCGGGGGAGGGTCGCCAACCGGCGGGACGCGTGCTCTGCTCCCGTCGGCCCAGGCGAATCGGGCGAAAGGTGAGGATCGCGGCATGACCGACCACGGACAGGGCGGACGCTGGCGCGCCACGGCGCGACTTTCGCTCGCGGTCGTCGTGGTGGTGGCTATCGTCGTCTTCTTCTTCCTTTCGCTGGCCGAAGACCCCGGGCATACCGGCTATCCGCTCGGACTGGCGGTGGCGGTCACCGGCCTGCCGCTCGCGCTCGCGCTGCTCGTGTTCTGGTTCGCGGGGCGGCAGGAGCGGATCGACCGGCAGCACGGGCTCTACGAGAGCTGACGATGGCGCAGCTCGCGGAGACGGCACGCCAGATCGGCCGCGTCTACGGGCTTCTCGCCGCGGCCTTCGTGCTGTTCCTCGTCGTCATCACCATGCTCGCCCAGTTCGGCCTGCCGGACCGGGTGGTCGCGGTCTTCGTGGTGATGATCACGGTGGTGACCTATGCCGGGATCGGGCTGATCACCCGGACGCTCTCCCTCGCCGGCTTCTACCTCGCCGACCGCGGGGTGCCGGCCGGGTTCAACGGCATGGCGACCGCGACGGCGATGCTCGCCCTGCCCTTCGTCGGCCTCGCGGGTGCGTTTCTCGCCGATCGCTTCCTCGGGCTCGCGATCGCGGCCGGCCTCACCGCCGGATTCGCGCTCCTCGCCATCGTCGTCGCCCCCTACTACCGGAAATCCGGCGGGGTGACGCTCCCCGACTACCTCGCCGTCCGCTACGGCAACCCACTGGTACGGCTCGCCGCCGCGATACTGCTGGTCGTCGCGCTGCTGCCGGTGCTCGCGGCGGCGATGCGGATCGCCGCCGACGTGGCCGGCTCGGTGCTGCACCTCTCGCCCGGCGTCGCCTCGATCTCGGTGCTGGCGCTGGTGCTCCTCACCTCGCTCCTCGGCGGCATGCGGTCGACCACCTTCGCCGGCGGGGCCCAGACGATCGTCCTGGTCCTCGCCATTCTCGTCCCCGCGATCTTCGTCGCGATGGAAGAATACGACTTCCCGATCCCGCAGGTCGCCTTCGGCTACGCGATCGCCGACACCGCCGGTGACGGAGCGATCGCCGTTCTCGCCGGGCATGCGCTGCCGGTCGCCGGACTCGACGGGTTCAACATCTTCGCCCTCGCCCTCAGCCTTGCGGCAGGTGTCGCCTCCTTCCCCCACCTGGTGGCGCGCTGCGGCGCCGCAGCCGGCCCCGGCGAAGCGCGGCGCAGCGCCGCCTGGGCGCTGGTGGTGACCGGCATCGTCGTCGCCACCGCACCGGCGCTCGCCGCCTTCGTCCGGCTCGCGATCCTCCGCGACGTGACCGGGGTCGATCTCGCCGACATCCCGGACTGGGTGTTCGCGGCCGGGCGCGCCGGCTCGATGCTGATCTGCGGCGACGCGCCGGTATCGGCAGCCGCGATCGGGACCGCCTGCGGTGCGGGGACGGTCATCAACGGACTGACGCCCGCCGACATCGCCATCAGCGCCGATCTCGTGACGCTGGGCTTCGCCGATATCACCGGCCTGCCCTATGTGCTGACCGCGCTGATCGCGGCCGGCGCCATCGCCGCCGCGCTCGGGACGGCAGCCGCGGCGCTGACCACGATCGCCTCCGGCCTCGGCAACGACATCCTCGCCCGCCTGTTCGCCCGCCGCGCCTCGGCGGGCCGCCGGCTGATCGTGACCCGGCTGGCGCTGATCGCCGTCGCGGCGCTCGCCGCCTGGATCGCCCTCCGCCGGCCGGACGACGCCTTTGCCTATGCCGTCGCGGCGCCCTCGATCGCGGCCGCCGCCTTCTTTCCGGCGCTCGCGCTTGGCGTGTTCTGGCGGCGGACGACGTTCTGGGGTGCGCTCGCCGGCATGATCGCCGGCGGCGGCCTGACCGCGGGATACGTGTTCCTCGTTGTTTCCGGCGGCCTGCCGCCGCTGCCGCTCGCCGGGCTCTCGGCGACCGGCCTGTCCCCGGCGGCCGCGGGCATCGCCGGCGTGCCGCTCGGGTTCGTGGCGACAATCGCCGTCAGCCTTCTCAGCAAGGCGCCGGGGCCGGCCCGGCGCGAAGTGACCGACGCGATCCGCCGGCCGAACCCCGACCCCATCCTCGAAGACCACGCCACGTAGTGGAGCAGATGACCAGGAACCAGCTCTTCCCGCCGATCGCCCCCTACCGGACGCACCGGCTCAAGGTGTCGCCGATCCACGACATCCACGTCGCCGAGTACGGCAACCCGGACGGCAAGCCGGCGGTGCTGCTCCATGGCGGGCCGGGCGCGGGGTCGAACCCGACGATCCCGCGTTTCCACGACCCCGAGGCGTACAGGATCATCACCTTCGACCAGCGCGGCTCGGGACAATCGACGCCGCATGCCGAACTCCGCGACAACACGACCTGGGACCTTGTCGCCGACATGGAGCTTATCCGCGGCCTCCTCGGCATCGAACGCTGGCAGGTGTTCGGCGGCTCGTGGGGGTCATGCCTCGCGCTCGCCTATGCCGAGACGCATCCCGAGCGGGTGACCGAACTCGTGCTCCGCGGCATCTTCACGCTCCGCCGGAAGGAGCTGCTCTGGTTCTACCAGGAAGGCGCCTCGTTCATCCTCCCCGACGCCTGGGAGCACTTCGTCGCGCCGATCCCGCCTGAGGAGCGCGGCGACATGATCGCCGCCTACCACAAGCGGCTGACCGGCGACGACGAAGCGGCGAAGCTCGCCGCGGCGCGGGCCTGGAGCATGTGGGAGGGCGCCTCGCTCTCCCTCCTCCCCGACCCGGCGCGCGTGGCCGCCTTCGGCGAGCCGCGCTACGCCATCGCCTTCGCGCGGATCGAGTGCCACTATTTCGTCAACCGCGGCTTCTTCGACTTCGACGGCCAGCTCATCGCCAATGCCGGGCTGATCCGCCACATCCCCGGCGTCATCGTCCACGGCCGCTACGACATGTGCACGCCGCTCGCCATCGCCTGGGACCTCCACCGCGCCTGGCCGGAGGCCGACCTCCGCATCGTCCCCGACAGCGGCCACGCGATGAGCGAGCCCGGCATCGTCCACGAGCTGGTCGCGGCGACGGAACGGTTCAAGGGCGAGAGCGCCCGGCGTTGACCGCTGTGCGAGTCGGAGGATCCCCGCCGTACGGTCGGCGGATCTGACGACATCGGCGGAAGACACGCTTGCCGCTCGCGGCTCCAGCGCCTACCGTTCGCGTGCCTGAAACGGAATCCCCCATGCCGGTGATCTACAAGCTCTGCCCGTCTTCCCTCTGGCGCGAGGCGGAGGAACGTGGCGTGTTCCGCGGCATGCCGATCGACTTCAGGGACGGCTACATCCATTTCTCGACCGGCGTGCAGGCGCGGGAGACGGCGCGGCTTCACTTCGCCGGGCAGACCGACCTCGTGCTGGTCGCGGTCGATGCCGGCCGGCTTGGGGACGCGCTCAAGTACGAGGCGTCGCGCGGCGGCGATCTCTTTCCGCATCTCTATGCGCCGCTCGACCTTTCGGCCGTGCTCTGGGCGAAGCCGCTGCCGCTCGGGGAAGATGGCCGGCACGCCTTTCCGGACGATCTCCAGTGAACGCGATGTGGCCGCTCGCCCGGCCCTTCCTCTTCGGCCTCGACCCCGAGACCGCGCACCGGATGGCGATCCGGGCGCTGGCGATGGGGCTGATGCCCCGGGGACCGGCGCCCGACCCGAACCTCCGCCGGAGCCTCCTCGGTCTCGACTTCCCCAATCCGCTCGGCATGGCCGCCGGGCTCGACAAGAACGGCGAGGTGCCGGACGCGGTGCTCGGCCTCGGCTTCGGCTTCGTCGAGGTCGGCACCGTGACGCCGCGCCCGCAGACCGGCAACCCGCCGCCGCGCCTGTTCCGGCTGGTCGAACACGAGGCGCTGATCAACCGCCTCGGCTTCAACAACGAGGGGCATGATGCCGTGCACGCGCGGCTCGCCGCGCGGCAGCGGAAGGGAATCGTCGGCGTCAATGTCGGGGCGAACAAGGACAGCCCGGACCGCATCGCCGACTATGCGCTCGGCGTCGAGCGGTTCGCCGGTGTCGCCGACTACATCGCCGTCAACATCTCGTCGCCCAACACGCCGGGGCTCCGCAATCTCCACGAGGCCAACGACCTCGCGCTCCTCCTCCGCACCGTGGTCGCGACCCGCGATGGCGCCGTACGGCGGGTGCCGCTCCTCGTCAAGATCTCGCCCGACCTCGACGACGAGGCGCTCGCGGCGGTGGTCCGCATCGCCCGCGACTCCGGGGTCGAGGGGCTGATCGTCACCAACACCACGGTGTCGCGCGATGCGGTGGCCGGGCACCCGCTCGCCGGCGAGGCGGGGGGGCTTTCGGGCCGGCCGCTGTTCGGCCAGTCGACCGCGATGCTCGCGAGGGTGCGGAACCTCGCCGGGCGGGAGCTCGTGCTGGTCGGGGTCGGCGGCATCGACTCGGCGGAGGCGGCCTTTGCCAAGATCCTCGCCGGCGCCGACCTGCTCCAGCTCTATACCGGCATGATCTATCGCGGGCCGGGCCTCGCACGCGAGATCGTCGCCGGCCTGCCGCGGCTCCTCGCCGCCTACGCGGCGGCCCCGGCCGGCGGGTGAGCCACGGCCGGCGGCGCCGCGAGGCTCAGCCGGCCGCCGCGCCGGAGGCGGGGAAGGCGGCGCCGGTCTTCCGCCGGCTGATCCACCAGAGGCTCAGGCCCCGCACGCCGACGAAAACGAGGACGGCGATCCAGAGGCCCGCCATGCCGAGCGGCGGCGCGAGCACGAACCAGACCGCGAGATAGACGACGAGGGAGAGGAGCATCATGTTCCGCATCTCGGCCGACCAGGTGGCGCCGATGAAGATGCCGTCCATCTGGTAGGCGAGCGTGCCGGCGAGCGGGACGAGAGCGGCAAAGGGCAGGTAGTGCCGCGCCGCGGCGCGGACCTCGGGGCTCGTCGTCATCAGGTCGATGAGCGTCGGGCCGAGGATGAAGACCACCGCGCTCATCACCGCCGCCACCACGAAGCCCCAGCCGACGACGAGGCGGAGCGAACGCTCGAAGGCCGGCCGGTAGCGGGCGCCGATGGCACGGCCGGCGAACTGCTCCGCCGCGGCCGCGAGGCCATCGAGGAAGAAGGCGGCGACCATGGTGAAGTTGAGGAGGATCTCGTTGGCGGCGAGCACCACGTCCCCTCCCCGCGCGCTCTGGGCGGTGAAGAAGCCGAAGGCGAAGAGGAGCGCGAAGGAGCGGATCATGATGTCGCGATTGACCGCGATCATGCGGCGGAAGGCGACGCGCTCGAGGATGTGGGCGAGACGCGGCCAGTCGGCCCCGCCGGTGAGGCGGATGACGACGAGAAGGCCGGCCGCCGCGGTCGCCGCCTCGGCGGCGAAGCTCGCCCAGCCGACGCCGGCAACCCCCAGCCCGAGACTGTGGACGAAAACGAGGCTGAGGACGACGTTGACGCCGTTGAGCCAGGTCTGGAGGAGGAGGCCCGTGCCGGCGCGGCCGAGGCCGATCAGCCAGCCGAGGATGACGTAATTGGCGAGCGCGAAGGGCGTCGCCAGCGCCCGCACCTGCCAGTATTCGCGGGTTGCGGCCTGGACCGCCTCGCTGCCGCCGATCAGGCCGAGGGCGGCGGTCGCGATCGGGCCGCGGAGGAGGACCACGGCCAGCCCGATCAGCGCGGCGAGGATGAGGGCGCGGCCGAGCCAGGCGGAGGCCTCGCGGCGATCGCCGGCGCCGACCGCCTGGGCGACCAGGCCGGTGGTGCCGGCACGGAGGAAATTGAAGGTGGCGAAGACGAAATCGAAGATCAGCGCGCCGATCGAGACGCCGCCGACCAGCGCCGGATCGCCGATCTGGCCGATGACGCCGAGATTGACCACGCCGACGACGGGGGTCGAGAGATAGGCAAACGTCATCGGCACGGCGATGGCGAGCACGCCGCGGTGGGTGACCTCGAACGGAC
>JAESFN010001184.1_pt1 | contig 13266 bp, 9 predicted proteins | sample 9269411 | NCBI WGS metagenome assembly JAESFN01 (sample SAMN14505399, study PRJNA617100) | algae metagenome | isolation source: Iphinoe sp. HA4291-MV1 and co-occurring heterotrophs from trail next to... | place: USA: Maunawili Falls, Hawaii | collected 2009-07-25
GTCAGGAAATCGATCCATTTCCAGGTCGCGTCCCGTTTGGAGCTTGGCGACCACATCGCAAAGCAGCCAACCCCGCCGTGTGTCCACTGCTTCACATCACCGGGGGTGTTGGCGATGCTGAACTTGGGATCGGGGAAATCGGCGCTGAGGATGTTGATGTTGCCGAGTTCGTTGTTGTTGTCGTAGGCGAACAACCCCTGCCCGAACCGGTCGCGGAGATCATCCCCCTTGGACGCGCGATCGGCCTCGCTGCAGTAGGTTTGGAAGATGTGGGTTGCCCAGGTGATTGCCTTGATTCCCGCTTCCGAGTCATACCCTGACTTGCCGTCTTCGGTGATCAATGACCCACCGGCCTGGTAGAACCAGGGGTTGAAGTTGCGCAACACGGGCGTCGGCCCCGATCCCGAGCCTTCCATCGAGGTTGGCCACGCGTTGTGGGTACCGGCGTCTTTCGCGGCCTTAATCTTGGTCAGGGCATCGTCAAGCTCTGCCCAGGTGGCCGGCGTGCTTTCCGGATCGAGACCCGACTTCTCCCAGACATCCTGGTTGTAGTAGGAAACCCGGAACGCGTGAAGGATCGGAATTTCGTAGATGTGTCCGTCCCATTCCATCGCGTCACGCGGTCCCGGCAGGAAATCCGCGCGATCAGCTTCGGGGATGTACTCGTCCAGCTCGACGAGCGCTCCCTCAACGGCGTAGGTCGTGAATTCATCGACGTTGGTGTAGGAAGTATCCGGCGAGGTTCCCGCTGCGACCGCGGACATTTTGCGTTCGACCCGGCCCTCCCACGGAATCAGCTCGACTTTGACGTCGATATTGTTGCCCGCTTCCTGAAACCGCTGAATCAGCGGATCAAAGACCTTGGTATCGTCGTCGGTCAGCGGATGCGACCAGTGCAAGATCTCGACCTTGTCGTCCTGCATGGCTTTTCGAAGCAATGATGATGTCTGACGTGGCGCGGCGGAGACCGCGTCGACGCTGAGCGAAGCGGCAGTGATGCCTGCTGCGCCAGCAACCGCCTGTTGCAGAAGTTGACGACGAGAAACGGCGCGACCTGTCTCTTGCTTGCTCATTGGGCAAGGGCCTCCTCGTGGTTCCGGTTTCGAAACCCAGACGACGGATGCATGCGATTCAGATGCTGACCGCACGAAACGGTCGGTGCGTCCTCCTTTCTTAAGGCGATCGGCGGGCTAAAACGTCCGGCGCAGCGGGATCACCCAGCGCCGCAGGAGACGGACATTGTCGGCATGCGCTCTGGCGAAGAGCTCCCGCGCCAACCGCTCCGCTGTTTCTCCATCGCGGCGGAGAATCGCCTCACCAAGCGCACGATGGTTCGCCATCGCTTCGACGAGTCGTTCTGTTTCGTGGCCGTCATGGAGATACATGCTTCGCACCCGCTCGATCACCGGGTAAATCACATGTGCGACTTGATCGAGCTGCGGGTTCGCCGCAATCGCCCGGATCGTGTCGTGGAATTCCGTATCGATCACTGGCCAACGCTCGAAGTCACCCTCATTCGTTGCTTCAGCAAGGCGGTCAAGACAGAGCCGTAACGCGGCTTCGCCTTGATCGTCGATGCGCTCCGACGCCAGGCGACTCGCTAATCCCTCGTTGACTTCGATGACGTAATAGGCGTTGTCCACCATCTCAACCGAGATCTGCGCAACGACCGCTCCCCCAGATGAGAGCCCCTCGATCAGACCGTCGCCCTCCAGGCGATGCAGTGCTTCGCGAATCGGGGTGCGGCTCATTCCGAGCCGCTTGGCCAGGAAACTCTCTTGAAGCTGCTGCCCTGGCTGGAGGGAGAGATCGATGATGGCCTGCCGAATTTCCGTGTAGGCCTGCGTTGCCAGACCACTTCCGCGCGAACCCCGGCTGGGCTTTGCTGGCACCGTAGGAACCTCAGGATCCAATGCCGACCTCCATCAAAATGGGAATCGTGTGTGCATCAGTTGCGCGACGTTTCATTCCATCATTGGGAGCAGAAACGACTCGACAGCGATTGACGTGCCGTGCGTGTGTTGTTGTGAACCAAGCTGTATACAATCTAGCATACAATCCACGCCCTGTCAATTACTTTCATGTCAGACGCAGTTTGAGACGATCGTCTTGTAAAAAATGAACAATTCAGGAGCGGGCGATTCGTGACGTACGAGTTTGGCGTGTTTCTAGGGAAATGGACATCGCCTTTCTGCCGCTAATCGCAGCGGCGTGCTTCCTGCGAAAGCTGCACAGTCCACCATCGGGTTGATCCATGGTCTGACGTTTGAGACGCCGCTTCTAATAAAGAGGATCGGGAATACCCACGATTAACAGAACAACGGCTGTTCGTGGACCGAACCCGATCCACGAACAGCCGCTCCGCGATTGACTTGATCAGAAATGCATCAGACCGGCAGCATGCTCACCTGGCTACCGACCAGACGAACGAGATCGACGACCCGGTTCGAGTAGCCCCATTCGTTGTCGTACCACGCGCTGACTTTGACGAGGCGATCGCCCTGCACCTTCGTCAACTCACCGTCGATAATCGCTGAGTGCGAGTCCTTGCAGAAGTCGCTGGATACCAGCGGCAGATCCGTGACATCGAGCGCCCCCTTGAGCCCACCCGTTGCCATCACCCGCTGAAATGCCTCGTTGACCATACGCTGGTTCACCGGCACCTCGGTTTCCACCACGAGTTCCAGCAGCGATCCGGTCATCACCGGTACGCGAACCGCCGATCCAGCGATCCGGCCCGCGATCTCCGGCATCACCACATCCAGGAGTTTGGCAGCGCCGGTAGAGGTGGGGATGATGTTGGTACTGGATGCCCGCGCGCGCCGGGGATCCTTGTGACGGCTGTCGATCACCACCTGATCGTTGGTGATGGCGTGGACGGTGGTGGCCATGCCGATTCGGATGCCAAACGCTTCATGAATGACGTGGGCAACGCAGGCAAGGCAGTTGGTTGTGCACGACGCCGCGGAGACGATTTGGTGAGTATCCGCGTCAAAGATATCGTCATTCACACCGTAGACGAGCGTAACGTCAGCGATTTTCGCCGGCGAGGTCACGATCACGAGGCGGGCGCCCGACTCCAGGTGACCGCGCATGCGCGGGTCGTCGTCGAACGCCCCGGTGGATTCGATCACGAGATCGATGCCGAAATCGCCCCAGCGAGTTTCAAGCGGGGTGGCGGCTTGCGTGATCGCGATGAACCGGTCGTTCACCACGATGCCGTCATCGGCAGCGCGCACCGAGCCCGGAAAACGACCGTAAACGGAATCGAAAGCGAAGAGGTGGGCGAGCTGCTCCGGGGTTCCACGCCCGTTGATGGCGACCACCTCGATGCCCGAATACTCCGGCGATTCGGCAATCGCGCGCAACACCTGTCGTCCGATCCGGCCGAATCCGTTGATTCCTACTCGCTGAGCCACTGGCGCCTGCTCCGATCTCGTGAGCAAATCAATATCATCGTGATACATATTCTCAGACTCATCGGAAGTTGTCGATAGCATCAAGCACATGGCCCGGCAGCATGATCGGGTTGAGCCGTTCCTCCCACTCCCGGCAATCTTGCTGTCCGATTGCCGCTGTCAACCGGGCCGCGAAGTTGCCGGCCGATCATCTCACGTGTCAGCGCCTCGCCGGATAGAATCAGCGCAACGTGACTGGTCGTTTGTGTTCGTGCGCCGGTGTTGCATCTGTGTTGAACCCCCTTAGTAAGCATGTGAGCGACGAACCGAAGCTCCGTTCGGATGCCCGGCGTAATCGGGAGATGCTCATTCAGGTCGCCGAGCAACTTCTCCGCGAAACCGCCGGGAATTTGCGTATCGAGGAGCTGGCCGATCGTGCCGGTGTCGGCATGGGCACTATCTATCGAAATCTCGGCGATAAAGACCAAATTATTGAAACGGTAATCCGGCTCTGTAACGAGCGCGCGCTGCACGCCCTGCTGCACGTCCCCATCGATGGCGACGCCTGGGATTCGTTCGAAGCGGCGGCGAATGTCATCGTCGCAAGCTCATTCGGCAATCTCTGGAATCCGCAGTTGATCGCGCTTGTCGATCGCACCAGCCCGGACGTTCACGAACTCATCGTCGGAATCACCGACCGGATGGACGCGATCATCATGCGCGCGCAGACGGAGGGCCGGCTACGAACAGATCTCAATCCGCGTGAAATCCTGGACCTCCTGACGCGAATCGTGCGCGAGATGATCCCGGACGGCCGCTCCGACGATGAGAAGCGCGACACCGTGCACCGCATGCTTCGCGTCGTGCTCGACGGACTCCGTTCGGTTTCGTAGAGCCTCCACTCCCAGCTCAGCCCAAACAGCCCCATCTCCCATCGTCTTTCAGAGCACGCACGAACTAAGATGAGTTTGCCTACTAATTTCTTTGGACGATGATGCATCACCGCGAAAGCGGCATCTGTGCCGGGGATTGCGACGACAGATATGAAAGAGGAAAATAAATTCCGTTTCACCGTCCGTCCCGATCCACTGCACAGTGATGATCCACTGCAAGGGAGAGAATCATGACCAAGGGCAATGGCCAGGAATCCGCATTCGACGCGCTTACGCGTCGCAAGGTGTTGGGCAGCATGGCCGCCGCGGTTGCGGCGGGTATCGTCTCCCCGGCGATCCTCCGCTCCGCTGCCGCTCAGGATGCTACGCCCGTCACCGAGCAGGACGTGCAGGCAGCAACACCAACACCTGAGGTAGCGCTTCCGCTGATGCCGCCGGAGATGGAGCAATTTGCCAACGACTGGCCGATGGCGCAGGGGAACTACGCGGCTACGCGAGCCGCCGCTGCCTCGACGATCGATTCCAGCAATGTCGGCAATCTGGGCATCGCCTGGAGCTATCCGCTGGATGCCGTTTCCGGATACGGCGCGATTACCTCCAACCCAATCGTGCTCGGCGATACCATCTACCTCATCGACAATGTCGGCAACGTGCATTCCCTCGATCGCGAAACCGGCACGGTGCGATGGCGCAACGATTACAACGTCCAGACGCTTGGGCCAAACGGGGTCGCGGTCGGCTACGGCTATCTCGTCTCGGTGCTCGGTGATACCGCCGAGGTGCTCTGCCTGAAGGCGGACACCGGCGAGGAGGTCTGGCGATTCCAGCTCAGCAATCACAATGCCATTGGCATCACGATGGCCCCGCTCATCTTCGACGGCTACGTGCTTGTCAGCACCGAGCCGGGCGGGAATAGCAAGGGTGTCTACGAAGGCGGCGCCGAGGGCATTGTCTTCGCCTTCGATCTCCAGACCGGTCTCAACCTGTGGCAGTGGAACACCGTTGAAGACGACGCCTGGGGCAACTTCCGCCTGAACAGCGGCGGCGGTCTCTGGTACCCGCCGAGTGTGGATGTCGAAACCGGCGTGCTCTACATGGGTATCGGCAATGCCGCGCCGTGGTATGGCGCGGCCGCGGCCGATTATCCCAATGCCGGTAGCCGCCCCGGGCCAAACGACTACGCGAATAGTCTCGTGGCCCTCGACCCCAACGCCGGGCGAGTGCTGTGGTACGTCAATATCAAGCCGCACGATCTCTTCGATCACGATAACCAGCAGACCCCGGTTCTGGCGGACATTGCCAACGGCGACTCCGTGGTCAAGATGGTGTTCTCATCCGGCAAGCATGGCTTCGTGGTTGGCGTCGATCGCACGTCCGGCATCGAGGTCTGGCGCGTGCCCGTGGGCAAACACCTCAACGACACCGTCTCTGCCCTGGGCGACGAGACCGTGATGGTCTTCCCAGGCGTTCAGGGCGGGGTCGAGGCGCCACTGGCGTACAAGGACGGGGTTGTTTTCGCCTGCGCGCAGAATATCGGTACCGGCTTCAGCGCGACGGGGTTCGATTACAGCACGTTCGACCTCAGCAAAGGAACGGGAAACATCGTCGCTATCGAGGCGTTGACCGGCCAGATCCTCTGGGACGTCGAGATTCCCACCGGTATCGCCGGCCCTGGCCCGACGATCGCCAACGATGTTCTGTTCACGGCTGGTCTCGATGGCATCGTCCGCGCCTACAGCCTCGCGGATGGCTCACTGGTCTGGTCCTATCAGGCCCCGGCTGGAACCAACGCTCCATTTGCCATCGCGGGAGACCTCCTGCTGATTCCGGCGGGGTCGTTCATTCTCCCATCGAGTGACACCACCGAAACGATCAGCGAGATCAAGCCGGCGCTGCTCGCCTTCAAGCTTGGCGCTACCGGCGAGGCGACACCGACCGCGTAGAGATTTTCACTGGCTCTCAAACGCACAATCCAATGACCCGAAACCGGCCTGGGGCTCGATCGAGCCCCAGGCCGGTTTCGTTTGTCCTACAGCTCAATAAATCGAAGCGTCCGCGTCATTCCCGGCATTCCTGACGGATGCTCACAAGCAAGAGCGATCCAACCACCGCCCCGAGCACGAGTGATGCCATCAGCAACGTTTCGGCCGTAGACCGGGTATCTGCCGGCCCGTCGCCGGTATTTGGCAGCGTTGAAACAGTCGCCGCCGATGTGGTGGGTGTTGGCCCAGCGGTGGCCGGAGCTTCGGGAGTAGCTGGCTGCTCCCCGATCCGTTGCGCCTGGCGAATGTCGACGCACCGGCTCACCGTTCCGCTTTGGGGATCATACCCCTCAATCGACCAATGCTCGCTCCAGGCGGATGGATTGTCGCGAAGGATGTTCTGGATATACATCGGCTGGGTTGCGGCCGGCAGTTCGATCACAGTCGTTTGTTCGGGGAAGCTCCCACAATACGGGCCGAGATAGAGCCTCCCCAACACGGTGACTTCCGAATCCTCAGACGTGTAACTCACTTCAAAGGGAAAGTCTGGATAGTAGGCCTGGTGATTGGGGTACCAGGAATGGGCCGTAATGGTAATGACCGGCGTTCTCCAGACAATGTTCAAGCATCCACTGGGGTAGGCCGGGTGATCGGGATCGAAGGCTTGAGCTGATTGCGTCGTGTCGGTCGTCATGATCTGGTTGAACTGCGTACGATGAATCACCGGGCGCCCCGCGCAATCGGGTCCGTCGTAGACCTTGACCAGCAGGTTGCCAGGCGACGTCTCCATCACAACGTCGTGATTGTTGAAGACGGTGATCGACTCCTTCTTCCCGTTGAGCACGAGTTCCACGGGTTGCGCCGGGGGCGTAAAACTGTCCCACGTGGCCTCCAGGCACGGACTTACGTTAGAGGGGTCGGCGGGGTCAAAGGCTTGCAACGAAGCGGTTCCCGGCTCTGGCTGTTGCACCTGGTACCCCGTCGTCGCCACGGTAACGAGTCGCTCAGCCTGGCACCCGGAACCGCCGTAAATATTGATCTTCATTGATATGGGCACGGTGGTAGCCCTGAGCTGGGAATTAAGTGTCAGAAACGCATCGCGGGGAGCACTGTTGAGCAGCAACGTTGGAGCAGACCAGGTAATGTCCTGGCACGGCCCCGTTGGGTGCATGTAGTCGACCTCTGGATCAAACGCCAGCACCGACACAACACCGGTCTCGTTCAGCGCCAACGGCCACGATTCCTTCATGAAATCAAACCGCTCACCCTGACAGCCAGAGCCATGGTAGGCAAAGAACCACATACCGCGTGGAGAAGCGTCCACGGTGACGGTCGTCCCAACCTTCACGAAGATGGAATCCGGGATGCCATTGAACGTGAGCGTGATCGGATGAGGCTCAGCAGCAGCCCCGGTCTTCTCAGTCGCAACCGGTGTGCTCGCAACCGGTGTGCTCGCCGCCTCCGTGGGAGAGGGCGTACTCGAAGGCTCTTCGATGGTAGCAACGGGCGTCGCCGGTTCGTCGGCTCCTGCAACCGAAAGCGGGATGAGCAGGAAGCCCACCAGCACGAAGAACATGGCGCGAAGAGTGAACGCTCGCATGGTTCGGACCTCTGCTCGGATATTCGATGCAAGAACGATCAACGTCTCATCGAGCATAGAAACCGCACGAGGTGGGGCCTATTCGTGGAAGTACGCGATTAGGCGGTCAGCGGTACGCTATTCAGAGCTTCTGGGGTGGTTGCTGGGCGGATTTCACCAGATTGGCTGAAATTCAGGTGTCCGGGACTATATTCAGTACTCCGCCGGATGCACAATATCAAGCATGAGCGAACCGAAGGTCACAGCCGCAAACGGTATGTCGCAAGGGTTTAGCCTTCTTCCCCACCCTGCTCCGCTCCCTGAACCGATGACCGGCATCATCGGTCGCGAGGGCGAGTTGGCGCTCGCGTCGTCGTTGCTGCACCGCGATGACGTTCGCTTGCTGACCATTACCGGTCCCGGCGGAATAGGCAAAACACGCCTGGCCATCGAAATCGGCCGGGCGGAAGCCGGATCCTATCACGATGGCGTCGCATTCATCTCGCTCGCATCACTCCGCGATGCCGATGGCATCGCCGTCGAGATTGCACGCTCGCTCGGGGTGCTGAACACCGTCGTCATCGCAAACCGACAAAAACTCGCAGCAATCTTGCGGTCCTCGAAGATGCTGATGATTCTCGACAACTTCGAGCATATTCTGACCGCAGCGCCGTTTGTGACCGAGCTCCTCGCCACCTGCCCCCGGTTGAAGATTGTCGTCACGAGCCGCAGCCTGCTTCACGTAGCGGGCGAATTCGCGCTCCCACTGTCCCCATTGGAACTGCCGCATCTCCACCGAGCCCCGTCACTATCCGAAATTGAGCGGAGTGCGGCGGTGAGGCTTTTCGTCAATCGAGCCCAGGCGATCGTCCCCTCGTTCGAGTTGGCCGATGCGAATGCGGCCGTCGTCGCGGAAATCTGCCGGCATCTCGACGGCGTTCCGTTGGCGATCGAGCTGGCGGCCGCGCAATCGACCGTTCTCTCCTCCACTGATCTGCTGGACAGAATCTCCGCCCGGCTTCCGCTTCCGGTATCCGGTCCGCGAGACGTGCCCGCGCGGTTACGATCGATGCGTGACGCCATCGCCTGGAGCCACGATCTTCTCTTACCCGAAGAACAAGAACTCTTCCGACATCTCGGGATTTTCACCGGGGGGTTCACGCTTGCGGCAGCGGAGGCGATTTCGGCCGCGGTTTCCCCATCCACCGAACCCTCCGGATCGAGCACGCTTGAGCGCCTGGCTGCATTGGTCGACAAGAGTCTCATTCGATCGTCTGCGTATGACGGCGCCTCGCGATTTTCGATGCTGGAAACCATTCGCGCCTTCGCCTTGGAACGCCTCACCGCTTTGGGAGAGACCGATGCGGTCGCGGCCGCCCACGCTGATTGGTGCCTGGCGATCGCCGAACGCCCCGTTAGCTCGATCGTCCTTACCGGGAATTACGAGCGGTTTCGGGCGCTCGAAGCCGAAGCCGCCAATATGCACGCTGCCCTGGTTTGGTACGAAGCGCGCGGCGACAGCGAGCGCCTTCTACGCCTTGTCGCCGCGCTCATCGAGTTCTGGTATGCCAGCAGCAGGTATGGTGAAGCAACTGCCTGGCTCGCAACCGCGCTCGAAATGGCTCCCAAGACATCGAGCCGGGAGCGAGGCCGGGCGTTGGCGGAGCTCGCGCGCTATACCGCGCGATCGGGCGAAAATCTTCGAGCAACTGAGCTTTTTCGCGAGAGCGTCGAGATCTTTCGCGATCAAGACGATCTGGAAATTCTCACGATTACCCTGGTGCGATTGGGTGCTGCGGCGAATCAGCGCGGCGACTTCGAGCAAGCCGAGCGCACGCTCAATGAAGCCCTCGATGTCGTGACAACCCACCCCGAAATGAACCATAGGTCAGCGCTCATCGGCACGATTCTGGGCAATCTCGGGGTAGCCGCGCACGGGCGCGGCGACACTGACCACGCCCTCTCGATCTACGAGCGAGCGTTGGTGGAGATGCGAGCGGCTGGATACGTTCCCGGAATTGCGAGCGCGTTGCGGGACCTCGGGGATCTGGCGCGAGATCGCGAGCAGCATCGTATCTCCGTGGCGTATTACCGGGAATGCCTCTCTATGTTCAACGAGTACAGCGATGCCACGGTGATAATCGATGCGATGCAGGGCCTTGCACCGGCGGTCATCGCCTGGCGCCAGCCGGAACGCGCGGCCCGTCTCCTCGGTTTTGCCGAAGCGCTCCGGGAGAAACTCGGTGGTGAGTTCTCCGTTCCAACGGATCGCGCGGCGCACGAGCGGGCAGTGACATCGTTACAATCCGCGCTCGATCAGAAGGAACTTGACGCCGCCTGGCAAGCCGGCCGGCAATTTACCGTCATTGAGGCCTTTGCTGAGGCTCAGGCGATTTCGACACCAGACCCCGCCGCCGATCCCGACACCAAACCCGCGATCAAACTTACACGCCGGGAATCGGACGTGCTTCGTCTGCTCGCCGCCGGGCATTCCGATCGTGCGATCGCTGACGAGCTCTTCCTTAGTGTGCGCACCGTTGAAGCGCACGTCTCCAGAACCATAAACAAGCTCGGCGCGAAATCGCGAACGGCTGCAGTCGGCGCGGCCATCGCCGCCGGTCTGGTCACGATTCCTACACGCGATTAGCGCCGTTCGCTCCCCATCAGGCTGAGACGAAGGTGGATTCGCGTTGCCAATCGCGGCCGCGCCGGTTCTCGTTGGCGTCCGGCAAATCGCGTACCGCCAACCGCTCAATTGCGTACTTCCACGAATAGGCCGCGCATCGTCAAGTTTCTATGCTCGATACAACGTTGATCGCTTGATAGTCGATTTCTCGGAAGTCATGAGGATTTTCACCATGACCGTGGTCGTAATGCGACATCGCGTAGAGCGATACGACGTTTGGAGAGCGGTACACGACGCGGAGCACGCCACTCGAGAAGCCAACGGGGCGCGAAGCACTCGCGTGTTCCGTGGGGATAGCGACCCGAATGAACTGCTCGTCGTGTTCGAGTGGGATGCATACGAACGCGCCCGCCTCTTCGTTCGATCCGAGGACCTCAATGACGCGCTCGTTCGTGGCGGCGTAATCGAACGCCCCGATATCTGGGTCCTGGGGGAGGAAGATCTCCCCGCGTATTAATGCGCGGAGATTCCGTTCGTGAGCATCGCATCAATGAGGCGATGCTCACGAAGTCCAAGCCCGGTGCCACTCTCTGCACGGAGTGTCTCGCTGCCGACCAGGAGCCTGATAGCTGTGGAAGCCACACCAAACGCAACCGCCGTGATATCTGGAGATATCGCGGTGGTTGCGAGACGGGGGATTGAGCGCAGCTTCTACGGAATCGTCGAGAGCAGATCGCGGCCGGCTTCGAGCGACGGCAGCGCATCGACCGGATTGACCTGACCATCAGGATTCTTGAACCCGACGCTGTAGAAGAACGTTCGGCCATCGGCGCGATCGAGCAACCAGGTCGTCGCCAGCATGCCGAATTCCGACCCGCCTTTGTACCCAACGTAGGGCCAAATTTCGCCATCGAATGGTACCGGCGTTTCGAGCGCCAGTACCTCACGCACCGGTCGCAGCGCTGGATTGTCGCGAGTCGCGTTCAGCCACTGCACGGTTCGCGCCAGATCCTCGCGCGTGGCATACCACTCAACACGATCGAGCTCGATCGGGGCATCCTGATCGAGGTCCGCCAGCGCCGAATAGGGAATCGCATCGATCACTTCGGCGAGAATGCGACGGCGCTCCTCGATCGGAGCGGCGTAGTAGGCGTCGAGATCTTCGGTCGAATAGGCGAACTTCATCATCGCCAGCTCACGCGTCGAGATCAGCGGGATATTTGGCGTGAGATCGCTGACTCCCATCGTCTCCATCATCTGCTCGACCTTCTCGCGTCCCGCAAGAAAGAGCAGATGATCGGTGGCCGTGTTGTCGCTCTTCTGGATCATCCGCTCGGCCAGATATCGCATCGTGTAGATGGTGCCGGGTTTCGAATACCGCAGATCACCGGATGGCACGCTGATGTACCGCTCTTCAATCTCGACCGGTTGCTCCCAGTCGAGCGTGCCGGCGTCGACCTGAGCCGCGAGCGCGCCCAGAATCCAGAACTTGAAACTCGAACCGACCGGGAAGACTGCATCGGCGTTCGATGCATAGATCGGCACAATCTCATCGCCGACGAACTCGGCGACCAGCACGGCCGTCAGCGGCGCAACCGCCGCCACTTGCTCGTTGAAGGCGTCCCAATCAATCGTGACCGGGGTTGCTTGAGCGTGCGCGGAAATGGAGCGGAACCCGCCCATTCCTGCCAACCCCGCAGCGACAGCGGCACCGCTGTAACCAAGCGCATCTCGACAAGACAACGTGAATTTCATCGCACTTCCCCCAAATGACTCTGCGCTCGACACAACTTTGAGGCCCGCACGATCACCGGCATCTTGCCTGCACCTGGACGGCAACGGAGCCCCACTTGACAGTACGCCGGAAGGTTCGTCATCACTATTCGTACTTGTACGGAATTGAGTACCCGATTCTCTATAGGTACTGCGGCCGCCCAGAACTGGCGCGTCATGCGGGCTCAGCTAACGACGGCCTGCTGCCCCTCTCCCCGAATCCGGCACCTGGCCAATCCGAGCCTTTCCGGGATCGACTCAGGCATAGCGATCGATAGCCGGGATGCGAGCCACCATGGCGAGAAAAATGACGTACTCGATCGCCCCAATCGCGTACTTCCACGGATAGACCGCCCATTAGCTCCCACCATAGAGTGAAAGTGTTCGATGCCGATCAGAGGGGGCGTTCCATGAATTCGAATCAAACTCGCGAAGATTCATCTCGTATTTCCCGCCGATTCTCGCGCCGTCAAGCACTCGGGTATGGCAGTGCCGGAGTGGCTGCATCCACGCTGGCCTCAACCGGACTCAGCCGGGGAGCCGCCGCGCAGAGCGCGACACCAACCACCTCGAATAATGCACCCGGGGCAACGCCGGAACGGGTGACAGCGGCAATCGCCCAAATCGACTCTTTTGTGACCGATCTCATGGAGAAGACCGGAGTTCCGGGGGTCGCTCTCGCGGTTGTCTATCAGGACGAAGTCGTTCACCTCGCGGGCTATGGCGAGCGCGAAATCGGGACAGGCGATGCCGTTGACGCTGATACCGTCTTCCAGCTCGCCTCGGTGTCCAAGTGCCTCGCCTCCACCACCGTTGCCGCCGTTGTCGGCGATGGCAACGCAAGCTGGGACGATAAGATCGTCGATCTCGATCCCACCTTCGCCATGTACGATCCCTGGGTCACGAGCCAGGTGACGGTTCGCGATCTCTTCTCGCATCGGGCTGGTCTGGCTGACCACGTCGGCGATGATCTCGAAGATTTGGGCTATGACCGGGCCGAAATCCTGTATCGCCT
>JAESFN010001185.1_pt1 | contig 13266 bp, 10 predicted proteins | sample 9269411 | NCBI WGS metagenome assembly JAESFN01 (sample SAMN14505399, study PRJNA617100) | algae metagenome | isolation source: Iphinoe sp. HA4291-MV1 and co-occurring heterotrophs from trail next to... | place: USA: Maunawili Falls, Hawaii | collected 2009-07-25
ACAAACACGCCTTCACCGGCCGTCTGGGCGGCGATTTGCGAAACGATGGCCTGGTAGGGCGTCATCACCGCCTCGAACTCACGCTGCGCCGCGCCGTAATCGCCCGCCTGCATCAGGTCCCAGATCCGCCAGCACCATTCGGGATGGAAGTTCGGCCAGTGACTGACGAAGCAACGCGAACCGAGTTGGTGACCTTCGATAGTGCGAAAGGTGTTGTTCACCACCGCCACTTTGGTCAGCAATCGACGCACGCCGTCCGCGAAGATCGCAGGATCCGGCGACGCCCACTTCACGCCGATCGACTGCGGCATTTCGCAGAGGAGCTCGATCAGCTCCAGCGGCATGTCGTAGCCGGTGTACCAGTTGTTGTAGACCGCGAAGCCGATCGAGCAGTTACGGGCCACATCCTCGAACCAGGCGATCACATCACCGGGGCGGCCGTCGTAGTAGAACGGGCCGGAAATCTGCACGGCATCGAGCCCGAGGTCTTCGCAGTGCTGGCAGAGCGCGATCGTGTCGCGGATATCGAGACTCTGCACCCCGGCGATGATCGGCGCGCGATCGCCGACCACCTCGGCGGTCGCCGTGATCACGCGCTTGCGCTCATCCAGATTCATCATCGGGAAGTCGCCACCGGAACCGGCCGCGAGCATCACCGTGTTACCGTGCCGGGCGCCGCGATCGATCAGCCACTGCACGTTTGCCTGCAGCGCATCGAAATCGATCGCGCCGTCGGCATCGAACGGCGTAACGATCGGGGCGAGCACTCCCTGCCAGCGAGCCTGTGCGTCTTGAACGGTCAGCATCGTTTTCGCTTCCTCTCCCCTGAACCGGTCAAGAAACGACGGGCCAGCCGAAACTGGCGGTGAGATCGCGCAGCTCGACGTATTCGGCCTCGGTGAGGGGAAGGGTTGGCAGGCGGGGCGGTCCCACTGGGTGGCCGATCGCGGCCATCTGGCCTTTGACGACCCGGTATCCCCCCGAGACCTTCGCCGATTTCGCCATCAGCGCGCGCAGTGGTTTGGTGACGGAATCGAATAACGCCTGCGCTTCCTCGTACTGACCGGCCTTGCAGAGATCCCAGACCTTCAGAGCGTGCGCGGGATGCACAGCGGTGGTGGAATCGATGTACCCGGCGCCGCCGTTTTTGTGGCAGCGCACTGGCTGACTGGAGTTATCGATCACATTGAAGTGATCGGCGAAACTCGTCATCGTGTCGTAATCGATGTCCGCGGGCACCGACCATTTGATGGCGATCACTTGCCCGGCATCGCGGAGGCGATTGATCGTCTCAGCGGTGAGCGATTGCGGTCCGTGCCAGAAGGTGTTGTAAATCATGATGCCGATGTCAATGTTGTCGGAGATATCGGTGAAATAGCGAACGTAATCGTCCTGGGTTGGGTTGTGGAAAATCGGGAGATCGATCTGGAGCCCGATCGCGCCCAGATCCTGCGCCTGCTTCGCATCCTCGATGGTGTGCAGCGTGTTTTTGGTTTTGAGAGCGCAGATCACCGCGGCATCGGAACCGGCGGCATCGACCACCGATTTCAATAGCTGCGGCCATTCCTCGTCGTTGAGATCGGGACCTTCTCCCATCGCGGCCGCAACCTTGAGCGGGGCGCGGTAGCGGGTGATGCCGGATTCCACCCACCATTTCGTGAGCTCCGCCATCGCGCCGAGATCGAGCGAGTAGTCGGCGTTCATCGGAGTGGGCAGGGTATTGATCGGTCCCTGGATCAGGCGTCGAAGTTCGTCACGCGTCACAATGGCCCCTTTCATCGACTCGAACAGGCGCAGACCATTCCCTCCCGAGCGGTGTGTGCTCCGGCTGATCGCTGGGTCTGCTTTCGAAGGCGTGTCAAACGCTAGTGAGTGGGAGCAGCCTCCTTTCGACTCGTGGCGGTGGCGCCGAAGAGCATTTCAGACGCTTCGTTGGCAATTGCGGAAATCACGGCGGGAAAGTGTTCGGCCCAATTGGCGGGGAGATTGGCGGTGGGCGCGCTGACACTGATCGCGGCGCGAGCGCGGCCGGATGCATCCCGCAGCGGGGCGGCGACGCAACTGACGTCGGGACGCATTTCCCCGCGATCGAGCGCGAAACCGTCGTCGCGGATCGAATCGAGCGCGTCGGTCAGAGCGGCGCGCGACGTAATCGTCTGCGGCGTCACGGCGCTGAGGGTGAGGCGGTCGAGAAGCGATTCGCGTTCGCCCGCGGGCATGAACGCGAGCATGACTTTGCCGAGTGAGGTTGAGTGAATCGGCAGGGTGAGCCCGGGGGCGGCGTGCACCGCGAGCGCCTGCCGGGGTGATTGGGAATCGAGGTACATCACCATGCCGTTGCTGATCACCGCTAGGTTGGCGGTTTGCCCGAGCTCGTGGACGAGGCGATCGAGGTAGGGGTGGATCATCTGCGCGAGGCGGGAGTCGGTGCCGAGCGCATTGGCCAGCACGACAAATTTCCAGCCAAGCACGTAGATACCGCTGTCGACGCGCTGCTCGACAAACCCGCGCGCACTCAAGCTCGCCAGCAGGCGATGCGTGGTGCTTTCCGGCAGGTCGAGCCGGGCGGCGATGTCTTTGAGCCGCAGCCCCTGCTGCGCTCCGCCGAGGAGATCGAGGACATCGAGCGCATTGGTGACTGACTGGTTGACTCCGGTCATTGTTGAACCTCTTTTGTGGAAATGGAATTCCAATTCCATTCTAGGGATGGGCGTGAGATTGTCAAGCCCGCGTTCAGCTTGCCGCACTCGCGCGGGCGTGCCACCATCGTGGCAGCGGCGAGACACCGCCGTGCCGTCCGAAGCGGAAGGGTCTCCCACGTGGTTAGCAACGAAACAATCGGCTCGCTTTTCAAAGCCTACGATGTACGCGGGATCGTCCCGGCAGAGCTCGATGCTGATGTTGCCTATCGCATCGGCCGGGCGCTGGTTACCTACCTCGGAGTGGATTTCGTCGCCGTGGGGCGCGATATGCGCGTTTCCGGTCCGCAGCTCTCGGCGGCGCTGATCGACGGTATTCGCGATCAGGGCGCCGATGTCGTCGATCTCGGTCTGGTTTCCACCGATGCGCTCTACTTCGCGGTCGGCCGCTTCGGCTATCCCGCCGGGGTGATGATCACCGCCTCGCACAATCCCGCCGAATACAACGGCTTCAAAATCTGCCGCGAGCAGGCGATCGCGCTGTCGTTCGAGCAGGGGATCTCGCAAATCCGCGATCTCACGGTCGCGAATGAATTCACGGAGCCGGAGCGCCGGGGCGATCTCGCGCAGCGGGATGTGCTCGATGCCTACGCCGAGCACGTGCTGTCGCTGATCGATATCTCCAAAATCAAGCCACTGAAAATCGCCGTCGATGCCGGGAACGGCATGGCGGGAGCGACCGCGCCGCGCGTGTTCGCGCACCTGCCGATCGAGGTGGTGCCGCTCTATTTCGAGCTCGATGGCACCTTCCCGAATCACGAGGCGAATCCGATCGAGCCGGAGAACATCGTCGATCTGCAAAAGGCGGTTGTCGAGAACGGCTGCGATTTCGGCGTGGCCTTCGACGGCGATGCCGACCGCATGTTTCTCATTGACGAGCATGGCAAATTCGTCGGCGGCGATATGACGACGCTGATGGTTTCCGTCTCGATGCTGCAAAAGCACCCGGGCGCGACGATTTGCTACAACCTCGTCAGCTCGCGCTCGGTGCCGGAAACGATCGAGCGCATGGGCGGGCACGCCGTCCGCACCCGTGTCGGACACTCGTTGATCAAAGCCGACATGCGCGCCAACGACGCCATTTTCGGTGGCGAGCACTCCGGGCACTTCTATTTCCGCGACAACTGGTACGCCGATTCCGGCATGATCGCGATGCTGACCGTGCTGCAACTCGTATCGGAAGCGGGCAAACCGCTGTCGCAGGTGCTGGCACCGCTCGATACCCGCTTCCGCTCCGGCGAGATCAACAGCGAGGTCAGCGATCCCAAAGCGGTCGTTCTCAGCATCGAGGCGCACTACTCAGCCCTCGGCGGTGAGGTCGATCACCTCGACGGCTTGACCGTGAATTTTCCCGATTGGTGGTTCAGCCTGCGTTCCTCTAACACCCAACCGCTGCTGCGCCTGAATGTCGAGGTCGATCGCCAGGACGATCTCCAACCACGCACCAGCGAGTTGCTCGCGATGATCAACGGGTAGCGGTGAGGCTTGCCGTCGTGCGATTGCGGCGTCACGATGCAGCCATTGTTCGTTGGAATCGGAGAGGGGATATTGATGGCGGCGATTGAAAACGCGGCGGAAGTGGTCGAAGAAATTCGTAAGGTGCGCCAGGCGCGGCTGTTCGAGCCACGACCGGTGCCGGACGAGGTGCTCGATCAACTGCTCGAAGTCGCACGATGGACCGGCAGCGGGCGCAACACGCAGCCGTGGCACTTCATCCTGATCAAGGACAAGGACACGCTGAAGAAAATCAGCGAGGTGCGCCCCTCGATCAATTGGGTGGCGGACGCGCCGGTGGCGATCGCCATCGTGGTCGACGGACCGGATTCGGCCATCCTCTCCTTCGACGAGGGACGGCTCTCGGAGCGGCTTTTCATCGCCGCGAAACTGCTCGGGCTGGGTGGCGGCACCGCCTGGTACGGCGATGCCGATCAACAGGCGCAGGGACGCGCGATTCTCGGCATTCCGGACGACAAAATTGCCCGCTCGGTGGTCGTCCTCGGCTACCCCACCACGACCAAGGATCACCGCCCGAATGCCAATATCGGCGGTCGCAGACCGATCAGCGAAATCCTCAGCCAGGAGTCCTACGGCAACCACTAGCGATCGTCGAACAGCAAGAAAAAGAGCCGGATTTCCGGCTCTTTTTCGTTGTCCATCTTCTGCCTGGAAAACATTCGTCGGCAGGCCATGCTCTCGGTAACAATGAAACGGTCAAATCGTTCTCGTGCTTTTCGCTTGGGGATCACCATGAACTCGCCTGAACCGATCGTGATTCGCCGTCCGGCAATGAACGTGCCGGAACAATGGCCTGACCTGGCGATCGGCGACGCGGTGACCTGTATCAAAATCGATCCCCAGGGTGAGCTGGTGACAAGTTACCCGACGGTGGTGGTCGAGGCCGGGGCGGAATCGCCCTGGATTGCGGTGCGAGCGCGCTGGAAAAACAAGCTCGTCGATCAGAGCGGATTGCTCTTTCACACCGGCGATACGCTCCACGAATTCTTCTCGCCCGAGCACCACTTCAATCTCTTCAGCGTGATTTCGCCGGAAGGCGTGCTGCGCGGCTGGTACGCCAACGTCACCTATCCCACCGTGGTCGAGCGCGCCGGCGATGAGGTGCGGCTGTTCTGGCACGATCTCTACCTCGATGTCGTGGCGCTGCCGGATGGCGGAGTTTTCGTGCTCGACGAGGATGAGCTGGCGGAAGCGGGGGTAGAAACGAGCGATCCCGAGCTCTACGCCCAGATCATCGCGGCGAAGAACGAGCTGGTTCGCCGCGCGGATGCCCGTATTTTTCCCTTCCACGAGCGCTAATTCCCGCTGATATCGACGGCTTGCCTTCTCCGCGCTAGGCTTGGCGGCATCAGTTTGCCTGCCGCGCGGAGCGGTCATTGAAGGGACCTCGTCGCATGCCTGTTACCCCAGGGAAGTGGATCGCCGATTCGAGCGAGTATCGCCCCGATCGGTACTATCGCTATGCCGATCTCAGCGCGCTGTTGCAGCGCTGGGCGAGCGAGCATAGCGATCTCATGACGATCGAGAGCATCGGCAAAACCTACGAGGGGCGCGATATCTGGGCGCTGACGATCACCGATCGCACCGCGGGTGAGCCGGAAACCAAACCAGCCTACTTCGTCGATGCCAACATCCACGCCGGTGAGGTCACTGGTGTCGCCACCACGCTCTGGCTGATCAATCACCTGCTCACGAATGCCCGCGGCGATGAAAAGATCGCCTGGTTGCTGAAGCAAACAACGGTCTACCTGGTGCCGGCGATCAACGTCGACGCCATGGATGCGCTGCTCGAAGGGCGCTACGACCACATCCGCTCCTCGATGAAACCGTTCCCGCACGACGAGCAGCAGGATGGTCTCGTACCGGGCGATGTCGACGGCGACGGCGCGATCACCGCGATGCGGATCAAGGATCCGAGCGGTCCCTGGAAAGCCAATCCTGACGATCCCCGCCTGATGGTGAAGCGCGCGCCAGACGAATTCGGCGGCGATTACTACTTCGTGTTGCCCGAGGGCACGATCCAGAACTGGGATGGTGGCGCGATCACGCTCTCACCGGAGAAGTACGGGCTCGATGCCAATCGCAACTTCCCGGCCGACTGGGCGCCCTACTGGGTGCAGCACGGCGCGGGCGCCTATCCACTCTCCGAGCCGGAAACGAAGGCGCTGGCCGATTTTCTGGTGGCGCACCCGAACATCCACGGATCGCAGCACTTCCACACCTTCTCGGCGGCGATCCTCCATCCACCGACCAGCCAATCGATCAACGATATCCCCGAGCTGGATCGCAACATCTTCCAGTTGATCGGCAAGATGGGGACGGAAGAGACCGATTACCCGGCGATCTCGATCTACGACGATTTCGCCTACGACAAGAAAAAAGCGCTTAAGGGCGGGTTGATCGATTACGTCTACGATCAGCTCGGCATCATTCCCTTCGCTACCGAGCTCTGGAGCCTGGCGAAGGAGGCCGGGTTGGAAGTGAAGGACTTCATCGGCTTCTTCCGCGAGCGCCCCGATTCCTACGATGTCGCGATGCTGAAGGTGCTCGACGACAAAGTCGGCGGCGAGGGGTACAAGGAGTGGACCCCGTTCGAGCATCCGCAGCTCGGCGCGGTTGAAGTCGGCGGCTGGGATTTCTCCTTCTCCTGGGCGAACCCGCCGGGTCCGATGCTCGAAAGCGTCACCGCCGGCAACGCGAAATTCGTGATTCGCGCCATGTTCACTGCCCCAATCATCGCCTTCCGCGATGTGACGGTGGAGGCGCTCGGCGCCGATCTCTATCGCGTGAAAGCGCTGGTCGAGAACCAGGGCTTCCTGCCGACCTACGTCAGTGATGCGGCGCGCAAGGTCGGCGTCACCAAACCGGTCAAGGTTGAAATCGCGGTCGGTGATGGTGGCGAGATCGTCACGGGCAAAGCGGAAACCGAGGTCGGTCACCTTACCGGCCGGGTGAATCAATACAACTCGCTCGCCTTCGGTGGCGGCGTCTACCCGATCGATTCGCGCGGTATCGCGGAATGGATCGTCCGCAAACCGGGCGGTGGCTCAATCACGCTCACCGCGTCCTCGGCGAAAGCGGGGACGGTCGTGCGCGAGGTTGCGCTGGGGTAGTGGCGTACTGATCTCCGGACACATTGCTGTAGGGGAGGCCCTCGTGGCCTCCCGTGTTCACCGCGCGAATGATCCCAAATGGAGACGGGAGCCCACGAGGGGCTCCCCTACGGCAGTGATTTGCGAACGGGGTGTCAGCCTTTTACGTAGGCGAGTTTTTCGGACACCTTGCCGTCGCGAACCTTGAAGATGTCCACGCCGCGAATGTGCCCTTGGTTGCCTGAATCATCGGTCCAGGTGTAGCGCCAGCGCACCGCGCAGCGATCGCCCGCCGCGAACATGTCCTCGGCCTCGAAGTGCGCGGATGGCGATCCCGCGAAAAACTGGCTCCAGAATGCCCGCCCGGCCTCCTGCCCGACAAAGCTTTCGCCGTCCGGGGCGGGGAAGGTGTTTTCGAACACCACGTCGTCGGTCATCAGCGCCATGACACCGTCGACATCATGCCGGTTGAAGACCTCGTTGAAGCGATTGATGACATCGGTTGTGGTCCCGGAATCTGCCGCAGTGGACGATGCAGTCATGATGGGCTCCTCGGGTTGTGCGAATGACTGCATCAATTGTGCGTGTGGCGCGGCATATGTCAATGCGTTGCGTGTTATCCGGGACGTCGTGGTTAGATCAGCGCGGACTGCGGCTTCTCAGCCGGTCTGAGGGCGTCAATGCGTTCGCGCAGCAGCCGGCCGAGTGGGGCCAGTCCGGCAAGTTCCGTTTCGACCCGAGCGATGCGATCGCGCGCGGTATCGCTGCGCGTGGTGCGAAAATCGAGCATCGGATTGGTCTGCGTTTTGCCTTCGGCGACGATCTGCTCGACGCGCGAGGTTGCTTCCGCCAGGGTGCGCTCGATCACATCGAGGTTCGCGATCATGCGCTCGCGCTCGCTGCCACCCTCTTGATGCGCGCGGATCGATAGCCCGAAGGACATGCGGCGAAGATCCTCGACGAGCGGAAGCCGCGCATCGATTTCTTGGCTGGCGGTCGCCAGCGGTTCAGTCAGCATGTGGCGTTGTGCGTCCGCCAGGGCTTCGAGGGAGGTGCGCGCCGCGCGACCGGATTCGATGAGCGCCCGCGCCGATTCCGGACTCGATGTGTCGCTCGCCAGGGTCGCTCTGAGTCGCTGGAAGAATGTCGCCTGCGTCGCCAGCGCCCGCGCGGCGATTTCCGGAAGCTCATCGCGCTTCCAGCTCGGCCAGAGCACCGTGCGCACCACGATGGCGAGGAGACAGCCCGCCGCGGTGTAGCCGATCCTGGCCGCGAGGATGTCGTAATGCATCGCGATGTTGCCCGAGAAACCGATGACCACGAGCGGAGTAATCGGAATCGCCATCCAGGTGTAGTTGGCCGACATCAGGCTCATCCCGACTACGGCGAACACCGGCACGAGGTAGCCGAACCAGAAATCGCCCGGCAGCACCGCCACCAGCGCGAAGCAGAGCACGCCGCCGAGGATTGTGCCGCCCGCGCGCTGCAAGCCACGAACAACCGTGGCGCTGTACCCAGGCTGCAGCGCCACGAAAAGCCCGAGTGCCAGCCAATGGCTATCGTTTCGGATCACGGTATCCTGGCCGATCCACCAGGAAATCACCCCGGCCGCTCCCATCGCCACCACCATGCGGGTGAGGTGCCGGAACATGAGCGAGCCGGGAGCGAACCCGGTTTTCAACCGCTGCACGATCGTCGGGTCGTCGCTCGGGATGTTGGCCGGAGAGTCCCACTCCCGGAGTCGAGCCAGCAGGCGGTCGCTCACAGTGTGGACGTTGTTGAGCTCGATGAGCGCGGCGCTCCCGGCGGTAACCGGATCCACGCTCGGAAACGCGGCCGCATCGGGGAGCTTGCCGCTTCGCAGGCCGGCCGCGATGGTTGCGAACCGGGCGCTGATCTCCTGGAGCTCCCGTTCCGGAACGGACGTTGCCGCGGTGATTCCCCGGGTGGCGAGCAACCGGGTTTCGGTCAAAATCGCCGCGCCGTCGATCGCGGAGCTTGCCGCCATCGCCAGTTTGCGGTCAGTCATCGGCAGGTGAGGATTGCGCTCGACCGGTCCTGACTGCTGCTGGAGCGCGCGGCCGCGCTTAACCAGCTCGTGGAGTTGCGCCTCCTGGACAGAAGGTTGTGCGAGCGTTCCGTAAACGGTAGAGAGATGGTCGAAAAGGAGGGCGATTGTCGCGCGCGGCGATGCCGCCGGCTTGGCCGTGAGCGAGCCAACGAGCCAGCAGAACACCGCGGTACCAGCCGCGCCCGCGAATACCCACCGCACCGTTCCCGGAGCGACCGGCAGCATGTAATAGAGCACCATCATGAAACCGGCACTGGCGAGGAAGGGCATGAACGCAGTTCCTGCCAGCACGAATGCGGTCACCCACAATGCCGCCGCCAGCATCCCGACCGGGATGTGCCAGCCGAGGGTGTGAGGAATCTGCAGCCAGACCCAGAAGAGGGCGGTCATCACGAGCGCGAGCAGCGCAAAATTTAGCGCCCGCCGCCGGGGCGGCATCATCGCGGCGCCGGTGCCGACCAGAATAGCGCCGACCATCGCGGAGCCGGTATCGAGCAGCGGCCAGTTGAAGATGTGCCCGCCGATCAGCGGCGCGAACATCGGGATAGCTGTCTGCACCCCGGCAACGACATTGATCGGACCGGTGCGGCCCGCAAAGGGATGCATCAGCCGCCGCATTACTGATTGATGCGGGGGAGCGATGGTATTGAGCATGGTGATAGTTGAACCTCGATTGTCTCGATTGTGTTGAGGTGCTACGGGTGTTCCGGCGGCGGAACTATCCGCCGCCGGTGGACTCCTTGAGGAATTATACTTTGTCTATCGAAATACATGTATAGCAAACTTAGTACAGTCAGGAACGCCCGGATTTGGCAATCCAGTCCAAAGGCACCGCTTCGACAGTGCGGCCGAGGAGACCGGTGGTGGTTTCCGCCATGCAGAGCGAATTGACGATCGCCTCTTCGGTCGCCTCGACAGCAGCGGCGAAGATGGGATCGATACCGGCGTCGCTGACCAGGGTGACGGTGTAGCTCGGTGCCGATTCTGGGAGGGCGTAGGCGGTAGAGAAGGCGAGGATGATATCGCCGCTGCCATTGCCGGAAAACGAACCGACCCGCGCCAGTCCCAGCCCACCGCGTTGCGCCACCCGGCTGAGTTGCCAGCTGGTGAGTGGGGCATCGGTGGCGATAACCACGATGCAGGAGCCGTCGTCGGGATCGTCGAACGGTGCGCCGGAGGTGCCGGGGTGTGGGTAGCGCTGTCCCACCGGAGTACCAGCGATATTCAGGAATGGGCGCTCGCCGAAATTGGTCATCACCAGCACGCCGATGGTGTAGCCGCCGAACTCGGCTGAGAGTTTGCGGCTGCTGGTGCCGATACCACCCTTGAATCCGAAGCAGATCATGCCGGTGCCGGAACCGACGCATCCTTCCGCAACCGGACCGTCGCTCATGGCATCGAGCGCGGCATAGACGTGCTCGTGTTTGACGTGCATGCCGTGGGCGTCGTTGAGATGGCCGTCGTTGCATTCGGCGGCGACCGGGATCAGCACCTGCCCGCCGGCGAGTTTCTCCGGGTAGCGCTCGATCATGTAGCGGGCGGTGGCGTCGTAGGCGAGCCCGACGCTCATCGTGTTGGTGAGCACGATCGGGGTCTGAATCGCACCGAGTTCGTGTACTTCCTCCAGCCCGGTCATCTCGCCGGTGCCGTTGAGCAGGTGCTTGCCCGCGGGCACGCTGCCGCGCAGGATGCCATCACCCGGCCAGATCGCGGTGACGCCGGTGCGTGCCGGTCCTTTACCAAAACCACCTGGTGGATCGCCGTGCACCACCGTGCAGTGGCCGACACGAACTCCGGTGACATCGGTGATCGCATTGAGTGGTCCCGGGTCGAGCAGACCGAGATGGAGACCCAGTTCCCGTGCGCGCCCGCGCTGAGTCATGTGCGTTCTCCCAACCAGGCCAGCTCACGATTCCACCGCTGGCGCGCTGATGGCGACGCGCTGAGCGCCGCCCGGCGACCGGCGAGTTGCCAGCGATTGGTTTGCGGACGCGCTGGTTCAGGTGTTGTCGGAACCGCACTCGCCGAAAGCCCGGTGAGCGCGGTGACGATGATGGCTGCTTCTTCCTCACTCGGCTCCGGATGAATCTCGAAGTTGGCGATAACAGGCAGCTCGCTCATAGCGGGATGTTGCCGTGCTTGCGCGCCGGAGTAGCGACGCGCTTGGTGCGCGCGGTTTCCAGCGCCCGGATCAGCCAGGGGCGGGTTTCGCGCGGCTGGATCACCGCGTCGATGTAGCCGCGCGCCGCCGCCTGATAGGGCGAGGCGAAGAGGGTTTCGTAGTTTTTGACGATTTCGGCACGCCGCGCCACTGGATCCTCGGCCGCCTGCAACTCGCGGCGGAAGATCAGCCCAACTGCTGAGTCGGCGCCCATCACCGCGATTTCCGCCATCGGCCAGGCGATGTTGAAATCGGCGCCGATGTGCTTCGAGTTCATCACCACGTAGGCGCCGCCGTAGGCCTTGCGCGTGATCACCGTCACCTTCGGCACGGTGGCTTCCGCGTAGGCGTAGAGCAGCTTCGAGCCGTGGCGGATGATGCCGCCGTGCTCCTGCTCCAGTCCCGGCAGGAACCCGGGGACATCGACGAACGAAACGAGCGGAATGTTGAAGGCATCGCAGAAGCGGATGAAGCGCGCCGCCTTCTCGCTGGCGTCGATATCGAGCGTACCGGCGAGGTGACGCGGCTGATTGGCGACAACGCCGATGGCGTGGCCATCGAGGCGGGCAAAGCCGATGATGATGTTGCGCGCGTACATCGGCTGCACTTCGAAGAAATCGCCGTTATCGACGATCTCCGCGATCACTTCGTGCATGTCGTACGGTTTGTTGCTCTGCTCGGGTGCGAGGGTGTCGAGTTTGTCACTCTCGCGCAGCGGATCGTCGCCGGTGTCCTCGTAGGGCGCGTCGTTGAGGTTGTTGCTCGGAATGAACGAGAGCAGCGCGCGCACCTGCTCGTTGAGATCGTCCTCGTCGCTCGCCTCGAAATGCGCCACACCGCTGATGCGACCGTGGGTATCGGCGCCACCGAGCGCCTCCATCGTCACTTCTTCACCGGTGACGGTTTTGATCACATCCGGACCGGTGATGAACATCTGGCTGGTTTTTTCGACCATGAAGATGAAATCGGTCATCGCGGGCGAGTACACCGCGCCACCGGCGCAGGGGCCGGCAATGATCGAGATTTGTGGCACCACACCAGAGCAGCGGACGTTGCGGTAGAAAACCTCGCCGTACCCGGCGAGTCCCTCAACACCCTCCTGAATGCGCGCACCGGCGGAATCGTTGATGCCGATCACCGGGCAGCCGTAGCGCTCGGCGAGATCCATCAGCTTCACCATTTTGCGGGCGAAGGCTTCACCGAGCGATCCGCCGAGGACGGTGAAATCCTGGGAGAACACTGCGACGCGGCGGCCATCGATGGTGCCGAAGCCGGTGATCACGCCATCGCCGAAGGGATGGGTGCGATCCATGCCGAATTCGGTGGCGCGGTGCTGCACCAGGGCATCGAGTTCCTGAAACGAATCGGGGTCGAGCAGCGCCAGCACGCGATCGATCGCGCTGCGTTTGCCGCGCTGCGATTGTTTTTCGGCGGCCGTTCCATGCTGCGCGGCAATCTCATCACGCAGGCGCGTCAGGCGCGCAGCCTTGGTCTCTACTCGTTGCTCGGTCACGCGTTCCCACCCAACTCTTCGATCGACATGGCTTCATGCAATCTGCCGGGTGTGATTCTACCGGAGTTGGGCGGAAACGCAGGCTTGGCTGTTTGCGGCGTTGTCAATGACGCGGTTCAACCGCATCTATTCGCGTCCCGCTCCGTTCGGCGTAGCGGGGGGGGGGGTGGGCGCCGGGGGCGTTGGGGGGGGGTAATAGGGGGGAGCCCCCCCGC
>JAESFN010001186.1_pt1 | contig 13242 bp, 11 predicted proteins | sample 9269411 | NCBI WGS metagenome assembly JAESFN01 (sample SAMN14505399, study PRJNA617100) | algae metagenome | isolation source: Iphinoe sp. HA4291-MV1 and co-occurring heterotrophs from trail next to... | place: USA: Maunawili Falls, Hawaii | collected 2009-07-25
AGGAGGTTGGGCGACTTCTCGCGGATCGCAGCGAGCCGCTCCCACGGGTCCTCGGTGAGGAAGCGCATGGCGACGTCGAAGGTCGCGCCGCCCCAGCATTCGAGCGAGAGCAACCCCGGCAGCGCCCGCGAATAGGCTTCCGCGACGGCGACGAGATCGTAGCTCCGCATCCGCGTCGCGAGCAGCGACTGGTGGGCGTCGCGCATCGTGGTGTCGGTGACCAACACCCGCTTCTCATTCCGCATCCAGCGGGAGAAGGCGTCCGGGCCGTCGGCATCGAGGCGTTGCTTGGTGCCGAAGGCGACCGGCTGGTCGAACGCCGGCGGCGGCACGACCAGGCCGCCCTGCGGCGGCCGCGGCCGGTCACGGGTGTCGGGATGGCCGTTGACGGTGACGTCGGCGATGTAGGTGAGGAGCTTGGTGGCGCGGTCGCGGCGCCGGACCGAGGCGAACAGCTCCGGCGTCTCGTCGATAAAGCGGGTGGTGTAGCTCGCGTCGCGGAATTTCGGATGATTGATGACGTTCTCGAGGAAGGCGAGGTTGGTGGCGACGCCGCGGATGCGGAACTCTCGGAGCGCGCGGTTCATGCGGGCGATGCCTTCCTCCGCGGTCGGCGCCCAGGCCGTCACCTTCTCGAGGAGCGGGTCGTAATAGCGGGTGATGACAGCGCCCGAATAGGCGGTTCCGCCATCGAGGCGGATGCCGAAGCCGGTGGCGCCGCGATAGGCGGTGATCCGCCCGTAGTCGGGAATGAAGTTCTGCTCGGGATCCTCGGTGGTGATCCGGCACTGGAGCGCGTGGCCGTTGAGCCGCACCTCGCCCTGGCGCGGCACACCGGAGGCCGCCGTGTCGCCGATCGCGGCGCCCGCCGCGATCCGGATCTGCGCCTTGACGATGTCGATCCCGGTGACCTGCTCGGTGACGGTGTGCTCGACCTGGACGCGCGGGTTGACCTCGATGAAGTAGAACTTGCCGGTGTCGGAATCCATCAGGAACTCGACGGTCCCGGCCCCGGCATAGTTGGCCGCATGGGCGAGGGCCACGGCGTGGCCGGCGAGCTCTTGGCGCCGGGCTTCGTCGAGATAGGGCGCGGGGGCGCGCTCCACCACCTTCTGGTGGCGCCGCTGCACCGTGCAGTCGCGCTCGTAGAGGTGGACGATGGAGCCGTGCCGGTCGGCGAGGATCTGCACCTCGACATGGCGGGCGCGCTCGACCAGCTTTTCGAGATAGACGTCGTCCTTGCCGAAGGCGGCCTTGGCCTCGCGTCGCGCAGCGTCGATATCGTGGAGGAGGCCCGCCTCGTCGCGGATCACGCGCATGCCGCGCCCGCCGCCGCCCCAGGACGCCTTGAGCATCAGCGGGTAGCCCACTTCGCCCGCGAGCCGCGCGACCTCGGCCGGGTCGCGGGGAAGCGGCTCGGTCGCCGGCATCACCGGGACGCCGACCGAGATGGCGAGATTGCGGGCGGCCACCTTGTCGCCCAGCCGGCGCATCGTATCCGCCGATGGGCCGATGAAGGTGAGACCGGCCTTGGCGCAGGCCTCGGCGAAATCGGGGCTTTCCGAGAGGAAACCATAGCCGGGATGCACCGCATCGGCTTCGGCCTCGCGCGCGACGCGGAGCATTTCGGGGATCGACAGATAGGCCTCGATCGGCCCCATCCCCTTGCCGATCTGGTAGGCCTCGTCGGCCTTGAATCGGTGCAGCGCCAGCTTGTCTTCCTCGGAGAAGACCGCGACGGTGCCGATGCCAAGCTCATTTGCCGCCCGGAAGACGCGGATCGCGATCTCCGAGCGATTGGCGACGAGAATCTTCCTGATTGCCACGCGTCCTGCCCCGTTCAGAGTTGCCGGCAAACCTAGTTCTAGCCGTGTTGTGCGTCTGCGAAAACAGCTTTTCGCAGTTGCGAGAACGAGCCGGGCTCAGGGTGTACCGGGCCAGGACTGGACGGTCCGCTCCACCAGGGCGCGGAACCGCACCGGCTCTAGATCGCCGAGGTCCTCGCCTTCTCGCGACCTGAACGCGCTCCACCCAACGAACAGGCGGAGGCTGTTTTGCGCGGCGATGCCGAGCGCGGACAGCGCCGGGCTCGCAGGCGGCACGGGTGCCGCGGGCAGCGGTCCGCGTACGGCTTCGAACGCGGCGGCCATCGCCACAAGGGCTTCGTCGCTACCGGGCCGCCCGAGGAGTTCCACCCCGACCGGCATATCGGCATCGTCGAGCCCGGCCGGGATCGCGATGGCCGGCAGTCCCGAAATGCTGGCGACGAAGCAGGTGTAGCCGTCGGTCTCGCCCGTGCCCGCGCCGCCGCGGAGGTCGGTGAGATAGACCAGCCCGTCAAGGTCGAGCCGGTCGAGGAGGGAGAGGGTGGCGCTGCGGTTCCCGGCGATCTCGATCGGCGCGATGTCCTCCTCGGTCGGAGGGACCGCGACCAGCGCCTCGCACTCGTCGGGCGTCCATTCCGGCGGGATGCGCCCCGACCGGCAGACGTCACGCCAGTCGCGTCGCGCGGCCGGATAGGCCGACAGCATCGAATCGATCCGCGGTCCGGAACCGGCGACGAAGGCCGGGCCGAGATTGGGATCGAAGGCGTCGAGGATCACGTCGGGCACGATCTCGGCACCGCTCGACCGCAGCCGGTCGAGCGTCGCGGACAGCACGCGGGCAGCGCCGGGGGTCTTTGGCGTGAGCGCGTCCGCCCCAGCCTTGGCCAGCACCCCGAACCGCTTGCCTCGAAGCGCCCCGGCCGGCGTCGTCGACGGGACCTGCCAGCCGGGGTCGATGACGGCGAGCCCCGCGGCGAGCGTCGGCACGTCGCGGGCGATCAGCCCCGGCGTGCCGTTGACAAAGCCCATCGGGAACAGGCCGTCGCTGTCGAAGCGGCCATAGGTCGGGCGGAGCGCCACGGCGCCGTTATAGACGGCGGGAATGCGGAGCGAGCCGCAATTATCGCTGCCGACCGCGAGCGGCACGAAGCCGACCCCCACCGCGACGCCAGAGCCGGCGGAAGAGCCGCCCGGACTGCGCGAGGGATCATAGGCGTTGCCGACGCGGCCGCCGGCGCCCGAGATTCCGTCGATGCCGAAGGCGAACTCGTCCATGTTGGTCTTGCCGACGATGATCGCGCCGGCTTGCCGGAGCCGGGCGACGACCGCCGCATCGCGAGGCGGCTGGTTGCCGATGAGCGACAGCGAACCGGCGGTCATCGGCATGTCGGCGGTGGCGAAATTGTCCTTGACCGCGACCGGCATGCAGTGAAGCGGGCCGCGGGACTCGCCCGACGCGGCGGCACGGTCGAGGGCCTCGGCCTCGGCAACCGCATAGGGGTTCAGGGCGAGGAAGGCGTTGAGCGGCGGGCCGTTGGTGGTGTCGAGATCCCGAGCGGCAATGTCGGCCAGAACGCCGGCGATGATGGCGGCGCAGGAAGGCCGGTCCGCCGCGCGCGTTGATGCTCCTCCGGCCATCGCCGCGAGCGCGAACAGGGCAACGGCGGACATCGAAAGCAGGTTGCGCATGGGCACGACGACGGATGGCTGACTATGGGGGGCAAGGCCGGTGCGGAACCAGATTGCCCGAACCGGACGCTTCCCGCTATGGCTGGCGGTCGTCGGGAAATCGGAGGGAACCATGCCGGAGATCATCGTCTACGCGGTCGAGGGCCGCAGCAACGAACAGAAGAAGGCGCTGATGAAGGACATCACCGATGCGGTGGTGAAGAACTTCGGCACCCACATCGACTCCGTCACGGTGCAGATCGTCGAATCGCCGCGGGTCAACAAGGCCAAGGGCGGCGTGCCATTCAGCGAACGGTAGGATCAGCCCCTTGATATGTACGGCAAAGTCCCGTACATACGGTCCTCCGAGATACTGGCAGCACCCAGGATTTCCATGCCAAGACCAGCGGCAAAGACTGCGCGCTTCGAGGGCCGAGGGCCTCCCGAGGTGCTGGAGACGATCCGTCGCGCGGCGGAGATCGAGGGACGAAGCGTCAGCGTTTCATCCTGGGCGCGGCCCACGAGGCCGCGAAGCGTACGATCTCCGAGACTCAGATCATCCGCCTCTCCGTCGAAGACCAACGCATGCTCTATGAGGCCTTCGTCAACCCTCCGGAGCCCGGCCCGGGCCTTCTGAAGGCCGCAGCTGCTCATCGCCGATTGATCCGGGAATCGCGGTGACGTCCTTCGTCATTCAGCTTCTCGGACAACACCACGACCGTCGAGAATTTCATTGTGGCGTAGAACCGCTCGATCGCTACCTCCGCGACCAGGCGGGACAGGATGCGCGACGCAGGCTGGCCCGCTGCTTCGTTGCCAGCCGTTCCTTCGATGAAGCGGTCATTGCAGGCTACTACACACTCTCAGCGGCCGAGATTCGGGCGGATGAACTGCCTGAAGATGCCAAGCAGCGCCTGCCAAGGTACTCTGCATTTCTCTCTGCGCTCGTCGGTCGACTTGCGGTCGATCGGCACTTTCGCGGACTCGGGCTGGGCGCTGCGATGATCTACGACGCGATCGAACGGGCAGAACGGGCGGAACTCGCGATTTTCGCGTTGCTGGTCGATGCCAAGAGCGATGCCGCGGTATCCTTCTACCGTCGCATGGGCTTCCAGCAATTCTCCAGCAACCCTCGAAGTCTATTTCTCCAGATCGGCAAATGCCCATGATCACGGTCTTCGGCTCCATCAATGTCGATCTCGTCTGCCGGGTGCGGAAGTCGCCGCTGCCGGGCGAGACGGTGCTCGGTTCGGACTACGCCCTCATCCCCGGCGGCAAGGGGGCCAACCAGGCGCTCGCCGCGCGGCGCGCCGGGGCCGCCGTCCGCATGATCGGCGCGATCGGCGACGACGACATCGGCAAGGTGGCGCTCAACGAACTCACGCCCGCCGGTGTCGATCTCGGCGACGTGGCGCGGCGGCAGGGCACCACCGGGGTGGCGATCATCACCGTCGACGAGAGCGGCGAGAACACCATCGTCGTCTCGCCCGGCGCCAATGCGACGGCCCATGCGGGCCAGATCCCGGCAGGGGGCCTCGGACCCGGGGACACGCTCCTCCTTCAGCTCGAGGTGCCGCAGCCGGAGGTCTTCGCCGCCGCACGCGGGGCCCGGCAGGCCGGTGCGCGCACAGTGCTGTCGGTGGCGCCCTTCGCGCCTTTCACGCCCGAACAGCTCGCCGACATCGACATCGTCATCGTCAACGAGCACGAGGCGGAAGATTTCGCCCGGCATTTCGACCTGTCCGGTGGCGGTGCGGAGGCGACGGTCGCCGCCCTTGCCGTCCGGCTGGGCCGGACGGTCATCGCGACCCTCGGCCCTGAGGGCGCCGTCGCCGCCGGCGGCGGCGACGTGATCCGGGTGCCGGCGCTGACGGTGACGCCGGTCGACACCACCGGCGCCGGCGACACCTTCGCCGGGGTGCTCGCCGCCTTCCTCGACGAAGGCCGGGGTCTCGCAGAGGCCATGGCGCTCGCCGCCATCGCCGGGTCGCTCGCCTGCACGAAGCACGGCGCCCAACCGAGTTTCCCGACCCGGGCGGAGATCGAGGCGGCAGCCAGGTAGGGGCTCGCGTATTGCGACGAGCGCGAGGGCGCTTTTTGCGATTCCGCCAGGCGGCCGCCATATACTAGAATGTTTCCCGGAAACGTCCCTCCTCGGAGCCTCATCTCCCAATGACAACGACCGAATCGTCCGTCCTGCCCATGCCCGGCATGTCCGATCGCGCGAAAAACCCGCGTGTGCTGCGGCTCCATCCGGATGACAACCTGATCGTCTCGATCGACCCGATCCTGCCCGGCGCCGTGGCCGAGGGCGTGACCGCGATCGCCCGCGTGCCCAAGGGCCACAAGATGGCGACTGTCGAGATCCGCGAGGGCGAGCCGGTCAGGAAGTTCGGCCAGATCATTGGCTTCGCCAAGACCGGTATCCGCCCCGGCGAGCATATCCACGAGCACAATTGCGGCGTGCACGATTTCGAGCGGGATTACCGCTTTGCCGAGGCCGCCGAGCCCGAGCATGTGCTGCCGGTCGAACAACGGCGGACCTTCGAGGGCTACCGTCGCCACGACGGCCGGGTGGGCACGCGCAACTACATCGGGATTCTAACCTCGGTGAACTGCTCGGCCTCGGTGGCGCGCTTCATCGCTGACGCCTTCAACCGTTCCGGCATACTCGACGACTACCCGGCCATCGACGGCGTGGTGCCCTTCGTCCACGGCCACGGCTGCGGCATGGCCGGCAAGGGCAGCGAGGGCTTCGAGGTGATGCAGCGTACCGAGTGGGGCTACGCCACTCACCCCAATATCGGCGGCGCGTTGCTCGTCGGCCTCGGCTGCGAGGTGATGCAGATTCCCGGGCTCATGGAGGACTATGGCCTCAAGGAGAACGAGAACTTCCATACGATGACCATCCAGGCCACCGGCGGCACGCGGAAGACGATCGAGCGCGGCGTCGAGATGATAAGGGACATGCTGCCGCGCGTCGCCGCGGCGCGGCGCGAGACCGTGCCGGTTTCGGAGATCATGCTCGCCCTCCAGTGCGGCGGTTCGGACGGCTATTCCGGCATCACCGCCAATCCCGCGCTCGGCAAGGCGGCCGACCTCCTTGTCGAGCAGGGCGGGACCGCGGTCCTTTGCGAGACGCCGGAGATCTATGGCGCCGAGCATCTCCTCACCCGCCGGGCCGCAACGAAGGAGATCGGCGAGAAGCTCGTCGGCATCATCAAGTGGTGGGAGGATTACACGGAGCGGAACCGCGGCGAGATGAACAACAACCCCTCGCCGGGCAACAAGGCCGGCGGGCTCACCACCATCCTCGAGAAGTCGCTGGGCGCCGCGGCCAAGGGCGGCACGACCACCATGCGCGGCGTCTACCATTATGCCGAGCCGATCCGGACCCGCGGCTTCGTGTTCATGGATTCGCCCGGCTACGACCCGGTCGGCGTCACCGGCCAGGTCGCTTCGGGCTGCAACGTCATCTGCTTCACCACCGGGCGCGGCTCGGCCTTCGGCTTCAAGCCGGCGCCGTCGATCAAGCTCGCAACCAACTCCGACATGTACCGCCACCAGACCGAGGACATGGACATCAATTGCGGCGACATCCTCGACGGCGTCTCGATCGAGGCGAAGGGCAAGGAGATCCTAGACGAGGTGATCGCGGTCGCGTCCGGCAAGAAGTCGAAGTCCGAGGAATTCGGCTACGGCGACAACGAGTTCGTGCCCTGGCAGATCGGCGCGACGATGTGAGGCTGCCACGCAGGCCTTCGGCCTCGGCCGGCGGCCTGCGCCCTGATAGAGCGCGCGGACCCGACTGAGAGACCGGACAATGCAGGCGATCGTCATCGATGAGGGGCCCCCCTTCGAGAACCTCCGGCTCGTCGATCGTCCGATGCCGACCCCGGCGCGGGGCGAGGTGGTGCTGAAGCTGCGGGCGGCGTCGCTCAACTACCGCGACCTGGAGATGGTCAACCGGACCTATTCCTCGCGATTCCCGGTTCCGCTCGTCCCGCTCTCCGACGGCGTCGGCGAGGTCGTCGCCGTGGGCGACGGCGTGACCCGCGCCCGGCTTGGCGACCGGGTCGCGGGGACCTTCTGGCAGGGCTGGGTCGCGGGCGCCTTCGAGGATTGTCCGCAACTCGGCGGCTCGGCCGACGGCATGCTGAGCGAGTACGTCAAGCTCGACGAAGTCGGCATCGTCCAAGTCCCCGCGCACCTGACGGACCAGGAGGCCGCGACGCTGCCCTGCGCGGCGGTGACGGCCTGGCAGGCGCTGGTCACCGACGGGCTCCTCAAGGCGGGCGAAACCGTGCTGGTCCAGGGCACCGGCGGCGTGGCGGTATTCGCGCTCCAGTTCGCGGCGATGTTCGGGGCGCGCTCGATCGTGATCTCGAGCAGCGACGACAAGCTCGAGCGCGCCAGAACGCTCGGCGCTTCGGCCACGATCAACTACGTGAAGACACCCGACTGGCACCGCGCCGCCCGCGATCTCAACGGCGGCCGCGGCGTCGATCATGTCATCGAGGTCGGCGGGGCGGAGACCCTGCTGCGCTCGCTCGAGGCGATCCGCCTCGGCGGCCAGATCCACCTGATCGGCTATGTCGGCGGAAAGCAGGGGCTCGTCAATCCGATGGCGATCCTCAATCGCCGCGCCGTGCTGCGTGGGTTGCCGACCGGGTCGCGCGCCACGTTCGAGGCGATGAACCGCGCCATCGCCGAGAGCCGGATGCGGCCGGTGATCGATCGCGTCTTCCCGTGGCGGGACTTTGCGGAGGCGCTCCGCTATCTCGGCGAGGGACGCCACTTCGGGAAGATCGTGCTGTCCTTCTGATCGCACGACCCGCCGCGGCTCGGCGTCGACGCCCCTTCATGGGCGGCCCTGAGCATCGCGATTCGGCGTGGAAATGTTTGGCGGGCGGGGCTTGCCTAACCTCGTCACACGAAGCGCTTGACCGGGCCGGGCTGGAGGGTCGGGCGGTCGGAGAGGTCGAAGAAATATTCGTCGACATAGCACCAGCCCCAATGCTCCGGCGGGTCGTAGCCCTCGATGATCGGGTGGCTGGTGGCGTGGAAGTGCTTGGTGGCGTGCTTGTTGGGGGAATCGTCGCAGCAGCCGACATGGCCGCAGGTGCGGCAGACGCGGAGGTGGACCCACCAGTCGCCGGTCTTGAGGCACTCTTCGCAGCCGGCGGCGCTCGGCGTCACGTCGCGGATGGTGTCAAGATGCGTGCAGGGCGACTTCGGCATTCCGGGGCTCCGCGGATTCGGGCAAGGGGTTGGCGGCAAGGAAGGCATGGAGGAAGGGGACGACGTTGGCGCCCTCGCCGATCGCCGCGCCCACCCGCTTGACCGAGCCGGCGCGCACATCGCCGACGGCGAAGACGCCGGGCACGGAGGATTGCAGGGCGGGCGTCGCGCCCGCGCCGTTGCCGGCGCCGGTGACGACGAAGCCATGGCCGTCGAGCGCGACGCCGCAGTCCTTGAGCCATGCCGTCGCGGGATCGGCGCCGCAGAACAGGAAGACGTTGGAGATCGCATCGACCGCCTCCGTCCCGGTATCCACGTGCCGCCAGCGGACTTCGGCAAGGCCGCCATCGGGCGAGCCGTCGAGGGCGACGACCTCGGTGCCGGTGCGAAGCTCGATATTGTCGGCGGCGGCGATGCGGTCGATGAGGTAGCGCGACATCGAGGCGGCGAGGCCGGGGCCGCGCACCATCATCCTGACCTTTCGCGCATGCGCGGCGAGGAACACCGCGGCCTGGCCGGCGGAGTTGCCGCCGCCGACGAGGATCACCTCTTCCCCGGCGCAGAGCCGGGCCTCGACCGCCGAGGCCCAGTACCAGACGCCACGGCCCTCGAACTCGCCGAGCCGCTCGACGGCCGGCCGCCGGTAATAGGCGCCGCTCGCCACCACCACGGTGCGGGCGAGGATGGGTGGGCCATCTTCGACGGCGAGCGAGAACAGGCCGTTCCGGCGCATGCAGTCGACGCCGGTGACGCGAACCGGGATTTGCATGTCGGCGCCGAATTTCTGCGCCTGGACCAGCGCACGGCCGGCGAGCGCGCCGCCCGAGATGCCGGTGGGAAAGCCGAGGTAGTTCTCGATCCGCGCGCTCGCTCCCGCCTGGCCGCCATAGGCGCGCTTGTCGAGGACGGCGACGGACAGCCCTTCCGACCCGGCATAGACCGCCGTGGACAGGCCGGCCGGACCCGCGCCGACGACCGCGACGTCGTAGATCCGTCCGGGATCTCGGCGGGGCAGCATGCCGAGGGCGCGGGCGAGTTCCGCTTCGTCGGGATTGCGGAGGATCGCCCCGTCGGGGAGGACGACCAGCGGCAGGTCGCCGGAGGCGGGGGCGTAGCGGGCGATCACCTCGCGGGCCTCGGCATCGGCGGCGGGGTCGAGCAGGTGGTGGGGGTGGCCGTTCCGGTTGAGGAAGTTCTCGAGCCGGGCGATGGCGGCCGACGTGGGCGGGCCGATGAACACCGGGCCGCCGGCGCCGGAGCCGATCAGCGCGACGCGGCGGAGGATGATGGCGCGCATGATGCGCTCGCCGAGTTCTGCCTCGGCGATCATCAGCGCCCGGAGGTTCTCCGGCGTAACCAGCAGCGCCTCGACCTCGTCCTCGGCGCGGCCGTCGACGAGCGCCGGATCGCCGGTCAGCGTGCCGACCTCTGCAAGGAACTGGCCCGGGCCCTGCTCGACCACCGGCGTGATATGGCCGAGGCCGTCATGCTGGGTGATGGCGGTGTGGCCGGAAAGGATGACGAACATGCCGGGTCCGGGCGCGCCGGTGACGAACATCGTCTCGCCCGATGCGTAACGGCGGACGGAGCCGAAGCGCCGGATGCGGTCGATCTCGCGCGGCGACAGCGAGGGGAAGGCCTGGTGATGCCGCCCCGTCTCGCCGATATGGGGCACGGCGCCGTCGAGGCCGGTGGTGGTTCGGGCAGGGGGATCGGCTTCGGCCATCGGTCGTTCACTCTACGCCAGCGGGTTCATTCCGGTGAGATGGGACACAATCCGGGGATTGCATAGCGCAAAGATAGGGCATGCCGGCACAAGGCAGGATCGGGCGGAGCTTGGCAGGCGCCCCGACCCTGGCGCGGCGCGCATTGGGCCCCCGCAGTGCAGGTGGCTCTTAGGCTCGGGCGCGATGCCCGCCGGCGAGGGCGGCGAGCCGCTTCGTTGCCGCGAGCGACTCGGCCGCGGCGGGCCAGTAGCGAGCCTCGAGCTCGATGTTGAAGACGACGTCGTCGGGGAAGGCGCAAGCGTCGATCAGCGTGTCCCAGGGCAGGTTGCCCCAGCCGACGGGCAGGTGGAGGTCGCCATGGCCGAAGGCGAGCTTCTCGCCGACGCCGTAGGTCCAGATGTCGTCGGCGAGCCCGAAATTGTCGTGGATGTGGAGGTGCCGGGCATAGGGCGCGAGCGCTGCGGCCTCGGCGATGAGGTCGGCGCCGGTGTGGGCGCCCTGAAGGTGGGCATGGCCGAAATCGAGCGTCGCCGCCACCCGCGGATGGGCGATGGCGGCGAGCTCGGCGGCGAGGCGCGAGGGTTTCGGCGTGTAGATGCGGCCATCATGGCCGCGGAAGAGGTTCTCGACGCACACATAGAGCCCGAGGGTCCCGGCGAGGTCGCCGGCGCGGGCCAGCCACTCGCGCTGGCGGGCGTAGGCGTCCTCGATCGCCGGCACCTGCTTCACCGGCATCATGCCGGCATGGACGACGTAGTGGATCGCGCCGAGCCGGGCCGAAGCCTCCATCGACGCCGCGAGCACATCGAAGTGGCGGGGGAGGCGAAAGGCCTCGTCGAAGAAGTTGATCGCGAGCGGCCCGTGCACGGTGTAGCGGAACGGACGTCCGGCACAGGCGGCGAGCACCGGTTTCAGCGCGGCCTCCCGGATGCGGCTCCCCACGACCACGTCCATTGCATAGAGCGGCAGTTCGACGGTCTCGCAGCCGAGGGCGGCCAGCTCGTCGAGATGGGCCGGAAGGTCCTTCGGCGCGTCGAGGGCCGAAAGTCCGGTGCCGATCACGCGTGCCATGGGCTGTGCTCCCTGTCTTGACTGCGGGACGAGCGCTAGCGCTCGACCATCGCAGTCCGATGACGCCGGGCCTGTTCCTCGGCGCTGCTTCGGCCTCTGCCCAGTTTTCGGGCGACCGGCAAGGGGTCGTCATGATATCGTCAGCGACGACCTGCCATGCTCGTCCGAGCTTCATGACGCCCGCGCATCGTCTGCCGTGATCGTGTCCGGCCACGTATCCCGAACGGAGGGGCGCCGAACGTCCCGACATCGCGCCGATCGGGCGCCAAGCCTTCAACCCGCTGTAGCGACAGGAGAATCCCCATGGGCCAGGCCGTCACCGAGTCCGCCGCAACCGAGACCTATTCCGGCAAGGGCGGGCTCAAGATCGTCTACCGCGTCTGGCGCCCGGCGGGGACGCCGAAGGCGACCCTCGTCTTCTGCCCCGGCTTCAATTCGCACAGTGGCCAGTATGCGTGGCAGGCGGAGGAGATCGTGAAGACCGGGCTCGTCGTCTACGCGGTCGACTTCCGCGGCCGCGGCAAGTCGGAAGGCGAGCGGTTCTATGTCGAGGACATCGCCGACTACGTCGCCGACCTTGCCGGGGTGATCGGGATCGCCAAGGAGCGCGACCCGTCCCTTCCGGTGTTCGTGCTCGGGCACAGCGCTGGCGGCGTGATCGCCGCGGTCTATACGCTCGACAACCAGAAGGAGCTCGCGGGCTTCATCTGCGAGAGCTTCGCTTTCCAGGTGCCGGCGCCCGGATTCCTGATTTCCGCGATCAAGGGCCTCAGCCATATCGCGCCGCGGCTGCCGATCCTCACTCTCAAGAACACCGATTTCTCGCGCGACCCGAAGGCGGTCGAGGCGCTCAACAACGACCCGCTGATCGCGCACGAGACCCAGCCTGCGCTGACCATCGCCGCGCTCGCCCGGGCCGACGAACGGCTCCACGATTCCTTCGAGCAGATCACCATCCCGGTGCTGATCATGCACGGCACCGAGGACAAGGCGACGGTCTGCCACGGCAGCGAGTTCTTCTACGAACACGTCGGCTCGGCGGACAAGACGCTGAAGCTCTACGAGGGCCACTATCACGACCTCCTCGCCGACTTCGGCAAGGAGGAGGTGCTGGCGGACATCAAGACCTGGATCGCGGCGCGGGTGCCGGCCTGACGCTGATCCCGGCATAATCGCGGCGCCCGGACTCAGGCGGCTGCGCCCGGTTCGGTGCCGAGCCGGGTGTGGCGTTCGAGCCGGGTGATCGCCGCCGCGAGCGCCTCGACATGGGGATAGTCCCGCACCGGCAGTGACGCGGAGAGGCGGCCGTCGGAGACGACGATGACGCGGTCGGCCGCCTCGAAGATCTCTAGCACCTCGGTGCAGAACATCACCACCGCGTTGCCGCCCGAAACGAAGCCGCGGAGCAGCCGGTAGATCTCGCGCTTGCTCTCGATGTCGACGCCGCGGGTCGGCTCCTCGAGCAGCACCAGGCGTGGCGCGGTGGCAAGAGCCTGGGCGATGGCGACCTTCTGCTGGTTGCCGCCGGAAAGCGAGCGGATGCCCTGGGTGAGCGTCCGCGTCTTGACCAGGAAGCGGCGGCGGGCCTCCTCGGCGATCTCGCGCATGCGCCGTCGCTTGAGGGAGAGCGGGCCGGCGATCTCGGGAATGCCGAGCCGGGCGATGAGGTTCTCGCCGACGGAGAAGTTGGAGTAGAGGCTCTCGACCCG
>JAESFN010001187.1_pt1 | contig 13216 bp, 11 predicted proteins | sample 9269411 | NCBI WGS metagenome assembly JAESFN01 (sample SAMN14505399, study PRJNA617100) | algae metagenome | isolation source: Iphinoe sp. HA4291-MV1 and co-occurring heterotrophs from trail next to... | place: USA: Maunawili Falls, Hawaii | collected 2009-07-25
CTTTTTGTCGTTGTTTCGAGGGCGGGCACGAGACCCGCCGCTACGCCGAATGGATTCAAATGGAGGGACATCACATGAGCGAAGGCCGATCTCGTCGCAACGTCGGTGTTTTGATTTTTGATGATGTTGAAGTGCTCGATTTTTGCGGACCGTTCGAGGTCTTTTCGGTCACGCGAACGCTCGGCACAACGGATGATGCCGAGGCATTGTTCAATGTCTACACGGTGGCGGCAAAAGGGGATCTCACCATTACGCGCGGTGGTATGCAGGTGAAACCGCATTACACCTTCCACGATCACCCGAAGTTTGACCTGTTAGTGGTGCCCGGCGGATTCGGCACCCGGCGCGAGCGAGAAAACCCCACGACCCTGCGCTGGATTCAGCAGCAAATGGCGAGTAACGAGCTCACCACCAGCGTTTGCACCGGCGCATTTCTCCTCGCCGCCCTCGGTGTGCTCGATGGCAAGGAAGCCACCACCCATTGGGCCTCGATCGAATGGATGCGCGCGAATCATCCCGCCGTGTTCACCCGCGACGATCAGCGCGTGATCGACACCGGCACCATCATCACCTCAGCCGGTATCTCCGCCGGCATCGACATGGCGCTCTACGTCGTCGCCCGCCTGCACGGCGTCGATGTCGCCCGCCAGACAGCCCGCTACATGGAATACCACTGGGATGAACTAGGAATCGGCCTGGAGCAACTCGCCACGGTTTGAGCCCTCACCCCGGCGCTGCGCGCCACCCCACTCCCACTGCGGTAGGAGAGGGGCACGGCCCGGCTCAATTGAGCCGGGCCGTTGCGTTTCGTAGCTCCGGAGGAGCGTTTACTTAGTAGCCTGGGGTGTAAACCCCAGGTCTCCGATCCCTGCCGCACGTCGCACCAGACGCCGCTATCGCGCCTCGGTCAGCGCGCGCCGGATCGACATGCGCATGTGCTCGTCCATGGCGGTGTACGCGCGCTCAGGGTCGCGGGCACGGAGCGCGGTGAGGATTGCAGCGTGCTCGAATCCTCGCGGGCCATCCGGGTTTTTCGGGGAGCGCACGGTGAGTGTGGTGGCGATGACATCCCGCAGCAACCCGCGCATCACCGTGGCTAACGCCACCAGAATCGGATTGCGCGCCGCTTCGCAGACTTTGAGGTGAAACGCGAGATCGGCATCGATCTGCTCGTCGATCGAGAGCCCGACCGTTTCGATTCGCTGCAGCGTTTCCGCGATCGCGTCGAGATCGGCATCGCTCGCATGCTCGGCGGCGAGACGCGCGCTGTGGCACTCCAGCATCCGCCGCACCTCGAAGGCATCGTGGATATCACCGTCGCCGTGCTGCAGCATCAGCTCCAGCGAGGCGATCGCCACCTGCTGCGTGTTGTTGGAGACCTCTACGCCCACACCGCGGCGCGTGATCACCAATCCGCGCATCTCCAGCGTTTTCAGCGCCATGCGAATCGTGCCGCGGCTCACGCCAAGCTGTTTGCTCAGCGCGGGTTCGGAGGGCAGGAACTCACCAGCGGGAATTTTTCCGCTGGTGATCAGATCGGCAAGCAGTTGCACTACCCGCTCGGTGACCGAGCCTTCATTGAGCGACGGAAACAGATTGGGATCCATGCCTGGCTCTCTTGTTCCGTGCGGCTACTTGTTAGACAAGTGACATGATACAATGACGCCGCATCGTATCGAGATTTGCGTTCGGCTGTCAAGCGCGTCGCTTCCCGGGACCTTCTTTTCCCTAGGGGTTTTGCGCGCATCCTCACGCGAAAGGAGTGTTTGTGTCGGTTTCGTTCCGGACGCATCGCTCGGTGTTGGATTTACGCAACGACGCGTGACGTTCCCCACCTCATTCCCCGGGAGCGCACGCTCATAGCTCGGAGGAATCGATGACTGGTCGCGATCTTCGCCTGTCGGCCCTCAGCCGCCGGGATGTCGTGAAATCGATGGTCTTTGCCGGTGGCGCCGTGATCTTCGCCGGTTATGGCCGCTATGAGAAAGCCGCCGCGCAGGACAAGATTCGCCTCAGCCAGTGGTATCACCAGTACGGCGAAGCGGGCACCGAGGACGCCGCCAAGCGCTACGCTGCCCAATACACCACCGAAAACCCGAACGTCGAAGTGGAAATGGTCTGGGTGCCGGGCGATTACGGTGGAACGGCGCTCCCCGCCGCACTTCTCACCGATAAGGGACCTGACGTCTATGAAAGCCAGCTCTCGTGGGCAAGGGTCGAGGCCGGGCAGGTAGAGCCACTCGACGATCTCTACACCGATGAGGTGAAGGCCGATTTCAACCCCCAGAATCTCGCGCAGAACACCGTGAATGGAAAGATTTACGGTGTGAAAATGATCGATGACATGGGGCTCCTCTACTACCGAAAGAGTGTGCTGGACGCCGCCGGCATCAAACCGCCAACCACCTTCGATGAGGTGATCGCCGCCTCAAAGGCACTCGATACCGGCCGCACCAAGGGACTCTTCGTCGGTAATGACGGTGGCATTGCCGCGCTCTATCAAATCGCGCCGTGGTCGGGTGGCAGCGATTTCCTTGACCCAGCCACGAACAAGATCACGTTTAACAACGAGCGCACCGTGCTCGCCTATCAGAAACTCAAAGAGCTGAACGATTCCGGCTCGATCCTGCTCGGCTCCCCGACCGACTGGTGGGATCCCTCCGCCTTCAATGACGGTCTGGTGGCGATGCAGTGGACCGGGCTCTGGGCGATGCCTGGTATCACCGCCGCTGTCGGCGACGACTTCGGTGTCGTGCCGTGGCCGGCGCTGGATGCCAGTGGCACCCCGGCCACCTTCTGGGGCGGCTGGACCGAATTCGTCAATCCAAAGGGCGAGCATCAGCAAGTTGCGGAGGCGAAGAAATTCGTCAACTGGCTGTGGATTCAGAAAACTGATTTGCAGCAGGATTGGTCGCTTTCCTACGGCTTCCACGTGCCCCCGCGCATCAGCGCCGCCGCGGCCGCCGAGCCGCTGAAAACCGGCCCCGCCTCGGAAGCGGTCGGGTTCCTCAGCCAGTATGGCAAAGCGGTGCCGCCGCAGTGGACGGCCGCCATGAATACCTATCTGACCGACTCTGTTACCAACATCGTCAAAAACGGCGCCGATGCGGCCTCCGAAGTCGCCTCCGCCGCCGAGAAATGCCAGACCGAGCTCGATAAGGTTGTGGGGGCTTAAAAGCCCTCGTCGTCCGTTATCCGTTTTCCGTCGTCCGTAGTTACGGATGACGGAAAACGGACGACGGATAACGGACAGCGTCGTCCCCGTAAGGAGGAACCCGACCGGTGAGCGTCGATACCGTGCGCGTGCCGAATGGACGCGGTCAACCCTTCTGGAAGCAGCGCAAATGGGAAGCGGCGATCGCCTTTTGGGTCTTCATGGCTCCGATGCTGATCGGGCTTACCCTCTTCACCTTTGTCCCCATCGTCTGGGGATTTCTCATTTCTCTCTCCGACGCCCGCAACACCGTCAGCATCAGCGAATTCGTCGGGATCGATAACTATCGCGGTATCCTGCGCGACGATCAATTCCGCCGGTCGCTACGCACCATCATCATTTTCACCGCCTTCATCGTGCCGCTCACGTTCGCCGTTTCATTGGTGCTGGCGATGCTGGTGAACGCGGTCGGGTTCGGGAAATCCCTTTTTCGCTCGGTCTTTTTCATTCCTACGGCAATTTCGTATGTCATCGCCTCGCTCGTTTGGCGGATGGGCATCTTCAACGGGCTCTTCTACGGTGTGGCGAACACGATCCTCTACGAATGGTTCGGCTACCAGGACGTGATTTCTTGGATTTCGCCGAAAGCCGGAGATCCCCCCTACTACTGGCTGGTGCTGGTAACGGTGCGGCTCTGGCTACAGGTCGGCTTCTACATGATCATTTTCATCGCCGGATTGCAGGAAATTCCGCGCGAGCTTTACGACGCCGCGCATGTCGATGGAGCGCGCAGCGGCTGGCGCACCTTCCGCGATATCACCTTCCCGATGCTGCGCAATACCTCGATCGCCGTGCTGCTGCTGAATTTCATCGCCGCGTTTCAGGCCTTTGACGAGTTCTTCAATATCTTCGGCAGCAGCGGCTCGTCGTCCGGCAATCTCTCGCTCGCCAGACCTCCGCTGGTCTATCTCTATCAGGTTGGCATTACCCAGCAAAACTACGGTCTGGCTTCGGCCGGCTCCTTCATCATCGTGGCGCTGATCGTATTCGTGACCCTGGTGCAGGGGCGCCTGTTCGGGTTCGGTCGCTCGACGGCGAGTGCCTGAGGAGGAGCGCGATATGGCTTCGATATCCCGATCACGCCAGGAATCGATCGACGGCGTGCAGGCGATCACCACCAGACAGCGGATCAACCGCCTGATCAACCGCTACGGCGTGAAAGTGCTCTGCTACCTGCTGCTGATCCCGCTGGCGGTGATCTTTCTCTTTCCCTTCTACCTGATCATCCGTAATGCCCTGATGACGCAACCGGAGATCACCGGTCCGGTCTGGCAATGGTGGCCCGATAGCCCGCAGTGGCACAACTTCCGCGTCCTCTTCAACGACGCGCCGATGGGACGTGGTTTGCGCAATTCCGCCATCCTGGCGATCGTCAACTTGCTCCTGCAAACCCTCTTCGCCTCGATGGCGGGGTATGCCCTGGCGCGCATTCCCACGCCGGGGAGAGGGCTCGCCTTCAGCGTGATTCTCTCCACCCTGATGGTGCCGAGCGCCGTCACCTTCGTGCCGAGTTACGTGGTCGTTTCCAAACTCGGTGGGGTCGATACCCTCTGGGGCATCGTGGTGCCGGGGTTGTTCAACGCCTTCGCTACCTTCCTCTTTCGCCAGTTCTATCTCGATTTCCCGCTGGAGATCGAAGAAGCGGGGCGGCTCGATGGGCTGGGCTACTTCGGGATTTACAAGGGATTGGTGCTGCCAAATTCAGTCGGCATCATGATGGCGCTGGGGGTGCTCAGCTTCATCAGCAGCTGGAATGCCTTCCTCTGGCCGGTGGTGATGGGGCGCTATCCCTCAACGGCCACGGTGCAGGTGGTGCTTTCCACCTTCCTCACCGCGCAAACGATCAATCTGCCGATGCTCTTCATGGGCGCGGCGGTGGCGGCCGCGCCGCTGGTGCTCATCTTCCTCGTCATGCAGCGCTACATCGTCCAGGGGGTTCGGCTATCAGGCATCAAGGGGTAGAGGCGAGATTGCAGGCATCGCGATAGCATGCCCGCCAGGTTGGGTCGCGTTCTGGGACAGAGGAGAGCAGCGTGAAAATCACCGCGGTTCGCTTACGTGAGTACACCGGCACGCTCGAACACCCCGGCATCTTCTGGGAGGAGCGGCTGATCCGTCCGCTCGATGTCTACCCCGAGCACAACGCCGAAGCGGCGGCAGCCACCGCCGGCACCCCGGTCAATCTGGGGGACGGACGCCACCGCGTGACCTCGATCTTTCTTGAGATCGAAACCGACGAGGGCGTGCCGGGTCTGGCCGGACCGGTGGCGAGCGATGTCGCCATTATCATCGGCACGCAATTCAAATCGCTGCTCGTCGGCGAGGATCCGCTGGCTACCGAGCGGGTCTGGGACAAGATGTACCGCCTCTCGGTGCATGGCCGCAAAGGACCGACGATGATGGCGATCAGCGCCATCGACTGCGCGCTTTGGGATTTGAAGGGGCGCTGGGCGAATGCTCCGGTCTATCGCCTGCTTGGCGGCCCGATCCGCGAATCGCTGCCCGCCTACGCCAGCATGCTCGGCTACTCGATCGAACCGGAGCAGGCGGCGGCGCGCGCCAAAGAAGCAGTGGCGCAGGGCTACACCGCCATGAAGTGGTTCCCGCGCGGCGGCCCGGTCGATGGCAAAGCCGGGGTGGCGCGCAATGTGGAGCTCATGCGCGCCCTGCGCGAAGCGGTCGGTGATGACGTCGATATCATGTTCGACGCCTGGATGAGCTGGAACGTCCCCTTCACCCTGGCCAATGCCGAAGCGCTGAAGGAGTTCAACCCGCGCTGGATCGAGGAGCCGGTGCCACCCGATTTCATCGATGGCTACGCCGAAATTCGCCGCCGCTCGCCGGTGCCCACCTCCGGTGGCGAGCACGAGTACACCCGCTGGGGAATTCGCCAGTTGCTCGATGCCCAGGCCTGCGATTACCTGCAACCCGATACCTACTGGGCGGGTGGTATCTCCGAGCTAATGAAAATTGCGTCGATTGCTTCAACTTACGATATTCCCATGATTCCGCACGGCCACTCGGTTCCCGCCAACGTCCACCTCAGCGCCGCCCTGCCGATCCTGCAGGTACCGCTGGTCGAATTCCTGGTCAAGTGGAACGCCGTGCACCAGTTCTTCTGGAAAGACCCGCTGGTGCCGGTCAACGGCATCGTCACCGTGCCGCAAAAACCGGGCATGGGCATGGAAATCGATTCGGCGAAGGTTGAGTCATCGCGAGAGATGACGTATTAGGCGCGATGGTCGCACCGCGCGTGGCTCGTTTTCCGTAGGGGAGGCCCTTGTGGCCTCCCGTGGTAGCGACGGGGAAACGGGAGGCCATGAGGGCCTCCCCTACAGAGAAGTCGACAACGAACGTCTACGAAAGGGACATCATGAAACTCCTCCTGGCGGCCATAGAAGGCGAGGCCTATTTCGACACGGTGGAAGCGCTGGCGTCGCCCGATTTGCAGGTGGTGCGGGCGATGACGCCGGACGATCTTGCGCGCGAGATCGTCGATGCTGACATCGTCTACGGCTTCATCAGTCCCGCGATCTTCGCCCAGGCGAAACAGCTCAAATGGGTGCAATCGCCCGGCGCGGGAGTCGATTGGGTGACGCGTGTGCCCGATCTCGTGGCCAGCGACGTGATTGTCACGAACACCCGTGGCGCGCACGCCCCCTCCATCGCCGAGCATGTCTTCGCCCTCACCCTGGCGATGACCCGTCGCCTGCACCGCTCAATCCGCTGGCAGGATGAGAAATTCTGGGGACGCGTCGAAGCCTATCGCAATTCCTACGAGATCAAGGACTCGACGATGGGGATCGTTGGCTTCGGCCAGATCGGCCGCGCTATCGCCAAACGCGCCCATGCCTTCGAAATGAATGTGCTGGCGCTCGATCTCTTCCCCGGCGATCCCGGACCGCACGTCAAAGAGGTCTGGCCGACCGATCGCCTCTACGATCTCCTCTCCGCCTCCGATGTGGTGGTGATCGCAGTTCCCTACACCACGGAAACCCACCATCTCATCGATGCCGCCGCCTTCGCCGCGATGCGTCCCGGCGCCTATCTGGTGGCGATCTCACGTGGTGGGATTGTCGAGGAAACGGCCCTGGTCGAAGCGCTGCAATCGGGCCGGCTTGCCGGAGCGGGGATCGACGTCGCCGAGCACGAACCTCCCGCCCCAGACGATCCGCTCTGGACCGCGCCAAATCTGCTCCTCACCCCGCACCAGGCAGGAGCATCCGCCCAAAAAGAGCGCCGCTGCGTGGACATCTTCCGCGACAATGTCATCCGCTTTACGAACGGCGAACCGCTCAACAACGTCATCGATAAGGTAAAGGGGTTCTGAGAGCCCTCACCCCGGCCTTCGGCCACCCCTCTCCCACTGCGGTAGGAGAAGGGCACGACCCGGCTCAATTGAGCCGGGTCGTGCGTTTTCGTAGCTCCGGAGGAGCGTTTATGCGTAGCCTGGGGTGTCAACCCCAGGTCCGCTTACCCGCGCCGCGCAATCATCCCCATCGCCGCTGTGTAGCCGTGCAAAAACGGCTTCCGCCCCACCGGGGCGATTTCACCACTGGTGGCGATGCCGGTAACCGGAAGCTCGGTGAAGCGGCTTTGCAGCGCGGTGAGATCGGGATTGCCGCTGCCGAACACGGCATCGGTGCGCTCGGCGGAGGAGCAGAGCAGGGTGGCCACCGGTGAGCGGTTGGAGCCTAGACGTACCTCCACCTGCGCCAGCGCGGTTTCGAGATCATCGCGCGCGGTTTCGGCGTCGCGAATCTGGAATTGAATCGTCTGCCCGATCCGAGGGAGGGCGTTGAGCGCGATCGCGCCGCTCTCCCGTTCCACCCCGGCGATGCCGCGAATCAAAAAATCGCCGCGACCATACTGATCGCGATACTCATCGGCGGCGAGACCGGCGAAGAGATTCCGCCCGGCGCGATCCCGCGATTCCGGTGAGATCGTCCGCAGGGTATCGAGCAGCACATCCATTGCCGGGCGCCCGGCGATGGTTTCGATCCACTGCTTGCTCACGCCGGTGATCGTCCAGGTGTCGCCGAGCGGCGTGCAGCCCTGCGCGATCACCGGCTCGATCGTGTAATCGCCGCCGATCGCGATCGCCACCGCGCCCTCACCGGCGATCTCCTCACCGGAAACCACCCAGGTCTGGCGATGCTGCAGCGACCCAAGCGCCACCCCGCCGATGATCGGCGCGTGCGGCACAGCGAGGTGCAAACCGCTGAGCAGGGTTTGTGCATCGGTGCGGAAGGGATCGGCGAAAAGGAGCATGCCGTTGACATCGTCCACCGGCAAATCGAGCGCGGCCCGCCAGCGCTCGGGATCGTCCTCGGCGTCGCGCAGCCACTCACCGAGTCGCAGGGTGGTGATTTTTGCTCCTGGCAGCCGCAGCGCCAGGAGCGTGATCGCCGGACCGGCGGCACGATCCGAACCGGCGCCGATCACTGCCGCCGCCGTACACCCAGCCAGGGCGGCCGGGTGCAGGGTTTCGTGGATGCGGCTGACGATCGCCGGTAAAAAGCGGGAGAGACGGGAATTGACGAAGAGAAGGGCGAGATCGACCGCCCCCATTCCCTCGACCGCCGCCAGCACCTCGTCGATCGCGTTGTAGGGATCGTCGCGCTGCGCCACGCCAAGCCGGGCGAGCGGTTGCGCGAGATCGAGCGATACGTGGTGCTCCCGCGGCAAGCTCATCAGGCGTAGGTGAGCGGCGGAATCGGCGCGACTTTATCGCCGCCGAAGTGATCGAACACGAGCTTGTTGAGCTTGCCGAGCAGGCGATTGCCGGGATTCTCCGCCCAGAAGCGGGGATCGGTATCGCCTTCGCTGATCAGACCGATCACGTATTGCGTGCCCGGCCACTCCACAAACACGGCGTCGGCGCGCATACCGCTCCAACTGCCGGTTTTGTTGTAGACGCGCAGCCCATTGTCGTCCTCGTCCTCCTCATCGCGGAAGGGGGAGAAGGGGAGGTAACGCGGACCGGTATCGCGGTAGTGCTGCTTGGCGAGAATCTCCAGCATGCCATCGCAGCTCGCCTCGCTCAGCACGGTTTTGCGTGCGATCCCTTCCATGATCCCGGCGAGCTCGCGCGGGGTGGTGGTAGCGAGATTCTTGGCATCCTCGCCGATCGTATCGAAGACGATGCGATTGACCAGGCGGGTTTTCTCAAAGCCGTTCTTAGCCAGGGTGGCGTTGATGTTGTCCATGCCGAGGTAATCGATCAGCATGTTAGTCGCCTGGTTATCGCTGACTACGATCATCAGCGTGGCGATATCGACCGCCTTCAGCGAGTAGCCGGATGAGAGATCGCGGAGGATCCCCGAGCCCTCGGTGGCGTTCGATTCGTCCGCGGTGAGCAACTGATCGAGCGAGGCCTGCCCGGTTTCGACCTGGCGGAAGAGCTCGATCATGATCGGCACTTTGATCGTGCTCGCGGTCGGCCGCACCGTATCGGCATCGAAGGCGACCTCTTCGCCCGTGGTGAGATTCTTGGCGAAAACTCCAGCGGTGCCCGGAAATGCATCCACTTCCGCCTGCATCGCCGCCAAAAGCGCTTCTTGACTCACGTACGGTCCCCTTCACATCCATGCCACATCGATTCCTGCCCGCAATCATATGAGCAAAGCGCGAGCCGCGGAATTGGTCAGAAATGTTCTAATCGGATGCCGGGTTCCCAAAATTGGGGAAATCTCCCTATATCGCGCTGACAATGACCGGCATACGCTTGCAGCGGAAGATCTTTCGAATTTCAGGAGCGATCACTATGCCCGGGCGTTTTCGGCTCCATTCGGTCGGACGCATTCTTGCTGCGTTACTGCTTGTCGCCATGCTTTCCGGCATCGTGACCGCGCGAAGCGCATCCGCGCAGGAAACCGACCCGGTGTTCTTCGCAACCGCCTCCGGGGTGATCACCCTCGGAGCCAAGGCCCCGGTCTGGTACGCCGCCCAGCTCTCCGTTACGCCTGATAAACCAGTGGCCGATCCCGGTGCGGGCGCGGCTGGATTCCTGCTCGTCACCAGCGGTTCGGTTGCGGTGACAAACCCGGATTCGAAGCAATCGACGTTGCTCCAATCCAATGGCGCGCTGTTCATCGATGCCAAAGCTGAACTCACGCTGAGCGCGCTCAAGGACGACGCGACCGTCTGGCGGGTCGCGGTGGTTGCTGAGGGGGCGACCGCCCCGTTTGCCCGGGGGCAAGGTGGCCCGACCTCGCTTTCGACCACCGGTGTTGCCGATGCCGCCGCCGCTCCCGATGCCGTGCGCTCGATCGAGCTCCGCTTCGGCGCATTGAGCCAGGGGGCGTCGGTGAGCCTCGGTGGTGATGGTTGGGCGGTGCCGCTCGTCGGCTCGCTATCCGGTGAAGGGTTGTTCAGCAACGGCTTTTCGGTGGCCGAGGGCCGGTTCGTTGCGATCGGTGCAGCTGCTGATTCAAATGCTGCGGTCGAAGTCACAGCCGATGCCGGACCGGCAGTGATCGGCTACGTGGCGATGAGCCCGTCACTCGATCCCAAATCACTCGGAGCGTCTGGCACGTCCGCTCAGGCGACTGTCACCGCTCCCGCTTCGACCAACGGACAGTTCAATAGCACGACGAATTCCAGTAACACGCCACCCGATACCGATACTGAAACCGAGCCGACCCCAATACCAACTCCCGATACATCCGATTCCGACGGGGATGGTCTCACCAACGCCGAGGAAGCCGCCGCGGGAACGAATCCCGACAATCCCGACTCCGACGGTGACACCCTCAGCGATGGGCGCGAGGTCAAAGAGCTCGGCACCGATCCGCTTTCGATCGATACCGATGGCGATCACATTTCCGATGGTGACGAGGTTTCAGGGAAGTTCGGCGCGATCGATCCGAAGCAGGCCGATACCGATTTCGATGGGCTGAGCGACAGCGATGAAACGGTTCTCTATCACACTAATCCGACGATGTCCGATACCGATGTCGATGGGTTGCTCGACGGTGCGGAAATCGCCGCCGGAACCGATCCGCTGGTGCTCACAGATCAGGATGGCGATCTGCTCGGAGATGGGTTGGAGGCCTATTTCGGCACGAATCCGTACAACCCGGATAGCGACGAAGACATGCTAAGCGATACCTACGAGCTCTTCACCACCCACACCGATCCTAATGTCTACGACACTGATGGCGATGGCACCGGCGACGCGGTGGAAAATGCCTCGGGAACGGACCCGAACGATCCAGCCAGTCACCCCTAATCCGGCTCTGAAGACTTGAGGGAAATGCCACCACCGCGGCCGTCAGCCCGCGGAGGTGGCATTTTCGGATCACGTTCGGTGTACCGAATTGTTCGGCTCGCTTTCCGAGCATTACGGAACAGATCGATTTGACCGGGATGGGACGGGACCATATAGTCAATTCTGACTGAATTAGTACGAATTCGAAAGGTCTTCGATGAAACGATCTCCCATGTTTTCCTCGTCCCTTTCCCGTCGTCGCTTCGCCCAGGTCGCCGGTGGCGCGGCAATCGCCGGTGGCGCGCTGACCTCGCGCTTCACTTCCGCCTTCGCCACCACCGAGGGGCCGACCGGCTCGCCGACCTCCAGCCCCACCACCTACGTCGCGCCTCCGGGCAGCTCGCTCACCGTCTACTCCGGGCGCAGCGAAAGTCTGGTCGGCGGGCTGGTTCCGCGGATCGAGACCGCCACCGGGGTTAAGCTCGATGTGCGCTACGGCAATACCGCCGAACTCGCCGCGCAAATACTCGAAGAGGGCGATAACACCCCGGCCGGGCTCTACTTCGGCCAGGATGCAGGTGCGCTCGGCGCGCTCGCGAAGGCGGAGCGTCTCGCTGTGCTGCCGCAGGAGCTGCTCGGTCAGGTCGATTCCCGGTTCCGTGCCAGCACTGGCACCTGGGTCGGACTCTCCGGTCGCGCCCGCGTGCTCGCCTACAACCCGGCAACAACCGATGCCGCCACGCTACCGGCGTCGATTCTCGATCTGCCAACCGCCGAGCTGAGCGGAAAAATCGGCTGGGCGCCCACCAACGCCTCGTTCCAATCCTTCGCCACTGCGCTGCGCGTGACGAAGGGCGAGGATGCCGCCCGCGCCTGGCTCGAAGGGATCATCGCCACCGAACCGGTGGTGTTCGAGGGCAACGGACCGCAGATCGAAGCAGTGGCCAATAACGAGATCGCCGTCGGCCTGGTCAATCACTACTACCTGCTGCAGGCCCGCAAGGAAACCCCGGATATCGCGGTGGAGAATTACTTCTTCCCCAACGGCGATCTCGGCTCGCTGATCAACGTCGCCGGGGCAGGCATCATCGCCGGTACCGATCAGGAGGCGAGTGCGCTGGCAGTGCTCGGCTATCTGCTCGGCGCGGAGGCGCAGACCTACTTCGCCGAGGAGACGTCGGAATATCCGCTCGCGGCCGGGGTGCAGCCGTCGGCCGATCTGCCGCCGTTGGCCGAGCATCAAACTCCCGATCTCGATCTCAGCGATCTCGACGATCTGGAGGGTACACTGGCGCTACTGACCGATCTTGGGGTGATTTAGCGCGAGAACCGCTCGCGATACTGAGTCGATAGGCTGCGTGGATCGTATTGCCGCTACAACCAACGACGCATCACGGGCGCCTGGCCGGAAGGTCAGGCGCCCGCGTCTGCGTTTCGATCTGCCACCACTGCTGGTGATCCCGGCGGTGATCGTGGCGGCGGCGATGCTGGTGCCGGTGATCTACCTGATCATCCGCGCCGGTGAAGCAGGTCGTGATGTCTGGCCGCTGCTCAATCGCCCGCGCACCGTCGATCTCTTCTGGAACACCTTCCGGCTCGCGGCCGGGGTGGCGATAGCCTCGATCCTGATCGCTGTCCCGTACGCCTGGCTGGTGGTCGCCAGCGATCTGCGCTGGAAACGGTTCTGGGCCACGCTCGCGCCACTGCCGCTGGTCATCCCTTCCTACGCCGGTACGATCGCGGTGATCGGCGCGCTGGGACCGCGTGGTCTCGTGCAGCAATGGCTGGAG
>JAESFN010001188.1_pt1 | contig 13208 bp, 5 predicted proteins | sample 9269411 | NCBI WGS metagenome assembly JAESFN01 (sample SAMN14505399, study PRJNA617100) | algae metagenome | isolation source: Iphinoe sp. HA4291-MV1 and co-occurring heterotrophs from trail next to... | place: USA: Maunawili Falls, Hawaii | collected 2009-07-25
GAAATCCTTTACTAGCGAACGACTTAATTCTTCGCCATTTCGTTTTACAGTCCGATTGGCGCGATTATCATGGTAGGGCGTTCGGGTGGTATGTATCTCGTTCTGCAGGACGGGGCTCGGACCAAGGAGTCGTTTGCATAGGATTTTGGGCAAATGAAGGCGGGCCGCGGCTGGTGGGCGGGGCGTAGGGGTGTTTCTTCTTCTCAGCAGACCTGGCGGTGCCGGGTAGAACCGCTCGAAGAACGGCGGCTGCTCGACGCGGCCCCGGTCGCTCAGGCGGACCTCTATAACGCGGTAGCCGGCGCGACTCTGAGCGTTGCTGGCACGGGGGTGCTCACCAACGACAGTGACCCCGATGGCGACGTTATGAGCGTAGTGCTCACGCGCTTGCCCACGCATGGCGGGGTCGCTCTGTCGCCTCAAGGGGGATTTCAGTATCTCGCCGACCCCACATTTTCCGGGCGCGATTCCTTTGAGTACCGCGTGTTGGCCGCAGGGGTCTTGTCTGCTCCCGCCACGGTGTCGGTCGATGTCACCGGACTGGCTAATGCGCCGATCGAATGGCCGGTATCGTCCGGAGGCAACGGCCATTTCTATTCCTACGTTTCCGCCAACCTAACCTGGGAGCAAGCGCGCCAAGCCGCGGAGTCGCAGTCGTACCGCGGCGCCGTAGGCCATCTGGCCACCCTCACGTCGGCCAGCGAAAACGATTGGGTGCGGGCAAACATCGCCACGGGCTTCGGCTGGTTGGGCGGATATCAAGATCTCAAGGCCGCCGAGTATCAGGAACCAAGCGGTGCTTGGCGATGGATCACCGGCGAGCCGTGGAGCTTCACGGACTGGGCGCCCGCCGAGCCCAACAATTCAAACCCAGGCTCAGGGGGTGAGAATCACCTGCAACTGTTTCCGGCTTACGATGGCTGGAACGACGCCGTGGGCAGTGGAGTTGGCCGGTACTATCTCGAGTTCGATTCTCCCCCCGCCGCGACCTTCGCTGCCGACGACACGTATGTGACGCTCGTTGGACAGGCGAAAAACGCGGACGCCACGACCGGGGTTGCTGCGAACGATTCGCTGGGCGCAGGCGCGGTTGCGAGCTTAGTTGCGGGGCCCTCCCATGGCACGCTCACGCTGCAGCCCAATGGCGCCTTCAGCTATCAGCCGCAGGCCGGCTATCAAGGCCGCGACTCGTTTCGCTACAAGCTGACCGTCAACGGCGTCGATTCGAATGTCGCCACGGTGTGGCTCAAGGTTGGCGCGAACGACTATCCCACCGTGGCGCGGCCCGACACCTATCGCATGCTCGAGGATGGGCACCTCGTCGTCGCTGGCGCGGCCGGCTCTCCCGACTACGCGGAAGACTTTTCCGGCAACGCGCTGCCGGCCTGGCTCGAAGGCACGGGCTTCACGGTCTCTGGCGGCACGATCGGTCGCACGAGCGCCTCGAACGGCAACGACCGACAGTATGTGCGGACCGTGCGTGGCGATTACCTGGCGCAAGACTTTGTCGCTGAGATCAGCTTCACCACGTCGATTACTCCCGGCGACAGCCTGATGTATTTCGGGTTGGGCCAGGGGCAGTTCGTGCAGGGGGAAGGACATCACGAGGCGGTCAACTCGGTCTACTTCCGCATCCATACCCCCAATACGTCCGGGGGATTCGTCGGCTTCGCCAATGCCCGCGTGAGCGATGCGGCGATCCTGGGAAACATTACCGAGTCGGGCCTGCACCGTGCCCGCATCGAGAAGGTGGGCCAACAGCTCACGGTGCAGATCGACGCCAACTACACGGGCACGTTCGTGCCGGACATGTCGTATGTGGTGAACGATCTGGCGACGTTCGCGCCGTTCCTCGACGGTCAGAACACCCACATCTTCTTTGGCACCGCGCTGACGAACGATCGCTTCGACGACCTGAGCATCTCGCTGCTGCCGCGGCAGGGAGTGCTGGCGAACGACAGCGACGGCGATGGCGCCTTGCGCGCCGAACTCGTTTCCGGGCCGACCTTGGGACAGCTCGAGCTGCATGCCGACGGCACGTTCAGTTACCAGCCGCAACCCAACTTCTCGGGCGTTGAGGAATTCACGTATCGCGCGACCGACGGCGTCTCCTCGGCCACGACCACCGTGCGCATCGAAGTGGCCGCGGTCAACGATCCGCCGGCGGCCAACCGAGACCTATACACCTGGGCCGGCGGTCCGCTGACCATCGCCGCGGCCGCAGGCGTGCTCGCCAATGATGGCGACCCGGATAGCGATCTGCTCAAGGCTTCGCTCGTTCAAGCCCCCGCGCACGGCACGTTGGCGCTCGCCGCGGACGGCAGCTTTGTGTACACGCCCGGCCCCAGCTTCACCGGGCTCGACTCGTTCAGCTACCGAGCCAGCGACGGCACCCTGGCCACCGAGCCGGTGTTCGCACTGCTCACGAAGGCCGCGCCCGGGCAGAAGCCCATTGCGATCGACAACGTGTACACGAGCCGGCAGCACGGCACGCTCGCGGTGGGCGCTGCGCAAGGGCTGTTGGCCAACGATTTTGACGCGCAGGGCGACGCCTTATCGGTCGTGTTGGGTCGGCTTCCCGAACACGGTCGGCTCACCTTGGCGGCCGATGGCTCGTTCCAATACGTGCCGGACGTCACCTTCACCGGCCGCGACTCGTTTGTCTATCGAGCGGTCGGCGGAGGGCAGGAGTCGGAGCTGGCCACGGCGTGGATCGACGTGACCGCCGGCAACGCCTTCGAAGGAGACGTCAAGCAATGGCCAATCGCCGGCGGCGGCAACGGCCATGCTTACGTGCTGCTGAACGAGACCCTGACCTGGGAGCAAGCTCGCGACCGCGCCGCGTCGCTGATCTACAAGGGCGCCGCTGGGCACCTGGTGACAATCACCTCGCTGGCCGAGTTGGAATGGCTTTACCAGCAGTTCGGCGGTACCGACGCTTGGCTCGGCGCCTATCAAGACCCCACGTCGCCGAACTACTCAGAACCCAATGGCGGCTGGCAGTGGGTTACAGGCGAACCCTGGGGCTTCACGAACTGGATCTCGGGTGAGCCAAACGATGTGGGCGGAGAGAACTACGTCCAGCACCTGCCAGGTTGGAACGACCTGGCTGGTGGAAACCAACTGCAGGGGCTGTTTGTAGAATTCTCCGACTTTCCACCACCCCCGCCTGGCGCCGCAGACGACGCCTTCTCGGCGGGCGCCGGCGCCACGATCACGCGTCTGGCGTCTGACGGCGTTTTGGCCAATGACCATTTGCCCGCCGGCTCGACGGCGGTGTTGGTCACCGGACCGCAGCACGGCGGCGTTTCGCTCGCACCCGACGGTGGATTCGTCTATACGCCTCAGGCTGGCTACGCCGGGCGAGACTTCTTCACGTACAAGGCCCAGTCGCCGAGCGGCGAATCGAACGTAGCAACCGCGTGGATCAAGCTCGGCACGAACGAGTTTGCGCCGACGGCTCGGCCCGATGCTTATCGCGTGGCTGAAGACGGTCAGCTTGTCGCCGGTTCCACGGCGCCTTCGGCGGACCTCATGGAGGATTTCTCCGGCGCGGCCTTCGACGCGCGGCTCGAGGGCGAAGGTTTCAAGCTCGCCGGCGGCGTCATCTCTCGCGCCGGCACGCCGCAGGTGAACGACCGCCAGTACGTGCGCACGGTCGCTGGGGACTACCTGGGCAAGGACTTCACCTACGAGATCAGCTTCACGACCTCGTTTTGGCCGAATATCAACAACGACTTGCCGCGGCAGTCGATGATCATCGGCCTGGGCAGCGCGGAGATTCAGCAAGGGTTTGGCTTGCACGAGCCTGTGAATTCGATGTTCTTACGAATCGGCACGCCCTCGACCGACGGCGGCGCGATTACGCTTTCGAACGGGCCGCTCACCTCGGTGGCGACGCTGGGCGCCATTTCGGCCAACGGGCTGCACCGGGTGCGGATCGAAAAGGTAGGTAACCAGGCGACCTTTTCGGTCGACGCGTTCTATGACGGCTCGTTCCAAGCCGACTACACCTACGTCGTCACAGATCTGGCGGCGGTCGCCCCGTTCTTGACGGGAGAGAATACGCGGTTGTTTTTTGGCACGGCGCATCGCGAGGACTATTTCGACGATCTGAGCATCGTGGTCCAACCGTGGCGTGGCGTGCTGGGGAACGACACCGACGCCGACCAGCAAACGCTGACCGCCCAGTTGGTGCAGGGCCCCGCCCACGGCGTGCTGAACCTGTCGCCCAATGGCGCCTTCACCTACAAGCCCGCTGCAAACTTTTCGGGCGTCGATTCGTTCACGTACCGAGCATCCGACGGTCAGCTCAATTCCCCGCCGACCACGGTGACGATCGTCGTCGATCCGACGCCTGATCCCACCACGGCGGTCGATGACGCCTATCAGGTGGACGAGAACGGCGAGCTTCGCGTCGATCCGGCGCTGCAGTCGGTGCGGTCGCTTCAACTGAATGCCCGCGACCTGGTGTACGACGAAGTCGGCGGTCTGTTCTGGGCGTCGGTGCCGAACAACGACATTCCGAGCGCAGGCGCCGTCGTCTCGATTGATCCGCAGACGGGACAGGTCTCGGCCCCCATCGTCGTCGGCGATCGCCCTTCGGCTCTGGCCGTTTCCGCCGACGGCCAATACCTCTACATCGGCCTCGATGGCAGCTCCACGGTGCGCCGCCTGCACATTCCCACGCGCACGCCAGGGCCGGCGGCCTCGCTGGGAGACGGCAACCGCGCACGCGATCTCGAGGTGAGCCCCAGCGATCCCAACACCTTCGTGGTGGCGCTCAACCAAGGCGACTGGCTGAACCCCAGCGGAGTCGCCTTCTACACCAACATGGTGCGCAGCTACCTGCGCGAAGGCTGGCTGATCACCGACATCGACTACAACGACGACGGCACCGCCGTGGTCGGCTATTGGAAGGAGCTTTCGAGCCGACCGGTGCATGTGCTTACCGCGCCGCCGAACGTCCAAGAGCTCGTCAGCCGCGAGTACTTCATTCCCGGTAATCCCAGCGGCGAGATCGTCTGGCAGCGAGACCGCATCTATTTCACCGAGTCGAATCAGGTGCTCGAGCCGACGAAGCTGAACTATCAAGGGACGCTGCCTTCCGGAGCGGTGCGGCCCGACGATAGCTTGTCGCGCATCTTCGTGCTCTCCGGCAATACGATTCGCGTCATCGACGAAACGTCTCTGGAACGCATCTCGCAAATCGCCGTGCCGCAGGCGCCGGGCGAAGGCAATAGTGGCTTGCTGCGGTTCGGCTCGTCCGGGCTGGCATTTCGCAACGGCGACAGTATTTTCTTCGTGCAGTCCGATCTGATCGGCGGCGATCCGCGACCGCGCGGAGTGTTGCTGAACGATCAAGACGCCGATGGGACGACGCGGGGCGCAACGCTGGTCTCGAACGTCGAACACGGTGCGCTCACCCTGAACTCTGATGGCTCGTTCACCTACAAGCCGACCCTTGGCTACACCGGGCCGGATCAGTTCACCTACCGCGTGGTCGACGCCGCGGGCCAGTCGAACGTGGCCACGGTGAAGCTCACAGTGCGGCCGATCAACGATCCGCCCGTGGCTGCCAACGAGAGCTACGCCACAAGCCAGGTGGGCAAGGTGCAGGCGACCGCCGCCAAGGGCGTGCTGGCCAACGACACCGACCCCGAAGGCGATTTGCTTTCGGCCGCGCTCGTCGCGGGTCCGGCGAACGGAACGCTCGTGCTCAACGCCGACGGCTCGTTCGTCTACACGCCGGCCGCCGGCTTTACCGGCCAAGATCAATTCACCTACCGTGCGACCGACGGGCTGCTGCAATCGAACCTGGCCACGGTGACGATTCAGGTGCGGCCGGCCACGATTGATCTCGCGCTCCGCGCCGTCGCCAATCCCTCTGCAGCCGACACCGCGGCGGCGCTGCCGAACTCGCTGGCGGCCATCGACGTGGGCAGCGAATACTTCGTCGAAGTCTGGGTGCAGGACGTGGGCGTCGCGCCGGCGGGCATCCCCGGCGGTCAGATCGATCTCGATTACGACACGGCGCTCAGCGACGCCCTGGGACTCAACCACGGCGGGCTCTACAACCTGATCCCCACCGGCTCGATCGATGAAGCGGGCGGCCTGATCAACGACTTCGGCGGCGGCACGATCACTCCGGCTGCCGCCGGAGCGCCGCAGTGGGCACGGCTCGGCTACGTGCGCGTGTCGGCCTCGGCCCACGGACTGGCCAGCTATCAGCTCGGCCCGGGGGCCTTGCAGTTCAGCCGCGTCGGCGGCGGCAGCGTAGCCTGGGACAAGGTCGACGTGTCGGAAACGCTGCTGGTCGACCACCAGGCCAAGGCCGAACTCGAGGTGCGCGTGGTCGCGCAGCCGACCGCGGTCGACGGCGCCGGCGAAGTCGACGCCTTGCCGTCGAGCTTGCCGTGGGTCGATGAATGGAGCGGCTACTGGGTCGAAGTTTGGGTTCGCAGCACCGACGAAGGCGCCGGCCAAGGCATCTCGCAAGCCGCCGCGAACCTGCTCTACGACACCCGCTACGGCACCGCCCGCGAGATCCAATACGGGCCGGCCTTCACCACCGGCAAAACGGGGACGATCGACGACGCCAACGGCCGTGTGACGAACCTGGGCGCCGCCACCACGCGCAGCGATGTGGGCGACGATCGCTTTGCTCTGCTCGCACGGGTGCGATACGCTCCTGGCGCGAGCGATCAAGCGCCGCTCGACGAAGTCGGGCACTTCGCCGGTCCTTATGATCTGGCGCTCGGGCTCAGCGATCCGGCGGTGCGGCTCGTGGGCGCTGCCGCGAACGGAGCGACCGATCTGCGGACTGCCTCGCTGCCCATCTATGCGGCGCTCTACGACATCGACGACAACGACCAGATCGACTACGGCGATCTCTCGTACTTCGCGGCCGCCTTTGGCAAGATCGATGCGGGGGCGATGGAGCCGCCCTATGTGTGGTGGGCCAATTTCGACCGTCAAGGCGCGGTTGACTTCGGCGACTTCAGCTTCCTCGCGGCCAACTTTGGCCGCACCAAGGCGCAAGGCGGGCTCGAGTATCCGGCCAACTATCCGGCGGCCTGGGGGACGCTCTCGGCTGGGGCGCTTTCGCCGGGGGCGCTCGATGCGGCGGGCTTCGATCCGCCGGCCAAGCCGCTCGGCGGCGACGATCTGGGCATGACCGTACGGCTTGTGGCGCGGGCTACTCCCGGCGCAGGCGACAGCGCGGCCACGCTGCCGGCCGGGCTCACGCAGGTGGCCGTTGGCGGCAACTACACGATCGAAGTCTGGGTGCAGGACACGGCCGGCCTCGGCGTGACGGGCGGCCTGGTGGACATCGGCTATCCGCAGGGCCGCGTCGACGGTCAGTCGCTCGAGCACGGCGGCGTCTACACCACCTTCACACACGGCACGCTGCGTGAAGCCAATGGCCGAGCCGATGACCTGGGCGGCGGCTCGGTGGCGCCCGCCTTGGGGTCGAGCCCCCAATGGGTGCGGCTCGGCTACTTCACCTTCGAGGTCACCGGCCCGGGTCCGCTCGAGTTCAAGCTCTCGCCTGGCCAACTGCAATTCAGCCGCTACGGCGCCGGCAACGTCGCCTGGGATAAGGTCGAGCTCGGCTCGCTCACGCTCAACCCGGCGCTCTTGGGCGACGTGAACTCCGACGGCAAAGTAAATCTCACCGACTTCGGGATCTTCAAGAACAACTTTGGCACAGGCGACACTTGGGCCAAGGGGGATCTCGACGGCAACGGCCGCGTGGACCTGAGCGACTTTGGCCTTCTGAAGGCCAACTTCGGACGCACCCAAGCGGCGCTGCTCGCGGTTGTGCCGCCGCCCCGCGCCGCCGCGATGGCGCAGGAGGACGAGCGAAACCATGCAGTGGCCGTGGATTTGGCCTTCGCCGCGGAGGAGGAGTCGGAAGAAGACGAGCCTTGGTTGGATCGCTTGGTCTAGGCTCTTTCGCTCCGGTGAGACCGTGATCGGCTATTGCTCTGTCAACCGTAGAAGTTCGGTTTGGCCTCGACACGAACCCGTTTCGTGAGCACGAGACGTTCACCACCTTGAGAATATATGCAGCCCCGGCAGGGGCGACTCGAAAATAGCCCCGGGCAAGACCGGCGTTAGCCGGTCGCGGCCCGGGGTCACGCCTCAAACGAAAACATACAGCCCCAGCGGGGCGGCAGAAATTCAACCGGCCGATCCGCGGTACCGAACAGGTCGCCTGTCGCTCCATCCGGGGCTTTGTTCTCGCATTGATGGATCTACCCCGGGCTGCGGCCAGCTAGCGCTGCCCTAGCCCGGGGCTATTTTCGTGTCGCCCCTGCCGGGGCTGCACCTCGCCGCATTTCTGCGGAAGCAGACGACGCGCGTCGCAATCCACCCGAACCAGACCCAAAGCCCAACATCAAAACGCGCTGCGGCTTCGAGTTGATGCCAACCCGAACTTTTGCGTGACAAAGCGCTATTGCCCTGTTTTGATCTGAGGCATCGTCGATCCATGAGTCGAACTGTCGAATCGAGTGCAAACGGCCGAGCGCGCCGATCGTGGTGGCAGTTTAGCCTGCGGACGATGTTGCTCGTGTCGCTCGTTGCGGGTTGGGCAGCAAGTCGGATACCTCAGCGAATGGCCGCCGACGCCGTTCGCCAGGCTGGCGGAGAGATTACTTACGACACGCGCCGCTTTGCCTTTGCAGCCGACTATTTTCCGACCTGGGTTAGCGAGGATGTCCTTGGAACGGTGATGGGGGTGTGGATTGACTTTTCTTCCGATCCCCGCATGCGGGCCAAATTGGGCCCGCACCTCAAGCGATTGCACGGGCTTAGGTGTGTATTCTTGCTGTGGGACTTGACGGATGCAGAGCTAAGCCAGCTTCCGACGCTGCCGAGCGTCGAGAAGCTTTTTTTCCGCCTGAAGGATACGCCCGGTCAAGGATTTGCTCAGCTTCGTCACCTGCCGCGGCTCAAATGGCTGTGCGTCATGGGCAGAAAACTGGGCTCCGACTGGAGCGTGTTCGCCGACGGCTGGCCGGCGCTCGACCACTTGGACCTGGCAGGACTCGATGACGCCGGCGCAGAGTCGCTTGCCAAGCACGTGCGCGGCCTTTCCAAGCTGTATTTGCGCGACTGTGACTTGAGTGAGCGCGGCTTGCGCGCGATCGCGTCGATCCCGGGACTAAAGGAGGTCCAGTTCTACGATGACCCTTATTTCGGCCCGCAGCGGGTCAGGTCAGTTGATCGAAGGCAACGAGAGCAGAAAATGACCGAACTGCTGCCCGGGGCGACAGTAAGGTCGTCATACAACTGAAGTGGGAGCGATGCATGAGCGAAGCCAACGCAGCAGTCGAGAAGCGTCGGCCGGCGCGCTCTTGGCGGCGGTTCAGCCTGCGGACGTTCTTGCTCGTTTGCACCGCGTTCGGACTTTTAGCTGGCTTGACGCCTAGTCGGGTACGCTTGCGGATGGCAACCAATGGCGTGCGCGAGGCGGGCGGGGACATTTCCTATGAGCCTGGCCCCTTGGCCTTCGCGGCGGATTATTTGCCGACGTGGCTAGAGGACTGGTTCGGAACGGTCGTCGGAGTGAACTTTACTCAAGACATCGACGCCAAGACCATGGCTGCATTGCGGCCGCATTTAGAACGGTTTAGCGAGCTCAAGACGCTAACGTCCTTGTGGGGCGTGCGCTATGCAGAAACGCCTGAACCTCCACCGCTGCCGACGCTCGAGTGGCTGCAGGTGCGGTTCGCTGGGCCGGCCGGTAGTCGGATCGCCCAGTACTCACGGTTGTCCCACTTAGAAAGTCTCTGGATTTCTGGAAGAAACTTAGGGGCCGACTGGAGCGTGTTCAGGGAAGGCTGGCCCGCGCTCGACGACTTGTCGATCGACGGCCTCGACGACGCCGGCGCGGAATCGCTGGCAAAGAACTTGCGCAAGATTTCGACCCTGCGGCTCCATAACCCATCTCTCAGTGAGCCTGGGCTGCGGGCAATTGCATCAATTCCTGGCCTAAAGACAGTTATCCTTAACGAGAGTCTGGGCGGGGATAATCGCCGGACTCGCAGCGACTTCTTGCAGCAAAAGCAGCGCATCGAGGAATTGCTCCCTCATGTCAAAGTCATCGCTCATTGGATTTGAATCGGCCTTAACCTGCTCATCGCGACGCCGATCCTGAAACGGACGGCCCTAAGCCCGCCGATACCGCAGCGGCGGGTTGGACTCGCGCCCCAGATCCTCGAAATTGTCGACGGCCAGCTTGCCGCGCTCGTAGAGATACTCCACGTGCGCGCCCACCTCTTCGAAGGCCAGCAACACGTCGAAGCCGCGGGCACGGCGAAACATCGATTGCGCAAGCTCGGCCACCGTTTGCGGCCGCTCCGCCTGATCGAGCAACTCGAGCACGCGGTCGAGCCGGCGGATGTGGCTTTGGCGGATTTCTTCGATCCGTTTCGGCAGGTCTTCGATCGGGCCCTCGTGTCCGCCGAGCGTGAGTTCGAAGTTGGCGTCGCGGCGGAGCTTGTCGAGGGCGTCGAAGTAGTGCCCTAGGCCGGTGTAGGCCGTGATGCTTTCCGGCGACTGATGCGGCGTGATCTTGAGCAGCACGTGGTCGGCCGAGAGCAGCACGTTGCCCACGGCGATGCACACCTGCCCCGGGCAGTGCCCCGGCGTGTGGATGAACCGCAGCCCGTCGAACTCGAGGCCGTCGACCAGCGTGATGTCGACCGGCACGTTGACGACGTGCCGCTTCGAGTACTGGAACATGGCGACCATCTGCGCCTGCAGCTCGTCGCCGACGCCAGAGCGGGCCAGAAACACTTTCAGAGCCTGGGTGGCGACCGTGACGCGTTCGGCGTAGTTCGTGAGAATGCGGCGGTCGAGCTCGTGGATGGCGACGCGAGCGCCGGTTTCCTTCACCAGCCGGGCAAGGCCGCCGAAGTGGTCGATGTGGCCGTGGGTGATCAGAATGCGCTTGATGTCCGGCACGTCAAAAGCTTCGCCGAACTTGGCGCGAACCGTGGCCAAGCCCGCCCGCAGATGATCGTCGCTCTCGCCGTAGCCGCTGCCGGTGTCGACGAGCGTGACCGGCCCCGCTCCGAACAGCAGGTACGTGTGGGCGACGAATCCCGGGAACGCCTCGCAAGAAATGCGGTAGATGCGCACGCCTGTCGAAGTCTCGAATCGCATTACCGGCGGCACATCGACCATCGCGCGGCTCCTGGCACTCGTTTTGCCTCTCTCCCGGCGATATTGTACCGCGACGCAGCGATACGCCGAACCGTTCCTCGAGCGACAGCCGCGACTCAGCCTTTCATCTACTCATGCGGGAGATCACCGATGACCGACCTGACCGAATACTTTGAAGCGAGCGTGCGACTAGCAGCGGCACTCGGCCTGGGCGGGCTCGTGGGGCTCGAGCGGCATTTTCACGGGCGTTTCGCCGGCCTGCGCACCCACATGTCGGTGTCGATCGGCTCAGCGATCTTCGCCCAGATCGGCACGGCGCTCGCGCCGCTGCCTTCGGCCGAAGGGACGCGCGTGGTGCAGGGGATCGCCGCCGGCGTCGGCTTCCTCGGCGCCGGCACGATCCTCAAGCTGGGCGACCGCGTCGAAGTAAAAGGCCTGACGACCGCCGGCTCGATCTGGATGGCCTCGGCCCTCGGCACTGCGGCCGGCCTGGGGCTCTATGAGCTCGCGGTCACGTCGACCGTGCTCTCGCTGGCCGTGCTCTGGCTGCTGCGGCCGGTCGAGCGCATGCTGGGCGGCAAACGCAAGAAACCGCGCAAGCGCCAGCCGGGAGACAAAGACGCCCCGCCGGCCGAACTCAAGGCCGATTAACGCAAGCCGCGCGCAAACACAACTCGCAAGCGATGTCGCTTGCGAGCTGTGTCGGTTGATCCAAAGTGAGCGGAGTGAACGCTAGCCGAGTTTGATCTCGCGGCCGCTCGAATCCAGGCACTCGAGCACTAGGTGCTCGGGCGACACGTCGTGTTTGCCGACCACGATCACCGTGACGTTGGCCTCGGTCTCGAGCTGGGCAATCTCGCGCCGCTTGCGATTGGCCAGGTAGGTGGCCACGTCGTCGGCCACTTGCACCGTCAATCGAGACGCATCGGGCTGATGGCTCGCGAGAATCATCACCCGCATCGCTTCGATCGCCATGCTCTCGGCGGTCTTCACCGTGCCGGCGCCCGTGCACGCGGGGCAGTCCTTGAACACGCTGCGCTTCAGGCTCGGCCGAATGCGCTGGCGGGTCATTTCGATCAGGCCAAACGGGCTCGTACGGAGGATCTTGGTGCGGGCGCGGTCGCGCTTCACCGCATCGCGCAAAGCCCGCTCCACCGAGCGGCGGTGCTTTTCCTTCCGCATGTCGATGAAGTCGTTGACGATCACGCCGCCGAGATCACGCAGCCGCAACTGGCGGGCAATCTCGCGGGCTGCCTGCATGTTGAGTTGGAAGGCGGTTTCTTCGGCCGAGTCGTCGGCGCGGAAGTTTCCGGAGTTCACATCGATGGCCACGAGCGCTTCGGTCGCCTCGATGACGATCGAACCGCCGTGCCGCAGCGGCACCTTTTTCTGCTGAATGCGGCCGATCTCGTCGTCGAGCCGGTACTTGTGGAACAAGGGCTCCTTGCCCCCGTATTGTTGCAAGCGGCCGACGTAGCGCGGCATCACAATCTGCAGGAACTCGCGGGCACGCTCGTAGGCCTGCGGCTCGTCGATATAAATCGTGTCGACCTCGCCGGTGAAGATGTCGCGAATGGTGCGGATGATCATGTCGCTCTCTTCGTAGATCCCGATCGGCGCGGGATACTTACGAATGCGACGCACGATCACCTTCCAGAGCCGCAGCAGATAGGCCAGATCGCGCGAGAGCTCGCGCTTGGTGCGATCCACGCCGGCCGTGCGAACGATGAAGCCCAGCCCCTTAGGGGGGCTGAGCTCGAGCATGATGTCGCGCAGCTTGCGGCGAGCGCTGTCGTCTTCGATCTTGCGCGACACGCCCACGCGGCCGAGCGCCGGCATGAGCACCAGGTAGCGGCCGGGGATGCTGATGTAGGTGGAAAGCGTGGGCCCCTTGGTGCCGATGCCTTCCTTGATGACCTGCACCAGCACTTCGTCGCCGCGGCGGAAGATGTCTTGGATGGGCGGCTTGATGCGAGGGCGAGCGCCGGGACGCAGGTTGCGAGCCCGCGGCTTGGTGGCCGGCTCCACTT
>JAESFN010001189.1_pt1 | contig 13195 bp, 11 predicted proteins | sample 9269411 | NCBI WGS metagenome assembly JAESFN01 (sample SAMN14505399, study PRJNA617100) | algae metagenome | isolation source: Iphinoe sp. HA4291-MV1 and co-occurring heterotrophs from trail next to... | place: USA: Maunawili Falls, Hawaii | collected 2009-07-25
CGGGCTTTGTCGTAGTCGCCGGCCAGATACAGGCTGTTGCCGGCCGACAGCCGGGCCGCGGGCGCTTCGGTCGACTGAGGGAATTTCTCGACGACGCGGGCATAGGTGGTCGCAGCCTGGGCATAGTCGCGTTGTTGAAACTGTGCCGCGCCGAGCCGCAGGAGCGCTTGGGGAGCGCGTTCGAAGCCAGGCGTGGCGGCCGCGGCTTGAAAGCGCTCGCCGGCTGCTTTGGCGTCGCCGGCGGCGAGCAACAGGTCGCCGCGGCGGAGGACGACATCGGCCTGGTCCTTGTGTTTGGCGTAATCCTTGAGATAGGCGTCGAAGGTTTGGCCGGCTGCGTCGCCTTGTCCCGCCTCTTGTTGCGCGACGCCTAGGGCATAAAGCACTTCCGGCCGCGAAGCGTCTCGCGGGAACTTTTCAAGCTGTTCGCGGTAGCTCTTGATCGCGGCGTCGCGCTGCTCGAGCAGGTATTGGCTTTCGCCGCGCAAGAAGAGTGCTTGCGCCGTGTGAGGACCTTGCGGATAGCCGGCGGCCAGCTTGCCAAACGTTTCGCCCGCCCGCGTGAGCGCCGCCCGCTTGTCTTCCGCCTTCTCGGCAAAGCGCCCGCGATCGTATTGAGCGAGTCCCAGATAGTGCCAGGCGCTTTCGGCCAACTCGAACTTGGGGTGTTCGGTCAGCACCTTGGCGAACGACTGCTCGGCCTCGGCGTAGTTGCCGGACTTGAGTTGGCAGACACCGAGATAATGGAGCGCCTTGGGCGCGAGTGGATCAGTCGGGAAATCCTTGAGGAACGTCGTCCACTCGTCGGCCGCTAAGTCGAGCACCTCGCGATTCTGCAAGGCGACCGCGGCGCGATACTGCTGAATGGCGGCCGGCGACGACTTCTCAGCGCTGGCAGCCGGCGCCTTGCCCGCGTCGCTGGCTCGGCGGGCTTGAGCGAAGCTGAGGGAAGCACAGGCAAGCAGCAGCAGCGCAGCCGCGCTAGTTCCCACCGCCATTCGTGAGCGTGATCGCATGCGGAGATCCTTGCACTGTTCCGGCGCGCAGCATCGATCCGACTGCGCGAGGGTTCGACGAGTATTCGGCAGCGATCCGCCAGTCTTTGGGAAGAACTCCCCAAAGGCCCTCCACTCGGGGCGGCTCGCGACTGACTACGAGTTATACCGTAGACGCGCGCCGTTGCCTAGCTTCTCTGGCTTTTCACGTGCCTGCTCTCAACGGTTGGCTGCCGCCGAACTCGCGGCGCGGTCCACCGTAGTACGCATCACACCGACAGAGGGATCGTCTGACTCGAGAACGTTTCGCAGGCCGCTAACTGTGCATCCGCGGAGACGAATCCCCCCGTGCGATGATCTCGGCCTCGGCCGTGGCCAGCTCGTCCAACCGGGTGCGAATCTCGTCTTCGCTGCCTAACTTGCGGGCAAGTTGCACGTAGGTCGAGTGATGCCGGGCTTCCGATTCGAAGAGGTCGTCGTAGAACTGGGCCAGCGTCTTATCTTGCAAATGTTCGCGCAGCAGGCCGAACCGCTCGCACGACCGCGCCTCGATCAGCCCCGCCACGAGCAGCCGGTCGATCGCCCGTGCCGGCTCCCCCGCCCGGACCAAGGCGTAGAGCTGCGGGCCGTAGTTGCTCGGCGAGATCCGCCGGAAGGGAACGCCACGGGCTTCGAGCAGACTCAGCACCCGGTTGAAGTGCTCAAGCTCCTCGACCACGATCTCGGTCATCGCGCGGGCCAGGTCGACCTGCTCGACGTAGGCGAACAGCAAGTTCATGGCGGCGCTGGCGGCCTTCTTTTCGCAGTGCGCATGGTCGATGAGCACCTCGTCGAGATGGGCGTCGACCTGGGCCAGCCAGCGGGCCGGGGAGCGGGACTTGAGACTCAGCATCGTGCCGGTTCGGAGAGACGTGAAGCGAGGGATAATCTGCCCGGCAAAATACCAGTTGCCGCGCTAGCCTGACAACGAGCGGAGCCGCGTGGAATGCTAAGAAGCCGCCGCTCGCCCGATGTCGCTCGAATCGCCACGATCCGCCGAACCTGTCCTTACCGTAAGTCGGAGGGGCGCTCGCCGGCGACGCTTCCTCGCCACACGCTCGTTGCCCGCATGCAACAGCCAGGGCAAAACCCAGTCGCAATCGTCGTAGTGAAGGCGATTGCGCGGCGGCTTGAAGACCGATTATGCCGATTCCCCCCGAGAATTCGCACCACCCCTGGCGACCAAACAGTCCCCGCTTTCCGCTAAGCCGACTATAATCCAAGGCTGAGGCCCTCTCGGCGCAGGTTGTTCGAACCGCGCCTCATGCTCATCCGTTTGACCACCTTGGTACCGCGCGTATGCCTTGGGTACGGCAGCTTGCCGCACTGGCGCTCGTTTCGCTTTCCCTCGTAGGCTGGTCCGGCGCGGCCACCGTGAAGGAGAGCATTGGCTACGCCAAGCTCGCCGCCGAGTTGGGCGCGGCCATGCCCACCGGGTCCAGCGTGCATGTCGCCATGGCCGAGGCCAACACCGACAGCAAAATGTCGGGCGGGGTGCCTGTCGACGGCGGCTACGACTACATCCCGATCCCCAGCAACGCCCAATTCGTGGGGAAGAGCTTTCATAACCGGTCGGCCAGCACCGCCAAGGCCGACAACTCGGGCCACGCCAACCTGGTCGGCGTGTACTTTTTCGGTTCGACCGATTCGATTGCTCCGGGCGTCGTCGATGTCGACCTGTATCTGGCCGACACCTGGCAAGGCATCGACTACCTGCACAACGGCCAGCTCGCCCTGCCTGACTACACCGAGGCGCGGGTCTTCAACCACAGTTGGGTCGACCAGACGAACGCCGCGGCGCTCGCGCGAGTCGACTATACGGCCACCCACTACAACGTGCTGCACGTGGCCGGGGTGAACAACGTGAACAATGGCGGCCCGCAGCCGCTGCTGGCTTCGGCCTACAACGCGATCACGGTGGGGCTCACCACCGGTGCGCACGAGTCGAGCAACGCCGTCCCGGCCGCCACGCCCGGGCTGGGGCTGTATACCGGCAACGCCTTCACGCGTACCCGTCCCGATCTGGTCGTTCCCCAGTCGTTCACCAGCTATGCCACGCCGTTTGTTTCGGGCGCGGCGGCGCTGCTCGTCGAGACGGGGCACAACAACCCGTCGCTCTCGAACGGCTCGTCGACGATCCCCGAAAACCCGACCTACGTCGTGCAGAACGCGGAACGGACCGAGGTGGTGCGCTCCGCGCTCATGGCCGGTTCCAACAAGCAGGTCTGGACCGACTATCGCTCGAAGTCCTTCGCCAGCCCCAACGGTCTCGACACGCGCTTCGGCGCCGGGCAGCTCGACGTGTACGAGAGCTACCACATTCTGGCCGCCGGCGAGCATGATTCGCGCGAGGCGGGGGAACTCGAGCCCATTGGCAACTACGGCTTCGATTTGCAGACCGAGTTCGGGGCGCAGGACACCTCGACCTATGGGTTCTCCGTGGCGTCCGACTCGCTCGAGAATCTGGCCGTTAGCCTGGTGTGGAACGCCCAGGTCGACATCGACCTGTCGGGCGCGGCGGCCGCCTACTCGGCGTCGCTCGCGGACTTCAACTTGTCGCTGTTCCGCGTCGCCGGCGAAGAGCGCACGCTCGCGCAGGCGTCGCTGAGCACGCAAGACAATACCGAAAACCTGTGGCTGGCCGGCCTGTCGCCCGGCGACTACGAACTGCAGGTCACGCGGGTCGACGCGCTGGGCGACTGGGACTACGGGCTCAGTTGGCGGCGGGCGGCCGTGGGGCTGTCCGCCGATTTCGATGGCGACGGCTCGGTGAGCCTGAGCGATTTTGGCATCCTCAAGGATCACTTCGGCACGAACGGGGGGCGCACGGACGGAGACGCCAACGGCGATGGCCGCATCGATCTGACGGACTTTGGCGTGCTCAAGTCGAGCTTTGGCAAGACTTTCGAGCCAACGCCATCGACGCCGGCCGCGGCCCAGACAAGCGTGCCAGAGCCGTCGACCTGGCTCCTGGCCTGCCTGGGGGGAGCGTGGCTATTGACCGCTCACCGGCGGGTCCGGCGCGTTTGATTGGTCCGCATAGCGGACCAATGGGCCCCCGGCGAACCCCGGAAGCGGGAGCTTGGGCCGCGGGGCAAAGTGAGTTTTTGGGAATTTACTGGACCAGTCTGCAAGCATTTGCGAGAATACGGTCGGCAGGGTCCAAGCCGAAAAAAAGCGCAGCACGGGAGACATTGGTTATGGTCGGTCGCAGGAACAGGGGTTTCACCCTCGTTGAGTTGCTCGTCGTCATCACGATCATTGGCACGCTGATGGCGTTGCTGCTCCCGGCCGTTCAATCGGCCCGTGAAGCGGCCCGCCGCACGCAGTGCGCCAACAACTTGCGTCAGCTTGGCTTGGCCACGGTGACGCTGGAAAACACTCGCCGGAAGTTCCCGGGGTATTTGAACTCGATCGGCGGCAACGCCACTCCTAAGAGCAATCCGAAAACGGCTTCCTGGGTAGTGCCCACGCTTGCCTACCTTGAGCGCCAGGACATTTACAATGCCTGGAACGGCAGCGTGGCGGGCGACAATTCGAAGAACAACTTCATTGCCGTGTACCTGAACTTCTTGGTGTGCCCGAGCGATCCGCCGGACAACACCAACGGCACTCCGCTCGGGTATGTTGCCAACTGCGGCGTCGAGGATTTGTTCCCTGGAGCGAACATGGCGCGGGACATCGCCGCCAATGGTGTGTTCCACAACAACGCCAAGCCTTCTCAGGAAGTTAACGTCACCATGAACTACTTGGGCTCGAATGATGGCGCGTCGAATACGCTCCTCATCACCGAGAACTTGCAGGCGGGTGAGTGGGCTGCAGCAATTCCGCAGGGCCAAATGCAGGCCATTTACGCGCAGAACCAGGCGGGGCAGCGCGTCGTGGCGCCTAATTCCTTTTTCCTCGACACGGGTGACAAGCGTTCGCCAGAATGGCAACTTGGAGTCGTTTGGTACGACTTCGCCAAGTTGAGCCCGACAGACCAGCAGTTCCGCAAGATCAACGGGAATAAGGATACTCCGGGCCCGTGGTACAGCGGCAATTTCGCGCGTCCGTCCGCGAATCATCCTGGCGGTGTGCAGGCGACCATGGGTGACTCACGTGTCATCTTCATCAGTGATAGCACCGAGTATCACGTCTACTTCGCGATCATGACTCCCAAAGGCAAGCAAGCGAAGCTAGATCCGATCGGCAATCTGCCAGTCGCTGCTCGCGTTGATCCCAACAACCCAAGTTCGGTTCCATGGACCGAATACATCCTCAACGATGCTGACTTGGGCGCTCAGTGATCGGCTAGTCTCTGGACCCCGTTCTGCTGCGAAAGGCCCGCGAACCACATTGGTTCGCGGGCCTTTTCTTTTGCGCTCGCGACCTTTCGCAATTGCGTGCAAGCTCTAAGAAGCCTTGCTACGATAGGGCTCTGCACATTCCCCTCGACCAGTCGCTCACACTCGCTGTCAGCGGCTCCCGCCTTTCAATCTCTCGAGCTTTGCATGCCCAGCGTCTCGCTGCTCTTTCGCGGTTTGCTCGCTTTGTTCGTTACCTGCGCGGCGGCGCTGCTCCTCGCGGCCGATCCGCCGGCGGCCGAGTTGCGGCTCGCCCGCTTCGATATCGACTGCACGCCTCCCATCGGCTCGCTGCTGGCCTACGATCCGGTCAAGGCGCAAGGGGAAGTCGGCCTGAGGGCACGGGGCGTGGTGCTGCTCGGCGCGGGGCAGCCGATCGTGCTCTGTGCGGTCGACTGGATCGGCATCGCCAACGAAGCGCATGACGTGTTCCGCCAGACCCTGGCCGAGGCTGCAGGCACCACGCCTGAGCGCGTGGCGGTCCACTCGCTCCATCAGCATGACGCGCCCGACTGCGACTTCTCGGCCGAGCGCATCCTGCAAGAGGCCGGCGTCGAGACGGGGCACTTTGCCAGCGGCTTTCAGCGCGAGGCGCTCGCGCGACTAGCAGACGCCGTGCGGGCATCGCTCGCGGGCGCGCAACCGGTCACGCAGGTCGGCTGGGGCGCGGCCAACGCCGAGCAAGTGGCCTCGAACCGCCGCGTGATGGGGCCCGACGGCATGGTCAAGACCGTGCGCTACACCGCTTGCCCCGACCCCGCCGTGCGGGCCGAGCCCGAAGGCACGATCGACCCGCGAGTGTCGCTCGTCAGCTTTTGGAACCGTGAGCAGCCGCTCGCAGTGCTGAGCTACTACGCCACGCATCCACAGAGCTACTACCGCACCGGCATTCCCAACCCCGATTTCCCGGGCCTCGCGCGGCTCTTCCGCCAGTTGGCCCTGCCTGAGGCGCTGCACGTCCATTTCACGGGCGCGGGGGGCAACATCGGCGCCGGCAAATACAACGACGGCTCGCCGCGCAATCGCGTTGCGCTCGCCGAGCGCCTGGCCGACGCCATGCGGCGTGCGTGGGAGACGACCGAGAAGACGCCGATCAGCGCGGCCGACGTGTCTTGGCGCGTCGTGCCGGTGCAGCTTCCGCCGTCAAAGCATTTGAATGAAGCGGAGCTCGTCGACCGCGTAAAAGCCGGCAAAATGCCGGACGCGGCGATCGCGGCCACGCGGCTGGCCTGGCTACGGCGCTGCACATCGGGGCACGCAATCGAGCTCACGAGCTTGAACCTGGGACGCACGAGCATCGTGAGTCTGCCGGGCGAGCTGTTCGTGGAGTATCAACTCGCGGCCCAGGCGGAGCATCCGGAGCGGCACGTGGCCGTGGCGGCCTATGGAGACTACGGCCCTTGGTACATCGGTACCGAGGTGGCCTACGGGCAAGGCGGCTACGAGACAGGTCCCACGGCCTCGAACGTAGCGCCATCGGTAGAGACGGTGCTGACCGCTGGCATTCGACAACTGTTGGCCGGGGACTGACGCATCAAGCGGTACGGTGAGGCGAGAATGCGGTTGCCGCCGCTAGTCGCCGATCGCTTCATCCGGCAGCCAAGCCGGCAAGTCGACCACGATGCGGGCGCCGTGGCCGGGCTCGCTCTCGATGCTCAGATCGCCCCCGAGCACGCGGACGCGTTCGCGCATCCCGCGCAGACCAAAGTTCCGCAGCCCCGTTTGTCCGGGGTCGAAGCCGATGCCGTTGTCGGCGATCACGGCGCGGACTCGGCCGCCGTGGCGCCGCAACTCAACTCGCACTTGAGTTGCAGCGCTGTGACGGCGAATGTTCGTGAGCGACTCCTGAACCACGCGATAGAGCGCGAGTTCCACGAGCGGCGCGAGTTCTTCCAGGCCGGCTCGGCACTCGAGTTCGATGGGCAGGCCAGTTTCGTCAGACAGGCGGGACACGAGCAGCTCGAGAGCCGGCTTGAGACCGTCGTCGTCGAGAACCGGAGGCCGCAGCCCGGTGATGAACCGGCGGCCCTCGGAAATTCCCTCGCGCAGCAATCCCAGCCCGACTTCAAACTGCTTACGGGTGTCCGGGGGCAACTCGGCCCCGCTTGCGCGGGCCGCTTCGAGGTGAAGTGCTGCAGCCGTAAGGGTTTGGATCAATCCATCGTGAATTTCGAAAGCCAGAAGTTGCCGATCCCGCTGGTAAATCGCCAGCAGCTTGCGGGTTCGCGCGCATTCATCCTGGTCGTTTTGCGACCGAAGGTGGGGGCGTTCTGGATGGATGATGCTCATTCAAGCCCTCTCTTTTCCTGTCCAATCGCCATTGTACGCACGATCCCCACCCCCCGATAAGGAGGATGCACATTCCGTGCCGATGCTTGCGAGCCAGACAGCATTCACGAATGGTTGCCAGATGCCGGCCTGGCCGGCCTTTCTCCCCCCCGCTGGACGGGACGCACGCTAGGCTTGCTGAGAGCGGCCCGCGGAGAACTGGGCCGCACACCCGAATCGGCCGATCGCGTAGCGGCAGGAAGCTAGTCCCGAGCGACCCGGCAGCCACTCCTGAGGTCCCTTTCGCATGGGCGCAGAACCCTGGCAGTACTTCGTTCCGTTTCGCACCGACCTGCAGGCAGCGCTCGAGGATCTCAAGGCGCAAGAGTTCCAGGCCGGCCGCTTCCGCTATAGCGAAGAGAACCCGCAAACGATTGAAGAAGCGCGCGAAGTGGCCGACGCCGACGGCACGGCGTCGATCCTCGACATCGATCGCGTGGACGCTCAGCCCGACTTCGGCGTGGTGACGCCGCTGTCCGCCCCGCAACGGCTGGCGCTCTTCGGCACCGACAAACCCTCGCGCGGGTTGGTGGAAGCCTGCGACGATCTCTACGACGAGATCGAGCGCGGCCAAGGGGTCGTATGCCCGGTGTACAAGAACGGTCAACCGACCGAACTCTGCTTCCTCGGTTACTCCTACGATTGAATGGCCGTTAGATCGCCGAACACATCTCATCAATGCGCGCGAGCGGCGGAGTTGCGGTTGGGCTCCCCCCCCCCCGTCATTGACGGGGGGCTAAAGAAACGGGGAACAACTTCATTAGCCCCCGGCGAGTCGCCGGGGGGAGAAAGATCGTGCGGCCGAAAAGTACGTCGAAACCGAATTGAGTTAGGGTGTCTTATCGTCGAGGGCAGTCTGCGATGAGCCAAGAACTGAGCACGGCGAAGTATTACGAGCAAAGCCTGACCGAGCAGCCGATCGTTCGGCAGGAGCCTGCGAGGCGAGCCCTCGAGCCGGCGGAAGCTAAGCGCCCAACCGGCGGACTCGACCGGCTTTCGCGCTGGGCCACGGCGATCGTCGCGATCGTGGTCTTTGCCGGTGGTGCGGCGGCGCTGTGGCTGAACCGCGTTGAGCTCGAGCAAGATGCCAAATTTGCCCGCGAGCGCAGCAATCCGCTGAACTTCATGCTCTGGCTTGGCGGCAGCGACAAGACGATGAAAGACGTTGTGCAGCAGGCGCAGCAAAACGCCACCAACAATTGGCAAGGCGGCCTCGGCGCCGGTTCTGACTTCGAGGGGGTCGATCTGTCGAAGTTTTCCCAGGAACTGAACGCCGGCGTCGGTAGCAACCGTCAACCGGCGTCAAACAAAGCGGCGAAGCAGCGCTAGCGCTCTGTCAACCGTAGAAGTTTGGTGCCGACGGTACCGAAGTTCTACGGTTGACGGTGGCACTCGCTATTCTGAGCCTGCCTACGGGGTCAGGTTTTGCGTCGGCAGCACGCTGTCGAGCACGTCGTCGAGCGTGTCGATCTTGAAGCGAGTGATGTCGATCCGGTGCTTCACTTCTCCGTTGAGCGGCTCATCGCCAAGCCTACGGAGCAGCGCTTCGACCTCGTGAAACGTGGACTCGCGCTCCCGTGAGAGACGGACATAGACCGAGGGCTCCTGCCCCTCCGGGAGTGTTGCGACGGTCTTCCAACGTCCGTCGCTGACTTCGAAGAGCGTGCCGCTGGCAGTATCCAGCAGTCGGCCCTCATGGAACGGAACGTAGCGGCCGATTTGGCTCTGACTCTTATCCGCGAGTGTTCTCGCGTCAGACAGATCGCTCGCCTCGATGACGGGAGTCGTCCGCGAGTCGGACTCATCAGCGGACTGCTGCGCTATTCCGTACCCACCAGCCAACAGAACGACGACTGCAATCGGGGCGATGAACCGCATGTTCGCTCTCCAAGGACGGGAACCCGTTGTGCAGTACGAATAAACCTCGACATCCGTTCGTTTCGCACGTCGCCCGAAACTTGTTTGGCGACCGCGAGGTCTTTGGTCGGCCCTGCGAACTTCGCTGTCCGCGCTCGTGTTATGTTACCGTCGCTGGTCGCGTTCGCCATCCCGTGCGAAATGCCGCTCGAGGTACTCAATCTCGCGCTGAAGCTGTTCGAATTCGTTCAGCTTGTCGGCTAGTCGGGCATCGGCCGAACCGAGATCCGTCGCGCGTTTCGGAAAGGCCTTGGGATGGAGGGCGGCGAACGACCAGGGCGCCTCGGCCGGTTGCGGCGGAGGAGGTTCTGACGCCGGCGGCAGTTCGGTCGGCGACCGCACCGGCTGTGCCCGCAACGACTCGTCGCCCCACGCCAGCGACACGAAGCCCAGCACCAGCGCGCTCGGCAGAGAGTTCTTCATTGACCTATGCTCTGCAATTCAGCCTCGCCCCGGCGGCGGAGGGTAGCCGCCGAGCGACGGCTGGCCAAGGGGGACATGGCACCCTTGCTATATTGTCGCCCGCCAGCAGCGGCGGGCTGCGCCCGAGAAAGCTGGATTACCGAGTTGTCACACACTGGCGACCTCAGACCGGGTCGACGAGCGTCGCTACGACGGCGACGCGCATTCTGCAAGAACACAATTGACCACGAACGTGAAGCTGTACTGCGATGGTGGTACAGCCAGGATCGATATTGTTTCCGCCGCCGGTCATCTATAGGTCACGAGGAGCCGTCGTCATGCGTTCCAAGAAGTTGCCTGTCGTTTTGGCCGCGTTCGTTGGCGTCCTGCTCCTGATCGCCGGCACGAAGGCCTACCACGGCTGGTTCATGCCGACGTTTCATCGTGCGGAATACATGCACCTGCGACTGCATCAAGACGTTCGAGACGGCGATTCGCAGGCTCGTGTCGATGCCTTGCTCGGTCCCGGTGAGCGCCTCGATGGAGAACAGCGAACCTCGGTGCAAAACTTCATTCGCAAGTATCCCGAGGGCAACCCGGCCGGCCTCGAAGACCGCGACACCTTCTTCGGCTATCCCGTCGGCAAGAAATCTCGGGTGATCCTGCAGTATCGCCAAGACCGTTTGGTTAACCACAACCACGCGGATTTCGCGAACTACGATCCGCAGGAACCCGTTGCCCTGCGCTAGACGATTACAGTGCGTCGTCTCGTCTGACGGGCTTCGCGCGTTGCGCGCGGCCGAAAACGTGCCCAGAAGAGCCGTTGCTCAAAGTACCGCTAGCGATGCGCGCCGCGGCTCAGGCGCCGGGGAGTAGGAAAACGCCAGCGGAGCTCCGTCGGCCGACGAATCGAGCCGACGGAGCAGCGTTGGGCCCAGACAGAAATTGCGCCCACGAGAAGGCGACCGATTTGAGCGGCGCAAACTTTACGGCTTCTTCCGTAACTCCAGCCACTCCGTGTGGAACGTCCCTTCCTTGTCCGTGCGCTGATAAGTGTGCGCGCCGAAGTAATCGCGTTGGGCTTGCAGCAGGTTGGCTGGCAGGCGTTCGGCGCGGTAGCCGTCGTAGTAGGCCAGGGCCGCGGCGAAGGCCGGCGTCGGAATGCCGAGGCGAACCGCTTGGCCCACCACCTCGCGCCAGGCGGGCTGGGCCGCCTGCACGGCGTCGCGGAAGTAGGGGGCGAGCAGCAGGTTCTCGAGCTTCGCGTCAGCGTCGAAGGCTTCCTTGATGCGGTCGAGGAACCGCGCGCGGATGATGCAGCCGCCGCGCCACAGCATGGCGATGCTGCCGTAGTTGAGCGGCCACTTGTGTTCGGCGGCCGCCGCTTGAAGCTGCACGTAGCCCTGGGCGTAGCTGCAAATCTTCGAAGCGTAGAGCGCTTGCCGCACTGCCTCGACAAACTCGCTGCGCTGACCGGTGTACTTGCCGTTGGGGCCACGCAGCGTTTTGCTCGCCCGCACCCGTTCCTGCTTGAGCGCGCTCAAGCAGCGGGCATACACGGCCTCGGTCACGAGCGTGCTGGGCACGCCCAGGTCGAGGGCGAGTTGGCTCATCCACTTGCCGGTGCCCTTAGCGCCGGCGGTGTCGAGGATGCGGTCGACCAGGTAGTCGCCGGAGTCGGGGTCCTTGACGCTGAAAATGTCGCGCGTGATCTCGATCAGGTAGCTGTCGAGGTCGCCCGTGTTCCACTCCGAGAAGACCTCATAGAGCTCTTCGTTCGAGAGGCCGGCGGCCTGCTTGAGCATCCAATAGGCTTCGCAGATAAGCTGCATGTCGCCGTACTCGATGCCGTTGTGGACCATCTTCACGTAGTGGCCTGCACCGCGGGGACCCACCCACTCGCAGCAGGGAATGTCGTTCTTTGGGCCGACCTTGGCGGCGATCGCCTGAAAGATGGGCTTCACGAGCGGCCAGCCGGCTTCGCTGCCGCCCGGCATCATGCTGGGGCCCTTGAGGGCGCCCTCTTCACCGCCAGACACGCCGGTGCCGATATAGAGCAGCCCGGCTTCTTCCACGCGCTGCGTGCGGCGCTCGGTGTCGGAGAAGAGGGTGTTGCCGCCGTCGATGATCACGTCGCCCTTGGAGAGGAGCGGAATGAGCTGATCGATGAGCACATCGACCGCCGCGCCCGCCTTGACCATGAGCATGACCTTGCGCGGGGCGGCGAGCACCTTGACCAGGTCCTCGAGCGAGTGGCAGCCGGCGAACTGCTTGCCGGCGGCGCGCCCCTTCATGAAGTCGTCGACCACGCTCGTGGTGCGGTTGTAGACCGCGACCTTGTAGCCGCGGCTCTCGATGTTTAGGGCCAAGTTCTCGCCCATCACGGCGAGGCCAATCAAACCGAAATCACAAAGGTCAGGCATGGATGGTGTTATCAACCACGGAGGCACGGAGACACGGAGAATTACAATCGAGTCGCACGAAGATCGGGAACTTAGCGGGAAGGTCGACCCAAGACAAATGACGCTGCACTTTCAGGCGCGCCGTCTGGCCTAACTCTTCTCCGTGTCTCCGTGTCTCCGTGGTTCCAATCAAACAGAAATTCGAGAGCGGAATTCGGGGACGCCGGGCACGCTTGCTTCCACGGCGTAGAGCGCGCCGGCGGTGGCGCCGTTAGTGGCGCGGTCTTGGCCGCCGGCGGTCGTAAAGTACATCGTCTTGAGCTCCGGCCCGCCAAAGGCGACCGAGCTCACGCGTTTGGTCGGGAAGCGCAGCCGCTCTTGCTCCACCCCGGCTGGCGAATAACGCACGCAGCACGAGCCGTCCCAGCGGGCAGACCAGATGTCGCCGCGGCTGTCGACCGTCATGCCGTCGGGCTTGCCTTCGCCGTCGCGATCAGGCGTCTTCACGAAGGGCCGCTGATTGGCGAGAGCGCCGGTGCGTTGGTCGTAGTCGAACTGCCAGATCGTCTTGATGCCGGTGTCGGTGTAATAGAGCGTGCGGCGGTCGGCGGTGAAGCCGAGGCCGTTCGAGGTGCCGATGCCGTCGGCCAGCTTGTCGATCGAGCCGTTGCGATCGAGCCGGTAGAAGCGGCCGTGCCGGAGAATGCGGCCCTCGGAGTCCTTGATCGACATCGTGCCGCCGTAAACGCGGCCTTCGGGGTCGGCG
>JAESFN010001190.1_pt1 | contig 13189 bp, 11 predicted proteins | sample 9269411 | NCBI WGS metagenome assembly JAESFN01 (sample SAMN14505399, study PRJNA617100) | algae metagenome | isolation source: Iphinoe sp. HA4291-MV1 and co-occurring heterotrophs from trail next to... | place: USA: Maunawili Falls, Hawaii | collected 2009-07-25
GGTGTCGAAAACGCCGCGTTCCCGCTCTTCATCCCGCAATCGATGATGGCGCGCGAGGCCGATCATATTGAAGGATTCGCGCCGGAAGTCGCCTGGGTAACGCGCGGCGGTGGCAAAGATCTCGAAGAGCCGTGGGCGGTGCGCCCGACCTCGGAAGCGATCATCTGCCCGATGTACGCGAAATGGGTGCAGAGCTATCGCGATCTGCCGATTCTGATCAATCAGTGGGGCAATGTCGTGCGCTGGGAAGAACGTCCGCGCGCGTTCCTGCGTACGCTCGAGTTCTACTGGCAGGAGGGCCACACCTGTCACGCCACCATGGATGAAGCCGACGAGCGAGCGCGGCAGATGCTCGATGTCTACCGCGATTTCGTCGAAACCGAGCTCGCTATCCCGGTGATCCCGGGCATGAAGAGCGAGGCGGAGAAGTTCGCCGGGGCATTTCGCACCTACACGATCGAAGCGATGATGGGCGGGAAGCACTGGGCGCTGCAGTCCGGCACCTCGCACAATCTCGGCGATCACTTCGGCAAGGTCTTCGATATCAAGTTCCTCGACCGCGACGGCGAGCGCAAATTCGCCTTCAACACGTCGTGGGGGTTGAGCTGGCGCGTGCTCGGGGCCACGATCATGGTGCACGGCGACGATTCAGGTCTGAAGCTGCCGCCGCGCGTGGCGCCGGTGCAGGTGATCGTGGTGCCGATCTGGCGCAAGGAGACCGATCTCGCCTCCGTCGAGGAAGCGGTCGACCGCATCACCGCTCGCCTGAAGCCGGTGGCACGGGTGAAGGTCGATTGGCGAAGCGACCGCACCGCTGGCTACAAATTCAACGACTGGGAGCTGAAGGGCGTGCCGCTCCGCCTGGAGATCGGCCCGCGCGATGTCGCCGCGAATCAGGTGGTGCTGGTGCGCCGCGATACGCGCGAGAAGCTCACTGTCTCGATCGACGATCTCGCGACGCGCGTTCCGGCGCTGCTGGACGAGATTCAGCAGAATCTCTTCGCCAACGCGAAGCAGATGCTCGCCGATCACACCGTAGAGGTCGATTCCTACGACGAACTGGCGGTACGCGTTGCCAGTAACGCCGGGTGGTCGCTCGCGCACTGGTGTGGTGACGCCGCCTGCGAGGCCAAGGTGAAAACCGAGACGAAGGCGACCACGCGCGTGATTCCGTTCAACCAGGCGCAGGAGAACGGTAACTGCATTGTTTGCGGCAATGCCAGTTCACAGCGCGTTGTTTTCGCCCGCGCCTACTAGCTCACGATTCGAGCGGTTGCCGCTGATCGCCGGCAACCGCATCGGGCAGCATGTAATCGAAGAGACGAAGGTGGGGAACCGCCCGGCGCAGGCGCACCGCGAGCGGTGTAGCTACCGGACGAACGGCGCGGATTTCCGCATCGCGCGCAAGATCGGCAAACCTGGAGCAACGGGTGGTTCCAAATGGGCGTGCGTCCGCCGAATACAACCGTGGATTCATCTCGCACCTCCAACCAGCGCAGCGTCGCGCCGGTTGTCGCCATCTTCGCCGCGTGATCGAAATGCGCGAATCCGTACATCTACGTATTTGTGATTGCCAGCCCCAACCGGCATCTCGCCGGGATTGGGAACGCATGACCTTCCGAAAGGGATGGCGCTTTTGGCCTCGGATTGATAAGATCAGCCAAGGACTGATTTCCTATCCCTTGATATCGAATCTGGACCCGGTGTGAATCGGGTATGTGGTCGTGTGTGCCTGGGAGGGCCAAGAAATGTCGCAACCGGAACTCGTCGACGCGTATCGATCTGGCCGGATCGGCCGCCGTCAGTTCGTGCGCGGCATGATCGCGCTCGGCATGTCGGTTTCGGTGGCGACCGCGATGGCGGATCGCGTGCGCGCTCAGTCGGCGACACCGGCGGCGAGCCCGACTCCTGACGACGTTTACGGCGAGCCAGAGCCGGTCACGCAGTTGCCGAATACAGGCTCGACGAACGACGGCGTTGCGACCGGCACAGTTGCCAAAACCCTCGCGATCGCCGGTGCCGCAGCCGCTGCTGCCGCCGGGCTTATCCGCCGCAAAACCCAGACCAGCGCCGAATAAATACCTTCGATTTGTTCGTGATCGCCTGCCCGTTCGCGTCGAGCGTGGCAGGCGATCGCTTTTTGTAACGCGCTCGGAATCCTCAAATGAATGCAGCTCTGACATCGGAATCGCCCGATATCACGTGGGACGATGACCCACGGCAGCACCCGCTCGCTCGTCCCGGCGCGCTCGGCCGGCACTCATCGGTGTTGGTGATCATTCCGCATTTTCATTGCGAGCAATGGCTCGGGCAGGGACTCGATTCGCTGGTGCGGCAGACCCGCCCGCCCGACGGTATCGTGGTGATTGACGACGCGAGTGGCGAGCCGCCGCTATCGGTGGTGCGTGAGTTTCCAAGTGTAACGCTGCTCGAAACCGGCGAGAATGTCGGACCGTATCGCATTTCCCAGCAGGTCATCGCCTCAACCGCTTACGACGCCTATTGCTTTCAGGACGCCGACGATTGGTCGCTCCCGACGCGCATCGAGCACCTGCTCACCGAAGCGGAGCGCACCGGCGCGGAGTATCTCGGCTGCCAGGGGTATCGCTTGATTAGCAGCGAAGGGGAGGCGGTGCCGCTGACCTATCCGCTCGACGTCAACGCGGCGCTGGAGTTGATGCCGACCAAACACGCGGTCATGCACCCGGGGAGCATCATTTCGCGCGAACTCGTGGTGCGTGCTGGTGGCTATCCGATGGGCTTGCGCTTCGGCGGCGATACCGAGTTCGAGCATCGAGCGGTCCACGTCGGTCGGATTGTGAATGCGCCGACCTTCGAGTACGTGCTTCGAAACCGGCCCGAATCGCTGACATCGAGCGAGGAGACGGGGTTGCGCTCGGCGGCGCGGCAGGCGCTGCGCGAAACCGAATTCGCCCGCGTTGCCGAGAATCAGGAGCGGATCGCTCGCGGCGAAGCGCCCGATCTCTCGCCGCTGCGTGATGCCGAGCCGGTGGACATCAACCACCAGGCTGGTCCACGCCTCCGCGGTCAGGGAGGGCAAGCATGGCCGAACTGACCGCTGATTCGCCGGTGTTCATTCTGGGATCGCTGCGGAGCGGAGCGAGTTTACTCTCACTCTCGCTCGGGCAGCACAGCGCGCTTCATCCGGTGCTCGACAATCGCTGGCTGGAGGAGCTGATTGCCGGGCTGCTACGCGGGTTCAATCAAGCCGCTGAAAGCAAAGCAACCTCGCAGCTCGAAATCGACGGAGTGGAGCTCGATACGCTTTTCGAGCACTTTGGCGACAGCGCCCGCGATCTCATGCGTCGATCGGTACCGACGGGTAAACAGTTGATCGACGCCACACCCGCGAACATTTTTCTGGCGGTACCGCTTCAGATGCTGTTTCCGGAGGCACGGTTCATTCACGTTGTTCGCGATGGCGGCGAGGTCGTCGCCAAGCTCACCGATCCCGGTCTCTCCACCGTTTACAAAAGCCGGCAAATTCTTTGCACTCCTGAGCAGGCGGCAGATCATTGGGCGAGCGCGGTAACCGCCGGATTCGCCGCCGAACGCGCGCTTGGCGCATCGACCGTACTGCGAATCAACCGTAATTGCCTGATCTCCCAACCCGAGGAGACGTTGACGGCAGTGCTCGACTTCCTCGGGCTGCCGTTCGAGGCAGCGACGCTCCGGCCGTTTAGCTCGGTATCCCCCGAATCGGTGCGCGCGGGGGAATTCGCCCTCGATCGCTTCCCCGCGGCGTTGGAGCTCAACGACCGCGTCGCTGAACCGATTGCCTCGGTCAGCGGCGACGAGAGCGAGCGCGAGCGGTTGTTCGCCGAGCTGTGGCAGCGAGCGATGCGCGGCCAGCCGCTCGTTCCGCCGATCCCTGGCACGAAAGCTGCAGCCCGGCTAGGGCGCAAACGTGCGATCAAGCGCCGATCACCTGAGACACCGGTGCCGGAGTCGGCGCTGATGCGCTTCATGCAACTCCTCGGGCAGCGACGCGGCGCACCGAAGCGATCGCCGCGATGACGCTGGAGGTTTGGGTTGATCCTCCGTACGTCGACGGGGATCGCGTGCTGTTCAGCTGGGGACAATCGGCGCCAAACCCATACCAGCGGGCGAACGAGTTCTGGTTCCGCTACGAGGGGATCGACCTCTCCCAGTTCACGATCGATTTGTGGCACGAGATTTTTCTGGCGATGCAGCTCCGGGTCTTCGCCGGTTTCGGCGTGCCGGTGGAAATACACTTTGCCGCCCCGATTCCCGCGCCGTCAGCCGCGTACTGGCAAGCGTTTCACGATGCCGGCCAGGTAACCCTCGGCCCGATTGCCGGGGTTGATACCTACGACGCAATCTCAAAGCCGATCGCGCACCGGCAATGCCAAGCCGCCATCTTCTACGGGGGTGGGAAAGACAGCATGCTCTCAACCGGCATGCTCACCGAGCTTTTTGGCGACGACCAGGTACTGCTCATCCAGTACGTGGCACCGATCACGCCAACGGCGGGTGCGATGGCAATGCACGAGCGGCGGCAGGAGCGCCACATGCTCGCTCCGGTACGGCGGCTGCGCAACGTCGCGACGCAGCGGGTTTTCACCAATTTCCTCGCGAATCTCACGGAGACCGGCATCAAACTCCGCCCACACCGCCAGTTCTACACCGTTGGCGCGTTGCCGGTGATGCTCACCTACGGCGTGCGTGAGTCGACCTTCGGTGATAACCGGACCGATTTCGCCATCCTACGCAAATCCGACGGGAGCTACGATTACAAATTCCCCGGCTCGCGCCCCGAGGTGCTCGCCGCGCAGACGAAACACTACCAACGCGTGCTCCAATTCGATCACACGCTGACGAACATCACCTTTCCCTATGCCACCGACCAGAATCAGTTGCTGCTCATCAAACGCTATCCCGAGCTGCTACCGGCCACGGTGCCCTGCACCCACGGCAATTCCAGCGAGCGCTTCTGCCATCGTTGCTACAAATGCCTCGTCTGGGCGATCTGGGGATTGGGAGCCGGATACCTCGAACCGCAGATCGACTACGATCGCCTGCTCACGCAAAACGAATGGGCGCTTCGCCTGGTCGACCATGCCGAAACCGGTGTGGAGCTGACGCAGTGCGGTAACGCCCCCTGGGTGCCGGGGCTCGTGCGCTGGCCGATGGTCTATCAGGGAATCTGTCACGCGCTCGCGGTCTGCGATCCGGAACCGTTACTCGCCCGGCTCGGGCCTGCCGCGCGCACGAATCTCTACACCATGCTCGCGATGTACGGGAACACCCGCTTCGACAACGTGTACGTCGTGGCGCAGGAGATTATCGATTTCGTCGGCACCGATTTGGTCCGGAAGACCGCGACGATTGCCGCCGAGCACTATCCCGTGGTCGATCGATTGTCCGGCCCATGGCTCTACAGCAATCGCGAGTCGATCATCGATTTCACTACCCGTATGCCAACTCGCATGGACAAGCTGCCGCATCTCCAGGATTGAGGGAGGAGCCGCGTGAAGGTCTGGGTGAATCCGCCGGTCATTGATGGCGACCGCGTCGCCTTCAGCTGGACGCAATCTGAACCGAACCCCTACCAGCACAGCAACAGCTTTTTCTTCCGGTATGAGGGAATCGAACTCGCCGGAATCGCGCCTGAGCTGCTCTGGGAAATCTTCCTGGCGATGCAGCTACGCGTTTTTGCGGGCTACAAAAAGCCCATCGAGCTGAACTTTCCGACCACTGTTCCCGCTCCATCAGCGCAATTCTGGCAAACCTTCCACCCCGCCCCCCAGGTAACGATCAACCCAATCGCCGGAATCGATTCATACACGCCCTGGACGCGCCCCGCGCCATCGATGCCGCAAAAGCGGGCGGCGATCTTCTACGGAGGCGGCAAAGACAGCCTGCTCGCAACGGGTCTGCTCGGTGAGATCTATGGTCGGGATCAGGTGCTGCTCATTCAATACGTGGCGCCGTACACACTGACCGCCGGTGCGATGACCTCACACGAGCAGCGCCAGGAGAACCTGATGCTGGCGCCGATTCGCGAGGAGGCTGGAGTCAGCACGCAGCGGGTCTACACCGATTTCCTGGCAAACCTCACCCCAGGCAACCTGTCGCTGCGGCCGCATCTCCAGTTCTATACCGCCGGTGCATTGCCGGTACTGCTCGCGTATGGCGTGGAGATGAGCAGTTTCGGCGCGACGCGCACCGATTACCCGATACTGCCCCGCCCAAACGGAGGTCGGCAGTATGTTTTCGCCCGCTCACGCCCGGAAGTGCTCGCCGCGCAATCGCGCCACTATCAGCGCGTGCTCGGGTTCGACCACACCGTCACGAACATCAATTTCCCATTCACCACCGTGCAGGATGTCACGCTGCTTCATCAGCGATATCCGGAGCTGTTTCCCCTCGCCGTAATGTGTACGCGCGGCGCTACGCGTGAACGGTGGTGCTACCGCTGCAGCAAATGCTTGAACTACGCGCTGTACGCGCTTGCGGCGGGCTACGTCGATCCCCGATTTGACTACGACCGTCTCTTCACGATATCGCCGATCGTTCCGCGAATCGTCGCCTACGCTCAATCTGGTGTGGAGCTCTCGCATTACGGCAACGCGCCATGGCAACAGGAGCTCACTGGAATTCCCCAAACGCACCAGGCGATCTGCCATTCGCTCGCGGTTTGCGATCCCGATCTCCTGCGAGGCCGGATGGGACAGAGCGCACTCGGAAATCTCTACGCGTACATGGCGATCTTCGGCAACACTCGCTTCGCCAACCAGGAAGTAACCGCGCGTGACGTGTTCGCGTTTCCGCGCGTGCCGATCTTCGATCGCCTGCGCGAGATCAGCGCCGAGCACTTTCCCGTGGTCGATCGGCTGCCCGGTCCGTGGATTGACGGCAACACCGATGCCATCATCGATTTCGATTCGCGCATGCGCACCGATCTCGACGCGCTCCCGCATCTGCTCTAGAGGCGAAATGTGCCCGGCGATACGCCGAATCGATCCTGATCGGGCTATCGTTCGCGCGAAGGAGAAATCAATGGACCGTTTCGTGAAAATCGAGGTCGATATCGAGGCGCTGACGGACGAAGCCCACGCCTTCGAGGTCGATCCGTCGCCGCGGCGCAACGGTCGCCCGATCGTGCAAGAGCTGAATGACTTCAATCCCGATGTGGTTGATATTTTGGAATGCATGGTGCTCGACGGCACCGAGGATCGCGCCGACGTTCACGCCTTTATGACCGCGGTTTTCGCCCCACGCGCACTCACTTCCGAATAGACTACCAACGGCGGAGCACCGCCAGACGAACCCACGCATTCGCATCCGGAAAGGACCACGCTCTCCATGCGCCTCGCCGCTTTCCCCCGGTTCCCGCTGCTCACCGGTCCCACTCCGTTGCAACGCGCCGAGCGGTTCGAGCGCGCGCTGGGTGATGGTTCCCCACGCATCTACATCAAGCGGGACGATCTCACCAATCTCGCTTACGGCGGCAACAAAGCGCGCAAGCTCGAATATCTCGTCGCCGACGCTCTGGCTCAGGGCGCGACCGTGCTCGTCACCGAGGGGGCGACGCAATCAAATCACGCGCGCATGACCGCGGCAGCGGCGGTGCTCGCCGGAGTGAAGTGCCTGCTCATTCTCGACGCACGCAACGGTGCCGAGGATCAGGGCAACCTGCTGCTCGACAAGCTGATGGGAGCGGAAATTCGCATCGTGCCCGATGGCCCGAGCCGCAAGGTGGCGATGGCCGCGATCGGCGACCAGCTGCGGGCCGCTGGGGAGGTGCCGTACATCATCCCAACCGGCGGAAGCGTGCCGCTCGGCTCGCTCGGGTACGTGCGGGCTGTGCACGAACTGGAATCGCAGCTCTTCGATCTCAACGAATCTCCCCGGCGCGTCTATTTCGCCAACGGGTCGTCCGGCACCTTCGCCGGGATCGTGGCGGGCTCGAAAATCTTCAACACCAGCTGGCTGCCCTGCGCGGTTTCGGTTGAGGGTGAGGAAGAGGAGATGCGCCACGATGCTCTGCCGCACGTGCAGGGCACACTCGATCTTCTCGAATCGGGCATGACGGTGACCGGCGACGATCTCAATGTCGTCCACGGGTTCCAGGGCGACGGATACGGCATCCCGACCGATGCCGGGCTGGAAGCGATCATGCTGCTGGCGCGGACCGAAGCGGTGTTCCTCGATCCCGTCTACACCGGCAAGGCGATGAGCGCGCTGATCGCGCACGTGCGGGCCGGTGAGTTCTCACCGGACGATTCAATCGTCTACATCCACAGCGGCGGCACGCCCTCGGTGTTTGTCCATCGCGAGCTGTTGCTGCAGCGGGCGTGAGCCAGACGATTCCCGGCACCGGGGAGGCACCGGAGCGCTTTGCCACCGTCGCGATCGTGACCGCGGCGCTGTCAGGGCGCTCAGAGGATCTCACCTACCGGATACCGGGATCGATGGCGGACGGGATTGGCCCAGGCGCGGTCGTCTGGGTGCCGCTCCGCGAGCATCTGGCTGTCGGGATCGTGCTCGATATCGTCGAGCAATCGCCGCTTTTCGCCACCCGCAGCGTAGCCGGATACGAGCCAGGATTTTGCGTTTCGATTGAGCAACTCCACGTTGCCGAGTGGATTGCGCGCGAAACCGCGACCTCACTCGGATTGGCGGCCTCGCTCTTCTTCCCACCGGGGTTGGAGCAGCGCGCCTCCGAGTTGCTCTTCGCGCATCCGGAGAGCGAGTTCGCCACCGTCACGCCAATCCAGGAGCAAACTCTCGCCGTCATCCGCGCCGCCGGGGAGATCACCCCTGACGATCTGCGCAAGCGAATGAAGCGCCCGCTCACCTCAGTGATTCCCGCCCTCCTCGGCGATGGATTGATCGGCCGCCGCATCGAAATCGCGCGGCCATCACGGCGGGTTTCCATCGAGCGCCAAATTCGCGCGACCGGCGTCGAACGCCCGCCGAAGTTGACCGCGCGTCAGGAGTCGCTCCTGCGTGAGCTGAATCTGCGATCGCGGGCAGGCCGAGACGGGGGATGGGCGGACGCGCGCATGGTGATCGCGGGAGCCAACGCCACCCGCGAAACGGTCGAGCAGTTGCTCCGCCTCGGGCAGATCGAGGCACGCGAGATCGAGCAATCGCGCACCGCGCGCATCGCGGTGACACCCGATATCGCGCCGTCCCTCACGTCGGAACAGCAGCGCGCCTGGGAAACGATCGGCGAGGGCCTGCGCGAACCACGCGGGACCACGCTGCTGCTGCGCGGAGTAACCGGCAGCGGTAAAACCGAGCTCTACCTCCGCGCGATCGGGGCGACCCTGCGTGCCGGTAGGCAGGCGATCGTGCTCGCCCCGGAGATCGCGCTGGCGTCGCAATTGGTGCGGCGAGTCGCCGCGAGATTCCCCGAGCAGACGGCGATTTTGCATTCGGGGCTCAATCCCGCCGAACGTCTCGACACCTGGCAAGCGATTGCGGCCGGTGAACGGAATGTGGTCGTGGGACCTCGCTCCGCGCTCTTCGCGCCGCTCGATCGCATTGGGTTGATCGTGCTCGATGAAGGGCACGAACCGGCCTACAAACAGGAAAGCGAACCGCGCTACCACGCCCGCACGGTTGCTGAGCGACTCTCGGCGGAGCACAAAGCGCTCGTGATTCTCGGCAGCGCCACGCCGGCGATCGAAAGCGCCGCGCGCGCCGCCACCGGTGAGATTCGTGAGGTGCGATTGCATCACCGCGTCGATCCGGTCGGCTCCAGCGGCGAGGGCACGCTCGAATTACCACCCGTGGAGATCGTCGACCTCCGGCTGGAACTCCACCGCGGCAATCCGTCGCTGATCTCTGAGTCACTGCATCGGGCGGTCGACCAGGCGCTGAACGCGGGCGAGCAGTCGCTGCTCTTCCTCAATCGCCGCGGCACCGCTACGGTCGTGCTCTGCGGTGACTGCGGGCACACGCTGCGCTGTCCGCACTGCGATATTCCACACGTCTACCACGAGGACCGGAAGCTGCTCATCTGTCATCGCTGCGGGTACTCGGCGGTTCCGCCGCATCGCTGTCCGGAGTGCGGTGGACACCTGCAATTTCTCGGCGCCGGAACGCAGCGGCTGGCACAAGTCGCGCAGGCGACCTTCCCGCGCGCCCGGGTGGCTCGGTGGGATCAGGACGCGGTGCGCAAGCGCGGTGCGCAGGAGAAATTGCTCCGCCAGATCGAGCAGCGAGAGATCGACATCATCGTCGGCACGCAGATGATCGCGAAAGGGTTGGATCTGCCGCACGTGACGGTGGTCGGCGTGATCCAGGCTGACGCGATGCTGCAACTTCCTGATTTTCGCGCCGCCGAGCGCACCTTCCAGCTGGTGACGCAGGTTGCGGGGCGGGCGGGGCGGAGGCGTAGCGGTGGCAAGGTGGTGGTGCAGACCTACCATCCGGCGCACTACGCCATCCTGGCGGCGGCGAATCACGATGTTGACGCGTTTTACCGCGAGGAGCTGGAATTCCGTCGTCGCCAGCGTTATCCCCCGCTGACCCGGATGATCCGGTTCGTGGTGCGGCGATCGACCGATGAGCAGTGCGCGGCCGAGGCGGACAGCGCGGTTCGGCTGTTGACGCGGCATGCCTACGATCGCGACATCGAGATCGAGCTGCTTGGACCGACACCGGCGTTCGCCTATCGCATCGGTGGGCTCTACCAGTGGCAGTTGATTCTCAAAGCCGAGCCGCTTGAAATGGAGCGGATTTTGATCGATCTGCCACCGATGCCGGGGTGGATCGTCGATGTCGACCCGCTGCAGGTGATGTAGGGCGGCCTCGGCGCCACTCCCGCACGACCGAAATCGTCCTGGCCCGCTAAACTATCGTGATGCGCGGTGATCGCGCTGAAGGAGTTACAACCGTGGCATTGATGAACATCATTCAGGAAGGCGATCCGCGCCTGCGCCAGCGTGCGGCAAAAATCCGCACGATCGATGCGCGCCTGCGCAAAATCGCTGCCGATATGCACGAAACGATGGACGCCGCTCCCGGAGTCGGGCTCGCCGGTCCGCAGGTCGGGGTGATGGAGCGCATCATCGTCGCCCACGTGCCCGGCGACTACATCGGGGAAGGGGAGGAAGACGTCCACTACACCCTGATCAATCCCGAAATCGTGCGCGCTGTCGGCGAGAAATCGGACACCGAAGGCTGCCTGAGCATTCCCGGCTGGATCGGCGACGTGCCGCGCTACACCTCGATCGTGGTACGCGCGCTCGATCTCGACGGCACGCAAATCCGCGTGAAAGCGAAGGACTGGGTGGCGCGCGTGCTGCAGCACGAAATCGACCACCTCGACGGCGTGCTTTTCACCGATCGCGTCGTCGACCGCTCAACGCTTCGCCCCACCTCGCCGGAACCGGCGACAGCGGCGGTGCTGGCTGAATAGCGCGTTATCCGTCGCCCGTCATCCGTAACTACGGGGAACGGGCGACGGAAAACGGACAATGTGCTAAAGCCTCGGCGGGGCAAGCGGGGTATTTCGCAGCCGCTCCGCCATGATGATCGAGCGGAGCTGATCGACAGTTTGTTCGAGTTTGCCGGTTTCGTTGACCACAACATAGTCAAATCCGGCGCTGCGCTCCAGCTCGGCGCGGGCAGTTTTGAGGCGACGTCGGGCCGCCTCGTAATTTTCGGAGTTGCGCTGCGCCAACCGGTTGTGGAGCGCCTCGATCGATTCGGGTGCCAGGAAGATCGCGATTGACTGCGGCACGAGTTGCTTCAGCGATGCCGCCCCCTGAACGTCGATCTTCACCACCGGATTGAGTCCCTGGGCGAGCGGTGTCAGAATCTGGTGTCGCGGCACACCGTAGAGGTTACCGGGGCCGTAAACGGTGGCATTCTCCACAAAGTAGTCGGCTTCGATTTTGGTTTCAAAATCAGCGCGGGTAAGAAACTCGTAGTGAACGAGATCGATCTCACCGGGACGCCGCTCGCGCGTGGTGGCGGTGACCACCACCTTCAGACCGTCGATTCCGCCTTCGCCATTCGGGCGCTGCAATCGCTCGACAACGCTATCCTTACCGACGCCCGACGGGCCTGAGAGCAGGAACACCAAGGGTCGCCAGCGCGCCTTAAACTCATTGAGCAGCGCGTCCCCGGAGAATGGATCGATTTCGTCTCGTTCGGCTGTCACGGCCCCTCCCGCGGTCGCGCTACGAAGCGCCGGACCAGATACTGAAAGGTTTCATTCGTGTTCGATGTGCTGACGATCGCCGCGATTACCGACGAACTCGCCGCCACGATTCTCGATGGCAAAATCCAGCGCATCGGGCTCGCCGATCCCCGCACCCTCCACTTCGAGGTTTACGCGCGTGGCCGGCGCCGTACCCTGGTTGCCAGCGCCGACGATCGCGCCGCCGGGATCTACCTGAGCGCCGGCGAACCGGCGATCGACGTTTCGCTCGTCACGCCGCTCGTCCTTCTGCTGCGCAAGTACGCGCGCGGCGGAGTGATCGTCGGCATCGAGCAACCACCGCTCGAGCGCATCGTTCGAGTGAGTATAGCCAAGCGGATCGTTAACTCGCCCGCATCGCGCCAGGAAGAAATCGTCCCGGACGACGGGGAGAACGACGGCGGGGATGACGAAGAGATCTACGGCGTCGAATCGCCGACCTTCGTCCACCTGTACATCGAAATCATGGGGCGGCACAGCAATCTCATCCTCGTCGACGACGAGGGGCGGATCATGGAGAGCGTGAAGCGAGTCACGAGCAAAATGAGCCGCGTTCGCCCGATCGCGCCACGCATGCTGTACGCCCCGCCACCGGTGATGAATCGCCCCGATCCCCGGCGTCTGACCGCCGAAGGGGTGCGCGATTTGATGGCGGAAACGCCGGACAATCGCCCGGTCGCCGACTGGCTGGTGCGCTCACTGCGGGGCGTGAGCCCGCAAATTGCTCGCGAAGTGGCGTTTCTCGCCACCGGCCGCGACGACATCACCATCGGCGAGCTTTCGGCGAGCGCAACTGCCGAAATCGCACGCACCTCACGCACGCTGTTCGAGCCACTGCTGATCGCGAACTGGAATCCCCAGGTCTACGAGGATGGCGAAGGCGATGCGATCGCATTCAGCGCGGTACCGATGCGCCACCTCGAAGCGGAAGTGACCGCCGTGGCGACCGCGTCAATCTCCGCGGCAGCGGAACGGGCCGCGGGT
>JAESFN010001191.1_pt1 | contig 13144 bp, 12 predicted proteins | sample 9269411 | NCBI WGS metagenome assembly JAESFN01 (sample SAMN14505399, study PRJNA617100) | algae metagenome | isolation source: Iphinoe sp. HA4291-MV1 and co-occurring heterotrophs from trail next to... | place: USA: Maunawili Falls, Hawaii | collected 2009-07-25
GGGGAGGGCGTTGGCCGGCACCGGCGTCGCCAGCGCCCGCTCGTCGAGGACGCGGTTGCCCTTGGCGAGACCGACGGTGATCGGGATCGGCTGGCGGTTGCCGCCGCGATGCGAGTAGCCGACGGTCTGGCCGCCATAGAAGGACTGGAGGGTCTGGTAGACGTCGGCCTGCTCGACCCCGTGATATTCGAGACTGTCCTGGTCGATGATCACCCGCAGGCGGTCGGTGGGAGTGCCCCAGGAATCGTCGACGTCGACGACGAAGGGCACGCTCTGGAACGCCTCGCGCACCTTGGCGGCGACGGCGCGGCGGGTCTCGGCGTCGGGACCGTAGATCTCGGCGAGGAGCGTCGCCAGCACCGGCGGCCCGGGCGGCGGCTCGACTACCTTGATCGAGGTGCCTTCGGGCATATCGAGGCCGGCAAGCCGCTCGCGGAGCTCGAGGGCGACGTCGTGGCTCGCCCGCTCGCGCTCGCCCTTCTCGGCGAGGTTGACCTGGATGTCGCCCTGGTTGGGCAGGGCGCGGAGATAGTAGTGGCGCACGAGCCCGTTGAAATTGAACGGCGCCGAGGTGCCGGCATAGGTCTGGAAGGAGACCACCTCCGGCACGTCCTCGATGCGGGCGACGGCGGCCTGGAGCACGCGGTCGGTGTCCTCGACGGACGCGCCTTCGGGTAGGTCGACGACGACCTGGAGGTCGGTCTTGTTGTCGAAGGGGAGGAGCTTGACGGTGACCCCTTGCGTATAGAACAGGCCGAGCGAGCCGACGGTGAGCACGCCGACCACGGCGAGGAAGAGCCAGGACCGGGTGCGGCTCGCGAGGATCGGCCTCGCCACCGCGATGTAGATGCGGCCGAGGGCGCCGATCTTCCCGTGGCCGTGGGCATGCGCCTTATGGCCGCCGAGCCGGAGCATGAGCCAGGGCGTGAGGATCACGGCGACGAAGAACGAGAACAGCATCGCCGCCGAGGCGATGGCCGGGATCGGGCTCATGTAGGGGCCCATCAGGCCCGAGACGAAGAGCATCGGCAGCAGTGCGGCGATGACGGTGAGGGTGGCGACGATGGTCGGGTTGCCGACCTCGGCGACCGCATCGATCGCGGCGCGTGCGCGCGGCCGGCCGTCCTCCATCGCCCAGTGGCGCGCGATGTTCTCGATCACGACGATCGCATCGTCGACGAGGATGCCGATCGAGAAGATGAGCGCGAACAGGCTGACGCGGTTGAGCGTGTAGCCCATGACGTTGGCGGCGAAGAGGGTGAGGAGGATGGTGGTGGGGATGACCACGGCGACGACGATCGCCTCCCGCCAGCCGATCGCGACCAGCACCAACACAATGATCGACACCGTCGCGAGCGCCAGGTGGAAGAGGAGCTCGTTGGCCTTCTCGTCGGCCGTTTCGCCGTAGTTCCGGGTGACGGTCATCGTCACGTCGGTGGGCACGATCTCGCCGCTGACCTGATCGAGGCGGTGGACGATCTCCTCGGCGATCACCACCGCATTGGTGCCGGGACGCTTGGCGATGGCGAGCGAGACGGCCGGGATCCGCTGCCAACTGGCGTCGGTCTTCCGGACCTCGGCGACGCGGGTCTCGGCGGTTTCGGTCACGAGGCTGACGCCCGCCACGTCGCGGACATAGACCGGGCGCCCGTCGCGGGCGGTGACGAGCAGGCTGCCGATCTCGGGCGGGCCCTGCAGGGTCTCGCCGGCGACGAGGTCGATCTGGCGGCCGTCGTCGCGCACCGTGCCGGCGGGGAACGAGCGGTTGGCGCCTTCGATCTTGGCGGTGAGCTGCTGGAGCGTGATGCCGTAAAGCGAGAGCCGCTCGGGATCGGGCTCGATCCGGATCGCCTCCGGCTGGGCGCCGACGATGTAGGTGAGACCGATGTCGGGGAGCTTCGACACCTCGACCTGCAGCTCGCGAGCGATGCGGGTGAGGCCGTTCGCATCCCAGCGCCCGGCCGAGGCGGGGTCGGGGGCGAGGGTGACGACGACGATCGCCACGTCATCGATGCCGCGGCCGACGATCAGCGGCTCGGGGATCCCCACCGGGATGCGGTCCAGGTTGGCGCGGACCTTGTCGTGGACGCGGAGGATCGCGGCGTCCGAGCTGGTGCCGACCAGGAAGCGCGCGGTGACCAGGGCGCGGTCGTCGGAGGTCTGCGAATAGACGTGCTCGACGCCGTCGATGCTCTTGATCAGCGTCTCGAGCGGCTCGGTGACGAGCTTCACCGCATCCTCCGCCTTGAGGCCGTCGGCGCGGACATGGATGTCGACCATCGGCACGGAGATCTGCGGCTCCTCCTCGCGCGGCAGCGTGAACAGCGCGACGAGGCCGAGGGCGAGGGAGGCGAGGAGAAACAGAGGTGTGAGCGGCGAGTTGATGAAGGCTGCCGTCAGCCGTCCGGCGATACCGAGCTTCATGGCACGACGACCTGGTCTCCCGGCCGGAGGCCGGTCAGCACCTCGACGCGCGCCTCGCCGTCGCGTTCGAAGGCGGGGCCGAGGATGACCGCGACATCGGTGCCGGCCTCCCCGGCGAGACGGACATAGTCGACGCCGTGGCGGGTGACGATCGCGGCGGGCGGAACCGAGAGGACGGTCCGCTTGCCGACCGGAATCCGGACGAGCGTCCGCTCGCCGACGAAATAGTCGCCGAGCCCCGCCACCTCGACATCGGCATTGACGAGCCCGTTCTCGATCTGCGGGTAGACCTTGACCAGGCGCCCGGTCATGGCGGCCTCGCCGGCGCCCGACGGTCCGGGGCGCTCGCCGACGGCGACGGTCGAGCCTTCGACGATCTCGCCGGCGTGGCGCTCGGGGAGCGCGAGGCGGAGGAAATAGCCGCCGCCCGCGACCAGTGCGATCTCCTCGCCTGGGAGGACGACCGAACCCTCGGTGATGGGCACGCGGAGCACGCGGCCGCCGGCCGGCGCGAGCACGTCGCCCTCGGCCGACTGGGCGGCGATGACGGCGCGGTCGGCCGCGGCGGCGGCGAGCTGGTTGGTGAGCACCTCGACCTCCGTGCGGGCGAGGTCGACGCGGGCCTGGGTGGCGTTGCCGCTCTGAAGCAGCTGCTCGGCCCGCGCCAGTTCGACCTCGGCGTTGGCGAGCTGCGAGGTGAGGGCCTGGACCCGGGCATCCGCGGCCCGCTGCTGGATGGCGAGCTTGTCGTCGACGATCACCGCGACGACGTCGCCCTCGGCGACCTCGCTGCCCTCGTCGACCCGGATCTCGCGGACCGTGCCGCCGATCCGCGCCCGGGCGGGGACCGCGTCGCGGCTTTCCACCCGGCCGAAGACGGCCTTGGTCTCCTCCACCTCGACCGGCGTCACCGCGAACTCGGCAGCGAGGGCGACCGACGCCGAAAGGGAGACGACAGTCGCGATCGCAATGGCGCGCGTCCGGACCATGAGACGACCTCCTTGGGATCCAGTCTGGCTCAGCCGAAGGCTGGTCCCGGTTTCAGGCCGAGCTTCCGGAAGACGATTGCCGCCGGGCAGAAGCCGGTGAAAGCCGACTGCAGAAGGTTCAGGCCGGCGAAGGCGGTGAGCAGGTACCAGTAGGGCGAGACGAAGTGGCCGAGCGCCAGCGAGGCGAGGACCACAAGCCCGGCGAAGGCGAGTACGGCGCGGTCGATTGTCATGTCTGTAACTCCATGGCGGGGATGCAGTCAGGGCTCACTCGGCAGGCTCGATCGTCAGCTCCTTGAGCTTCTTGATGCCGAGCACGTCGAGGACGAGGTTCTCGTAGAAGGTGTCGGCCTTGCCCTGCCGGACCTTCCGGAGGAAATACTTCTCGAAGCCGATCTTGGCCGCGTGGACCCACTTGCCCGACGACGACCAGTTGACGTTCCGGGGCGGGATCTGCGGCTGGGCCACGAAGGCGATGCCCTCGTCGCCGAAATCGGCGAGGCAGACCGCGTTCCAGGTGGCGACCGCCCGCGGATCCTCGCCGCGAAGGAGCGACGCCACGTTCGCGGCCGTCGCGGTCACCATCGATTCGATCATGAAGCCGGTCTTGGGCACGCCCACCGGCAGCGGCGTCTTGCCGACCGGCGGGATGGCCACCGCGACGCCGATGCCGAAGATGTTGGGGTACCGGGGGTTCCGCTGGTGCTTGTCGATCAGCACGAAGCCGCGGGGATTGGTCAGGCCCTCGAGGCCGTGGATCGCCGGCACGCCGCGGAAGGCGGGGAGCAGCATCGAGAAGGCGAAGGGCAGCTCGTGCGCCGTCTTCACCGCGCCGGCCTCGTCGACCTCCTCGACGAACATCCTGCCGGGCTCGACTTTCGCCACCTTGGCGTTGGTGATCCACTTGATGTGGCGCTCGCGCATCGCGCTCTCGAGCAGGCTCTTGGTGTCGCCGACGCCGTCGAGGCCGAGGTGGCCGATATAGGGCTCCGGGGTGACGAAGGTCATCGGCACCTGGTCGCGCTTCTTCGCGCGGCGGAGCGCGGTGTCGAGGATGAAGGCGAACTCGTAGGCGGGGCCGAAGCACGAGGCGCCTTGCACGGCGCCGACCACGATCGGCCCCGGCTTCTTCACCAGCGCGTCAAACGCGGCCCTGGTCTTCTCGGCATGGTCGATATGGCAGATCGAGCTGGTATTGGCCTCCGGCCCGAGGCCCTCGATCTCGTTGAACGCAAGGTCGGGGCCGGTGGCGAGGATCAGGTAGTCGTAGTCGAGGGAGGCGCCGTCATTGAGCTCGATGCGGTTCTCCGCCGGATGGACGCGGCGGGCGCCCTCGGGGCGGAGTTTGATGCCACGCTTCCCGAAGATATGGTTGAGGTCGACCGAGATATCCTCGCGCTCGCGCCAGCCGACCGCGACCCAGGGGTTCGAAGGGACGAAGGAGTAGGTCGAGCCGAGGTTGACCACGGTCAACTCGTCCTCCGGCCGGAGCTTGTCCTTCATCTCGTAGGCCATGATGACGCCGCCCAAGCCGGCGCCGAGAATCGCGATGCGCGACATGCCAACCTCCCTCTTCGATTTCTTCCGGAGCGCGGGATAGCGCCACTCCCGTCTAGCCCGGCGTGGGCCGGACTGCCTTTGCGCGGGATCAAGAAATCCGGCCGTCCCGCCCTCAGGTCCCTTGCACGTAACATTCAAATATATTAATTTCAAGATCATGAATGTAAGAGAAATGATTCCCGCCGCCTCCGAAGCCGCCGACCTGATGCGGAGCCTCTCGCACCCGCAGCGCCTGCTCGCGCTCTGCGCGCTCGGGCGCGACGAGAAATCGGTGGCGGAGCTCCGCGACGAGATCGGCGGCATCGAGCAGGTGCCGATGTCACAGCAGCTGATGCGGCTCCGCGCCGACGGGCTGGTCGAATCGCGCCGCGAGGGGACCAGCGTCTACTACCGGATCAGCCGGCCCGAGGTGCTCCGGGTGATCGAGGCGCTGCAGAGCGTCTACTGCAAGCCGGCGCGGAGGCGGAAGGCGGGGTGAGTCGCGGCTGTCGTTGGCACGGCCCGATGAGCGCGGGGCACAAGGCCGCCACGCCACGTCGGGTAGGCCAGTTGATCACACGCTCCGTTCACCCGTTGCAGCTCGGCGGCATGACGAGCTGAGGCTTCGCGATCGTGCAGATGGCTCCCTCTCCCGTTTGTGTTCAGACGGGGGCAGATTGTGGACGGGTGTTCGGAGACATCGTGGACACTTTCGACAGCGAATCGAGGAGGCTGTCGGATGCCGTTTTGCGAGGTTACCCGGATAGCAGAGCGGCCGGAGTTCGTGATGTTTGCGGCGAAGGAAGGATCGAATGTCCGCGGCCTTTGCGGGCGGTTCGGGATATCGCCGATGACCGGCTGCAAGTGGCTGCCGCGATGGCGTGTCTTGGCAAAGCCGGTTTTGTCGAGCGGTTGCGGCGGCCGCTTCATTCGCCGAGGCAGAGTTCTACGACGATCGAGGCGGCCCTGAGCACTGCATCGGGAGCAGACGTCCCGCCTCCTCTCCCGGGCGGGGAGAGGATAGCGCAGCACGATCGCTTGCGATCGATGCGAAGCTTGGTAAGGGGTGATGGGAGGGTGACGATGGGAAGCCCAACGGCGACGGGCGGCGCGGCGTGAGTCTAATTCCTCTCCCTCCCATCACCCCTCACCGACTTCGCCTAGGCCTGCCATAGGCAGGCAAGGCTCCGTTGTCCTCTCCCCGTCCGGGAGAGGAAGGCGGGCCGCGTTCGGCGGAGGAGCCGACGGCGTCGCTATCCCAGGACAACGACCGACCGCGGGCACTTGAACACGCAGCGCTGAGAATCGCTCGTCGGGAGCAGCGCCTCCTCCCCCGGGCTGTTCAGGTGGGAGATGGGGCGGGACTTCTGCCGGCGCATGTCGCTGCTCACTGTCGTCGCTGCATTGGGCTCAGGCGTCGTCGTCGGGACGACGCCGGATATCGCCCAGGCCGGCGAGCAGTCCGGCGAGGGAGATGTCCTCGTCGAGGTGGTCCCAGTGGAGGCCAACACGGCTGAGTTCGACGCGCTCGCGCTCGGGGGGCGTCGCGTCCATCAGCCTCGGAAACCATGCGAGCGGCACGCCAAGGGTCCGTCCGTCCGACAGGCCGACCCACATGCTGTCCTCGTCGAACCTGAGCGAGGTCGGAGAAGCGCCCATCACGCCCCCACCGCGGCCCCGTCGGAGCGCGGGTCGGAGGCACCGACGAAGCGGCCGTCGGGGCGGCGGACGATCATGCCGGCGTGGCCCATGGCGTGGGAGTAGGGCAGGTCGAGCACCAGCAGTTCGTGGCCGGCACGTTCCAGTGCCATGAGCAGGTCGGGGTCGAAGCGGCTCTCCATCTCGACGCCTGAGAGGCTGCCGTCGCCCCACGTCCGCCCCCAGCGCCAGCGCGGCCGGTCGATCGCGTCGCCCGGCTCGGCGCCGAGGAGATAGCGGGTGAAGATCGCCGCCTGGAACTGCGGCTGGCCGTCGCCGCCCATCGAGCCGTAGGTCATGGTGCGGCCGTCACGGAAGCGGGCGAGCGGCGGGTTGAGGGTGTGGAACGGCTTCCGGCCCGGCGCCAGCGCCCGGTGCGAGCGCGGGTCGAGCGAGAAGCCGACGCCGCGGTTCTGCCAGACCATGCCGGTGCGCGGCAGGACGACGCCGGAGCCGAACTCGAAATAGATTGACTGGATCATCGAGACGGCCCGGCCGTCCTTGTCGATCGCCCCCATCCAAACCGTGTCACCCCTGGGGTCGCCCGGCGGATAGGGGGCGGCGCGGCGGCGGTCGATCAGGCCGGCCTCGGCGTCGAGCCAGGCCGGGGTGAGATACGGCTTGAGGTCGCCGGAGAGGCGCGGGTCCGCCACCTCGCGGTCGCGGATCACCCAGGCGCGCTTGGTCGCCTCGATCAGCCCGTGGATGTGCTCGAAGCTCTCGGCGCGCTTGACCTGGAGGCGGTCGAACAGGCCGAGGATGATGAGCGAGGCTACTCCTTGCGTCGGCGGCGGCAGGTTGAACACCGTCGCGTCGGCAGTCTCGACTGAGAGCGGGGTGACGAGACTCGCATGCTGCGCCCGGAGGTCTTCGCGCATGACCGGGCTGCCGGCAGCCTCGAGGTCGGCGGCAATCTCCAATGCAATGTCGCCGCGGTAGAAGTCGCCGAAGCCGGCATGGGCCAGGTGCTCCAGCGTATCCTTGAGCTTCTCGGCCCGGAGCCGCGCGCCGATCTCCGGCACCTTGCCCTCGACCAGGTAATGCGCCGCGAAGCCGTGGGCGGAGGCGAGCTCCTCGAGGTTCTGCTCGGCGAGCGTCTTGAAGGAATGGGTGACCGGGATGCCCTCTGTCGCCAGCGCGATCGCCCCGGCGACGAGGTCGCGCGGCGGGATGCGGCCGCCGAGCGCGGTGGCGATCTCGGCCGCCACCTCCCACGTCGAGACCGCGCCGGCGACGGTCAGCGCCGCGTCGCCGCCGCGGGGGGGAATCGCGTCATAGCCCTTCTTGCGGTAGGCCTCGATCGTCGCCTTGCTGCCCGCCGGCCCGGCGCCGTCGATGCCCTTCGGCGGCCGCCCCGGCTCGGAGACGATCCAGAAGGCGTCGCCGCCGATGCCGGTCATGTGCGGATAGACCACCGCGATCGCGGCGGCCATGGCGATCATCGCCTCGACCGCGTTGCCGCCCGCCCGGAGCACCTCCGCGCCAACCTCGGCCGCCGCCCGGTGGGGAGCGGTGGCCATGCCCTTCTCGCCGACGACGGTCTCCGACATGGGATTGCCCGCTCAGCCCTTCGCCTTCTTGCGCCAATCGTATTGCGGCTTGTAGCCGAGCATCTCGCGCGCCTTGTCGATCGAGATCAGCGACTCGGTCGGCTTCAGGGCGCGCTTCCGCTTCGTCTTCGGGAAGACCGTGTCGAGAAGGTCGTCGTTCTTGCGCTTGGAGACGGAGTCGGTGTTGGCGATGCCGAAGACGTGGGCGCCCTTGAGCTTCGCCTCGAGCGAGAGGCGGATGGCCTGCGCGGCGTCGCGGGCGTCGATATAGGTCCAGAGGTTGAACTTCCGGAGCTCGGCGTCCTTGTCGTAGCCGGCGAAGTGGGCGTAGTCCTGCGGCTCCTGGACGTTCGAGAAGCGGAGGCCCACGATCTTCATCTTCGGGTCCCAGCGGCAGAACTGCTCGGCCATCTTCTCGCCCATCAGCTTGGACAGCGAATAGGCGGTCTCGGGGTGCTCGATCTCCTCGTCGACCGGCACGTAGGCCGGCCCGCTCGGATAGGGGATGCCGTAGACGGTCTCGCTCGACGCCCAGACCACGTTCCTGATGCCGAGCTGGCGGGCGGCCTCGAAGACGTTGTAGGTCGAGACCGTGTTGACGCCGAAGATGACGTGGTTGGGGGCCTGGCCCGGCGCGGCGATGGCCGCGAGATGGACGACGCCGGTCACCTTCTCCACCCGCTCGTCGATCATCGACAGGGCGGCCATGGCCTGGCCGAAATCGGTCACGTCGGCGCGGCTGTAGGTGACGTCGCCGGGCTTAGGCGGGTTCGACTGGCCGGGCGGCGGCATCATGTCGACCGAGGTGACCTTGTAGCCGTGCTCCATCAGGTCCTTGACGCAGGCGCGTCCGACCTTCCCGCTTCCTCCGGTGACGACGATCATGGGCGGTTTCCCTCCTCTGGCGAAATGGCGCATAGCGCATAGCGAATAGAAGGGGGCGGGGCCAGCCCCGTTGTCCCCTGCGGTGCGGTCAGGCCGGGACGTCGACCCAGGCGCCGCCCTGGTCCTGCGAGCGGGTGGCGGCCTCGATGAAGGCGATGCCCCGCATGCCATCCTCGACCGAGGGGAGCGTGCGCATGAATTCGGCATGGGGGCGGCCGAGGCTCCGCGCCATGATCGCCTGCGCGAAGAGCTGGTAGAGATTGGCGAAGGCCATCAGGTAGCCCTCGGGGTGCCCCTCGCGGATGCGGGTGACCCGCTCGGCGTCGTCGGCCATGCCGTCATAGCCACGGGCGAGGCGGATGGCGGGCTTGCCCATCGGCTTGTGCCAGAGGATCTCGCCCTCTTCCTGCCACCACACCAGGCTGCCGGTGTCGCCGTAGAACTTGAGCGTCATGCCGTGGTCGTTGCCGGTGGCGACGTAGCTGTACCAGAGCCGGCCCTGGACGCCTTCGCCGAACTTCACCGTGAGGTACGCATTGTCGTAGACCTCGCGGCGCTCGGCGAAGGTGGCCATGAGGCTGGAGACCTGCTCGGCATAGAGGCCTGTCACGTAGTTGATCATGTGATAGGCGTGCGAGCCGGTCTCGCCGAGGAGACCCGCCTTGCCGGCCTGGTCGGCGCGGAAGCGCCAGTGCCGCCGCGCCGGGTCGTCCGGTTCCAGCGCGATGCCGGGGGTGCCTGGGTTGAACTCGCCGTCGATCATCCGGAGCCGGCCGATGGCGCCGGCCTCGATCATCGCCCGGGCCTGCCGCACCATCGGGTAGCCGGAGTAGCAATGCGCGAGGCAGAAGAGGCGGCCGGTCTCGCTGACGGTCGCGGCGAGCGCCCGCGCCTCGGCGAGATCATGGGCCAGCGGCTTCTCGCAGATCACGTCGAAGCCGCGTTCGAGGAAGGCCTTCGCCACCGGGTAGTGGAGCCGCGGCGGCGTGGCGATCACCACCGCGTCGATCCGGTCCGGGCGCGCCGATTCCGCCTCGAGCATCTCGCGCCAGTCGGTGTAGACCCGGTCGGGCGCGAGCAGTTCGCGCCGGCCGGAAGCGCGGGCGACCTCGGGGTCGATCGACATGGCACCCGCGACGAGGTCGCACAGCCCGTCGGCGCGCATGGCGATGAGGTGCGTGCGGCCAATGACGGAATCCGCACCGCCGCCGACCATGCCGAGGCGCACCCGGCGGCCGAAGGCCTCGACCAGCGTCCAGTCCATTCGCGATCCTCCCTTTGCGGCGATTACGCCCCGGGCGTGGCGCCCGGCGGCGCGGCCGATAACGCGCCCGCTACTTGGCGAGGATGCCGCCGTCGATTGGCAGTTCGACCCCGGTGACGTAGGAGGATTCGTCGCTGGCGAGGAACAGGGCGCCGTAGGCGACCTCGTCGGCCCGGCCGAGGCGCTTCAAGGGCGTATCGTCGACGAGGCCGTCGGTGATGCCCTTGTCCTGCTTCTCGATCAGCGGCGTCCAGATGATGCCGGGATGGATCGAGTTGGCGCGGACGTTGTCGATGGCATAGGTGATGGCGGCGTTCTTGGTCATCGTCCGCACGGCGCCCTTGCTCGCCTGGTAGGGCGCGACGCCCGCGGCGCCGACCACGCCCCAGATCGACGAGATGTTGATGATCGACCCGGACCGTTGTGCGCGCATCGCCGGGACGACGGCGCGCATGCCGTAGAAGACGCCGGTCTGGTTGACCGCGATCACAAGATTCCAGTCCGCGTCGGTGGTGTCGTGGATCGGATCGTAGGAGTAGACGATGCCGGCATTGTTGACGAGCACGTCGATCCGCTTGTGGCGCTCGAGCACGTCGGCCACCACCCGCTGCCAGTCGTCCGATTTCGTCACGTCGAGGGGCAGGAACTCGATGCCGGCGAGCCTCTCCGCCGGCTCCTTCATGTCGGTCGCGACCACCACCGCGCCCTCCCGCGCGAACAGCTCGGCGATCGCGCGCCCGATGCCCTGGCCGGCGCCCGTGACCAGCGCGACCTTCCCCTTCAGACGATCCATCTCATTCCTCCCCGACGGCGGTTCCTGGTGTCCGGCTTTTCCCGGATCGACCCAATTCGTCACGGCGTCCGCCGTGCGCCGGTATCTATCGCATGGCCGGGCTCGGATCGGAAAGGCGACACGTCGTTGCTAGGAGGACAGCGCGCTCACCGCCGCCGGATCGTCACGAAGCGCCGCGTAGAGGCGGAGGATGTCGGCCCGGGCGCAGACCCCGGTGCCGGGGTTGAGGGCGGCGGCGGCACCGGCCGCGGTGCCGAGGAGCGCGGCGTCGGCGATGCCCCGCCCTTCGAGGAGCGCCACCGTCATGCCGGCGACGAAGGAATCGCCGGCGCCGACCGCCGAGCGCGTCTCGACCTTCGGCGCGACGACGCGGACCGCGCCGTCGCGGCTCGCCACGACCGCGCCGTCCATGCCGAGGGTGACGGCGATGACCTCGGCCTTGCCCTCGTCGACCAGGCGGCGCGCCGCGGCGCCGACCTCCGCCGGGCCGGAGAGCTTCCGGCCGACATAGGCCTGGAACTCGTTGAGGCTCGGCTTGACCAGCCGGATCGGGACGCGGCCGATGGTCTCGGTGAGGCCGGCGCCCGAGCTGTCGAGGACGAAGGGCACGCCGTGATCGAGGGCGATCTGCCCGACCCGGGCGAGGATGTCGGGCTCACAGCCGGCGGGCACGCTGCCGCTCGCCACCAGGCAGTCGAAGCGGGCCTCGCGGATGGCGGCGAGGCAGGCGGCGATCTCGCCCGCCCCGATCCGCGGTCCGCTCGGTATGAAGCGGTATTCCTGCCCGGTCGAGCGCTCGTAGACCATGAGCGCGATGCGGGTGTTGCCGGCGACCGGGATCATGCGCCGCGGCAGGCCGATCTGGGCGAGGAGCTCGTTGAGGAGCACGCCGCTCGCCCCGCCGGCGAGGCAGACCGCCTCGGTGTCGGCGCCGAGCTCGCGCACGACGCGGGCAACGTTGATGCCGCCGCCGCCGGGTTCGAACACCTCGTTCTCGGTCCGTGTCTTGTGCGTCGGGCGCACCACCTCGGCCTCGCTCGACACGTCGATGGTGGGATTGAGCGAGAGGGTCAGGATGCGGGGCAAGGCGGGGCTCTGGGGCGGGCTCGGGACGACCCCTTTTATCAGATCAGCGGCCGGACGCGACCGGCGTCGTCGTCGTCCCACCAGGCGATCTCGCGGAGCGCCTTCACGTCGAGGATCTCGAGTTCCCGGTTCTTCCAGCGGATGATCTTGCGCTCGGAGAGGCGCTTGAGGGTCTTGTTGGTGTGGACGATGGAGAGGCCGAGCGCGTCGGCGAGATGCTGCTGGGTGAGGGGCGGGAAGAAGCCGTCGGCCGGCGCAAGACCGACGGACATGGCTCGCTCGTGGAGATGGAGCAGCAGGAAAGCCGTCCGCTCGAGCGCCGTGCGGCGGCCCACCGAAAGGAGGTTCTGGTCGAGGATCTGCTCCTCGCGCGAGGCCAGCCAGGTCACGTCGAAGGCGAGGCCGGGATACTTCTCGTAGAGCTCCCAGAGCCGCTCGCGCGGGAACACGCAGAGAAGCATCTGGGTCAGCGCCTCGACGGAATGCGACATCTCCTTGAACAGCGACGCCTGGAGGCCGAGGAAATCGCCGGGGAGGGCGAAGTTGAGGAGCTGGCGGCGGCCGTCGGGGAGGGTCTTGTAGCGGAAGGCCCAGCCCTGGAGCACGGTGAAGAGGTGGGTGCTGCTCGTCCCTTCCTGAAGGATCGTGGCGCGCGGATCGACCGTCAGCTCACCGCTCTTGAAGGATTTGACGAAGGCCAGTTCCTCGGGCTCGAAGGGGCGGAAGGTCTTGAGCTTGCGGAGGGGGCAGCGCTCGCACGGATATCGCAGCGCCGTGCCGACAGCCGCCGCCCTGCTCACCCGTGCCGAAGCACCCGCCCTCGGGGCCCGCCGCCCGCCTGATGACCGCGCCCGCGCCATGTCTTAGTTAAATGCGCGTTCGTTTCGCAAGTTCCATACTGCAGCATGATAGAATC
>JAESFN010001194.1_pt1 | contig 13117 bp, 9 predicted proteins | sample 9269411 | NCBI WGS metagenome assembly JAESFN01 (sample SAMN14505399, study PRJNA617100) | algae metagenome | isolation source: Iphinoe sp. HA4291-MV1 and co-occurring heterotrophs from trail next to... | place: USA: Maunawili Falls, Hawaii | collected 2009-07-25
CTGGTCCCGGCCCGGGTCGCGCACGCCGTCGAGGCGCTGATCGTGGCCGACCCGGCGTTCGCCGACTGGTGGGCCCGGCTGCTGGGCCACGAGCTGGACTTCCACCTGCACCGGGCCGAACACACCGGCGCCCGGCACGATGAGCACGCCGCCGGGCTGGCCGAGGAGTACCTGGCCGCGCTGGCCCGACCGACCGGCACCCTGGCCCGGCTGCTGTCCGGCACATTCGACGCGGCGCTGGCCGCGCCCGACCGGGCGGTCTGGGTGGCCGCGGTGGAGGCCCGGGTGGCCGAGCTGGCCCGGGCGCACGGGCTGTCCGAGGACGCGACCCGGCTGCTACGGCTGGAGTACGCCGAGCGGCTGCGCACCGCGCCGGCCGCCGAGCGGTACGCGATGGCCCAGGCGGCAACGTGGCGTTCGCTCGCCGACCTGGCCCACCTGCGCGGGGTGGACGCCGAGCTCGGGCTCGACCCGGCGCACTCGGCCCGGCGGCTGGCCGTGGCCCGATCCGCGCAGCTGGCCGGGTGGCTGATCAATCCGGGCCATACCGCCCGGTCGAGCCGGCGGTACAACTGCCACCACTGCGTGATCACGATGGACGCCGTCCTGGCCGGCCGCCCGGCGTCCGCACGGCCGGTCCTCCCGGGCGGCGGCCCGGCCCGGGAGGACGTCGAGAAGCACTTCGGTGCCCCGCTCCGCGACGTGGCGGGGGAGACGCCGGTGCGCCGGGCCATCGCGGCCGCCGGTCCCGGTGCCCGAGGGGTCGTCATGAAGGGACCGCACCTGTTCACCGTGGTCTCCGTCCCCGCGGTGATCGGCGGCCGGGCCGAGACCGTCGTGGCGTTCGTCGACGGCCAGATGGGTGGGCGCGCCGAGCCCGACGACATGGCCGGCATCGAGCGCTTCCTGCGCACCGACGGCGCCCCCGGGTCCGGGCCGGATGTCGGTGGGCGTAAGCCGCACGGCTCCGCGCTGATCGGGCTGCTCGCGGCCGGGTTGCCCGGTGGACGGTTCACCGAACCGGTCGAGCCGGAGAAACCCCCGTAGCCGCCGCCCGCGCCCCCATGTCCGACCGATCGATGTTCGACCGAGCGACCAGACCACCCGAGAACAAGGAGCACAATCGTGAGTATCAAGATCAACCTACGTCCGCACCGCGGACCGGCGCACCTGCTCGGCCGGCTGTCCGACGCCTGGTTCGGCGTCGGGGAGGACGTCCCGGACGGCGTCGAGGAAGGTGCCCGGGACCGGGTGCGGGCCGGGTTCGCGGTACTGGACCGCAACCTGGGCCGGATCCTCGGCGCCGGCGTCGCCGGGCTGCTGCTGACCCTGCTGGTGATCGGCCAGGTCAACCACATGACCCGGACCGGCACCGCCCCGGCGACCACCAGCGGCCAGGCGGCACCGGCCCCGGCGAAGCCGGCCGCACCGGCCCCGGCAGCGGTGCCGGCCCAGCCGGCCGCACCGGCCCCGGTACCGGTTCCGGCCAAGCCCCGGGCGGCCACCCACCGGGTGCTGGTCGGGGACACCCTGGCCGGCATCGGGCTGCGCTACGGCGTCGGGTACCGCCAGATCGCGGCCGAGAACGGCATCTCCGACCCCCACTGGATCGCCCCGGGCCGGCGGTTGGCCATCCCGGTCGCCGTCGCCGGCACGGTGTTGATCGCGCCCGGGGATACCCTCGGCGGGCATGCCCGGCGGGCCGGGCTGACCGTCGGGCGGTTGCTGGCGCTCAACCCGCACATCGAGGACCCGGACCGGATCGTCGCCGGGGACCAGCTGCGGGTGCGGCCCTGAGGGCCGCCGGGGCCCGCACGGCCCGACCTGGGCGGTGCGGTCCCCGGCTGCCGGCCGCCCAGGTCGGAAGGAGCTAGGGGGCGCGGCGGACCATGGCTCGGCGCAGCCAGCGATCCGTGCCGTCATAGCGGGCGCGGAACGGTTTGCGGCCATGCAGGACGCGCCGGTTGTCCAGGACGAGTATCTCCCCCGGATCGAGGGTGATCTCCCGGGCCGCCGCGATGAATCGGTGATGCAGCTCGACCAGCGCCTGTGCGGCTTCCCGGTCTCCGGGTACCGCTTCGGTGAACGCCGCGTCGAACCGCACCCGGATATCGCCCCGGTCATCCGAGATGAGCGGGTGCAGAGCATTCTTCTGTCCTGCAGGGTCGGCCAGGAGAACGGATTCCCCAACCGCCTCGCCACCGTCATCAACCAGGCATCATGGGCGGGAATTACGACGATCGGCGATTCACCGAGAAGCTCGAATTGTTTCGACAGGGCATCGCGGTAATTATCGTGAGCACACGGCCGTGTAACGTTCGATTTCACCCGTTCCCCCCACCGGTGGTGATATGCCGTGCCCTGCGTACCAGCGGAATTCGGGGCCGGGCAATCTATCCGGGGCTCACCCCGAGCTACCACCAGCCCTTGCGGCGGGCCCAGGCGAGCAGCATCGCCGACATGATCCCCATCACCCCGAGGAGCAGCCACAACGCTCCCCACTCGGTGTGGTCGTTCACGATCACGTTCATGCCGACCACCGAGGACACCGCGGTGATGGGCAGCGTCACCGCGGCGATGACCGAGAGCCGTTCGGCGGCGATCGTCATCTTGGTGCTGGTCCGGGTCTGGTAGAACTCGATCACGCCTTGCAGGTAGGCCCGCTGGCTGTCGGCCATGGCGGCGACCCGGCGGAACTGGTCGGCGAGGTCGGCCACGAAGAACTCGCGCCCGCTGTGCCCGAACACCTCGAGGGTGGCCATGCGCCCGTACACCTCGTGGTTGAGCGTGGCCATCGTGTTGATCGTGAGCAGCCCGTGCCGGGCGCGGAACATCTCCTCGAGGAACTGCTCGGCGTCGCCGAAGTGCCCGGAGGTCACCTCACGTTCCAGCCGCCACACCTCGGTGGTCAGCGTCCGTAGATGCTCCTCGAGCTTGGCGGTCAGCCGGTTGACCACCAGGTAGGACAGCTCGTGCGGTGAACCGGGGCGCAGCCGACCGTCCTCGATCCGCTGGGCGACCGCCCGGGTCTCGCCGAGGGCCACCGCCTGGTTGACCGCGGTGCCCACCGGGCCGTGCACGGTGACCAGGAAGTGCTCACCGACGAACAGGTCGAGCTCGATGTGGTGCACGTGCCCGCCCATGCCCGGCTCGGAGCTGTGCAGCACGAAGAAGACGTGATCGGGGTAGACGTGCAGCTTCGGTACCGGGTTGCGGCGGGCGCAGTCCTCCAGCGCGCGCGGATGGAAGCCGAAGGTGGACCGCAACGTCTCCAGTGCCGCCGTGTCGCAGGACGGCACGTCCACCCACACCAGGCCGTCGCCGTCGACGACATGGGGTAGCGCGGAGACGTCCGGGTGCCGCACGCTCTCGGCGGTCAGCACCCGGACGTCCATGCTCGCTCCCGGTCGGTGGACGTCTCGGCGGACGACTCAGCGGACGATGATGTAGAGCCCGTAGAGGACGATCAGCCCGGCGGCGCCGAAGCAGAGGGCGGCGATCGTCTTGCCCGCCGCCGAGGCGGTCGAGGCGCCGGTGGACACCCCGTCGGCGGTGATGGAGGCCCCGCCGGACAGCGCGACCAGGGCGAACGAGACGAACGAGACCACGGCCACGGCGGCCGCGAAGGAGACGGCGCAGACGATCAGCAGGGAATCCCAGGCGATGTGCATCGGTGTGCTCCTGACTCAGGCCGTCGCGCCGGCGGTGGCCGGAGCCGGCGCCGGGACGTCGTTGACGTTGTGCGAGTTGACCGCGTTGCGCCGGTTGAGCGCGAAGATCCCGGCGGCGACGGCGACCCCACCGATGGCGACGACCAGGGTGCCGGCGGTTCCGCTGCCGGCCACCCAGGCCGCGACCGCGCCGACGATGGCGGCGGCCGGCAGGGTCATCAGCCAGGCCAGGGCCATCCGACCGGCCACGCTCCACTGCACCGAGGCGAGCCGCTTGCCGGCGGCGGCGCCGAAGATGGACCCGGTGCAGACCTGGGTGGTGGACAGCGCGAACCCGAGGTGCGCGGAGGTCAGGATGACCGCGGCGGACGACGACTCGGCGGCGAAGCCCTGCGGGCTCTGGATGTCGCCGATCTTCTTGCCCAGGGTCTGGATGATCCGCCAGCCGCCCAGCGAGGTGCCCAGGGCGATGGCCAGGGCGCAGGAGAAGATCACCCAGAACGGCGGCCCGGAGCCGGCGGGCAGCGAGCCGACGGTGATCAGCGTGAGGGTGATGATGCCCATGGTCTTCTGCGCGTCGTTGGTCCCGTGGGCCAGCGCGACCATGGACGCGGAGACGATCTGGGAGACCCGGAAGCCCTTGGTGACCACGGCTTCGTCACCGCGGGAGGTGATCCGGTAGGCGAAGTAGGTGGCGGCCAGCCCGATGATCCCGGCCACGATGGGGGAGAGCACCAGCGGGAGCACGACCTTGGACACCACCGTGGTGAACTGGATGGCCCCGGTGCCGGCGGCCACCCAGGTGGCGCCGATCAGGCCGCCGAACAGCGCGTGCGACGAGCTCGACGGGATGCCCAGCAGCCAGGTGAGCAGGTTCCACAGAATGGCGCCGATCAGCCCGCCGAAGATCACCACCGGAGTGATCTTCGTGTCGTCGACCAGGCCGCCGGAGATGGTCTTGGCCACCTCCACGGACAGGAACGCCCCGATGAAGTTCAGGATCCCGGCCAGGATCACCGCCACTTTGGGTTTCAAGGCCTCGGTGGCGATGGAGGTGGCCATCGCGTTGGCGGTGTCGTGAAAGCCGTTGGTGAAATCGAAGATCAGCGCGGTGATGATGACCGTGATGACGATGACCGTCATATTCGTGCCCCAATGGCTGCGTCGGAATGGCAGGTCGGATCGGAGTCCGATACCGCCGGGACGCTATGCCGCGAACGCCAACTCCACATGAACGGAGCCTGAACAGGGGTCTCGCTGCAATTGAGACTGAGAATCTCTCAATATTTGGCGAGAATCACTCTGCGCATTGCTGAGAATCTCTCAATTTGTGACCTAATGGCTACTCGGCGAATCGCGGGTGAAAGGCGGTGTCCATGATGCGGGTGTGATGCATGTGGGCCGCCCGACGGGAACCGGCGTCGCCGCCGGTGGTCGCGCTAAGGCTGGAGCTCGGCGACGACCGCGCCCTCGCGCCCGAAGTGCGCCCGGACGGGTGGCTGGCGCGGGAAGCCCTACGTCCCTGACGTCCGGCGAGGCGCCGCGCCGGATGGCTCTCGGGCGCACAGTGCGGTGGCCGCGGCCGCCGCCAGGACACTGAGGACCTGCAACGCCGTTGTGGCCAGGAACGGCAACCGCAGGTACAGATAGCTGGTGCCGCTCAGCACCTCCAGGCACATGCCGATGTGGCACAGGGCGAACGCGGCAACGGTGACCACCAGCAGCGTCAGCAGCATTGAGGTCATCGAACGCTCGTACCGGCAGCGCGCCGCGATCCAGAGCGCGGTCGCGGACAGGAGGGCGGCCGGTGCGGCGAGCACGACCCAGGTCGGGGCGGGTAGGTAGTGGTAGAACAGCAGGAGCAAAAACGCGCTCGCGGTCTGGGTGGCGGCCACCACCCACAGAGCCAGGTACCCCCGACCGGCGCCGGGGGTGGTGGTGTCCGGCCCGGCCCCGTAGCCGGGCCGGTGACGGAGGAAATCGGTTGCGCCTGATCCGAACATCAGAGCTGTCGCCGCCACCACCGTCGTCGCCTGGACGAGCAGCACGACCTTGAGGACACTCCAGTAGGTGTCGTCGGAATAGTCGCTCGACGCGAACGCGATATAGGTACTCAACGACAATGCGAGCAGAATCAGACCGCCGACCAACGCCAGAAATCGACGCGCCCACCGCTCGCCCGAGCGCAGCCGAACCGCGAGAAAAACCGCCGCTACGATGAGCACTACCCGGGTGGTCTGTCCGAATGTGGCGTAGCCGTTGAAATGCGCCTGCAGGTAGTAACCGCCGACGACGAACTGCATCGCGTGTTTGGTCAGCTCGAGCGCGGCGACGACCAGCCAGAGCTGGAACGACCGGGAGATCACTCCCGGTGGGCCGGACTCCCCGGCCCGGGCTGCCACCCGGGTGGCGGCCTGGCCTGGTTCGGATGCCGCCGTGCGGGTGGCGGCCGGCGGCGCCTGCGCAGTCGGGGCTGGGCTGAGGTCGGGGCTGGAGGCGGTTTCGGCGGCGGGCGATGGCGGAGCCTGGGTCGGCATGGCCGAGACGGGCGTGGACGCGGCCCGGTCGGCTGACGCCGGGGTCGGACGGGTCGGGTCGAGGGCGGCCAGCCGATCCGCCGCGGCGGCGGACACCCGGCGGCTGTCGTCGTCGGCCAGGCGCCGAAGGTGGTCGACGATCTGCTCCCGAACCCGGGGGCCTCCGGCCTGGTAGAGCGCCTCGAGCTGGGAGATCGCCTCGAGCCGGTCGGTCGGCCGGTCGCTGTCGAGGGTCCGCCGCACGTGGTCGGGCAGCGCATGGGCGACGTTGCGGGCGATGACGAGCGTGCCGTCACCGTCGGTGCGGATCCGAGGTGGGTGTTCGGAGTCCTCGGTGGCCCGCTGCGCGAAGGCGAGCAGCTCGTCCAGGGTGATGTCGCCATCGCCGCCGAGATCGGCATCGCCGTCGCGCAGCCCGTCCAGCACCGCTCGGGTGAGGGTGCCGCCCGCCTCCGGCGAGAACACTACCGACCGGCCGTCCCCGGCCAGGGCCGCCAGAGGGTCCGCGGGGTCGCCCGGCGGCGCGTCGTGGCTGACGGCGCAGTCCACGATCAGCACCGTCCGGTGCGGTACGCCCTTGCGGATCGCCTGGTCCAGGACGCCCACCGGGAGCGCGGTGAACAGCAGATTGTCCGGTGCGGTGTCGGTCATGGCCAGGTAGAGCTGGCCATCCTCGTACACGCCGTGGCCGATGACGTAGAGCAGGCTCAGCTCGTCGTCGGTCCGGCACTCCCGGTAGAAACCGCCGATCGCCGCGCCCACCACATGGTGCGGCTGGTTCACCAGCAGGGTGACCTCGAAGTCGGCGATCGCCGGGTCGCGCAGCGCCGTGGCCAGGGCCTCCACATCGACTCCGGCCGGCGCCCGCGGCCCGGAGTCGCCGTAGTCGCCGCCGGCGATCAGCAGCGCGCGCCGCCGGCCCTGGCTGGCCAGCGGCGGGAGCGGTGCGACGGCGGTGACGGCTGGTGCGGTCGACTCCGTCCCCAGGGCGGCGCGGCTGGCGACGGCGAACTCCGCCACCGATCCGTACCGCTCCCCCGGCTCCTTGGCCAGCGCACGGGCCACCACCTCGTCCAGCGCGGCCGGCAGATCGGGGCGCAGCCGGGTCGCGGCCGGCGGAGGTTGGTTGAGGTGGGCGTACATGAGCTCGGCCGCGCCCTCACCCGGATAGGGCCGCCGGCCGGTCAGGGTCTCGAACAGCAGGCAACCGAGCGCGTAGACGTCGACGCGGTGGTCGACCGTCCGGCCCAGGAACCGTTCGGGGGCCATGTAGGCGGCCGTACCGATCGTCGTCCCGGTGGCCGTCATCGCGGTGGCCTCCGCGTGGTGGGCCAGGCCGAAGTCGACGAGGTAGGCGTGGTCCTCCCCGTTCGTGCCCTCCGGTCCGCCGGCCACCAGGACGTTCGACGGCTTCACATCACGGTGCACGAGCTGCTCGGCGTGCGCCGCCGCCAGCGCGGCCGCGACCTGCCCGACGAGCCCGGCCGCCCGCGCCGGCGGCAACGGACCGGTCCGCGCCAGCAGGCTGCCGAGGTCGGACCCGGCCACCAGGCGCATGTCGATGAACAGCCGGCCGTCGATCTCGCCGAAGTCGTGGATCGGGATGACGTGCGGCTCGGTCAGCCGGGCGGCGACCTCCGCCTCCCGCCGGAACCGGGCCTGGAACGCGGCGTCATCGGCCAGGTGCCCGGGCAGCCGCTTCAGCGCGACCGTGCGCTTCTTGACGGTGTCGTAGGCGCGGTGCACCTCGCCCATCCCACCCCGCCCGAGTAGCTCCCCGAGCCGGTACGGACCGAACATCGCCTCGGACACGGCTCACCCCCACGCCACGGGCGAGGCGTTGCCCATCGCCGAGAAGTATCGGTTAACCGGCGGGAGGTACATGGGTGCGACCGTGATGACCACGTAGAGAACCCACGTGATGGTCGGAACCCATTCGACTTCGAGACCTCCTAGACGATTCCGGTAGCCGATAGCGATCGTCACGGGGATCCACAGCACGTGAATCGTTGCCAGTGCGCCGCGCGCGGCCGCTTTTCCCTTGAGCGTGAGAAAGATGCACGCGGCCGCCGCAAGAAGTGCTATTCCGAACACAACGGTGAACGAACCTCCCACACCGATCAGCAACATCCGCAGAGCGAGTGCCGCCAACAATCCCTGAATTACCGCTGAAGCGATGAGGGCCTTGGGCTTCTTCGGGCGCTGTTCGAAAGCCGGAGGTCGAGCGTGGCCGCGGTCCGGTGCCCCGGTGGCGGGGACGTAGGTCAACGCGGCTTCGACCGAGGGGGTTGCCGACCGGTGGTTTGCGCTGGGTACGGCCGTTGCGGTGGCCGGGGCGACCATGGTCGGGGCGGGCGCTGCGCGCACGTGGGGGCGATGGGGGTCGGTGATGGCTTGTTGGGCGCTCTCGGCCAGGGCGGTGGCGGTGGGGTAGCGCTCGTCGGGGTCCTTGGCCAACGCCCGGGCCACGACGCGGTCGAGGCTCGGGGGGAGCTCGGGGCGGAGCCGTGACGGGGCCGGTGGCGGGGTGTTGAGGTGGCCGTACATCAGCTCGGGGCCTTCGCCGGGGAAGGGTGCTTGGCCGGTGAGGCTCTGGTAGAGCAGGCAGCCCAGGGCGTAGATGTCGACGCGGTGGTCGATGGGCCGGCCGAGGAACCGTTCGGGGGCCATGTAGGCGAGGGTGCCGATGGTGAGGCCGGTGGCGGTCATCGCGGTGGCGGCGGGGGAGTGGGCGATCCCGAAGTCGATCAGGTAGACGAACGCGGTGTCGGTGAGCAGCACGTTGGAGGGTTTGAGGTCGCGGTGGATGAGGTGTTCGGCGTGCGCGGCGGCCAGGGCGCCGGCGAGCTGGGTGATGATGTCGACCGCCCGGTCGGCCGGTGCCGGACCGTCGCGTTCGATCAGCCGGCCGAGGTCGGTCCCGGTGACCAGGCGCATGTCGATGAACAGCCGGCCGTCGATCTCCCCGTAGTCGTGGATGGGCACGATGTGTGGCTCGGTCAGCCGGGCGGCGACCTCGGCCTCGCGGCGGAAGCGGGTCTGGAACTCGCGGTCGCCGGCCAGGTGCGCGGGTAGCCGCTTGAGCGCGACGACGCGTTTGCGCTCGAGGTCGTGGGCGCGGTACACCTCGCCCATCCCGCCCTGGCCGATCAGCTCGTCCAGACGGTAACGCCCGAACATCTCCTCGGTCATCTGCCTTCATGCCTCACTTGGCGAGGTTCCTCCGTCCCTGCGGCGGCGAGGAGCCGGTCCTGGGGTGCGGTGCCGATCCGGTGGTCGTGCGGCCACAGCCTCGCCCGACTCGCCGTCGAGCGCACGAGTACCGAACTACCTGAATCTCCGGAGGCCGTCCCGTTCGGGAAACGGGACGGCCTCCGGGTCGCGCATCGCGTCAGGCGTCCCCGATGTCGACGACGGACACCGTGCCGCCCTCACCGTTCTCGGTGGTGTAGGCGTGCCGGCCGTCCGGACTGACCGCAATCCCGTGGGTGGGACGGACGACGGGGATCTTGGCGGTGACGGTGTTGGTCGCCGTGTCGATCACGAGTATCTCGTGCGTGCTGACGCCGCCGGCGGTGTAAGCGCGACGGCCATCCGAGCTGACCGCTATCTCCGTGGCGTCGTAGAAGCTGAGGGAGACCGTGGCGGTGACGTTGTTGCTCGCCGTGTCGATCACCGATACCGAGTGGGACCATGCGTTGCTCGCGTAGACGTGCCGGCCGTCCGGGCTGACCGCCACCCCCTCGGGGCGACTGCCGGCGGGGATTCTGGCGATGATGGTGTTGGTCGCCGTGTCGAGGACGGACACCGAGTCGACAGCGTCGCTGATGTAGGCGCGCCGCCCGTCCGGGCTGACCGCCACGTCCCAGGGGTTGGTGAACGGGACCGTGGCGGTGACGGTGGTGGAGCCGGTGTCGATCACCGACACCGACCCGGAGAGCCGATTGGTGGTGTAGGCACGACGGCCGTCCGGGCTGACCGCGATATCCCCGGGGCCCTGGCCGACCGGGATGGTCGCGGTGACGGTGTTGGAGTCGGTGTCGATCACCGACACCGAACCGGAGGCCTGGTTGGTGGCGTAGGCGTGCCGGCCGTCCGGAGCGACCGCGATCCCGCTGGGGGCGGTTCCGACGGTAACCGTGGCGGTGACGGAGTCGGAGTCGGTGTCGATCACCGACACCGACCCGGAGTTGTTGTTGGTGACGTAGGCGTGCCGGCCGTCCGGGCTGACCGCCACCTCGACCGGGAACCGGCCGACGTAGATGAGCGTCGGGTCTCTCGGGACGGTCGCCCAGGCGATTCCGCCGGCGATGAGTATCGCGACGAGCAGCGCGGCGATGAGCAGCGGTTTGCGGCGGATTCGCCGGGCGGGTTCCGACGGGGGCACCCGGGTGACCGCCGGGCCGTCGCCGACGGTTTCGCTCGCGGCCAGGTGTTCGGCCGTGGCGGCGGCGGTCCGGGGCGCGACGAAGGTGGGGGTCGGTGCGGCCGGGGCGGCGGTGGGTGTGGTGGCGGTGGTTGTGGTGACGGCCGGGAGTGGGGCGATCGCCGCGCGGGCGGCGGCGGCGAAGTCCGTGGCCGCGATGTAGCGCTCATCGGGGTCCTTGGCCATGGCGCGGGCGATCACGGCGTCCAACCCGGGCGGCAGATCGGGCCGGGACTGCGCCAGCGCCGGGGGTGGGGTGTTGAGGTGGGAGTACATCAGCTCGGCGCCGCCCTCGCCGGGGAAGGGGCGGGTGGCGGTGAGGCTCTCGTAGAGCACGCACCCCAGGGCGTAGATGTCCACCCGATGGTCGATCTGGCGGCCGAGGAACCGTTCCGGGGCCATGTAGGCCAGCGTGCCGATGGTCAGCCCGGTGGCGGTCATCTCGGTCGCGCCCGGGGTGTGCGCCAGACCGAAGTCGACCAGATAGACGTACTCGTCGGCGCCGGCGTCGATGGCGGTGGTGAGCAGGATGTTCGACGGCTTGACGTCCCGGTGGACGAGGTTCTCGCTGTGCGCGGCGGCCAGCGCGCCGGCCACCTGGACCACGATGCCGACCGCCCGGGTCGGCGGGAGCGGCCCCTCCTCGGCGAGCAAGGTGGCCAGGTCGGTGCCGTTGACCAGCCGCATGTCGATGAACAACCGGCCGTCGATGTCGCCGAAATCGTGGATGGGGATGATGTGCGGCTCGGTCAGCCGGGCGGCGACCTCGGCCTCACGCCGGAACCGGGCCTGGAAATCGCGGTCGTCGGCGAGATAGGGCGGCAGGCGCTTGAGTGCCACGGTGCGTTTCTTGCCGGTGTCGAAAGCCCGGTGCACCTCGCCCATCCCGCCCCGACCGATCAGCGCGTCGAGTCGGTACGGGCCGAACCTGTCCTCGGCCATCACGGCCACCCCCAGTGTGCGTTCGCCGCGAGGCGGAGGGCCGGCCCGAGCACCGAACCCGGCAGATCGTAGCGTCCGGCTCGCCCTCGAGATCGATGTCGTACGGACGGGAACAAGGGAAACCGATCCGGCCCGGGAAGGGTCCCGGGGAAGGTTCGGCGCGGGTTCTGCCTTGTACGGATCATGAGACTTGATCTGACCGGACGCACCGCCCTCGTCACCGGCTCGACCCAGGGCATCGGCCTGGCCATCGCGATCGCCCTGGCCCGGGCCGGAGCGCGGGTGGCGGTCAACGGGCGCACCGCCGACCGGGTGGAGGCCGTGGTCGGTGCGGTCCGCGACGCCGCCGGCGGTGACCCCATCTTGGCCGCGGCCGACGTCACCACGGCGGAGGGCGCCGCCGGCCTCGCCGAGGCCCTGCCCCAGGTCGACATCTTGATCAATAATCTCGGCATCTTCGGTGCCCAGCCGGCCCTGGAGATCACCGACGACGACTGGCAGCGGTATTTCGACACCAATGTGCTGTCCGCCGCTCGACTGATCCGGCTGTTCCTCCCGGGCATGCGCGAGCGCGGCTGGGGGCGCATCCAGAACATCGCCAGCGACTCCGCGATCGTCATCCCCGCCGAGATGATCCACTACGGGATGTCCAAGACCGCGTTGCTGGCGGTCTCCCGAGGTTTCGCCAAGGAGGCGGCCGGGTCCGGCGTCACGGTGAACTCGGTGATCGCCGGGCCGACCCACACGGCCGGCGTCGAGGACTTCGTCTACCAGCTGGTGGACCGCTCGTTGCCGTGGGACGAGGCGCAGCGCGAGTTCATGCGGGTCCATCGCCCGCAATCCCTGCTGCAGCGCCTCATCGAGCCCGAGGAGATCGCGAACCTGGTGGCCTACCTCGCGTCACCGCTCGCGTCGGCGACGACGGGCGCCGCGGTCCGGGTCGACGGCGGCTACGTCGACTCGATCCTGCCCTGAGAAACGGCACTCAGAGCGCCTGCGCGATGGCCTTGCCCAGGTCGACGGTGCTCGCGGTGCCGCCGACGTCCGGGGTGAGCGGTGCGTCCTGACCCGAGGCCAGCACGCGCTCGATCGCCCCGAGGACGGCGTCGTGCGCCTCCCGGTGACCCAGGAAGTCCAGCATCATCGCGCCGCACCAGATCTGGCCGATGGGGTTGGCGATCCCCTTCCCCGCGATGTCGGGGGCCGATCCGTGCACGGGCTCGAACAGCGAGGGCGTGGTGCGGTCGGGGTTGAGGTTCGCGCTCGGGGCGATGCCGATGGTGCCGGTGCAGGCCGGGCCCAGGTCGGACAGGATGTCGCCGAACAGGTTGCCCGCCACCACCACGTCGAAGAAGTCCGGGCGCTGCACGAAGTGGGCGGTCAGGATGTCGATGTGGAACTTGTCCTGGGTGACGTCCGGGTAGTCCTTGGCCATCTCGGCCACCCGCTCGTCCCAGTAGGGCATGGTGATCGAGATCCCGTTGCTCTTGGTCGCGCTGGTGAGGTGCTTCTTCGGGCGTGACCGGGCCAGCTCGAAGGCG
>JAESFN010001195.1_pt1 | contig 13100 bp, 13 predicted proteins | sample 9269411 | NCBI WGS metagenome assembly JAESFN01 (sample SAMN14505399, study PRJNA617100) | algae metagenome | isolation source: Iphinoe sp. HA4291-MV1 and co-occurring heterotrophs from trail next to... | place: USA: Maunawili Falls, Hawaii | collected 2009-07-25
CCGCGATCTCACCGCAACCTACCTCCACCGCAACACCCGCCGCCGCCCGATGATCCTACCGATGGTGATGGAAGTCTAGAACTCCGCCCGGAATCCCTTGACGCCCACGTTTTTGGCAGTCCAAACTATCACCAATTCCTACCATGCAGGTAGGATATATGAACACCTTCACCATCAGAGAGGGTTGTTGAGCGATGTCTGACGCGATTCGAGTGCGCGCCTACCGAGCGATCGGGCTGCGCGCGGCGCTTGTGGGTTCGATGTTCGCCGGAGTGCTGGCGCCAGTGGTTGCGCACGCCCAGGCGACTCCCACGGCCGCGCCAGATCTCGCGAGCCTGAAAGCGCAGATGGTCACAAACACCGCCGATATGCGAGCCGGTACTACCGAAGTGCTGGAATTCGCGCAGTGGTACTACGACCTCGCCAAGAGCGCGAATTTCGATTACCAGGCGCTCTGGGACCAGCATCATGACGAAATCGTGCCGAAGCTCCTCGCTGCTCGTGAAGCGTGGGTCAACAAAGCCCATGCTAACTACGAGTTGAGCGAAGGCCTCGTCGCCGGTGTGCCGTCGCTCTCCTACTACGACGGGCTGATCGATGCCGGTCCGAGCGGCGCGGACGATCCGACCAACGCCCTCGATATCACCGTCGAGCTACCGGATGGCTCCAAGCTCGAAAAACCGGGCAACTTCTTCCATTTGGTCACTGAGCCGACGCTGTGGGGCACCAACGATGCCTTCGTCGGGCTGGCGGCCGATCTGGACGGCGACGGCACGGTCGAAGTCACCGAAGCGATTCCGAACGCGAACGTGCTCTTCGGCGGCGCGCAGGCGCTCGATAACGCCACCGGCGAGCTCCAGGACGCAGTGGGCAAATGGGAGCCGACGCTTTCCGATGCCTTCAGCGCGCTGGTCAACATGATTCCGACCATGGAGGGGTATTTCAACGAGTGGAAGAACTCGGCCTTTGTCATGGGCGATCAGGCTGAGGAGCAAAGCTTCGTTGCGAGCAGCCGCCTGATCGACGTGCTCGGCATCCTGCAGGGGCTCAATCTCACGTACAGCAAACTCCAGGGTCTGGTCGCTTCAGTTGATCCCGGTCTGGCGAGTCAAATCGAAGATGGTATGACCGAAATGACCACCTTCGTGCAGGATCTCCTCGATCAGGAAAATGCCGGTACGCGCTTCAGCCCAACCGAGGCCGACTTCTTCGGCAGCTCGCTGCAGGATCAGGCAGCAACTACGGCAGGCTTGGTTGCTCAGGCCGCCGCACTACTCGATATCCAACTCGAAACGGAGTAATCTTAACCTGATAAGTCGGGATTCTCCGTGGAGTGCTTTGTGGTCAAGCCCGTTCGCGCGTTGCTGGTGCTCTTCTTCGCGATTTCACTCCTCGCACCGCTCACCCGCGATGCAGCTGCCGCGCAAGATCCGGGACAATCCCAGGCCAAGCTGGCAACCACAATCAAGAACAGCCTGACGACCGCTCAGCGCTCGTTGATGCTCAAGAAAACGGCGGACGCCTCGTCCGCCGTTTCTGCTGCCGAAGCCGCCGCAGCCGAGCTTGGTCCGCTATTCGCGGTCGATCCGTCGGCCGCCACCGACCTCTCAGCAGCAATTACCCGCGCGCAAACCGCCGTCGCAAATAGCGATGAGCTCGATCTCTCGATCGCACGCGGGCTCGCCTGGACGGCAATCCTTCGTGGCGCGATGGCGGAAGCAATCTCGGCGGCACAGCATGGCGACGCCGACCGCGCAGCATCATGGGTGCTGGTGCGTGAATTCCGTCCTACCACGAAATTCTCTCGTCCCGGCGCCGATGCCACGCTTGCCATCAAAGGCATGCGCGACGGATCGGTCACGCCCACCGATGCTGCCGCCGCCATCAACGCCGATCTCCTCGACACCTACCAGGGATTGCTTGACGCCGCTCTGACGTCTGCGGTTACCGCCGCCCGCGATGGCTATCCGATTTCCCAGGGTCAGGCCGTGGGAGAAGCCGCAGGATACTGGCAGATCCTCGCACCGAGCTTTGAGACGCAACGGGACGCGGCCACACGCGCTCAGGTTGATGCCACGTTCGCCGCGCTGCTCGACGCCGTGAAATCGGGCGATAGCGCCGCCTTCACGCAGCACGAGAGTGACGCGGCAACGATCGTCGAAAGTTTCCGCGCTACTCCGATGAGCGCGGACGAGCAAGCGAATCGCGCGCATCAGTTGTTGCTCTACCTATCGCTCGTTTCCGTCGAGTACGGGCGCGGCGTGAAGGGCAACGAGGTTGTCGTCGATATCGAGATTGTTGAGGCGCAGGCGTTTATCGATGCCGCCCGCGCCGCATTCGCCGATCTCCGGCCCGCGCTGAACGAAATCGATCAGGCAACTACTGACCAGGTTGCCGCGCTGCTAGGAACCCTCAACGAGCAAATCCAAGCAGCCGGTAAGAAAACTGAGGTGGTTCCGGCGCAAACGATCAAGGATGCGACGAGCCAGATCGATTCCCAGCTCAAAGGTATTTATCCCGAGGCCTGGAAGAGCGCCGGGGGTGTCGCCGATTTTGAAGTGATCTCGTCGATCCTCGATCAGATGGAGACCGCGGTCGCGGCCGGGCAGTACAAGCTCGCGGAGTCGTCGCGGTTGCAGGCCTACGCGATCTACGAATCGGGGCCGGAGAAGCACCTGCTCGGATTTGCGCCGAATGTGGCGCGAAAAGCCGAGGAGCTCTTCTGGCAGGGCAATGGTTCGTCCAACGGGCTTGCCTACGCGATCCAAGACCAGGCGTCGGCGAAGGAAATCAGCCAGATTCGGGCGAATCTTGACGAAGCGCTTGCCGAGGGACAACGCCGGCTCGGCGCCGGCCGCCCTGGCGATGGCGCGATCGTCTTCAACGCCGCGACTATCGTTTTCCGGGAAGGGCTCGAAGGAGTGCTGATTCTCGCCTCCTTGCTCGCGAGCATGATCGGTGCCAACGCCAAATTCAAGAAACCGCTCAGCATCGGCGCGATCGGTGCGCTTGTCGCAACCGCCGTCCTCTTCGTGCTGGCACGCACGGTGCTGCTCTCACTGAACAAATATGGCGAGAAGCTCGAAGCGATCGTGTCGCTTTTCGCCATCGGCATTCTGCTCCTAGTGATGAATTGGTTTTTCCACAAGGTCTACTGGACCAAGTGGATCGCCCACCATCACTCGAAACGGCGCATGCTCATCGGTGGTGCTGCCGGTCAGATGCTCGGGCTGGTAGTGCTCGGCTTCACGAGCGTGTTCCGCGAGGGTGCGGAAACGGTGCTCTTCCTGCAGGCGCTCGTGCTTGATGCCGGCACGATGGTCGTGATTGAGGGTGTGGCGCTCGGGTTGATCGCTACCGCGATCGTTGGAGCGCTCGTTTTCGGACTACAGGCTCGCTTGCCGCACAAGAAGATGCTCACGGTGACCGGAGTCATGATCGCCCTGGTGTTGGTGATGATGGTCGGCAACACCGTGCACGTGATGCAGGTGGTCGGCTGGATGCCAATCACGCCGCTCGGCAACGTGATCTTCCCCTACTGGGCTGGTGTCTGGCTGGGCGCGTTCGCGACCTGGGAAGGGATCGTGCTTCAGACGGTGGCGGTTGTCTTCGTTATCGGCAGCTACTTCGTGGCTGAGTGGCAGCACGAGCGCACATTGCAGCGCCGGGTCGCGGCCGCGGAAGCCGATGCGGGGAATGTCGGCCAGGCGCTGGAACAGGGCGCCTGACCGACCAACCTTCGCTAGGCGAATTCCTGATCGTACCCGCGCAGATCGTTGATCACGTCACGGGCTTCCGACGCAGCTTCCTTCGTGACCTCCCAGATTTGCTCGCGCCGCTCGCGGTTGAGCAACAGGAAGTAGATCGCCGCGACTGCGGCACCGATCCAGAACAGGAGCGCGAAGATATTGCGACCGGTTTCCACCGCGTCGTCGGCAATCTCGGCGCTCTTCTCCTTCGCGGCGACGACACGAGCCTCCACCGCCGGTTCGAGCGATTTCGCGCGGTCGCGGGCGCGCGCGGCCCGCTCGTGAACCGCTTCTCCTGCGCCGCGGGCCGTGCGATCGATCGAGGCGGCCGCCGCGCTCAACTGCTCGCGAGTTGGAAGTGCGTCGGTGACGACGTGCGATCGCTCGCGCGTCCGTTCCCACATCTCCACCGCGGAGTTGGCGGCCTGATCGGCGATTTGCCGCGCCTCCTGGGTGAGACGTTCGCGATCGACCGTCGGCGCGCGGTGAGACGCTGACCGCAATCCCGCCGACGCCTGGTTCGCGATCGAATGGAACGCGGCTTCGACTTGCCCGGAAGCATCCGCTGCAGCAGCGTTGACTCGCTCAGCGATTCGCTCGGAGAGCGGTTTCGTGCGGCGTGTTCGCAAGCGTGGCATCGGTATTCCTCCTACGGCGTACAATTCGTCCGCTACGATCGAGGACCGGAAAGGGCTCGATCGATGGCCTGCGAGCGATCGCTCGCAGGCAGATCGCGGGCCAGGATTTCGACGATCTGCGCCAGAGTTTCGGCGCGTTCCGCCGGCGTCATTTGCGCCGCTACCGCTACCGTAACATCACGGATCGCTTCGTTCCGTTCGGCGGGCGACATGGACGTGACGACATTTTGAATCATTCCGCGCAACAAGCTCATGAGGGCTTGGTTCCTTTCGGTGGTATGCCTGCACGCGCTCGGTCGCGTCCAGATCGGGCGTCGCGGTCGGCAGTACCGCTCAGGTGATTTTGATGCGAAACGCTCGCTTTTTCGATGTTGTGGTTATCGGAGCCGGTCACGCGGGCTGCGAAGCGGCGCTCGCGGCTAGCCGCGCCGGTTGTTCGACCCTCGTCGTAACCCCAAATCTCGACCGGGTCGGCTACATGCCGTGCAACCCGTCGATCGGTGGTCCCGGCAAGAGCCACATCGTTGCCGAAATCGACGCACTGGGGGGCGAGATGGCTCGCGCGGCCGATCGCGCGGCCCTGCAGATCCGCATACTCAACACCAGCAAAGGACCGGCCGTGCAGGCACTGCGGGCCCAGGAAGACAAATCTCTCTACGCGCTGGCGATGAAAGAAGCGCTCGAAACATCCCCGAATCTCACACTCGTTCAGGACGAAGCTATCGGTCTCGAGATTGTGGATGGGTCGCGGCCACGCGCAACCGGCGTGCGCTTGCGTGCGATGGGTGCGGTAGGGGCGACGGCGGTCATCGTGACGGCCGGTACGTTTTTGCGCGGCGCGATGATCTCAGGTGAATCTCGCGCATCCGGAGCGCGCGCGGGTGATTCGGCAGACACCGGGCTCGCCGCCTCAATGGCCGGCGTCGGGCTGAAGCTGCGCCGGCTCAAAACCGGCACTCCACCTCGCATCGACGCGCGTAGTGTCGACACGAGCGAGCTGGAGGCGCAGGAGGGTGAGGATCATCCTGTCTGGTTCAGCCGCGACGGGTTCAGCGGTCGAATCGATCAGCTCGTCCTCCCTCCCCTGTCGCTCCATTTCTCCTCAAACGGATCGCGCGCCTGGCGACCGCAACTTGCCTGTTGGCGACTCGGCACGAACGAAACCACCCACGATCTTATCCGCGAAAATTTGCATCGTGCTCCGATGTTCAATGGCTCGATTGAGGGGGTTGGCCCGCGCTATTGCCCGTCGATCGAGGACAAAGTAGCTCGCTTCGGAGACAAGCCATCGCATCCGATCTTCCTCGAACCCGAGGGTTGGCGGTCGAGCGAGTTCTACGTTCAGGGCATGAGCACCAGTCTCCCATCGGACGTGCAGGAAGTCGCGATTCGCTCGATTCCGGCACTGCGCGATGCAACCATCACGCGCTACGGATACGCCGTCGAATACGATGCGATCGATCCCAATGAATTACTGCCGACGATGGAAGCGCGCGCGATCGAAGGACTGTTTCTCGCCGGTCAGGTGAACGGAACTTCCGGCTACGAGGAAGCAGCCGGTCAGGGCATTGTTGCCGGGTGGAACGCGGCCAATCGTGTCCGCCAGCGACCGGCGGTCGTGCTCGGTCGCGATCAAGCGTATATTGGCGTCATGATCGATGACCTCGTAACTCGCCCGTTCGACGAGCCATACCGCATGCTCACCTCGCGCGCGGAATACCGGCTGCACCTCCGTCCGGAAACCGCGGAAAAGCGCCTAGGGCGGCTCGCGTTTGACGACGATTTGGTTTCGGCGGAGCGATTTGCCGACGTTCAATCAGAACTGGAAGCAATCGAGGCGGCGCGTGCAGCGCTCGCTGCCGAGCGGGTGAACCCGGTCACCGACGACGCTCGTCTCGTCGAAGCGGGTCTGGCTCCGGTGTCACGCCCTGCGACACTCGCTGACGTTGCCCGCCGCCCCAACGCCGAATTCGCGCACGTTCACGCTGCCGCGGGCGCCGCCGCGGGTGAGCTGATTTCTGCGCTCACCGGGCGCCAGCGTGATTACCTGAACAACGATCTGAAGTATTCCGCGTTCCTGGAACGCGAATCGAAAGAGATCGCCCGCCACGCCGCGATGGAGCATCGGGCGCTACCGGGAGGACTCGATTTCACGAGCGTTCCCGGTCTGCGCTACGAGGCAGCGCAAAAGCTCGAATCACGGCGTCCGGCAACCATCGGCCAGGCCGGTCGATTGAGCGGTGTGACCCCGGCTGATATCGCCGCACTCCTCGTACACCTCAACAAACATGGAGCCCCTGCATGCGCGTCCTGATTCTGAGCGATGTGCACGCCAACCTGACCGCCCTCGAAGCGGTGCTGGCGGCCACCGAAGGCGTCTACGACGAGCTCTGGAATCTCGGCGATACCGTTGGCTACGGCCCGCACCCGAACGAGTGCTTCGAGCGCTTGAACGCCATCGCAACCATCCAGCTTGCCGGCAATCACGATCTCGCCAGTATCGGCGCGGTTTCCACCGCTGATTTCAACCCGATTGCGAAAGAGGCAGCGCTCTGGACCGGGCGGCATCTCTCTGAGGCAGCGAAGACGGAACTCGCTGAGAGACTGCCGTTGCGCGAACTTGATGGCATCACCCTTGCGCACGGCAGCCCGCGCGATCCGATCTGGGAGTACGTGCTCGATTCAGTCTCGGCAACGAAAAATATGCTGCACGTTCCCGGCGACCTCTGCTTCGTTGGGCACACCCATGTCGCGATGTTCGCCGCAATCCGGCCGGGAGCCGTTAGTGCCGCACTCTACCCGTTAGTCGATGGCGAAACCATCGATCTCCAGAACGCCAGGCTGTTGATCAATCCCGGCAGCGTTGGGCAGCCGCGCGATGGCGATCCGCGCGCCGCCTACGCGCTCCTCGACACCGAAGCGCAGACCGTTTCCGGGCACCGCGTGAGCTACGATATCGCTCGCACGCAGCAAGCGATTCGCGATGCCGGGCTACCCGATCGACTCGCTACACGATTGGCGAGCGGTCGATAGCATTAATCGTTGCGTTTGTTGACGAAGGTCGTCATACTACCGCGCGGTCATGGCGCAGCAGGTTGTGCGTGACCCGAAGGGAAGTGTGGGAAATCACATGGGCGACAAGCTTCGCCGGGTACTCGTCCCGGTGAGCGGTGGACCAAGCGACGAGCGATTGCTCGAATCGCTGAGTTCGATCTGCCAGATCGCAAAACCGCAATTCACGCTCGTTTACGTTGTTGAAGTACCGCAGGCTATGCCGATCGACGCCGAATTGCCGGGTGAAATCGCCCGCGGTGAAGCGGTGCTGGAACGAGCGGAAATCTATCTCAAGAAACGCATTGGCGAAAAATTCAACGGCGTGTTGACGGAACTGCTGCAGGCCCGCACCGCGGGCGCCGCAATCGTCGATGAAGCCACCGAGCAGAATGCCGATATGGTTATGCTCGCGACGGATGCGCGGATCAAACACGGAAAAACGACCCTCGGCGATTCAGTGGCCTACGTGCTGAAGAATTGCCCGTGCGAAGTTTTCCTGATCCGCACGGCATTGGATCTCGACGAGGAGGAGTAGCGGGTGCGCATCGTCATCGTGGGGTGCGGTCGGGTTGGCGCGAGAATCGCCTCGATTCTCGATCACAATGGGCACGAAGTGTCGGTGGTCGATAGCGACTCCCACGCATTCAGTCGCCTTTCGGCGAGCTTTGGCGGTGTCACCGTAATCGGTACCGGCATTGACGAAGATGTGCTTCGCCAGGCTGGTATCGAGGAAGCAAACGCCTTCGTAGCGGTGACCAATGAGGACAACCGCAATATCATGGCGGCTCAGGTCGCCCGATTGATTTTCGAGATCCCTGAGGTCGTGGTTCGCATTTACGATCCGATTCGTGAGGACACCTACCGGCGGTTGGGACTGACGACCGTCTGCCCGACCACAACCGTTTCCGCATTGATTCTCGATCACGTGATCAACTCATTTGAGTCAATCGGCGATAGCCCGCCGCGTGGTGTGGAGGAGTAGCATGTACATCATCGTCGCCGGCGGCGGCAAAGTCGGCTACTACCTCACGAAAACGCTGGTCACAGAAGGCTACGAAGTTCTCCTGATTGAGAAGAATCCCGACAAAGTCGAGATCTTCCAGGAGCGCTTTGGCGCCGTCGTCGTGGCAGGTGATGCCGCCGAAGCGGGCACACTCGCGTCAGCCGGTGCTGCCCGGGCGGATGTGGTGATCGCGGTTACCGGCGAGGACGAGGACAATCTCGTCATCTGCCAGATCGCGAAGAAGAAATTCCAGGTTAGCCGCACGATCGCGCGCGTCAACAACCCCAAAAACGAGCAGCTTTTCCGCATGCTCGGCATCGACGTCACGGTCAGCCAGACCAACTACATCTTGAATCTGATCGAGCAGGCGATCCCCGATCGATCCTTCGTGCATCTGACGTCGTTGAAGCACGCCACAGTCTCGATCATCGATGCCAAAATCACGAGCTCGTCGCGTGTGGCCAACCGCTTGATCTCGGAAATCGCGCTGCCGATCAATACCTCGATCGCGGCGATCTCGCGCGGTACCGAAGTGATCGTGCCGAATGACGAAACCCGCCTATTGCCAGGCGACGATGTCATCGCGGTTTCCGGCAGAGCGCAGGAAGACGATCTCCGCCGTCTGCTGGTCGAATAGGCTTAGCGACTCCGGCTGCGGGAGATCAACTGTGCCGCAGCCGCGAGGATGTCGGCGTTACCCAGAGCCGGCTCACCGTTCGGCAGCACGTTCGTGTCTTCCAACCCGATCCGCATCGAATAGCCACGTTCGATAGCGCGCTCCAAGAATGGCCACGCGGTCGCATCGAGCCCATGAAACAGAATTGGTTTCGGGGAGTCGAGCGTGTCGAGCACGGCCAGCATCCCGTCAGTTTCGCGCAACGCCTCGTCAACATCCTGAATGTAGGGCTCGACGAGGATTCGCAGCACGAGCGGTGCAATCCCCGAATCACGGAATCGCTCTGCGTCGGCAACCGTCGATAGCCCGGCTTCAACACCCACGCCGCGCGCGTGCAACGCGCGAATCACCTCGATCGCACCGGTCTCTTCTAGATTGACCGAGGTGTGGTCTGGCAGCACCATCCAGTTCTTGATGTAATCCAGCCGCCGCTCGTCGTCTCCCTCGATCCAGTCGCCGGTGCTGATCCCGACAAACGCACCTGGAGCAACTGCTCGAATCGCGGACACCCAGGCGGCAACGGCATCGGGCGCGAGTGACTCGCGATCCGGTCCGGCGTAGACGTGGGCGTGGAACTCGTTCGCGCCCGCGGCAATCGCTGCCGCGGCATCGGCCGCGATCTCATCGAGCGTGTGCGGAACGGTCGGACGATCTGCCTTCGTTCGAGCCCCGTTCATCGCGCCTTGCAGGATCACGTAGGTACCTCCCGATTCAGAATGGATCGTCCGGTAGCAACTGCCCCGATTCGGTTTCTCGCCGCTCCAGATCGCGCACGATCGGCGCATCGAGTAAGGAGCGATCGGTGCTCGTGATCAGCAGCTGGCTCTGCATCCCGATCGCGGTGTCGAGCACGAGCCCACGGTGACGTTCGTCCAACTCCGAAAGAATGTCGTCGAGCATTACCAGCGGCGCATCTCCGCCGACCTCGGCCATCAACGTCGCTTCGCCCAGCTTGATCGCCAGCACCGCCAAGCGTTGCTGGCCGCGAGATGCGAACGATCCGGCGCTCCTTCCCTCGATCTCGATCGCGAGATCGTCGCGGTGCGGTCCCGAGAGCGTCACACCCCGGCGGACTTCCTCGCTCCGGCGGTGCTCCAGCGCTTCTCGAAACGCGAAGGTGGAAGCATCGAGCGCAAACACCCCGCCATTCCCTGATGGGGCGTGCTCGGCGAGGGCTGGCAGATAGCGGAGCTCAAGCCGGCCGCCATCCAGGCGCACGTATTCGCGCGCCGAGAGCCGGTTTAGCTCGGCAATCGCTTCCGATCGCTTCGCGATGATGGTTCCGCCCGCCTGCACCAGCTGATCGTCCCAAAACCGCAATTCGATTGCTACCGATGGATCGCGCGGGTTCACGCCATCGCGGTTGAGGCGCTTGAGCAGCGAATTACGCTGCGCCAGTACCCGCGAATACACGGTCAGCGCTCGCATGTAAGACGCGTCGATCTGGCAAATTGAAAGATCGAGATAGCGGCGGCGTTCTGACGGCGGTCCGGAAACCAGCCCGACATCCTCCGGGGTAAAAAGCACAGTACGCAACTGCCCAACGATCGTCGACGCTCGCACGGGACGACCGTTGAGTTTGAGCTGCTTTTTCACACTGGTGGCGTCAGCATGCTCGATCGCCATGCCGATTTCGATCTCGACGCGTTCGGCGTCGCGAGAAACGACACCGCTGATGCGTGCAAAGGGCGGCAGTCCGTATTCCTCGCCGCTTTCCCAGCGCATCATTTCGCGATCGACCGAGGTGCGTGGCGACTTTGTCGTGGAGATCAGCGCCGCCGCTTCGAGAATGGTCGACTTGCCGCTGGCGTTCGCGCCGAAGATGGCCAAACCGGCGCGCGGGATCGCGATTTCGGCGCGGCGATACTGGCGGAATTCTTCGAGGTGGAGAAGCTCAAGATTCATGTGTTGGGAGCCTGGAGACAACGTCGCCGGTGCGTTCGCTTGGAACGCACCGGCGACGGACGAACTGCGCGTCTAGTTTGCGCCAATGACCATCGGCATGATCACGTGCGAGTAGTTATCGTCACCCACTGGCCGGACTACCCCGGCCTGGTTCGGACCGTTCAAGCCGAGAAGAATTTTCTGCTGCCGCAACACGCTCAGCACATCAGAGAGATAGCGCGCGTTGAAGGCGATCTGGAACCCTTCGCCGGTAACGCTCGCGTCAAGCACGCTCTGGCTGTTTCCGCGCTCGGCCGCGGTGGCTGACACCTCGAGGGTGCCGAGATCGAACTCCTGCTCACCCGGTTTCACTGCGACGCGAATAACGTCATTGTTGTCCCGCGCGAAGTAGCTGGCCCGGCGCACCGCCGCGACGAACTGATCGCGATCGACCTCGACGCGCACCGAGAAATCCTTCGGCACGATCTGGCGATAGTCCGGGAAATTTCCTTCAATCAGGCTCGACAAAAACTCGGTTTCACCCGCCTGCGCCACCAGCTGGCTCTGCGAGGGGGTGATTGCGATGCGAACCGGCTCGCTCTGATCGCCGACGATGCGCGAAAGCTCACGCAGTGCCTTGGCGGGCACGATCGCCTCAAGCTTCTCGGGCCCGGTGGCCGGCAAGGCCCCCTGACGCACCGCAAGACGGAAACCGTCTGCAGCGGCAAAGGTGATGCGATCGCCCTCGACCCGCGTGAGCACCCCGGCGAGCACCGGCCGGCTGTCGTCAGCGGCGGCCGCGAGCTCGACCTGCGCGACCATCTCGCGGAAACTCGCCGGCTCGATTTCAATCGTCACTGCTTCGTCACTCAGACTCGGCATGACCGGAAAATCGTCGGCATCGATACCGTTGATCGAAGCAGTGTTGCGCCCCGATCGCACGGTCAGCATGGCGCGTGCACCAGTGGTAGAAAGCTCGACTGGGTCGTTTGGCAGCGTATTGACGAATTCCAGCAGCAAGCGGGCGTCAACCGTGATCCGGCCTTCTTCTTCGATCGCGGCCGGAATCGACGTGGTGATGCCGATATGGAGATCGGTCGCCGCGATCTTCAGACGCCCCTGCTCAGCCACCAGCAGAACATTACTCAGGACCGGCAGCGCGGTTTTCGTGGCAACGGCACGGGATGCCTGCGCCAGCGCATGTTGCAGGTTTTCCTGAAGACAGGAGACCTTCACTCAGCGAACCTTTCTGCGAACGGACGTACATTTTTCCGATGCGAGTATAGCATTCAGCGCGTATTCGCCGAGCTTTTTGCGGAAAATCCCGCGGTACGCTTGGTTGAACGTTGCCCCCTCCCCCTCCATCATCTTCGCCTTCGATACGGACACTGTGACTGCCAGGCAAAAATGCTTGACAGATAAATAGAACGCCTGTACTATATCACCTATAGAACGCTTGTTCGCAGCCAGTTGACAAAGGAGTCCCCCGATGGCTGACAACGTGACAACCTTCGATCCGAATAAGTACCTGACCAAGGTCTCGGGTAGCGACTACCTCGAAGTCAAGTGGCGCCTGCTCTGGTTGCGCACTGAGCACCCGGACGCGGTGATCGATACGGAAATGACTACGCTGGACAACCAGTTCGCGGTCTTCCGGGCACGAGTAACGATTCCCGGCAGCGGGAGTGCCACCGGTTGGGGCAGCGAGCAATACGGCGATTTCCGCGATTACATCGAAAAAGCGGAAACCAAAGCGCTCGGTCGCGCATTGGCTGCGCTCGGCTTCGGCACCCAGTTCTGCAGCGATTTTGAATTCGGCGCGGATCAAAACCGGGTGGTTGATTCGCCGATCAATTTCCAGGCGCAGATGAATCGCCGGCGCGGGGATGACGATCAGAGCAGCCGCACCGCCCAGCCCGCCACACCGAAGCAGCTGCAGTTCATCTCGTCGATCGCTCGCGAGCTGAATATCACCGACGAGAGTTTGCACCTGGAGGCGCAGGCGTCCTTCGGCAGCGAAATCGCCGATCTCAACCGCCGCGATGCCTCGATTTTGATCGAACGGTTGCAGCAGCGGCGTCAGCAGGGACGCCCGG
>JAESFN010001196.1_pt1 | contig 13084 bp, 8 predicted proteins | sample 9269411 | NCBI WGS metagenome assembly JAESFN01 (sample SAMN14505399, study PRJNA617100) | algae metagenome | isolation source: Iphinoe sp. HA4291-MV1 and co-occurring heterotrophs from trail next to... | place: USA: Maunawili Falls, Hawaii | collected 2009-07-25
TGGCGATCAATGTAAATAAGGCTGGTCCCATCCTCGTTGTTGGAAACAAGGTGATCGTCCCAGATCTTATCGTACAGAGTTCTGCCGGCCATTTTTGCTGGAGGTTCCACTCGGGGGTTAAGGGAGTAACGGGGCGTTCTAAGCCCCGCTCGCGTGTCAGGTCAAGATTGGCAGAGGGCGCCGAGGTTACAAGGTAGCCATGCGTCGGGGCGTGTCGGGTAGATCGCGGACACGCAGGGCGCCGAGCAGCGTGGTGTCGATACCGATATGCCGGCGGTTCCAGCGGGCAATGGCAAGCTGGGCTACAGCACGCGACAGGGCGTTGACGGCGGCAGCGCCAATGAGCCCGAAAACGGGGATCACCGCCAGCTCAAGCAGCAGGCCCGCCAGCATGATGGAGCCCCAGATCCGCACATAATCGCGCTCGTGCCCGGTCATCATCATGACGATGCGCGAGGGGCCGGTGGCGGCATCGAACAACAGGCCAATGCTCAGGAGGATCAGCACCCAATAGCCGGCCGTGGAGTGATCGCCGAACAGCGCCAGGATCTGGTTGCCGAAGACGAGATAGCCGAGGAACACGGCGAGCGAGAAGGCAAAGCCGGCCCAGGCACACAATGCAGTGATCGCCTGCGCCTGTTTCATCTCGCCGGCATGGTAGTGCCGCGACACCATGGGCGCGACCACCAGGGTAATGGCGAACATGAACAGCGTGAGAAGGCCTGCCGTGCGGAAGGCATTGAAATAGATGCCGGCGGCCTCGGCGGTGACCAGGAGGCCGATGAAGATGGTGTCCATGTTGAGCGCGGCGGAATCGATCACCGTGCCGATGAGGAACCAGCGGCTTGCCGTGCCGTGTTCGCGCCAATAGGGACGGAGCGTCGAAAAGCCGGGCGCGATCTCATAGCGGCGCAGGCGGGCGAGGGCATATTGCAGCGCCAGCGCCACGGCCAGCAGCAGCGCGGTCAGCAGCAGCGCCTGCCAGCCGGCGAGCGGTGCGCCGAGTGCGAACAGCGCAACGATGGCGAGTGGCGTAAGGACGCGCCAGAGCACGTCGCGCGGTGCCAAAGCCGTCCACACCGAGCCCTGGGCCCGCAGCGCCGAGGACCAGTACTCGGCAAAGGCCATCGGCAGGATCAGCGCCGCGGCGGCGTAGAGGTGCCAGGCGGGCCCGGCGAACAGCCCTGCCATGGCCGCCCCGGCAAGGGTGAGCACGGTGAGCCCAAGACCGGCGAGAAGCGTCAGTGCGCCGCCCGAGCGCAGCGCGGACAGCGCCTGCCCGCGACGGCCGGCCACCTCTTCCTCGGGCCAGTAGCGGAGGATCGCGGTCTGCTGGCCCATCGAGGCGCCGATGGCGAGGACGGTGGCGAGGCTCAGCCCGAAGGCGAAATAGCCGTACTCGGCGGCGCCCATGGTGCGCGAGAGCACCACATACATCAGGTAGGTCAGCCCGGCCGTCGCGACCTTGATCAGCAGCGACACCAGCGACCGGCTGAGGCCGGTGCGCAGCAGGTCACGGAGATCGGAGGAGGCGTTGGACATGGCGGGCCGTCGAGAAAGAACTGGCCGACTATGGCAGCGGGATGCTCACAAGGTCTTACCGTCATCGTGCTGTGTTGTGGCCACTCGACAACAGAGCCCGCCGGACGCAGAGTTCCGGCTCCGGGGGGCGGGGAGTCAGGCGATGAACGAGGCGGCGGCTGTCGATACGCGTGCGAAGCTGATCGCACGGGCAGAGGGCTACCAGTCATCGGAGCCGAGCTTTGCGCGCTTCCTCAGGGCAGTGGCCGAGGCGACCGATCCGGAAGACCTGACGATCTATCCGGCCGACGTGCTGGAGGCGACCTTCCGCAAGTCCTACAGCCGGTTGGGGAAGCGCGAACTCGCGAGCCACAATGTCTACGTGGTGGCGCCGGAACAGCCGGGTGGACTCGAGATCATCGAGGTGTTCTCGGCCGACATGCCGTTCATCGTCGACAGCGTGCTGGCGGCGATCCGGGCGCGCGGCGGGGTGATCCGCTTCATCACCCATCCGGTGCTGCAGTTCGATCCGGCGACCTATCGGGTGCTGGATGTGCCGACGCCGGGCAGCCGGCTCGAAAGCTTCCTCCATATCGAGATCGAGCCGCTCGCCGACATCGTCCAGCGCGAGGCCCTGAAGGGCGAGATTGACGACACGCTGACTGATGTCGGGCGCGCCGTGGCCGGCTGGCGGCCGATGCTGACACGGGTGAAAAAGGCGATGGCCGATTGGCACGCCCACGCCCCCAAGGCGCCGCCGGCCCAGGTGGCCGAAGCCATGCATTTCCTCGGCTGGTTGGCCGAGCACAACTTCACCTTTCTCGGCATGCGCGAGTACAAACTCGAGCCGGCAAAGGACGTCGATGGGGTTGTGACGCCGGCGAAGCTGGTGCCGGTGCATGACAGCGAGCTCGGCATCCTCGAAGACCCGAACGTATTGTTCCTCCGTTCCGGGCCCAACTATGTCGAGATGACGGAACAGCATTTTGCGTTCCTCGAAGAGCCGGCGCCGATCATGGTGACCAAGGCCAATATCCGCTCGCGGGTACACCGGCGCGCCTACATGGATTATGTCGGGGTGAAGCTCTACGACCGCGAGGGCGCTACCTCGGGTGAACTCCGCATCCTCGGGCTGTTCACCTCGATGTCGCTGGCGGCGCCCAATACAGACGTGCCGCTGATCAGGAAGAAGATCACCGAGGTGCTGCGCGAGGCCGGGCAGGATCCGCAGAGCCATGCCGGCAAGGCGTTGATGAACGCGCTCGACACGTTTCCGCGCGATGAGCTGTTCCAGATTTCCGAGCCGCAGCTCTACGAGTTCGCCACCATCATTGCGAGCCTCGTCGACCGGCCGCGCGTGCGGGTGCTGAGCCGCATCGACCGCTTCGACAACTTCGTCTCGGTGCTCGTGTTCGTGCCGCGTGACCGCTACGATTCCGACGTGCGGGCGGTGATCGGCAGCTACCTCGCCGAGGTCTACGAGGGACGCGTTTCGGCGTTCTATCCGAGCTTTCCGGAAGGTGAACTGGTCCGGGTGCACTTCATCATCGGCCGCAATGGCGGGGTGACCCCGACGCCGGCCCGCGAAGAGCTGGAGCAGGGGGTAGCGGAACGTATCCGGACTTTCGGCGACCGGCTGGTGGCTGCAGCGCAGGATTCCGCCGCGATCGCCGATTACCTCGAGGCCTTCCCGGCCGACTACCAGGCGGTGCACTCGGCCGAGGCGGCGCTCGGCGATATCGCGGTGATCCGGCTGTTGCCGGACGAGCGGGCCATCGCGCTCAGGCTCGGTGCCCGTGAAGGCCGCAGCGCCATGGGGCTCAAGGTCTATCATCGGGGCAGCCCGATCGCGCTCAGCGACCGGGTGCCGATGCTGGAGAATTTCGGCTTTCGGGTCATCGACGAAGACACGTTTACGGTCAAGCCGCTGCACGGCGCCGAGACCTACGTGCACGACATGCTGCTCGAGGCTGATGACGGGCTCGACCTCGACGACCGGGCGCTTAACGAGAAGATCGAGACCGCCATCCTCGCGGTGTGGCGGCGCGAGGCGGAGAGCGACGGGCTCAACCAGCTGACACTGAAAGCTGGATTGAGCTGGGACGATGTCGAGGTGCTGAGGGCGCTGACGCGCTACCTCAAGCAGGTCGGCATCCCCTATTCGCGCGACTATCTCAACACGGTGCTGGCGCGACATGCCGATGTGTCGGCAGCGCTGGTGACCCTGTTCCACGCCGAGAACGATCCACACTTCAGCGGCGACCGCAAACGCGCCACCGCCGAGGCGCGCGACACCATCGCGGCGGCGGTCGAAGCCACCACGTCGCTCGATGAGGACCGGATCCTGAGGCGTTATCTCAACCTCGCCGAGGCGGTGGTGCGCACCAATGCCTACCAGCGCGACCAGTCGGGGGCGCGGCGGCCGGCGCTGGCGCTGAAGTTCGACTGTTCGAAGGTCGAGGCGCTGCCGGAGCCCAAACCCTATCGCGAGATCTTCGTCTATTCACCGCGGGTCGAGGGACTGCATCTGCGCTTCGGGCCGATCGCCCGGGGCGGCTTGCGCTGGTCGGACCGGCCGGAGGATTTCCGCACCGAGGTGCTGGGGCTGGTGAAGGCGCAGCAGGTGAAGAACGCCATCATCGTGCCGGTGGGAGCCAAGGGCGCATTCGTCCCCAAGCAGACGCCAGCCGGCGCCGATCGCGAGACCGTGCTGCGCGAGGGGACGGTCTGCTACAAGATTTTCGTTTCGACGCTGCTCGACGTCACCGACAACCTCGAAGTCGACGCTGTGGGGCCCCCGCCCGACGTGATCCGGCGCGATGGCGACGATCCGTACCTGGTGGTGGCGGCCGACAAGGGCACGGCGAGCTTCTCCGACACTGCCAACGCCATTGCCGTGGATCGGGATTTCTGGCTCGGCGATGCGTTCGCCTCGGGCGGCTCGGCCGGCTACGACCACAAGAAGATGGGGATCACGGCGCGCGGCGGCTGGGAGGCGGTGAAGCGGCATTTCCGTGAACTCGACCGCGATATCCAGGTGACGCCATTCACGGTGGTGGGTGTCGGCGACATGAGCGGTGACGTGTTCGGCAACGCCATGCTGCTGTCGCCTGAGACGCGGCTGATTGCGGCGTTCGACCATCGCGACATCTTCATCGATCCGGATCCCGATCCGGCGGTGAGCCTCGCCGAGCGCCGGCGGCTGTTCGAGCTGCCGCGTTCGAGTTGGCAGGATTACAACCCGGAGTTGCTGAGCAAGGGTGGCGGGGTCTATTCGCGCGGCGTCAAGACCGTACCGCTGTTCGCCGAGGCGCGGAGGGCACTAGGGCTCAACTCCGATGCGGTGACGCCCAACGATGTGATCCGCGCCATCCTCAAGGCGCAGGTCGACCTCCTGTGGTTCGGCGGCATCGGCACCTACGTGCGGGCGTCCACCGAGACCGAGGCGCAGGCTGGCGACAAGGCTAACGATGCGGTGCGCATCAGCGGGGGCGAGATTCGGGCACTGGCGGTGGGCGAGGGCGCCAACCTGGGGATGACGCAGCTCGGCCGGGTCGAGTACGCACTGAGGGGCGGGCGGATCAACACCGATGCGATCGACAACTCCGCCGGGGTGAACTCCTCCGACCTCGAGGTCAACATCAAGATCGCGCTCGGTGCGCTCACCCGCACCGGGCAGCTGACCACGCAGGTGCGCAACGAGTTCCTCGCCTCGATGACCGACGAGGTGGCGGCGCTGTGCCTGAAGAACAACTATCTGCAGACGCTGGCGCTGAGCGTTGAGGAAGCGCGCGGGCTGGCGGCGTTCCCCGAACACGTGGCACTGATCGAGGCGCTTGAGGGTTCGGGCGAGCTGCACCGGGCGGTGGAGTTTTTGCCCGACAACGGCGCGCTCCGGCATCGGGCGCAGGGCGGCAAGGGGCTGACCCGGCCGGAACTGGCGGTGCTGCTGGCCTATGCCAAGAACGTTGCCAATGCGGACCTGTTGAAAACCGGCGTACCGGACGATCCCTACCTTGGGCGTGAGCTCTATCGCTACTTCCCCGACCGGCTGATCGAGACCTTCGAGGACACCGTCACCAACCACCGGCTGCGCCGCGAAGTGATTGCCACGGTGCTGTCGAACGCCATGATCAATCGCGGCGGGCCGGGCTTCGTCAACGAGATGATGACGGCGTCGAGCGCCGATGCGGGGCAGGTGGCGGCGGCCTATGCGGCGGCGCGCGATGTCTATGGTACGCCCGAACTCAACCGCGACATTGATGGGCTCGACGGCACGGTGCCGGGCAAGACCCAGCTGACGCTCTATGCCGAGGTACAGGCGCTGCTGAAGCGCGAGACACTGTGGTTCCTGCGAAACGGCCGGTTCGACCATGGGCTGCGGCCATTGGTCGATCGCTATCAGGACGGCATCGCCCAGGTGCGCTCGATGATCGGCGGGCTGGTCGGCGGCTATTTCGAGACGACGATCGGCGAGCGCCTGGCGCGGCTCGAGACGGCGGGTGTCAGCCGCGACATGGCCCGGCGTTTCGCCGAACTGCCGGTGCTGTCGCTCGGCACCGATATCGTGTTGGTGGCCGAGCGGACGCGGACGCCGGTGGCCGATACGGCCATCGCCTTCTTCGGCGTGCTCGACACATTTAGGCTCGGCCGGGTGATCGAAGAGGGCAACGCCATCGTCCTTGCCGACAAGTTCGACCGCATGGCGCTCGACCGGGCGCTGGCCAACCTGCTGCGGGCGCAGCGCGACCTGACGGCGGATGCGCTGGCGACCAACAACGGCGCGGTCGATACCCGGCTCAAGGCCTGGCGCGAAGCACAGCCCGAGGCGATCGACCGGGTGGCCGACGCGGTGCAGGGGTTGACTGAGGGTGAGATGACGGTGTCGCGGCTGAGCGTGGCGGCGGGGCTGCTCGGGGATCTGGCGCGGAGTTCGTAGATGACAAGGCACACAATCGACATTGATCGAGCGTTGCTGCTGGAGTGTCAGGAAGCACTTGGCACACTGACCCTGAGCGAGACCGTCCGCGAAGTGCTACGCTGGCGGGTGACTAGCGCAAGGCGGGGCGAGGCCCTTGCCTCTGAGGAGACGCTGGAACAACAAGTGGAAGACATGAGCGCAAGCGAAGATAAGGGGTAACGTCCGGACGGTGACGACATCACCCCCTAGGTCTTCACTCCCGTTGCAACGGATCAATGCCGGAAGTGGCGCATGCCGGTCATGATCATGGCGACGCCGGCTTCGTCGGCTGCTGCGATCACCTTGTCGTCGTTGACCGAGCCGCCGGGCTGGATCACCGCGGTGGCGCCGGCTTCGACCGCCGCCAGCATGCCGTCGGGGAACGGGAAGAACGCGTCCGACGCAACCACCGAACCCGCGGTCAGCGCGCCTTCGATGCCCGCCGCCTCGGCCGCGTCGATCGACTTGCGGTGCGCGACACGGCTCGAATCGAGCCGGCTCATCTGCCCGGCGCCGATGCCGACGGTGGCGCCGTCCTTGACGTAGATGATGGCGTTCGACTTGACGTGCTTGGCGACCTTCATGGCGATCTTCAGGTCGCGCAGCTCGGCTTCGCTCGGCTGCTTTTTGGTCACCACCTTGAACTCGGTGTCGTCGACATTGCGATCGTCGCGGCCCTGCACGAGGAGGCCGCCGGCGAGCGATTTGACCGTCAGGCCCGGCGACTTGGGGTCGGCGAGTGCGCCGGTGAGGAGGAGACGGAGGTTCTTCTTGGCCGCGATGATCTGGATCGCCTCGTCGGTGGCGTCGGGGGCGACGATCACTTCGGTGAACACCTTGACGATCTCGGTGGCGGTGGGACCGTCAATGGTCTGGTTCAGTGCCACGATGCCGCCGAAGGCCGAGACCGGGTCGGTGCGGTGGGCCAGCTGGTAGGCTTCGATCAGGGTTTTGCCGATGGCGAAACCGCAGGGGTTGGCGTGCTTGATGATGGCGACGGCAGGTACCTTGGGGTCGAACTCGGAGACCAGCTCGAAGGCGGCGTCGGTGTCGTTCAGGTTGTTATAGCTCAGCGCCTTGCCTTGCACCTGGCGGGCGGTGGCGACGCCGGGGCGCTGCTCGCCGGTGGTGTAGAAGGCGGCCCACTGGTGCGGGTTTTCGCCGTAGCGCATCACTTCCTTGAGCCGGCCGGCAAACGAGCGGTACGGCATTTCGGCATAGCCGAGGGTGGTGGCGAACCAGCCTGAAATCACTGAGTCATAGGCGGCGGTGCGTGCATAGGCCTTGGCGGCAAGGCGCTGGCGCAGCTCGTACGGCACCCCACCCGAAGTGCGGATGTGCTCGAGCACCGTGTCATAGTCAGAGGGGTCGACGATGACGGTGACATAGGCGTGGTTCTTGGCTGCCGAACGGATCATCGCCGGGCCGCCGATATCGATGTTCTCGATGGTCTCGTCGTAGGAGGCGCCTTTGGCGATGGTCTCCTCGAACGGGTAGAGATTGACCGCCACGAGGTCGATGGCGCCGATCTGGTGCTCATCCATCGAGGCCTTGTGGGTCGGGTTGTCGCGCACTGACAGCAGGCCGCCATGCACCTTGGGGTGCAGCGTCTTCACCCGGCCGTCCATCATTTCGGGGAAGCCGGTGAGATCGGAGATGTCGCGCACGGCGGCGCCGGTTCCGGCGATCAGCTTGTGGGTGCCGCCGGTCGAGACCAGCTCGACGCCGAGCCCCGCCAACCCCTTGGCGAAATCGGCCATCCCGGTCTTGTCGAAGACACTGAGAAGGGCGCGCTTGATGGGAATGATGGCGTTGGTCATGAGGGCTCCGTCAGGGTTTAAGGGGGGCCCAGGCGAGCGGCAGCTGTCGTTCGCGTTCCCCGATGGTGGCCCATCTCTTCTCGCCAGTCGCGCGAACGCGGGCCTTATTACAGAAACGGCCGACCTTGGAAAGATGGTCGGTCAGTTCTCCTCGAGCGTAAAGATCCAGCTGACTTCACTGGCGTCGGAGACCAGCGTGTCGAGCACCAGCTGCTTGGTACGATGGAAGCCGAAATAGGCGGATTGGCGGACGCTGTCCTCGACCCGCATCTCGGCGCCTTCCCACAGGAAGGTCCAGACGGCGCCCGAGTTGAGGCGCAGGCGGACGAGGTCGTCGGTCAGTTGCACCTCGGTCTGGTGGGCAAGGTGGAAGCGGATGGCGGCGGCGCCGGAGACACGGCTGCGGTGGCGCACGAAGCGATCCTGCCCGACGAGCGTCTTGCCCTCGGCGAGCAGCGTCAGGTGACGCTCGAGGGTGACGCCGAAGCGTTCGGCATAGCCGTGCGAGGTGATGATCAGCGTCGCGTCAGCGCTGCGGGCCTCGATCTCGCTGGGGCGGCCGAGCTGCAGCAGGCGTCCGGCCAGCGGGCCGGAGGGGGCAATCGCCGCGGCCGACTGCGCGTTGATGGTGGGCGCCGAATGCGCGATGCCCTGCCGGAACAGCAACGCATCATCATAGTCCGACGGGGCCGGACCGCAGTTGCACACCACCAGGTCGCGGCCGTGGCTGAACTCGAAGGCCATGGCGCTGGCATGGGCGTGGGCGGTGAACTCCGGATCGGCGACGAGGCCGGAATCGGCGACGACGATGGAGCGCCCGGCGATCAGCCGGCCATAGCCGCCGGCAGTGCCGGTCTGGCGGGCGCGGGCGGCGCTCTGCGCCTGGATGGCGACGATCAGGTCGTGCGGCATCTGGCCGGTGCCGTTGAAGTAAGCGGGCTCACCGGTGCCGAGGGAGATGGCATCGAGCGCCCGGTGCATGCTCTCGGTCAGTTCTTCGAGGTCGCGCGAGGCCTGCTCGTGGTCGCGGCGCAGTGCCAGCTTGATGGTGATCAGCTCGATCAACAGCTGGATCTGGATCTTGGCGGAGCGGGTGCGATGCAACCCGTCTTCGTCGATCTGGGTGTCGACGAGGTTGAGCACGTGGCGGACGCGCGCCTCGACCTCGGCATTGGGTCGGTCCGAGCAGAGTGCTACGCCGACCAGGGCGATGGCGACGAGCAGCGCATCTACTGGATCGGTGGCCAGCAACGCCCGGATCTTCAGCGACGAGATCTGGGTGGAGAGTGAGCGGGCGATCTGCTGGGTCTGTTCGGGCGAAGCGCCCTCGACCAGGAGGTTGTAGTGCCTCAGCCAGTTGAGTACCCGCCGCGCCGTGAGCGCCGGGCTCCAGCTGTCACGGCTGAACTGGCCCTCGCGCCCGATCCAGTCGAGCGTCATGGTGCGGGCGAAGCGCCGTTCCTCGTCGGTGCGGGCATCGCGGAAATGGCGGAGCCAGGCGAAGGCCTGCAGGTCGTCCTGCCAGTCGTCGTGATCGACCTCGAGCGAGAACGGCGAGACGCCATGCGTATCGACCAGCTTCGACGCCAGCAGGTAGCGGCCCTGCATCATCTCGAGGATTGTTTCGCGGTCGGTGGGACGGAACTCGGCGAGCGCGCCGATCAGGTCGTCATTGCTCGGGCCGGTCCAGGTCCAGCGGATCAGCGGATTGGTGACGATGTGATCGGCCGCAGACAGCATGGTGCGGCGTGCGAGGAAACGCAGCGAATGTGCCAAGTCTACGTCCTCACATACGTTTGGCCGGCGGGCTCTGATAGGCCCGCGCGGACGACTTGCCAAGAGCCGGTGACACTATCCTAGCGGCGCCGGAAGCGCGCAACGAAGAACCCATCGAGGGTGCCGCCCTTATCCCCAGGAACCAGCATGCCGGGGTGGGTACGGACGAACCCTTGAGGGGTGATGGCCTCGGGGAGGCCGGGCAGTTCGTCGGTGCCGATGGGATCAGCCACAACGTCGTCACGGGCAGCAAGCCAGCGGGCCTGCTCTTCGCCTTCGCCGGGTTCCAGCGAGCAGACGCAATAGACCAGCACGCCACCAGGAGTGAGCCACCCTAGGGCACGTTCGATGAACCGGCGCTGAAGAGCGACGCGCCCGGCAATGTCGGCGGTGCTGCGGTGCCAGATCACCTCGGGATGGCGGCGGAAGGTGCCGGTGGCCGAGCAGGGAGCATCGAGCAGGATGCCGTCGAATTTCTGAGCCGGCTCCCAGGCCAGTGCATCGGCCGTGACGATCTCTGGCGTCATGGCGAGCCGAGCGAAATTCTGCGTCATGCGGGCGACGCGATCGGACTCGTTGTCGATGGCGGTGACGGCGTAGCCGGCATTGACCAGTTGCGCGGTCTTGCCGCCGGGGGCGGCGCAGAGGTCGAGCACGCGGGCGCCCGGGGCGAGCTTGAGCAACCGTGCCGGGATGGCGGCGGCGGCATCCTGCACCCACCAGCGGCCGGCCTCGAAGCCGCGCAGCGCCTCGACCGGCCGGTCGCGCTCGTCGATGCGAACGGTGTCGGCGAGCACCGGTGCAGCGCCGAGTTCATCGATCAACTGAGGATCGGCGGTCTTGAGGGTCAGATCGAGCGGCGCGCCGTCGAGCAGGGCGCCGGCAAAATCCTCGAGCGCATCTTCGCCATAGGTATCGCGCCATAGGGGACCGAGCGTTTCGGGGAACAGCGCCTGGTAGGGCAGGTGGCGCAACGCATGCGCCTCGCCCTGGGCACGGCGCAGCACGGCGTTCATCAGCTTCGAAAGATGCTGGCTGCGGGTGTCGCGCTTACTGGCCTCGACGGCGAGGAAGATGGCGCTGTGGTCACCGAGTTCCGGCAGGAATACCAGGTGCGCCAGACTCAGCCGGAGAATTGCCTCAAACGGCCCGGATTTCTTGGGGATGCCGCGGTCGAGGAAGCGCGCGATCATCAGGTTGAGCTGGCCGTGGCGGCGCAGCGCTACCGTCACCAGCTTGTTGGCCAGCGCGCGGTCGCGACCGTCCTCGATCTCGGATTGCGAAAAGGGGGCGAAGTTCGCCCCCTTGAGTACCTGATCGAGACGTTCGGCTGCCAGCAGCCTCAGCTTCAATCCAGGCGGGTGTTTCTGTTTCTTCAACTGGCTCAGCCCCAGGGTCCGCGCGAGCTATTGCCATTCTCGCTCGAGCCTGTCGAGGGGACGCGCCAGCCGCCGCCGGTATTGCGGGGGACAGTATCGTCGGCAGACGGCTGCGGCGCCGGGCGGCGGCCGGTGCGGTCGACCTGCATTTCGCCAGCGATACGCTGCAGCTGGGCGATACGGTTCTCGACATTGGGGTGGGTCGAGAACAGGTTGTCCATGCGCTGCCCGTTGAGCGGGTTGAAGATGTACATATGAGCCTGCGCCGGGTTGCGCTCGGCCGGCACGTTCACCGTGCGCTGCGCCAGCTGGCTGATCTTGTTCAGCGCCGAGGCGAGGGCCAGCGGGTCGTCGGAAATCTCGGCGCCGTCCTTGTCGGCTTCGTATTCGCGGGTGCGGCTCACCGCCATCTGCACCAAAGCCGCAGCGATGGGGGCGACGATCACGGCGATCAGCACGCCGATCGGCCCGAGGGGGTTGTCGCGCGAATTGCCGCCGCCAAAGAACAGGCCGAACTGCGCCAGCATCGAGATGGCGCCGGCAATGGTGGCGGTCATCGTCATGGTCAGGGTGTCGCGGCTGCGGATGTGGGCCAGCTCATGCGCCACCACCGCCGCGACCTCGCGTGGCTCGAGATAGCGCAATAGGCCAGCGGAGACGGCAACCGCGGCGTTCTGCGGGTTGCGGCCGGTCGCGAAGGCGTTGGGCTGCTCGGTGTTGATGACGTAGAGCTTCGGCATCGGGATGCCGGCTCGCTGCGCCAGCGCTTCGACCGTGTTGTAGAGGTCGGGCTGGGTGCGCGGGTCGACTTCGACAGCGTTCTGCATGCGCAGCACCATCTTGTCCGAGTTCCAGTAGGCGAAGAGGTTAGTGAGCGCGGCAATGATGAAGGCGATCCACATGCCGCCGGTGCCGCCGACGAAGTAGCCGACCGCCATGAAGATGGCGGTGAGGACAGCGAGCAGGACCGAAGTGCGGAGGAAGTTGAGCATTGCCGTTAAGTCTTGTACCTCGTGAGCATCTGAACTGAAAAGAACATGGGATGGCGTGGGGTTCCCCACAAGGACCATGTCGAAACGGTAATCTGATGGACGAAACCCCACAAGCCAAGCCGCCGCTCAGCCCCGCCGCGCAGCGGGCGCTCGACGAAGCCGCCGCCCGCCGCGCCGAAATCGATGCGAAGGCCGCCGCCGGCAAGCGCGAAAAAGGTGGCCGCGGCGGGCTCGATCCGGCCCGCTACGGCGATTGGGAAATCAAAGGCCTGACCGCGGACTTCTAGACCGCCGGCACTGCGGCACCACCGAACAGGCCGATGACGATGCCCTGGATCACCAGCACGGCGAGCGCATAACCGCCGTCGATGGCGGTCAGCTTCCACGACAGGCCCTGGTAGCGGTGGTTGAGGATCAGGAAGGTGAGGACGAACCCGGCCCACATGTGGATGCCGGCGAGAATGCCGTTCCCCAGGTCAGTGCTGCCGAACAAGGCCGGGGTGATCAGGGCGATGAAATAGGCAGTCACCAGCTGGACGGCGAAGCCCCAGGCGAAGGGTGTCCAGTCAGCGCCATTCATCTGTTCGCGGGTCTTGCCGATGGCGCTCAGCCACTGCTTGCCCAAGACGTTGTACC
>JAESFN010001197.1_pt1 | contig 13081 bp, 12 predicted proteins | sample 9269411 | NCBI WGS metagenome assembly JAESFN01 (sample SAMN14505399, study PRJNA617100) | algae metagenome | isolation source: Iphinoe sp. HA4291-MV1 and co-occurring heterotrophs from trail next to... | place: USA: Maunawili Falls, Hawaii | collected 2009-07-25
ACCGTGATCGTCGCTCGTCATCGCCTATCAAAGCTTCGGCTCCGCATAAAAGGCAAGTCGATCCCGCGCCTGCGGCCGTCGTCTTGTTAGCGCTACCTTCGCCGCGTATAGTCCCCCGCCGACACGCCGGGCACGGGGCCCGCGCGGGGCAGGAGGCAGTTCCGGTCGTGACCAGGTCTTCCGACGTCGACCGGCTCGCCGATGCTCCGCTCCGCTACGTGCTCGCCTGCCAGCCGATCCACGAGCGCCTCCGCGAGGCCGCCACCCGGCTCGGCGGCCTGTCGCTGATGGTGATGCTCCGCCCCGATGGGAGCATCGATCGCGAGGCCCCTCTCCAGGCCGCCTCGCTCATCGTCGAGGAGGCATCCGGGGCGCTGGCGGCGCTGCCCGTCCCCGCCGCGGCAGCCCATCACGCCCACCACATGACGGAAGCCGCGACGGCGCTCGGGCGTGTCGCGGCCCTGCTCGCGCCCGCCCCGCACGGCAGCGCCGATGAAGCGGCCCGCACCGCGGTGAGCGCCGGGCTGCGCAGCGCGACCGACCATCTCCGCCATGCTGCCCGGGCCCTGCCCGGCTTCGAGATGGTCGACCTGACCCAATCCTGCTGCGCGACCCACGCGGCCGCTGCACGCGGGCTCGAAACCGCGAACGAACTGAAATTCTGAGGGAGGAGAAAGTGGCCGACTACTCGATCTGGGTGCTCGAATACGCTGCCGTCGAGACGTTCCCGCGGAGCGTCATGCTCTACGGCCCGATGTACCAGGGCACGAAGAAGCTCCCCTATGGCTTCGTCGTCCTCAAGGGCAAGGGCGAGACCATCCTCATCGACACCGGCTACGACCATACCGGCTTCGGCCGCCAGCTCGCCGAATCCTATGGCGTCAGCAACTTCCGCCACCCGACCGAGGTGCTCGCGGAGTGCGGCGTCCGCCCGGAGGACGTGACCACGGTGTTCATCACCCACGCCCATTTCGATCACATGGGCGCGCTCGATTTCTTCCCCAATGCCAGGTTCTACATCCAGCAGCGCGAGCTCGACAAATGGGTGTGGTCGCTCGCCCTCGGCCCGGAATATCGCTTCCTCGTCGGCGGCACCGACCCGGGCGACATCGCCAAGGCCGTCGAGCTCGCCCGGCAGGGGCGGATGATCCCGATCGACGGCGACCGCGAGGACGTGCTGCCCGGCATCGACGTCCACCTCGCCGCCGACACCCATACCTACGGCTCGATGTACGTGACCGTGCGCAATGACGGCGCCCGGCAGAGCCAGGACACCTGGGTCTTCGCCGGCGACCTGATCTACACCTACGACAATCTCACCGGCCTCGATCCGGAGGCGCCGCAGATCGTGCCGATCGGCCTCGCCGTCGGCAGCCAGTCGAATCTCATCTTCGCCAGCGCCGACATGCTGAAGGCCGTCGGCGGCGAGACGCGCCGCGTCATCCCCGTCCACGAGGACCGCCTCAAGACGGTCTTCCCGTCGCGCCTCACCGCCAACGGCCAGCAGGTCGTGGAGATCGCGCTCGCGGCTGGCGAGACGAGCAGGGTCAGCTGAACCGGAAGGACGGGACGATTATGGAAAATGCGATGTTCGACAAGGGCTTCGAGAACCGCAAGAAGGTGCTCGGCGCTGAACATGTGGAGCGGTCCTGGGCGGCTGCGGATGCCTTCAACCGCCCGATCCAGAAGCTGGTGACGGAGTATTGCTGGGGCGAGGTGTGGGGCGACGATGCGCTCCCCCACAAGACCCGCAGCATGCTCAACATCGCCATGCTCAGCGTCATGAACCGCGCCCACGAGTTGAAGCTCCATGTCCGCGGCGGCCTCCGGAACGGCGTCACCCCGGACGAGATTCAGGCCATCCTCATGCAGGTCGCGATCTATGGCGGCGTGCCGGCCTCGCTCGAGGCATTCCGCATCGCCTCCGAGGCGATCAAGGCCTACGAGGCCGAGGTCGCGGAGGCGGCGAAAGCCTGACCGGCGGAGAGGGCGTCGGAGAAGAACCGCGCGCGGTTTCGCCTGATCCACGACCGGCCAAGCCGCTCTTCCCGCGCAAGAGCCTGCGAGCATCGAAGATGCGTTCGTTGTCGAGCGCGAACCTCCCAAATTCCGCTCATACCCGCGCACGCGGGTATCCAGCTTTCGCAACTCCAGCGTAAGTGATCAAAAATCTGGATCTCCGCGAGGCGCGGCTGTGAAAGGATCGAGATCTGGATTTGCGACATCGGTCCTTCGAGGCTCGGTCGCCAAGCGACCGAGCACCTCAGGATGAGGAGGTAGGTGTTTCCATCAGTGGCGCTATGACTTCCTGGCTCATGGAACTCAAATTGCCCCCTCATCCTGAGGTGCGAGCGCGTAGCGTGAGCCTCGAAGGACCCATCGCCGGACATCCAGGTATTCCTCAAAGCCTCTTGCGCGGGAATGAGCGGGTGAGGAGGCCGGCCTCACATCCCCCGGCAGAGACATGGCCGCGCGAAACGCGGTCGGTCGAGCTTCGTCCCCTCGCCCCGGAGGGGAGAGGGACAGGGTGAGGAATTCCAGACGGTGACGATCCGGACATCGCGTCCGGTCGAATGCCCGGCGAGAGTACGGCGCTCACCCGGGCGAGACGATGCGTTCCATCGTCTGCGCCTATCCCCCTCACAATAACCCCTGGGGCGACGGGAAGCGCACGCGGCGCGACTGACGTCCTGCCCTCAGAGCTTGTCCGCGCCCGCGACGAAGCCGCCGCCGTCGATCACCACGGCCTGCCCGGTGATGAAGGACGCGCCGTCCGAGGCCAGGAAGAGGACGAGGTTGGCGATCTCCGCCGGGTCGCTGATCCGCCCCATAGGGATCATCGGCAGCACGGTGTCTCTCGCCCCCTGCTCGCTGCCGAACATGCCCTTGAGGAGCGGCGTCATCACCGAGCCGGGCGCGATCGCGTTGACCCGGATGTTCTTCCGCGCGACCTCGAGCGCCACCGAATTGGTGAGCCCGATGACGCCCCATTTGCTCGCGCAATAGACGGCGGTGGTGGCGAAGCCCATCACGCCGAACAGCGACGAGGTGTTGACGATTGCGCCGCCGCCCGCCGCGGCCATGTGGGGCACCTGATACTTGAGGCCGAGGAAGATGCCCTTGAGGTTGACGTCGATCAGTTCGTAGAAGTCCGCCTCGTCGAGATCCTGCACCGGGGCGGTCTTGCCGGGGACGCCGGCGTTGTTGAAGGCGACGTCGATCCGCCCGAAGCGGTCGAAGGCGCGCTCGTGCAGGGCCTTCATCGCCTCGGTGTTGCGGACATCGACCTCGGCGAAGGCGACCTCGACGCCGGACGTCGCCTGTATCTCCCGGGTCAGGCTCGCGCCCGCCTCCGCGCCGAGCCCGGTGACGAAAAGGTTCGCCCCGGCCTTGGCGAAGGCCAGTGCCGTGGCCCGGCCGATGCCGGTCGTGCCGCCGATCAGCAGCACGTTTTTGCCGGAAAAATCGTAGGTCACGTTCATCGCTGCAGTCCTCCTCTTGCGGCCGTCGGGCGGATGCGCGGCGCCCGCCCGACACGGACCGCCGCCTCGCTCGTTCGGTCGGAAACGGCCACGCTCTCGATAGCGGTACCGTATCGCAAGTCTCCGGAATGTTGTCGAGCCCTTGTCACTCATTGCGAATCGGCCGGCCGATGTGGCGCGACGGGCACCCCGCAGCCGCCAGGAACTCCCTGAGTTTCTTCAATTCCCGGGCGCCGCGCCGCCTCCGCGGCTCGCGTCGCCGCATGCTGTCCGCGCTCCGCCCCTTGCGCCTGCCGCCGATTGTGGGCAAGATACCGCTACCAAGATCGTCGTATCGAGCGGGTACGGCGAGGCGGGAGGAACTGGTCTTTTGCTGCCGGCCTGCCGGGGAACCGCGCCGACGGACCGTACCAGCGGTCCCGGGCGCTTCCCCGGCTTCGGCCGCGGCCAGCGATCCCGACGTCGCCCCTTCGCACCGGTTCGGCCTTCGCAGAGAAGTCCGATCGGCGCTCCGCGGGCACAGGAACGCAACGTCACCCGAGCGTGACATCAGGGAGAGAGCAATGAAGAAGAGACTGGTCGGGATGCTTTCGGCGGCGGCGATGCTGACGATCGCGGGAGGACTGGGCGGCGCCGAGGCGAAGACGCTCGGCATCGTCGCACTCCTCGCCAATGACGCCCTCAACATCGACGTGATCGGCGGCGCCACAAAGGCGGCGACGGCCGCCGGCTGGGACGTGAAGGTGATCGACACCCAGGCCAGCGCCGATCAGGCCAACGCCGCGATGAGCAGCTTTGCCGTGCAGCAGGTCGACGCGATCTTCGTGCTCGCCTTCGCCTCGAGCGCGATCGGCTCGGGCCTCGAGGCGGCCAAGGCGGCCGGCATCCCGGTCGCGACCTGGGGCGGCGAAATCGTCGACGGCATCGTCGTCACCACCAGCGGCCAGACCGTCGGCAAGGATTCGGCCGACTTCCTCCTCAGCCAGATCGGCGACGCGCCGGCCGAGGTGCTCGCCCTCACCTTCCACCCCGGCAAGCTCTGCATCGATCGCGGCATGGCCTTCGACGAGGGCGTCAAGGGCAAGGACAACATCCACGTCACCTATCACGAGGTGGTCGTGCCCGGTCAGGTCGAGAACGGCAATGCCGCCGCGGCGAACTGGCTCACCGCCAACCCCGAGGACGGCGGCAAGAAGCTCGCCATCTGGTCATGCTGGGACGAGCCGACCCAGGGCGCCGTCGCCGCGCTCCGCCAGGCGGGCCGCACCGACGTGACCACCGTGTCGATCAATGGCAGCCCGCAGGGCGTGCAGCTGGTCAAGGACGGCGACATGACCGCGACGGTCTGGCAGCCGGCCGGAGCCGAGGGCGAGGCGGTCTTCCAGGCGATCCTCGATTCGATCGCCGCCGGCGAGTCGTGGGAGCCGAAGACCGTCGAGATCCCGGGCATCGTCGTCACCAAGGACAATGTCGACCAGTTCATGGCGGACCACCCTGCCCAGTAAGGCTGCCCACTTGCCTGCAAGAAGCGAGCACCCTGCCGCATCGCGGCAGGGTGTCCGGCCGTGGCTCGAGATCCGCGGCCTCGGCAAGCATTTCGCCGGCGAGGTCGCTCTCCGCGACGTCTATCTCGACATCCGGCGCGGCGAGGTGCACGGCCTGGTCGGTGCGAACGGCGCGGGCAAGTCGACGCTCATCCGCTGCCTTGCCGGCGTCACCGTGCCCGACCGCGGCACGATCGTCATCGACGGGCGGGAGCTCCGCCACGGCTCGCCGCAAGCGAGCGAGGCCGCCGGCCTCGCCTTCATCCACCAAGAACTCAATCTCATCCCGCATTTCAGCGCGCTCGAGAACATGCTGCTCGGCGCGCCCAAGGCGACGCGGCTGTTCCTCATCGACTGGAAGCGCTCGGGCGTCGCCGCCCGCGCCGCCGCCGACCGGGTCGGTATCCGCTTTCCGCTCGAGACCCGCGTCTCCGAGCTCTCGGTCGCCGAGCGCTGGCTGGTGATGATCTCCAAGGCGCTGGTCCGCCAGGCCAGCCTGATCGCCATGGATGAGCCCACCGCCTCGCTCTCCGCCGCCGAAAGCGAGCAGCTCTTCGGCATCATCCGCGACCTTGCCCGCGACGGCGTCGCGATCCTCTACGTGTCGCACCGGCTCGACGAGGTGCTCGACCTCTGCGACCGCATCACCATCCTCCGCGACGGCGCGGTCGTCGAGGAGGCCGAGCGCGGCCGGCTCGACAAGAAGGGTCTGGTGCGCGCCATCATCGGCCATGAGGTCGGGGCCGGCGAGCAGCGGCGGCGTCCGGCCATCGCCCGCGACCGTACGCCGCTCTTCTCCGCCCGCGACGTGGCGCGGGGAAACGCCGTCAAGGGCGTCAGTTTCGATGTCTTTCCCGGCGAGGTCTTCGCCCTTGGCGGTCTGGTCGGTTCGGGCCGGACCGAGGTCGCACGGCTCGCGCTCGGCGTCGACCGCCTGGAGCGCGGCCATTTCGAGATGAACGGCCGCCGGGTCGAGATCGCCGACGAGGCCGACGCGGTGGCGAAGGGCATCGCGCTCGTTCCCGAGGAGCGGCGCGCCCAGGGCATGATGCTCGACCAGTCGGTCGGCTTCAACATCAACGTCGCCTCGCTGTCGCAGCTTCGCTCGCTTCCGGCCCTCCCCTTCGTGTCGGCCGGCAAGGCGCGTGCCCGCGCCCAGCGGCTGATCGGCGAGTTGCGGGTCAAGGCGCCCGGCGCCGGCGCCCGGATCAGCGGCCTCTCCGGCGGCAACCAGCAGAAGACGATGATCGCGCGCTGGCTCCGGCCGGATACGAAGGTGCTGTTCCTCGACGAGCCGTCGCGCGGCGTCGATGTCGGCGCCCGTGGGGAGATCCACGCGGCGATCCGGGCGCTCGCCGAGGGCGGCGTCGGCATCGTCGTCATCTCCTCCGACGTCGAGGAGCTGGCGATCCTCGCGGACCGCGTCGTTGTGCTCCGCGAGGGACACGTCACCGGCGAGCTCGCCGGCGACGAGATCAGCGAAGCCCGGATCATCGAGCTCAGCTACATGCACGGCAGCGAGCTCGCCGGCGCGAACGAAGGGAAAGGGATCGGGACGTGACGACGGTGGCGGAGCAGCAGGACAGGGTTTCGGGCGCGCGGCCGTCGCGGAGCACGACACGGAGCGTCCTCATCTTCATCTCCCGCTACGGCACCATCATCGGCCTCCTCGCCATGATCGTGTTCTTCTCGATCGCGGCGCCCAACACGTTCCCCACCCGCGCCAATTTCCTCAACATCCTCAGCCAGGCGTCACTCACCGCGATCATCGCCGCGGGGCTGACCTACACCCTCGTCGTCGGCGAGTTCGATCTCTCCGTCGGCTTCGTCGCGAGCTTCATCGGCCTCATCGTCTGCGGCCTGATGGCCAACCAGGGTTTCCCCATCCCGATCGCCATCCTCGCCTCGCTCGCCCTCGGCACGGTCATCGGCTGCATCAACGGCCTGCTCGTCACCAAGGTCGGCATCAACGCGGTCATCGCGACCCTCGGCGTCGGCACGATTCTGTCGGGCATCGGCTTCTCCTACAGCGCCTTCCCCATCGCCACCGGCATCCCGCGCGAGTTCACCTCGATTTCCATCGGCCGGGTGCTGTTCGGCATCCCGAACCCGGTGGTGATCATGTTCCTCGTCCTCGCCGTCCTCTGGGTGATCCTCAACAAGACCGACCTCGGCCAGAAGATGCAGGCGGTCGGCAGCAACATCGAGGCCTCGCGCCTCTCCGGCATCCGCGTCGACCGCATCAAGCTCTTCGCCTTCATGACCGCCGGCTTCTGCGCGGCGCTCACCGGCATCCTCCTCTCCTCGCTCCTCGGCAGCGGTACGCTCGGCGCCGGCGACGGTTACCTGCTCAACGCCTTTGCGGCGGTGTTCCTCGGCTCCGCCACCATCCGCGAAGGCCAGTTCCACATCTTCGGCACCCTGGTCGGCGTGATGATCCTCGCCGTCGGCTTCAACGGCCTGTCGATCTTCGGCGCGCCGACCCACTACCAGCCGATCTTCAAGGGCGGCATCCTGATCTTCGCCGTCGGGCTCTCGACCCTCGCCCGCCGCTACGCGCGCTCCGTCTGATCGCGATGAGCACCGCGACTCCCCCGGCGGGCGAGGCGCTCGCCGCCTTCGCGCTCTCGGCGTCGTGGGACCAGATCGCCGCCGATGTCCGACACCAGGCGAAGCGCTCGTTCCTCAATTTCGTCGGCTGCGCTCTCGGCGCGGCGGCGGAGGCCCCGGTCGCCGCCGCGGTCCGCGTGCTCGCTGCCGCGGGCTGCGCGCCGCAGGCCGGGCTGGTCGGCCGCGCCGAGCGGCTCGACCGGCTGAACGCCGCCTTCGTCAACGCGATCGGCGGCAACCTCTTCGATTTCGATGACACGCATCTCGCCACCGTCATCCACCCCACCGCCCCGGTCGCCCCCGTCGCCCTGGCGCTTGCCGAGGACCGGGCCGTCACGGGCGCCGCGTTCCTCACCGCGCTCGCGGTCGGCATCGAGGTCGCCTGCCGCATCGGCAATGCCGTATCGCCCGGCCACTACGCTCGTGGCTGGCATATCACGGCCACCTGCGGCGTGTTCGGCGCCGCTGCCACGGCGGCGCGGCTCCTCGGGCTCGGTACCCGCGAGACGGCCCACGCCCTCGGCATCGCGGCCAGCGAGTCGGCCGGCATCGTCGAGAACCTCACCACGGCCGCGAAGAACGTCGGGGTCGGCAATGCGGCGCGGAACGGCCTGCTCGCGGCGCTGATGGCGCAAGCCGGCTACGAAGCGGCGCCCACCGCGATCGAGGGACCCCTCGGCTGGGCGCGTTCTTCGGGCGATGCCCCGGATATGGATCGGATCGTCGGCGGCCTCGGGCGCGACTGGGAGCTCCTCGCCAACACCTACAAGCCCTATCCGAGCGGCATCGTGCTGCATGCCGTCGCCGACGCCTGCCTCGCACTGCGCGAAGCAGCCGGGCCCGACGGCGGCGAGATCGCAAGCGTCACCGTCGCCGGCGATGCGCTGCTGCTCGCCCGCGGCGACCGTGTCGTGCGCAGCGCCCGCGACGCGCGGGTGTCGATCCAGCACACCGCCGCCGTCGCCTTGCTGCGGGGCGCGGCCGGGCTCGACGAATACACGGCGGAGGCCGTCGCCGACCCGAGCGTGGCCACGCTTCGCGACAAGGTCCGGCCCGTCCTTGATCCGGACCTCCCCCGCGGCGCGGCCCGGGTCGAGATCGCGCTTGCCGACGGCCGCCGGATGTCGAAGACGGTGCGGAGCGCGCGCGGCAGTCTCGAATTGCCGATGACGGACGGCGAGATCGCCGAGAAGGTCGCGTCGCTTGCGGCCAGGGGCACGCCCGGAATTGCGGCCGAGGCGATCATCGAGCAGGCGTGGCGCCTCGACCAACTCGCCGACATGCGGCCGTTCTTGAGGCTCCTGTTCCGCGACGCGAGCGCGGGCTGATCGCTCCCGGAAGAGCGCAGGTCCTACTGCGGCGCAGGCTCCTCGGCCGCCGCCGGCACGGAGGCCTGGTCCTTGTTTGGCTTCGACTTGGTGACCCGCGTCGCCGAGCCGCCGTCGGGCGCGAGGTAGACCACCCCGGCCACCACCGCGGCCGCGAGGACAAGACCGACGAGCACGCCGGTCAGGAACTTCAGCATCGTTGCAGCCCCCGCAACTTATCACCGCATCCCGCACATTATACCAACCGGCGCTGACGGGCAGCCGGAAAATGGAGCCGGTCGCGCGAGCGCCGAGTCCCCCTCATCTCGCAGGCCCGGCGCGCTTCGTCCCGCCGCGAGTCCCATCCCCGTCATCCGCTGTCCCGGCACGTCCCGCCGGCGCGCGCGGACGACGGTAGACGGTATACAGAAAACGGTTGACTGGCCCGTCCGGCCTCCATTAGGCTTCGTCAAAAGCCGCTCAACAAAGTCGGGAGGAAAGCATGTCTTCGATCATCAAGGGCGTGAGCCGTCGTACGCTGCTCAGGACCGCGGGCGCCGCCGCCCTCGCCGCCCCGCTCGGCGGCCTCGGACTGCGAATGCCGGCCAAGGCGGCCGACAAGATCGTCGTCGGCATGGCCTGGCCGGGCATGCAGGACGCGGTGTGGAGCACCAGCCACGCGCTCCTCGAGGAACTTGCGGCGAAGTCCGACCCGCCGATCGAGCTGGTCTTCACGGCGGCGGACATGGACGTCGCCAAGCAGGCGAGCGATGTCCAGGATCTGATCAGCCGCGGGGTTGACGTGGTGCTGGTCTTCCCGATCGACTCGAAGGCCATCGCCTCGAGCGTAAAGGACGCCCACGAGGCCGGCATCCCCGTGATGTCCTTCCTCCGCCAGGTCCATGCCGACGCGGCGGAACAGGCCGACGTCTTCGTCGGCATCGACGCCAAGTGGCAGCAATACTCGTCGTCGAAGACCGTCTTCGAGCAGATGAAGAAGGACGGCGTGCCGGTGACCGGCGTGCTCTGGGTCAGCGGCGACCTCCGCGACGAGAACTCGCGCCTCCGCGGCCTCGGCCTCCAGGAAGCGGCGAAGGAGTTCGGCGCGGAGATCCTCCAGGACCTCCCGGCCAACTGGGATCCGCAGCAGGCCGCAGCCGTGCTCGCCCCGGCGCTCAAGGCCTATCCCAACGCCAACATGCTCGCCATCGCCTCCGACGTGATGATGAGCGGCGTCCAGCAGGTGCTCCAGGATGCCGGCAAGTGGCATCCGCACGGCGATCCCAACCACATGTACTTCTCGTCGGTCGACGTGTTCGCCATCGGCATCGAGCTTCTCCGCTCGAAGCACCTCGACGCCGACACGCTGTTCGACGTGAAGGGCATGTGCCAGAAGGCGATCGAGATCATGCCGCGCCTCGCCGCGGGCGAGAAGTTCTCTGAGGACATCATGATCCAGGGCCCGGTCTACACGCCCGAGAACGTCGACGATCCGGCACTGCAGGCCCAGCTCTGGCAGAAATAGTCGCGTCGGTGTTGCGGGACGGCACGGTTTGACGCCACCGTCCCGCAACGACGCATCAAGTTCGATCCGCGGGTGAAGCCGACCGGCGCAGTCGCCCGCAGCCGAACCACCCGGGGATGGGCGAACAGGCCATGGCGCAGCACCGCACCTACTACATGTGGTCCGGCAATGTCCGGAACCTGTCGTTTCCGGAGCGGGTCAGGACGACGGCCCTCGCCGGCTTCGATATCCTCACCCTCTCGCCCTTCGATTGGCTCGACGCGATGCGCTCGGGCCTCTCGACCCGCGACATGAAGACGATGGCGGCCGACGCCGGCATCCGGCTCGACCACCTCGACCCGATCGCACGCTGGGCGCCGGAGTTCATTCCCGACAACATCACCGAGCCGGCCTACCTCACCTTCCTTCTCTGCGACATCGACGATTTCCTCCGCATCGGCGAGACGCTGGAGATCACGTCGATGACGGCGATCTGCTCCTTCCCGGCCGGGCGGGAGGTGCCGCTCGACCAGCTCGTCGACGGCTTCGGCAAGCTCTGCGACCGCGCCGCGCCGCTCGGCATGCGGGTCGATCTCGAATTCGTGCCGATGTGGGGGCTGCGCGACCTCAGGACCGCCTGGGCGATCGTCGATGGCGCCGGACGGCCGAACAGCGGCCTGATCTTCGATTTCTACCACTTCATGCGCCACGACCCCGACGAGGCGCTGCTCGAGACGATCCCGGCCGACAGGATCTCCGCCGTCCAGGTCGCCGACGCCAGGCTCGGGATCAATCCCAATATCAGCCTGTTCCAGGACTGCATCTTCCGCCGCGAGCTGCCGGGCCAGGGCGAGTTCCCGGTCACGCGGCTCTTGCAGACGCTGGAGCGGAAGGGCGCCATGAGCCGGCTCGGCCCCGAGACCTTCAGCAGCGTCCTCGACGGCATGAAGGGCGATCAGCTCGCTCGCGTGATCAAGGAGAGCTTCAAGGGCGCGCTCGACATGGCCGGCATCGCGCACGATTTCCCGCGGCGCTGAGAGACGGGCGCGGGAAGCGGGATGGCCGAACAGCGCATGGCGGAGATGGGAGGCGGCTTCCTGCCCCAGTCGCGGGCCGCGCGCACCAATCTCTTCACGGCCGCCGCCGCGATCGTGCTCATCGTCATCCTCGCCATCGCCATCCCGCGCTTCACCGACCTCAGGAACGTCCTCAACATCTCCGAGCAGCTCGGCGTGCTCGGTTTCATGGCGATCGGCATGACCTTCGTCATGGTCACCGGCGGCATCGACCTCTCCACCTACACGGTGGTCTCGGCGGCCTCGGTGGTCGGCGCCACCGCGATGGTCGCGGGCTATTCCCCGGTGACCGGATGCGTCCTCATGCTGCTGGTCGGCCTCGGCTTCGGCGTCGTCAACGGCTTCGCCATCGCGATCGGCCGGATGATCCCGTTCATCGTCACGCTCTCGACCATGGTGCTCGCCCAGGGCTTCGCCATCTGGTTCACCCAGGCGCAGAGCATCTCCGGCCTGCCCGACTCCTATCTCGACGCGGTCGGCGGCAAGACCTTCGGTGTCATCCCCACCCCGGCGATCATCGTCATCGTCGTCGCCGTCGTCGCCGGCATCATCCTCGCCCGCACCGAATACGGCCGCTGGCTGTATCTCACCGGCAGCAACGAGGAGGCGGCGCGGGTCTCCGGCGTCCCGGTGAAGTTCGCCGTCTTCAGCGCCTACGTGTTCTCCGGCCTGATGGCGGGCATCACGGCCATCGTCCTCACCGCCATGGTCGGCACCGCCACCACCGCGATGGTCCGCGACGAGCGGCTGATGGACGTCATCGCCACCACCGTCATCGGCGGCGCCAGTCTTCGCGGCGGGTCCGGCAGCGTGCTCGGCACCATGCTGGGGCTGCTCTTCATCACCGTGCTCGGCAATGCCTTCAACCTCCTCGGCGTCTCGCCCTTCATCGCCATGATGATCAAGGGCTGCGTCCTGGTGGCGGTGATCGGGCTCGACGTCTTCCGCTCCCGGCAGGGCTGACCCGCGATGAGCACCGGCCCCAAGCTGAGGATGGCGGCCATCGCGAAGGCCTTCCCCGGCGTCCGCGCCCTCGACGACGTGTCGTTCGAGGTGCGGTCCGGCGAGATCGTCGGCCTGGTCGGCGTCAACGGCGCCGGCAAGTCGACGCTGATGAACGTGCTCGGCGGCATCTACCAGCCGGACGAGGGCGCCATCGAGATCGACGGGGAGCGGGTCGTCCTCCCCTCGCCCAAGGCGGCAAGCCAGCGCGGCATCGCCTTCATCCACCAGGAGCTCCTGTTCTTCGCCTCCCAGACCGTCGCCGAGAATATCTTCATCTCCAGTCTCTTCCCGGTCCCCGGCCTCCCCTTCTTCGTCAGCAAGGCCGCCGCCAACCGCGAGGCCCGCCGCTATCTCGACATGCTCGGGTCGCGGATCGCGCCGACCACGCGGATGGAGACGCTTTCAGTCGGCGACCGGCAGGTGGTCGAGATCGCGCGCGCTCTCGCCGCCGGCTCCGACATCCTCATCCTCGACGAGCCGACGTCGTCGCTGAGCCTCAAGGAGAAGCACATCCTCTTCGGCATTCTCCGGCGGCTCCGCGACGAGGGGAAGG
>JAESFN010001198.1_pt1 | contig 13075 bp, 10 predicted proteins | sample 9269411 | NCBI WGS metagenome assembly JAESFN01 (sample SAMN14505399, study PRJNA617100) | algae metagenome | isolation source: Iphinoe sp. HA4291-MV1 and co-occurring heterotrophs from trail next to... | place: USA: Maunawili Falls, Hawaii | collected 2009-07-25
GGAGAGGGACAGGGTGAGGGGGGATAGACGGAGACGCGAGAAGACTCTGCTTCGCCGCATCAGGTGAAAGGCCACCATCCCAAGGGAACAGAAGACACGGCGTAGACCCCATGGGTCCGGAACCCCCTCACCCTGTCCCTCTCCCCTCCGGGGCGAGGGGACGCTGGGGGTCCGACCGCATTCAGGGAGGTCAGGTCGGCCCGGCGACCACCGCCCCCGGTGTCGTGTTAGGCCCATGGCCTGCGGCAGGGAAGAAGACGAGGAGAAGGTGGGTCCTCCGCCGAGGACCCCATCCTCGTCTAACGACGCAAGCGGCGTCCGTTCCGGCGGGAAGAGCAGGGACAAGCGGCGCGCGTTGTGTGAGAACCGGATGGCATCGATCCCGGATTCCGTGGAAGGGATGGGGCGAGCCACCTCCAAGAAGGTCCCATCGCATTGCCCCGCTTCCATCGCATCCTGATCCTCGGTGGCACTACCGAGGCGCGGCTCCTCGCCGGCCGGCTGGCCGAACGCGGCGACCGCGCGGTCACCGTGTCGCTGGCCGGCCGGGTCAGGGACATCGTGCCCCATCCCGTGCCGGTGCGGGTGGGCGGCTTCGGCGGCATCGACGGGCTCGCCGCCCATCTCGGGGCGGAGCACGTCGACCTTCTCGTCGACGCCACCCATCCCTTCGCCGACCAGATGTCGCGGCACGCGGTTGTCGCCTCCATCCAGGCCGGGGTGCCGCTGCTCGCCCTCCGCCGGCCGGCGTGGACGCGGCAGCCGGACGACCGCTGGACGGAGGTCGACGACCTCCATGCGGCCAAGGCGGCGCTGACGGGGAAGGACCGGCGCGTCTTTCTCGCGCTCGGGCGGCAGGAGATCGACCTGTTCGGCTGGGCGCCGCCGCACTTCTACCTGGTGCGGAGTATCGAGCCGATCACCGACCGCGTCCTCGACGACGCGGTCTACATCGAGGCGCGCGGGCCGTTCGGCGAAGCCGACGAGCGGCGGCTGATGGCCACGCATCGCATCGACACGGTCGTCGCCCGGAACAGCGGCGGCGCGGCAGGCTACGGAAAAATCGCCGCTGCGCGCGTGCTGCGGGCCGAGGTGATCCTTATCCGGCGGCCGGACCTGCCCGAGGCGCCGACGGTTGCGACCGTCGACGAGGCGGTGGCGTGGATCGATCATCGCGACAGGCCCGGCGCTGCGGACCGCGGCGTATAGACGAGGGGCGCGCGGCCGGGCCGGGCGACGACCCGCGTCGCAACCGAGCCGACGATGACGAGCGTCGCCATGTCGGCCGGCTCCTCCGCGGCCTCCGCAAGCTCGAGGATCGAGATGCGCTCGCCGTCGCGGCCGACGGCGCGGCCGAAGATCACCGGCGTGGCGGGCGGCAGATCCCGGCCGAGGATCTCGAACGCCGAGGCCAGCTGCGACGGGCGGGCCTTCGACACCGGATTGTAGAGGGCGATGACGAAGCCGGCCTCGGCCGCCGCCTTTAGCCGCCGCTCGATCAGCGCCCAGGGCTTGAGGTTGTCGGAGAGCGAGACGGCGCAGAAATCGTGGCCGAGCGGCGCCCCGACGCGGGCGGCGAGCGCCAGCATCGCCGTGATGCCGGGGACGACGGCAAGGTCGACGGCACGCCAGGCCGGCGGGCCGGCCTCGATCGCCTCGCAGACCGCGGCGGCCATGGCAAAGACGCCGGGATCGCCGCCCGAGACCATCGCCACCGCGCCGCCGCGGGACGCATGGTCGAGCGCGGCGCCCGCGCGGGCGAGCTCCTCGCGATTGTCGGAGGGGTGGCGGGACTGCCCCGGCCGCGGCAGCACGCGGTCGAGATAGGGGCCATAGCCGTAGACGGCCTCGGCGGCGGCGAGCGCGGCTTCGGCTTCGGCGGTGAGGTAGCGCGGATCGCCGGGCCCGAGGCCGACGATCGCGAGCCGGCCGCTCACGGCGCCGGCCTCCGCGCCGGCACCAGCACGATGGCGAAATACGGCGCGCTGCCGTCGGCCTTCGCCGCGAGCGGCATGATCCGCGCGTCGGTCATCGTGCCGCGTTCGACATAGACCGCGCCGTCGAGCCGGCCGGCAGCCGCCACCGCCTCGCGGATCTTGCCGATGTTCCGGCCGACCTTGATGATCGCGATGGCGTCGGCGCTCGCGAGCCGGGCGCCGAGCGCGGCCGCGTCGAGCGTCCCCGGCACGACCGAAAGCACGTCGTCGCCTCGCGCCAGCGCGAGGCCCGCCGCCGACCAGCAGCCCGACAGGCTGGTGACGCCGGGGATCACCTCGGTCGGGTAGCGGTGGGCGAGACGGAAGTGGAGGTGCATGTAGGAGCCGTAGAATAGCGGATCGCCCTCCGACAGCACGGCGACGCTCCGCCCCTCGTCGAGATGCTGCGCGACGGTCGCGGCCGATGCATCGAAGAAGCCGTCGATGGCCGCCCCATAGGCGGAATCGCTGGTCGGGATCTCGGTGGTGACCGGGTAGCGGAGCGGCAGTTCGACCGCGCCCGGCCGCATGTGGGAGGCGACGATGGTGCGGGCATTGCCGGCCCGCCCCGCCTTGGCGAAGTGGGCGACGACATCGGCCTCGCGGAGCGCCCGCACCGCCTTCAGCGTCATCAGCTCGGGATCGCCCGGCCCGACGCCCACCCCGATCAGTCGCGCCGCGCCGGTCACCCGCGCTCCTCCCGCGCCAGCGCATTGACCGCCGCGGCGGTGACGGCGCTGCCACCGAGCCGCCCGCGGACGGTGACGAACGGCGCCGGCGCCTCAGCGGCGAGGGCCTCCTTCGACTCGGCCGCGCCGACGAAGCCGACCGGCATGCCGACGATCGCCGCCGGGCGCGGCGCGCCGCGCGCGAGCAATTCAAGCAGGCGGAACAGCGCGGTCGGCGCATTGCCGATCGCCACCACCGCGCCGCCGAGCCGGTCGGCCCAGAGGTCGAGCGCAGCGGCGGAGCGGGTCGTCCCCTGCTCCGCAGCGAGGGCCGCGACGCGCGGATCGTGGAGCGTGCAGACCACCTCGTTTGAGGCCGGCAGGCGCGCCCGGGTGATACCGTGGGCGACCATCTCGGCATCGCAGAGGATCGGAGCGCCGGCGGCAAGCGCCGCCCGCGCGGCGGCGACGAGGCCCGGGCCGAAGACGATATGCGGCGCGAGCTCGACCATGCCGGCGGCGTGGATCATGCGGACCGCGACCTCCGCCTCGCCGGGGGAGAACCGCGCGAGGTCGGCCTCGCTCCGGATGATGGCGAAGGAACGCGCATAGATCGCCGCGCCGTCGCGGATGTAGGAATAGGCTTCAGGCATCGACGGGCTCGGGGAGGACGGCGACGGCAAGGCGCGCGGGGGCGAGCCGGGCGATGGCATCGGCGGACGTCTCGTCGGGACGGCGGGCGGCCTTCACCCGCGCGGCGAGACGCGTGACCGCAGCCGGGAGCGGGCTTGCCGGCAGGTGCGAGGCGGCGTCGCCTGCGCGGCCATCGACGACGAGGCCTGCGCCGTGCTCGTCGCCAACGAGGACGAGCGTGGCGGGGCGCGGATGGGCGCAGCCCTTCGCGCAACCGGAGAGGTGGAGGGTGACCGAGCCGTCGAGCATCGTCGCCGCGGCTTCGGCGACCGCGGCGGCGACGGCGCGCGCCGGCATCAGCCCGGCGGCGCAGGCCGGAGCGCCGGCACAGGCGACGACGCTCCGCCGCGGGTCGTCCGGGCGGACGATGAAGCCGAGCCGGGCCGCGGCGTCGCGGAAGGCCGGGCCGGCCGCCCCGGCGAGGCCGATGGCGAGCAGCGCTCGCCCTTCGGCCGGGACGAAGGATGTGGCGCCATTCGCCTCGGCCGCATCGACCAGGGCGGCAAGCGCCGCGGCCTCGACCTGGCCGAAGGCGAGGCCGATGCCGAGGGCAGAGGTGCCATCCGCAAGCACGACGGTGCCGATGGGTCCGGCTGCCGCACGAAGGATCGGCGGGCTGCCCGGCGCAGTGCCGACGGCGGCCGCGACGACGGCGGGATCAAGCTCGCGGCCCCGGGCCGCGGGGCCAGCCGCGGCGAGCAGGGCGAGGGCCACCAGCACCGCCGACGCGGCACGGTCGCGGGGGAGGATACCCACGGACCTCGCGCCGGCGGCGCTGCCGCCGACAGCGAGGTGGAAGCGTGCGTCATCGACCGCGACGAGGCGGATGTCGGCCTCGACCGCATCGAGGTGAAGGGCGCCGCCGCCGTCGACGATCACCGACGTTTTCGGTGCGAGCCGCGGTCCGAGGCCGGATTCCGCCGCCGCGTCTCGAATCGCTGCGACCAGCGGGCGCACGTCGACGCGTTCGGCCGGATCGAGGCCCGCGAGCGGCGGCGCGAGAATCGCCGGAGTCGCGTCGACGATGCCGACCGAGGCGATCGCCTCGGCGAAGGGTTGAACGGTTTCGGCCGCGAGCCCCCGCACCTGAAGGGAGCCGCGCGCGCTGACCTCGACCAGGCCGCTGCCGAATCGCGCCGCCGCGCCGGCCACGGCGCGGAGCGACACCGCAGCAAGCGGTCCGGACGGCGGCAGCCGCGCCAGCAGGCCATCGCCGGTCGCCATGGGACGGGCAATGGTCGGGCATGCGTTGCGGCGGGCAGGGAGCGTCATGGCGGGACTGATACCAGATCGTTCGCGCCGGTGCATCGTGGCAGGCAGGCTCGGGAATGACAGGCTGTCGCTAGCACGTAAAGATGTCCGGTTTTCGTAGCACATCAAATGTCCGCTTCTACTTCTGCTTTTGGCCTGTGGGTTCACTGCCGAGCGGACTTAGGCAGCGGTCAGTTTCGGCGCATCCTTGCGCGACTGGACAGCGTCGCCGCGCCAGAGGACATGAACCTTCCGGCTGGTTCTTCCACGGGCTCAAGGGCGTCGATCGTTACTCCGTTCGCGTCACCGGCAACTGGCGCGTCACGTTCGGCTGGCTGGGTGAAGACGCGATGGACGTCGATATCGAGGATTACCATTGATGAGCGCAAACCCACTCGTTGCCGGGCTGCGACCAACCCATCCGGGCGAGTTGCTTCGCGAGGATGTGCTGCCGGCCGTCGGCCATTCCAAGGTGACCATCGCGCGTCTCCTCGGGATTTCGCGGCGGATGCTCTACGACATCGTCGAGGAGCGCCGGCCGATCACGCCGCAGATGGCGTTGCGCATCGGCAAATTGACGGGAACCTCAGCCTAGTCGTGGCTGGCAATGCAGCAAGCTTATGATCTCAACCTGGCGCGCGGGGGAATTCGGCGATGCCGTGGCGGGCATTCCGACGCTCGCTCCCAAGGCCGCCTGACCTTGAGGCAGACCGCCCCCTTTTCCACGTTGACAAGCCTCGGCGCGGAAGGGTCAAATCGGCGATTGCGGGCGGGGACTGCCGACGAACGGCTGGTTTGATGGGCTTTCCAGCGTCGTGCGGCGCGGTCTCACCCCCCGCTCACGCCGGAGGGTTTGCAATGACACCGCGCAGTTTCCTTCTGACCGCGGCCACCGCCGCTTTCCTGGCCGGCGCCGCAGCCGCCGGGCCCGCCCTGGCACAGGCGGAATCGCAGGATCCGATCAAGATCACGCTTCACGACTGGACCGGGCAGTTCATCACCTCGAAGATCATGGGCGAGGTGTTGAAGAACGCCGGCTACAACGTCGAATATGTCCAGGCCGACTATCTCGCCCAGTTCGCCGGACTCAAGACCGGCGACCTGACCCTTGCCATGGAGATCTGGGCCACCACCGGGCAGGAGGCGCTCGACGAGGGCGTCGCCAGCGGCAAGGTCGAGAACCTCGGCGAGACCGGCATGGTCGCCAAGGAAGAGTGGTGGTTCCCTGAATACATGAAGGAGAAGTGCCCGGGGCTGCCGAACTGGGAGGCGCTGAAGGACGAAGCCTGTGCCGAGGCCTTCGCCATCGCCGAGACGGCGCCGAAGGGACGCTACCTGGGCGGCCCGGTTACCTGGGGCGGCTTCGACGAGGAGCGGGTCGAGGCGCTCGGCCTGCCGTTCGAGGTGGTGCATGCCGGCACCGACGCAGCGCTGTTCGCCGAGCTCGAGAGCGCCTACCAGCGCCAGGACCCCATCATCCTCTGGATCTACTCGCCGCATTGGGCGCCGGCGAAATACAAGGGCGAGTGGGTCGAGTTCCCGCCCTACGAGGCCGCCTGCTACACCGACCCGGCCTGGGGCAGCAATCCGGACGCGGCGTATGACTGCGGCAAGCCCACCGGCCCGATCTGGAAGGCCGGCTGGGTCGGCATCAAGGACAAGTGGCCCGGCGCCTACAAGGCGATCAAGAACTTCAGCATCTCGAGCGACGAGATGAACGCCATGGTCGGCCGGGTCGATCTCGACGGCGAGGAGGTCGACGCCGTGGTCGCCGACTGGATCGCCAAGAACGAGGATCGCTGGAAGAAGTGGACCGAGTAGCCGTGCCGGGTGATCCCGCGCGGGAGCGGCGGGACGACGTCGTCGATGTTTCGGACTGACTCCCTCCGGCGAGTCCGGATGGGACCGGGCGTGCGGAACGGCTGCCGTTGCCGTCCCGCCGCCTTGGCCGCACCGCGATGACCGCCGCGCCCAAACTCGCCTGCCGCTCGGTGTGGCGGCTCTACGGTCCGCGCGGCGGCGAGGTGTTCCGGAATGGCCGGACGCCGGACGAGGCGGTGCTTGCCCCGCCCGAGGTGGTGGTCGCCGTCCGCGACGTCTCGCTCGAGGTCGGCGAAGGCGAGATCTTCGTGATCATGGGCCTGTCGGGCTCGGGCAAATCGACGCTCGTCCGCTGCATGTCGCGGCTGGTCGAGCCCTCCGCCGGGCAGATCCTGTTCGACGGCAAGGACCTCCTCGCCGCGAGCCCGCGCGAGCTGATCGAGATCCGCCGCCACCGCATGGGCATGGTGTTCCAGCATTTCGCGCTGCTTCCGCATCTCTCGGTGCTCGGCAATGTCGGCTTCCCGCTCGAGGTCCAGGGCGTGGCGCGGACGGAGCGCGAGAAGCGGGCGCGGGCGATGATCGAACTGGTCGGGCTCGCCGGCCGCGAGGCCGACTACCCGCACCAGCTCTCCGGCGGCCAGCAGCAGCGCGTCGGCATCGCCCGTTCGCTCGCGGTCGAACCGGAACTGTGGTTCCTCGACGAGCCGTTCTCCGCGCTCGACCCGCTGATCCGGCGCGAGATGCAGGACGAGTTCCTCCGCCTCCAGGCCACGCTCCACAAGACCATCGTCTTCATCACCCACGATTTCGACGAGGCGATCCGCCTCGCCGACCGCATCGCCATCATGAAGGACGGGCGGATAGAGCAGACCGGCACGCCGGAGGATCTGGTGATGCGGCCGGCCACACCCTACGTCGCCGAGTTCACCCGCGACGTGCCGAAGGCGAAGGTGCTGACGGTCGCGGCGATCATGGCGCCGGGCGACCACGTCCCGACCGAGGGCGAGGTTCCCGCCGACGCCCGCATCGCTTCCGTCGCCGCCCGGCTCCGCGCCGCGCCCCTGCCGCTCGCCGTCGTCGATGCCGAGGGCAAGCGGGTGGGCACGGTAACGCGCGAGGCCGTGACCGACGTGATGCTCGGGGGGTGACGGTGATCTTTGCCCCCACCGCGCCGACCTGGTTCGGGCTTCACGCCAACCCCAAGCCCGCTCATTCCCGCGCACGCGGGAATCCGGTTTATCCGATCACCTGCGCGGGAGATGCGGGAGCTGGGTCCCCGCGTGCGCGGGGACGAGCGGAATTCGGCAGGTCCGTTCCCACGCGAACGACGGGCAGTCTTCGATTTTTTCTCAGCCTCGTGCGCGGAGACGAGCGGAATTGGAGACGGGAGCGCTCGGGCGGCTGCCGCGGGAGCGGACCGTGACCGTCGCCGCCGCCACCGCCCCGCGCATCGCGCATGACGACGGCCGCAGAGCCGCGATCCGCCTCGCCTGGGTGACGCTGATCGCGGCCACCGCCGTCCTGTGGTTCGCCGGCGAGGAGATCGCGCCCTGGGCCGTGGTCTACCCGAAGGGCCTGGAGATGCCCGCGGCAAAATGGATCTCGGGGGCGATGAACTGGCTGGTCGACGATGCGACCTTCGGCCTCTTCACCTTCACCGAGCTGACCCGCGCCATCTCGGCGGTGGTCGAGGTGCCCTACACGATCGCCCTCTCGGTGCTATCGACCGGGTTCCTCCGCGGCGAGGGCTCGAATGCGGTCCAGCTTCTCCCGCCGCTCTCGTGGGTCGCGGTGATCGCGATCTTCGCGCTCGCCGGCCTTCACGCCGGCGGCCGGCGGCTCGCCCTCCTCGTCGGCCTCTGCTTCCTCTATCTGGCGGTCTTCGGCCAATGGCGGAGCGCGATGCAAACGCTCGCCTCGATCCTGGTGGCGGTGCCGGCCGGCGTCGCCGGCGGCGTGCTGCTCGGCCTCGCCGGCTATCGCTGGCCAGCCTTCGAGCGGGCGATGCGGCCGGTCCTCGACCTGATGCAGACGGTGCCGATCTTCGCCTACCTGGTGCCGATCCTGTTCCTGTTCGGCTTCGGCCCGGTCGCCTCGATCGTCGCCACCATCATCTACGCCATGCCGCCGATGGTGCGGGTGACCATCCTCGCCCTCGAGGGCGTGCCCGCGGAGGTGAAGGACCTCGGCCGCATGATCGGCTGCACCCGGCGACAGATGACGTGGAAGATCATGATCCCCTCGGCCCGGCGCGGGCTGATGGTCGGCGTCAACCAGGTGATCATGCTGTCGCTGAACATGGTGATCATCGCCTCGATGATCGGCGCCGGCGGCCTCGGCTTCGACGTGCTCGCCGCGCTCCGCCGGCTCGACATCGGGGCGGGCATCGAGGCGGGCGTCGCGATCGTGGTGCTGGCCATCGCCCTCGACCGGCTGTCCCAGGCCTTCGCCGAGAACAGCGAGGTCCGAGCGCGGGCCGCGGCGGCGCTCGCCGGCGCGCCCTTCCACCGCCGCTATCCCAACCTCACCGCGGCGCTTGTGATCGTGGTCACAGCCGCGGTGCTGGGGCTTTTCTACGCTCCGATCCAGGCCTACCCGGAGGCGTGGACGCTGACCACGGGCGGCTTCTGGGAGGGGATCGTCCGCTGGATAAACGTCAACTTCTTCGACGTGCTCGACGCGTTCAAGAACGCGCTGCTCCTCAACGTCCTCATCCCCGTCAAGCGCTTCCTCGGCGAACTGCCCTGGCTGCCGGTGGTGGCGGGGCTCGGGCTCGCCGGCTTCGCGCTGTCGGGCCTCCGCCTCGCGCTCCTCTGCATGGTGCTCTCGGCGCTGATCGCGGTCACCGGGCAGTGGGAGAAGGCGACGGTCACCGTCTATCTCTGCGGCATCTCGGTGATCTTCGCCTGCCTGATCGGGGTGCCGATCGCGGTGTGGGCCTCGACCCGCGACCGGGTCTGGCGGGGTGTCGAGGTGTTCGTCGACACGCTCCAGACGCTGCCGTCCTTCGTCTACCTGATGCCGGTGGTGATGCTGTTCCGCGTGGGCGACTTCACGGCGATCGTGGCGGTGGTCGCCTACTCGCTCGCGCCGGTGATCCGCTACACCGGCCACGGGCTTCGCTCGGTCGATCCGCAGCTCATCGAGGCGGGCGTCGTCTCGGGCTGCACGCCGTTCCAGATCCTCACCAAGATCAAGCTGAAGCTGGCGCTGCCGGAGCTGATGCTCGGCCTCAACCAGACGATCATGCTCGCCATCTCGATGCTGGTAATCACGGCCCTGGTCGGCACCCGCGACCTTGGCCAGGAGGTCTATATCGCGCTCGCCAAGGCCGACACCGGCCGCGGCATCGTCGCCGGCCTCGCCATCGCCTTCATCGCCATCATCGCCGACCGGCTGATCACGGCGGGGGCGGCGCGGCTCCGGACGCGGTTCGGCATGGCGGGGGGACGGGGATGAGTCAGGCGTCGAGGGACCCCACCCACCATGCTTCGCATGGCCCACCCTTCCCGGATCGGGAAGGGATGGCGTGCTCCCAGTGCGGTTTCCTCTTCGCCGCTGCCGCGCCATCGTGGACGACGGCAAACACCAACTTTTTCGAGGCCGCGACCCCAAGCGTGCTCATCATGCGGCGGTCGAGGACGCTATCCCTCCCCGGACCGGGGAGGGGGGACCGTCCGAAGGACGGTGGGTGGGGTCCGTCGAAGCCGCGCGGTCTCTTTGCCGGAAGGCACGCATCATGACCCTCCCCACCCACGCCCAGGTCGTCGTCATCGGTGGCGGCATCATCGGCTGCTCGACCGCCTACCATCTCGCCCGCGACCACAAGATGGACGTGGTGCTGATCGAGCAAGGCAAGCTCACCGGCGGCTCCACCTGGCATGCGGCGGGCCTCGTCGGCCAGCTCCGCTCCTCGGCCTCGATCACCCAGGTGCTCCGCTACTCGGTGTCGCTCTACAAGCGGCTCGAGGAGGAGACGGGTCTCGCCACCGGCTGGCGCGAAACCGGGTGCCTCCGGCTCGCCTGCAACGAGGACCGCTGGACCGAGTTCAAGCGCCAGGCGACGACGGCACGGAGCTTCGGGCTCGACATGCACCTCCTCTCCCCGGCCGAAGCGAAGGCGCTGTGGCCGCTCCTCGAAGTGGACGACCTGGTCGGCGCTACCTTCATGCCGAGCGACGGCCAGGCCGGCCCCTCCGACATCGCCCAGGCGCTTGCCAAGGGCGCCCGTATGCACGGCGCGAAGCTGCACGAGGGCGTCGGCTGCACCGGCTTCGAGATCGCGGACGGCAGGGTCGTCGCGGTCGAGACCACCGCCGGCGGGATCGCCTGCGAGAAGGTGGTGCTCGCGGCCGGCATGTGGTCGCGCCAGATCGCCGCGCTGGCCGGGGTCAGCGTGCCGCTCCAGGCGGTGAAGCACCAATACGTCGTCACCGAGAAGATCGAGGGCATCGCGCCGGGCATGGCGACGATCCGCGATCCCGACCGGCGGACCTACTTCAAGGAGGAGGTCGGCGGCCTCGCCTTCGGCGGCTACGAGCCGGACCCCAAGCCGTGGCTCGACGTCGTGCCGGAGCGGTTCGAGTTCCAGCTCCTCGACGACGACTGGGACCATTTCGAGCAGCACCTCGCCGCCGCCATGGTCCGCATCCCGGCGCTCGAAAAGGCCGGCATCAAGCAGATGATCGACGGCCCGGAGTCCTTCACTCCCGACGGCAACTTCATCCTCGGCGAGGCGCCGGAGGTGCGGAACTTCTTCGTCGGCGCCGGCTTCAACGCCTTCGGCATCGCCTCGGCCGGCGGCGCCGGCTGGGTGCTCGCCGACTGGGTGGCGAAGGGCGAGCAGCCGATGGACCTCTGGGTGGTCGACATCCGCCGCTTCTCCGAACTCCACCGCGACCATGCCTGGACCCGCGAGCGCACGCTCGAGGCCTACGGCAAGCACTACACCGTCGCCTACCCGCTCGAGGAATACGAGAGCGGTCGGCCGCGCATCGTCTCGCCGCTCTACGAGCGGCTGAAGGAGCGCCGCGCCGTGCTCGGCTCGAAGCTCGGCTGGGAGCGGGCCAACTGGTTCGCGCGGCCCGGGGACGAACTGAGCGACCGCTACACCTTCGGCCGCGGCAACTGGTTCGAGGCGCAGGGCGAGGAGCACCAGGCCGTCCGCGAGGCGGTGGGGTTGTTCGACCAGTCGTCCTTCGCCAAGTACGAACTCACCGGCAGGGACGCCGCCGAGGTGTTGTCATGGGTCGCCGCCAACGACGTGACGAAGGCCCCCGGCCGCCTCACCTACACGCAGATGCTCAACTCGCGCGGCGGCATCGAGTGCGACCTGACCGCAGCGCGCCTCGCCGAGGATCGCTACTACATCGTCACCGGCACCGGTTTCCGCACCCACGACCTCGCCTGGATCCGGCAGAACCTGCCCGCCGGGCTCGAGGCGACGATCCGCGACGTCACCGAGGACTGGGGGACGCTGTCGCTGATGGGGCCCCGCGCCCGCGACGTGCTCGCCGCCGTCACCGACGCCGACGTGTCGAACGCCGCCTTCCCCTTCGGCCATGTGCGGGAGATCGCCATCGCGGGCGTCATTTCGCGTGCGCTCCGCGTCACCTATGTGGGCGAGCTCGGCTGGGAACTGCACATCCCGATCGGCGAGACCGGCGTGGTGTTCGACGCGCTGATGGAGGCCGGCGCGCCGCATGGGCTTCGCCTTGCCGGCTACCGTGCGCTCGAGTCGCTCCGGTTGGAGAAGGGCTACCGGGCCTGGGGCTCCGACATCACGCCCAACGACAATCCGTTCCAGGCCGGGCTCGGCTGGGCGGTGAAGCTCAAGTCGGGGCTGCCCTTCCTCGGCCGTCCCGCGGCAGAGCAGGCGGCCAACAGCCGGCTCGCCAAGCGGCTGATGACCTTCACCGTCGACGACCCTGCCGTGATGCTCTCGGGCCGCGAGACCATCCTCCGCGACGGCCAGGCGGTCGGCTACCTCACCGGCGGCGGCTGGGGCTATACGGTCGGCAAGAACATCGGCCTCGGCTATGTCCGCAACCCCGACGGCGTCGACGACGACTTCCTCGCCTCCGGCCGCTACGAGCTGGAGGTGGCCACGGTGCGGGTGCCCGCGGCGCTGAACATGGGGCCGCTCTACGATCCGACGAACGCACGGGTGAAGGGATAGTGCAGAGCGAACCTCACTGAACTCTGTGGAACTTGACGAATGGCGAGAGAGCCGAACACTGCAGCGAGAATTGCGACCGAACGGCGCGACGCGTGGCGGCGCTTCATGGACTTCGTTGACCGTCACCAGCAGTCGACATGGATCTTCCGGGGCGTGGCCGACGCCCAGAACCATCGACTGATTCCAAAGATCGGCAGGAACGGCGAACGATATGATCTGGCGATCGAGCGCGTCCTGTTTGCCAATTTCAAGCGCCAGGCACGCCAGCACGTCGACACGCAGGGGATGAGCGACTGGGACTTACTCTCCCTTGGTCAGCACCACGGACTGCCGACCAGGCTTCTGGATTGGACCACCAACCCGCTTGTCGCGGCATACTTTGCGGTGACGAGCAAACCGGAGGATCGGACCGCGCGCCTTTTCGCTGTTCAGGCGCCCGACCCGATCGACGTTGTCGCTGATTCCGACCCCTTCTCGTGCAAACG
>JAESFN010001199.1_pt1 | contig 13064 bp, 9 predicted proteins | sample 9269411 | NCBI WGS metagenome assembly JAESFN01 (sample SAMN14505399, study PRJNA617100) | algae metagenome | isolation source: Iphinoe sp. HA4291-MV1 and co-occurring heterotrophs from trail next to... | place: USA: Maunawili Falls, Hawaii | collected 2009-07-25
CCGGCCATGCAAGTTCGAAAGGAAGTCCCGTCGCTACGACGAACTTCAATGGCGTCTCCGACCCGAAACAACTCCTCGCCGAGGGGGACCAAGCCAACCGCGACGACGCCATAGCCGGGGATTGAGAAGCGGTCTTTGATCGGGAATAACATTCTCGCCATGATCGCATGATAGCCTGCCGGCGTTCGGCAAGGCCACGCGACCTTGTCCTCTGGCCGAATTAACAGCCCATCGTTCCAGCCCCCGTTCCACGCTACAATTGTGTTGTTAGCCCCAGTTTCAGTCGCGTGCTGACATGCCCTCCCCCTTCCCAGGAATGGACCCGTATCTCGAGCAGCGGGCGTTGTTTCCCGATCTGCATGACGGGTTCGTTGCGTACTTCCGTGAAGCCCTGCAGGCTAGGCTGCCTGAGCCCTACTACGCGGTCATCGGTTCCCGGTTGTGGGTCGAGATGTCGCAGCGGGAGATTGGTCCCGACGTGCATGTGCTCGAAGGCCTGAACGGCGGCAGCAAATCGAATGGCGGCCCCGCAGTGGGCAGCGCTGAAAATGGCGGCGGACTGGCCATTGCTTTACAAACCCGCACCGAGCCGGTGCTGATCACCGTGCCCCACGACGAGTTTCGCGAAACCTTCGTCGAAATCTACTCGCGGCGCGAACAGGAGCGGCTGGTCACGGTGGTTGAGTTGCTCAGCCACTCGAATAAGGCGCCGGGCGAGAAGGGGCGCGAACTCTATTTACGCAAGCAGCAAGAACTGCTCGACAGCCAAACGCATTTGGTAGAGATTGATCTGCTTCGCGCCGGCGAGCATTCCACCGCGGTGCCGCTCGACTATCTGCGTCGCCGCTGCGGCGAGTTCGACTATCACGTCTGCATGCACCAGTTCCACCACTTCGAGGACTTCTTGGTCTATCCGTTTCGGCTCGAGGACACGCTGCCGGAGATTGGGGTGCCGCTGCTGCCTGGCGATGGCGGCGTGGCAGTCGATCTGCAGGTCGTCTTCAACCGGTGCTACGACGCGGGCCCCTATCGCCGCCGCGTACGCTACCGCGACACCCAGCCTGAGCCCGCGCTCGACGAGCCCCGCGCCGCCTGGGCAAAACAACGCCTCGAGGCTTGGCACGCCGCACTATGAGCATGGGCACGGAAGCCGGAACCGAGCCTTCTCGGTACGTCGTAGGCATCGACCTGGGCACCACGAACTCGGCGGTCGGCTTCGTCGACACCGCGCGCCCTGAGCTGCGCGTCGAAACGTTCCTCGTTCCGCAGCTAGTCGCGGCTGGCGAAGTCGAGGCGCGTGAAACGCTGCCTTCGTTTCACTACCAAGCCGCCGCAGGGGAGTTTCCCGCAGGTGCACTAAAGCTGCCCTGGGATCGCGCCGCGCCAGACTATAGCGTCGGGGCGTTTGCCCGCGATCATGGGGCGGCATCGCCGGCGCGGCTGATCGCGTCGGCCAAGTCGTGGCTCTGTCATGCTGGGGTCGATCGCACCGCCCCGCTGCTGCCTTGGCATGGCGCGGCCGACGCCGAGCGGCTTTCGCCCGTCGACGCCAGCGGCCGCATCCTGGCTCATATTCGAGCGGCCTGGAATCACGAGCATCGTGCCGATCCGATCGAGGCTCAGGACGTGGTCCTCACGCTGCCGGCCTCGTTCGACGAGGTTGCTCGCGAGCTGACCGTGCGGGCGGCCAAGCAGGCGGGGCTGCCGCGCGTGTGGCTGCTCGAAGAGCCGCAGGCGGCGTTTTACGCCTGGATTCATGGGCAAAACCAGCAGTGGGACCAGCAGGTTCAGTCCGGCCAAAAGATTCTGATCTGCGACATCGGCGGCGGAACCTCCGACTTCACGCTCATTCGGGTGCGCGCCGCGGCCGGCGGCCGTGTGCAGTTCCATCGCGTCGCGGTCGGGCCGCACTTGATTCTTGGCGGCGACAACCTCGATCTGGCGCTCGCCCACCACTTGGAGAAGCGGCTCGCACAGAACGGCGAGTTGACTCCGCGCCAATGGGCGGTGCTCGTCCGTAGCTGCCGGAAGCTCAAAGAGGTCTTGCTGGGGCCGAATCCGCCAGAGAGCTACACGCTACGACTGCCGGGCGCGGGCTCGCGGCTCGTTGGCGGCGGCATTCAGGCCGAGGTCTCGCGTGCTGAAGCCGTCGAGGTGCTGATCGAAGGCTTTCTGCCTCGTGAACCGCTGGACGCCAAGCCACAATTCCGCCGCGCCGGCTTGCAAGAGTTTGGCCTGCCATACGCTTCCGATGCGGCGATCAGCCGGCATCTGGCGGCGTTCCTTACCGCTCATCGCCATGCTGGCGATGAACCGGCGGAGGCGGCAAAGGACCACGATCCGGCTCGGCCCGACCTGGTGCTGTTCAACGGCGGCCTCTTCGAATCGACGCAGTTGCGCGAACGCTTGCTGTCGCTGCTGGGCGATTGGTTCACGCCGGCCGGGCAGACACCCGCGTGGCAGCCGCTCGTGCTCAGCAATCCGCGGCTCGATCTCGCGGTGGCGCATGGAGCCGCTTACTACGGCCTGGTTCGCCGCGGGTTGGGCGTGCGGATCGCAGCCAATCTGGCCAGAAGCTACTACATCGGCGTCGAGGGGGCCGGCGAGAGCCGCGCCGTCTGCCTCGTGCCTGGGGGCGCTGAGGAAGGGCAACGGATCGAACTCGAGCGGCCGCAGTTTCAACTGCGCATTCGCGAGCCGGTGGAGTTCCCGCTGTATGTATCGAGCACGCGGCTCACCGACCGCGCCGGCGACGCCGTGCCGCTGGACCCCGAGCAGCTCACTCCGCTGCCCCCCATTCGCACGGTGCTCGAGGCCGGGCGACGCTCGGCCGGCGCTGAGACCTTGCCGGTGACGCTCTTCGCCGGGCTGACGGAGATCGGCACGCTCGACCTCGGCTGCCGCGAGGTGGGGGGCAACCGCTCCTGGAAGCTGCAGTTCGACATCCGCGCCACCACGCAGACCGACCGAACCGCGCACACCGGTCAGGCGGAGCAAGCCGGCATCGTGGATGAGGCCGCGCTCTCTGCCGGCCGAGCCGTTTTGACCGACGTGTTCGGCAAGGAGGGCCGAGCGCCGGTGGATGGGATCGTGAAGCGGCTCGAGGAGGCGATCGGGCAGCGGCGAGCCGACTGGCCTCCGTCGCTGCTGCGCGGCTTGTGGGAAACTTTGTTCGAGCATGAGGCCGGTCGCCGCAAGAGCCCGCCCCACGAAGCCCGCTGGCTCCATTTACTGGGCTACTGCCTGCGGCCAGGGTATGGCCTGGCGGTCGACGACTGGCGGGTCGGCCAGACCTGGCGGCTCTTTCAGTCGAGCAAGCTGGCGTTCCCCGCCAGCACTTCGCGGATCGAGTGGCTCATCCTCTGGCGGCGGATCGGCGGCGGCCTGCTCGCCGGGCAGCAGCAGGCCCTAGCGACTCCGCTGCTGCCGAGTGCTCCGCCGGCGATCGGCCGACGGGGTGGCAGCAAGGGGCAAACGAGCGCCCATGAGACGGCTGAGCTGATTCGGCTGCTGGGGTCGCTCGAATTGCTGCCGGTGCCTGCCAAGACGAACCTAGGGAGCGGCCTGCTCGAACGCGTTGCCCGCGAAGAGGTTGGGGCGTTACGAGATGCAGTTGTCTGGGCCTTGGGCCGCTTGGGTGCCCGCGAACTGCTCTACGGACCGCTCAATGGCGTGGCCCCGCCCTCGACCGCCGAGACGTGGCTGGCCTCGATGCAGCAAATGCCATTTTCGCCAGTGCTTACGCTCAGCGTGGCCCTGATCGCCCGCCAGACGGGTGATCGCTACCGAGATGTTGGCCGCGATGCGCGAAAACGCACACTGGCCTGGCTGGCAGATGCGGAAGCGCCAAACCATTACCTGCGACTAGTAGATACGGGGGGATCGCTGGAGTCATCCGAGGAGGCGCAAGCGTTCGGCGAAAGCCTGCCGCGGGGCCTGCGAATCTCAGGGGACTTCTCTTGACACACCCCCCAAAATTCCTAGATTGATCGTGACGATCAGTACAACCTGTCCGCGAAGCAAAATCTTAGCGGTTTGGAGAGTTAGATCGTTTACAGAATTCGTGCGGCGTGTTATCTAGGGATGAAGGGCACCGCACTTTGGGGGCCCAAAACTCCAGCCTGCTAGCTGTCGGCCGCAACCTGGGCTCCGCTGCTTGCGTCCTCACTGAGATCTGACCAACTATGCTGCGCAATATTTTACGAGTTCTGGTCCTTGGGCTCCTGCTGGCGGCGGCCGGTCCGGTCGTGGCTGGCATCGTCAACGAGTTGGAGCCGAACAACACGCTTGCCACCGCGCAAAACGTCGATGCGTACTTCTCGCTCGACTACAGCGACGACATTGGCAACAAGATCGAAAACACCTCGACCAAGATCCCGCACGTCACCATCCTAGGCAAAGGGGATGCCACGGGCGACGGGTCGTTCGATTACTATTCGTTCACCACGCACGTGCCGAACAGCTTGGTGATCTTCGACATTGATCACACCAAGTCGACCAACAACGTTGCTTTGAACACCGAAATTCTGGCGTTCTCGCCTTCCGGTGTGTTCTACGGCAGCAACGATGATTCGCCCATCACGTATGGCGCTCTCGGCAGCACCACCACGTCGGACTCCTACCTCGAGGTCACCTTCGCCAATCCCGGCCTGTACGTAATTGGCGTAGCTCGCTACCACTCGGTTCCGCTGGGTGGCGGCGCCGGCATCGGCGGCACCTACCTCAAGGCGGGCGACGAATACACGCTGCAAATCTCGGTAGTGCCGGAGCCCTCGACCCTGATGCTCGCCGGCCTGGGCGTGATCGGCGTCTTCGGCATGGGCCGCCGCTTCCGCAACAAGAAGTAAGCCAGTTCTCCGACCGATAAGAAATCAACGCAAAACGGCCAGCCAAGTGCTGGCCGTTTTCGTTTCGTGAACCCTGAAATTTGCCGCTAGCTTGCCCTCGACAGTCACCCAGGACTGTTGCTAAAATGCCAGGCTTTCAGCAACGAAGCGGCGCATGAGCGCCCCAGCAAGTTACCCGAGAGCTAGCATGTACGCGATCATCGCCGACGGCGGACGTCAGTTTCGAGTCGAGGAAGGACAAGAGCTGACCATCGATTACCGCGAGGCCCTGTCGGTCGGCGATGCCGTGACGTTTGGCGATGTCTTGGCCGTCCGCACCGATGCTGGGCTCAAGGTCGGTCAGCCGAACCTGGCCGGCGCCAACGTTTCGGCCGAAGTGATCGGCGTCGAGCAGGGGCCAAAGCTGGTCATCCAGTGGTTCAGCCGCCGCAAGAACGCGCGCCGCCGCACCGGCCATCGCCAGATCCACACCGTGGTGCGGATCAACAAGATCGCCGTCTAGGTCGCCTATCGCGTCGCCGGCGAGCGGCCGGCGTAAGCCGGCTGACAGCGCTGCGTAAACGCCGTGCTCTACGTGATCGGCGTTCCATCGCACTGCTTGCGGGCGCACCACAGCCAGTGCCTGCCTACGCGCTGAACCGTGTCGGCAGTGTATCCAAGCTGGCTCACCATCCGCTCCAGGTCAGCCAGCTCGAGCAGTCGGCCACCCCGGCCTGGCCGCGTGACAACAGGCCCGCGAAACAACACGAGCCCTCCTGGCGCTAGCACCCGCTCTGCTTCCATCAAGACGCGGTCAGGCGCCGAAACGTGGTGAAGCAGACCGTTGCTCACTACACTCGAGAAAGAGCCCGTTCGGTAGGGCAGCCGTTCGGCATTGCCCTGATGAAAGGCCACCTGGTGCGGTCCAAGCAAGCTCGCGGCGCGAGCCCTGAGCAGCGCAGTGCGGCGCAGGTCGTAGCCTAGCCAGCGCTCGCCCAGTTCGAGCGTGCCCGGCATTAGTCGGCCATCGCCGATTCCCAGGTCGAGCGTCCAGCCGAACCGACCGCCGCCAGCGGCGCGGTAGAGATCCAGGAAAGCCGGGCAATTTCGAGTATTCACACGGAGAATCATGCGGTCGGAATGCCTGTCGCCGCAAGCAGGAACGACCGATAAATACTCGCGCGCTTACGCGGCTTCAAGGTCGCGCGAGCGTTCTGGGGCCGCTGGATGCAAGCAGGCCAAGTTCAAAGGATCAAGCGGCAGGTAGCCCGGATGACCAAGCAGCATTTTCTCTTCACCGCCTTGTTTGCGCTCGTCGGCTCTTCCGCGGTTGCGGCGCCTATCCATTGGAGTGAGAACGGCCACTACTACGAGGCCGTCCCACGTACCGCCACTTGGCACCAGTCACGAGATCTGGCGATGCGTTCGCTGGGCTACCTGGTGACCGTTGGCGACGCTGAAGAAAACGCCCTCGCGTTCAGCCTGGTCGATGCGCCGGAATACTGGTCGATCTCCGGCAACACCCACATCGGCCCCTGGATCGGCGGCATGCAGGCCGACGGCTCAGCCGAGCCCGACGGCGGTTGGAAGTGGGTAACGGGCGAGCCGCTGATTTACACGGCCTGGCGCGAAGGCGAGCCAAACAACGTGGCTGGCGGCGAAGACCGCTTGAACTTCATGGGCGCGGCCGACGCTGGGCGCGGCGCGTTTTGGAACGACGCGGGCGGCGGCTCCAACATGCTGGGCTTCCTCGTCGAATGGGACGAATTCCCTAGTTGGCGCTTCGGCGACTTCAATCACAGCGGCCTGGTCGACCTCAACGACTTCGGCCTGCTGAAGGCCAACTTCGGCACAGGCACTATGCCGCTGCAGGGCAACGCCAACTTCGACGACGCCGTCGACCTAGCCGACTTCGGGATTCTCAAGGCGAACTTCGGAACGTCGCCGAGCGTGGCGGCAACTTCGGCGCCCGAACCGGCGACTTGGCTCTTGGCAGTGGCGGGCGTTGCCTGGGCCTTGGCTACGCGCTGGATTCGCCGCGCGGCACGCTGAGCACACAACAGCGGCGATCACTGCGCCTACGAAGCGCTCACCGCGCCCATCGTCGGCGCTGGGGCGGCCAGCTTGCTGCGCACGAACAGGGCGAACAGCAGTAGTACGATCGCCGCGCCCACGCCCTGCAGACGCGTAGTAAACCACCACGCGAGTCCGCCCCACACGGCGACCGTCAGCAGGCCGCTCCAGACGTAGCTCAGCAGTCCCGCGCAGCGAAGCCAGCGGCGATCGCTGGGCGACAGCGGCTCGACCGAGGCCGGGCCGCCGAGCCAGGCCAGGGCCTCGGCCCTCGCCCGCTCCAAGATTTGCGAGTCTTCGTATGCGAGGCTCAGTGCCCAGTAAATGGCCGAGGTCTTGGAGCCTGGGTTGCACTGCAACAACAGACTCACGGCGGCGACCGGCATCGACAACGCCCAAAACGCCGCGGCCTTGCCCTGATCTCGGCTGATCGCCCAGCAGAGCGTGTAGCATGAGCCCAGCGCGAGCGGGGTGGCAAAGGCCGCGGTGACCAGCGACCACCGTCCGCGCTCGCTCAACAGGGGAATCGAATCGCCGATGTCGAGGTGGAACACCGGCACCACGCCTTGCCAGAGCTGCATGCCAAACGCCTCGACGCGTCCGCCAAACCTGCGGCAAGCCATGCCCAACATCAGCACGTTGGGCAGGTTGAAGAACACGAGCGTCTGCAGGTAGGTCGTCAGCAGCACCAGCGGGAAAGGCACGGACTGCAACGTGTCGTATTGCCGCGCCAACCAGTCGGGCCACTCATGGAGGATCGCCGTGCCGGCCAACAGCGCGAGCACGGCAACGGGCGCCAAGCACACCGGGTGCAGCAGCCAGCCGAACAGCACCACCAGCAGGTCGAAGGCGGCGTTCAGATTGGCCTTCGGGTCGCTCTGCAACGCGGGAGCGAACGGCGGCTCCGGCAGCCGCGTGGGATGCAGTTCCGCCACGATGTCTTGCAGTAGGCCGAGGGTTCTCAGCCGCTCGAGTTGTGCCTCGACGTTTTCCCGCTCAATCACGGCGCCGTGCGCAACCTGATAGCCGGCGACCACTTCATCGATCGTCGCGCAGCTTTCCAGCAGCCGCAGGACGCGATGCGCCTCGAGATCGAGGCCCAGATACAACGCATTGGCCGAATCGACCAAGGCGAATTCGCGCGGACCCGAGCGCACGACCCGGACATCGGATCGCAGGCGGATCGGCAGTAAGGTGGAATCGGCCATCGCGGGGCTCATTTGCCCTCGGCCGATTCTGCGGCGGGAGCGCTGGCGGCAGGCGCGGCCTCCGGCGGGTTTTCTAGGCGGTCGGCCGTTGCCCGCATCTGCTCGGCTTCCTCGGGTCGCCCCAAGGCCTCGAGCAAATCGGCGGTCTGCCGCCAATTCGCGGCCGACTTGTTGTCGATCGACACGGCCGTCCGCATCAGCGTGAGCGCCTCGGAAAGCTGACCATGCTGCCGATAGACGCGCGCAAGCTGTAAGTAGCCGGCGACCTTCGTGGGCTCGAGATCGATGGCCGCGCGAAACTCCGCCAGCCCTTCTTCGAGGCGGCCGGCGCGTTCGAGCATTTCGCCGAGTGCGATTCGAGTATTGAAGTCGGTCGGATTCAGTCGCATGGCCTGCACGACGGCGGCGAACGCCTCGGCGGATTGGCCGAGTTCGTCGAGCAGCACTCCCAAGCGATAGCGAGGCAGGGCCCAGGCGGGATTCGCCTCGATGGCGTGGCGGCAACTCTGGGCGGCCTCGGGCTTGCGATCGAGCCCGGCGAGCGTGGCGGAGCGCAGCAAGTGCCCGCCCGCGTGATCGGGGTCGCGCTGCAAGCCCTCGTCGACCGAGCGGAGCGCGGCTTCGAGTGAGTTCAGTTCGAAGCGAATGTAGCCCAGCGCCAGCCAGGCCCGCGCGTCTTCCGCGTCGAGGGCGACCGAGGTCTCGATCGCGGCGGCGGCCGCTTCCAGGTCTCCCATGCGCATGAGCGCCAGGCCCTTGAGAAAATGGCCGAGCGCCAACTCGGGATTCTCATGCAGGGCGCGAGTGACTTCCGTCAGCGCTTCGCGGTGCCGGCCCGCTCGCACCAGGCTCTCGGCGAGCAGTAGATGGGCCGTCGCGGTGCGACTGGCTTCAGAAAGCTTCGGAACGACGGGCGATGCAGACATGCGAAGATCGAAACACCGGGGCTGACTTCGCTTCCTGCCGACAACGATTCCGTGAACGTGATTATGCTTGTCCCGTTCTGGAGCAACAAGGGCTGGGCATTGGCGAACGCGGCTTGATGTCCCCCCATTCGGACTGATCGACAAGCTCCGCCGCGCCGCGGCGGATTGGAGGGACTGTGAGGATTGGAGCATTGTCGGTGATGCACTGACTGGGGCCCAGTCGATTCAGAGAAACGTGCCCTGATAGGTCTCTCGCGACAGTGGAATTGGCTTCATGACAATTGCGCGATGCCCTGGATGCGTGACTCGAAGCTCGATCCGCCGCGGCGCGACCCTGCGCTTCGCCACGACCGTGGGCATGATCGTGGGCGGGCTAGCATCTCAGGCTGTGGCGCAAGTTCGCCGGCCCGTGCTCGCGGATGATGAACCGCCCAAGGTAAGCCAGGTCGTCTTCCTGCAGCCCACGGCGGCCGCAAAGGCGGCTCAGGAGCCGGTGGAGCCGGTCTGCCGGCATCGCCCCGTCGATCGGCCGCTCAGCGAGGTACAAGCACTTGTCTCTCCGGGCCAGGGCGAGTTGCCGGAAGACGCGGCGGCCGAAGTGTTTGGTTCATCGAAAAACGCCTGGCGCCTGGCCGATGAGCCGCGCCCCTGGTCGAACACGGCATTCCACTGGCAGGCTTCGTGGCTGGCGCACTACCCGCTCTGCTTCGAAGAGAAGATGCTCGAGCGCTACGGCTACTCGCACTGCCCGCTGTTGCAGCCTGCTATTTCGGGAGCGCACTTCTTCGGCACCCTCCCCATCTTGCCGTACAAGAAGGGGCTCGACCCGCACCATCAGTTGATCTACGAGCTCGGGTTCGCCCGACCGGGGGATTGCTCGGCTCCCGCACTCTGCCCACGAGTTCCCTGGAACAACCGGGCCGCGGCTTACGAGGCCGGGTTCGTGACCGGGCTCATCTTCTTCATCCCGTAGTCGCAGCCGCAGCCGGCCACAACGCTCCGGGAAGTCCTCGCCTTAGCTGCGGGGGCATCTGTCGCTCTACGACGGCGCTCGCCGCGTATCTGCCTACGATGCGCGAAGCTAGGTAGACATCGGCGAATCGGAAGGCCTCGCTGACCTTGCTGGCCAAACGACGATTGCCGGATTCAACGGCCCACCGCGTCCGATGCTAGCCCTGTTATAGGGATTGTTTGCACGGTCACGGTTCGCGCTACGGTGGCGAACATGCGGGCCGTGCAACATGACGCACGACTGCATCTCACGACGAGCGTTGCCTTGTCTGGCAAAAGAAGACAGTTTGCAAGCGGGGGAGCGCGGTGGCTGGCCAGCGTGGCGCTGGCCACGTTGATTCCGCTGGCCGCTTGTCGCAGCAGCCAAGACTTCTACTTTGGCGGCGACTCCGACCTGGCCCACTATCGGGGCGTTGCCACCTCGCTCGAGGAGCCAACGGTCGACACCGATCCGCACCCGGAGTATCTGTCTCCGCCGCGGATGATCGACGACGGGCGGCCGCCCGAATACTGGGACATCTCGCTCGAAGAAACCATCAACGTGGCCCTGGCCAACAGCCGGGTCATGCGCGCCGCCGGCGGGCGAATCGTCGAATACCCCGACGCCGCGCGCACCGTGTACGACCCTGCCTTGAGCGAGAGCAACCCGATCTTCGGGCAACAGGCCGCGCTCAGCGCCTTCGACGCCCAGGTCTCGTCGTCGTTGATTCTGAACAAGAACAACCGCGTCGTGAACAACTCGATCCTGGGCGGCGGCACCAACTTCCTCCAGCAAGACCTGAGCGAGTTTCAGGCGCAAGTGGCCAAGACCGCGGCCACGGGCACCCAGTTCGCCTTCCGCAACAACACGATCTACGACGCCAACAACCGGCCGTTCAACCTGTTCCCCAGTTCGTACGACACGAACTTCGAGGCCGAGTTCAAGCATCCGCTGCTCCGCGGGGGCGGCATCGGCTTCAATCGCATCGCCGGTCCGAACAACCCGATGGGGTTCTATAACGGCGTGGTGATCGCCCGCATCCGCACCGACATTGCGCTCGCGGATTTCGAAGAGTCGGTCGGCACGCTGCTGATGGACGTCGAGCGGTCTTACTGGACGCTGTACTTCGCATACCGCGATTTGGACGCCAAGATCGCCGCCCGCGACGATGCGTTGCAGACCTGGCGGAGCATTCGCAATAAGGCGGAAGCGGGCGCCGAAGGGAGTGACGCCGAGGCCGAAGCCCGCGCTCGCGAGCAATACTTCTACTTCACGGCGCTGGTCGACAACGCCTTGGTCGGCATTTCGCAAGACGCGGCGCTCAACGCGACGCGCGGCGTGCCGATCGTGGTCGGGCCGCCCAACGGCGTGCTGGCGTCTGAACGCTACTTGCGGATGCTGATGGGGCTGCCTGCCGAAGACGGTCGGCTGTTGCGGCCGCGCGACGAGCCCATCGATTGCCGCGTCGATTTCGACTGGCCGAGTTCGGTGCAGGAAACGCTGGTTCGCCGGCCCGAACTGCGCCGCCAACGCTGGGTGATCAAGCAAAAAGAGGCTGAGATGACCGCCTCGCGCAACTACTTGTTGCCCGAGCTGAACGTGATCGGCTTATATCGCTGGCGCGGTTTCGGCAACGATCTGCTCTCCGCCCAGAACCAACCGCTCGACAGCGCGTTCGGCACGCTGTTCGACGGCAACTTCCAAGAGTCGACCGTGGGCGTGCAGTACTCGGCGCCGCTCGGCTTCCGCCGCGCGATGGCCGCCGTGCGCAACGCCGAACTCGCCCTGGTCCGCGATCGCGCGTTGCTTGCCGAGCAGGAGTTGCAAGTCTCTCACCAGGTGAGTGCGTCGTTTTCGGAATGCGACCGCGCCTACCATCTGATGCGGGTCAACTACAATCGCCGCATGGCGGCCGGCCAAGAGCTGGTGTCGGTCCGCGAAAAATACAATGTGGGCACAGCCGGAGTCGACGCGGTCGCCGATGCCCAAGCCCGAGCGGCCGACGCGGTGAGCGCGTTCCATCGCTCGCGCGTGGACTATGCCATTGCGGTGGCCAACGTTCATTACCGCCGCGGATCCATTCGCGAATACAATCACGTCATGCTCAATGAGTCGGCGTGGCCCGAGCAGGCTTACGCCGACGCGCGTCGGCAGGCTGCGCGTTGGGCCCCCTCGCCGCAAAGCTACGTCCTGACGCCGCCCGGCCCGCTCAGCCGTGGCCAAGTGCCTGATGAGTGGGCGCGTCCCGCTGGGTCGACGGTTGAAATTCCGCTCGACGCCCCGCTCGCAGTCCCGGTTGAAGGGTCTGCGCCGGTGACGATTCCCACGCCGCCGCCCGAGGCTGCCGCTCCCAACGCCGGCGGCCCTCCGGCGGAGCTGCCAGTCGCCCCCGCTCCACCGGCCCCCCCGGCGGCACAACGACCGGCGCCGGTGCTGGCCTTCAACTAGCGAACGCTCGGTCGCATTCTTTCGCGATTGAAAGCTTACTCGCGGCGAACTCGCTTGTTGCCCTGCGGGCAACGCTCTAGCATCTCGTCCCTTACGAGCCGCGCTCTTCGGATAGGCCATTGGCCCTCCGCAGATCTGCTTTCGTTGCCGAGGGACCGTACGTGCAGGCGCCGAAATCCAAGGTTGTTGCGAAGGGCGATCGCAGCGGCCGCCGGCGCGCTCTTGCGTCCTTGGGGCTGGTCGCAGTCTTAGTCTGCGCGAGCATTAGCCTCGCCAACGAGATCGAGCCGCTCCCGCCGGTGCTGTCTGCCGGCGGCGCCGAGGGCGCTGCGGCGCAACGGCTTTCTGATCTCGAAACGGCGGTGACGCGCCTCAACGAACGATACGAGTCGATCTACGCTGAGAATCAGCGGCTCGGCGAGCAGCTTCGAGAACAAGCCACGGCCGCTGATGCCGATGCGGGCGCCGACGACGCGGCCGACCGACGCTCCTTCAGCGATCAACCAGACGACATCCGCACCGATCAGCCGGAGCCCGAGGAAGAAGAAGCACCGACCGATTCGTTCTTCGACGAGGGCTTCAAGTGGAGCAC
>JAESFN010001200.1_pt1 | contig 13053 bp, 12 predicted proteins | sample 9269411 | NCBI WGS metagenome assembly JAESFN01 (sample SAMN14505399, study PRJNA617100) | algae metagenome | isolation source: Iphinoe sp. HA4291-MV1 and co-occurring heterotrophs from trail next to... | place: USA: Maunawili Falls, Hawaii | collected 2009-07-25
AGCCGCCCGCTCCGGAGGTTGTGGCATGGCCGGCCTCGCCAGCTGTTGAGAGCGCACCGCCGGCCATAGCCTTGCGTCCGCCGCTAAACTAACATTCGAGGTGGACCACTCGATGCAGGCCGCTCAGCGGAGCCCCGATAGAGCACCCTGACTTTTCGCGACCCAAAGGAGGTTATCACCGTTGGCCACGACGAGGCGCACCAACTCCTCAGTTTTGACGGCCAAGCGATCGAGAACCGGCTGACAAATCTCCGTAATTCCGAGTTCAGCCAGATACCGCAAACCGATCGTGGTTGTCTTTAGGGTCAGCCGATACCACTCGCTAGCTGCATCCTGCTCGACGAACCCGTTGCGCACGAGCGCACTTAATGCGCGATAGGCAGCGGCCTTCGGAATGGAACGCTGGCGACAGACTTCAGTCAGAGACATGCCGCCCGGATGACCGGACAGCAGCTCGAGGAGGTCAAGCACGCGATCAATAAGAGGAGGTGTTTCCATCAGGGGTCGCAGTCTCAGTGAAACACTGTTTCAGTGTAGGAGACCCCTGGCTACCTTGTCAAGGGAAGTACACGGCGCGACCGTGCGGAAGAAACGCTAATCTCGGCCGTGACCCCGGCTGTGAGGTCCGGGCAAAGCAACCTTCGGACGGCTTGCCGGCCAATATTCTAGGTCGAGGAACTTCGCAGCATAGACTGCTTGACCTTCGTGCATCGCTCGGCCGCTCTGAACGCGACAGCCTCTATGTAGCGCAGCCCGACACAGTGGGGTCGGATCAGGTTGCGTAATAACGTCCACAACCGTCGATCCGACTGGAAGCAGCATTGGATTGACCGGCAACGCATCACCAACCCGCATTCCAAGTGGGGTCGCATTGATGATGATATCGTGTGCTGTGGGATCCGCGTTCCCGAAGCGCGTTTCGCATGACGGGACCGACGCTCCCACTGCGTTTGCAAGAGCTAGACCGCGCTTTTCATCAACGTCGTTGATGGTTAAAACGAGGGCGCCCGCTTCGGCCACCGCGAACGCGATTGCGCTTCCAGCGCCCCCGGCGCCGAAGAGGAATACGCGCCGACCCCGCGGGTCATGGCCCTCCCAACGCATCCCCAAAACACAGCCCCAACCGTCAAACATAGCGCCAATCCAACGCCCATGGGCATTCCTGACAATGTTCACGGCACCCACCGCGCCTGCGCTAGGGTGCAGTTCGTCTACCAACTCCGCCATCCGGGTTTTGTGCGGCATCGTTACAAGCAGGCCGTCGACATTGGCCACCGCCCGCATGCCCGCAACAAACGCGTCGAATCCATGGGAGGGAACCTGCATAGGAATGCAGATCGCATCTCGTCCTTGCGTCACGAAAAGCGGATTGAAGAGCTGTGGTGACTTCGCGGCGTGAATTGGGTCTCCGACAAGCACCAACACTCTGGTCCGACCGGTGATCTCCGCTATCCGGGTTGCCGTGTCACTCATCGTTGGTTCCGTGCCCGCGGGGATGGAGACGATGTCGGTTCGTCCAGGTCCGATGTAATGCCGCTATGCGTCACCGAAGTCATGCGATCCTCCTCTTCATCCTAACGTTCAGCTGCGACCTATCGCCCGAAACGCGGCTAGCAGTTCGACGGCTCGTTCATCTGCGACTGGATCGTGAAGAACGGGAAAATAGCGGCGACGTTTCATCATTTGTCTTTTCCTCAGGGCGCGCACTCGATACGGATCGCCGTATCGCATGGGCCAGGCGCGATGTGCGAATCCTTGACAGTACAAGATTGGCACGGAGCTTGTTGGACAACGGAGCGCTATTGTCCCTCCCGTAGAATGTCCGCCATGGGTCAGTCGCTGCCTTCAGTGCTGTTGTAAGTCACGTCCGAACATCAGTCAGTAGCAGACGCAACGAACTCTCAGATCGCGGATGCGCGCATGTGCCTGATCGATGTCCGCTAGTGGGATCGAGGAACTTTGTGCGGCGCACTGTTCGAGCAAATTCGCCAAGCCGCTGTTGGCCCTGAGCAGCCATTCCGAGAGTCATTCCCACACTTAAGCTGCGGATCAAATCCTCAAGGCCACTTACCGATCGAAGCCGTTGGCGGCAACGTCGCCCACTAGGACCTATTGCAGATATTTCACCTTCACTTCGGCGATCCTTCCGTTGAAAGCGAACGGAGCCTTGTCGAAGTAGTCGAGCGACACCGGCGAGCCAAGATCGGTGCCGATGTCGAGGCAATCATTGGCGGTGAAGAGAAGCGGCGCCGAAATCGGCACCTGTCCTTGCGCTGCGACAGCGCCGTTGACCTTCATCGTCATATTCAGCGGGCCGGCTGGCCGGTGTTCCGCGTACACGTCTCGACTTCGATCTTGACCTTGCCGATCGGCAGGTTCTGCGCCGAGCAGAACCGCGTCCGCTGGATTTCAAACAGGTTGTACTCGTAGCAGAGCTTGCCGTCTTTGACGTAGGTCGTCAGCCCACCGGAAAACGCGCCGAGTGCGTAAAGCACACCGTTGGCGTTGGCTGGAATGTCGGCATCGATCATCACACGATTGTTCTTGTTGCCAAGGGCCGGTGGCACGACCTCCAGCATCCGCGTCATGCCTCTGGCGAACGTCCACTCCTTGTAGGGCGGGGCAAGGCGCAACTCCGGATGCATGGCCGGAATCCAGAGACCGCCGCCGATCGGAAGGACCTTGTTCTTGGTTGCGTCCACCAGGAACTGCAGCTTCAGATCCTCGAGCTTCGACGGCATTGTTTCGGCGAGATCGTTGGCCTGCGACCAGTCCTCGTTGACGTTATAGAGTTCCCATTTGTCCTTGTCCGGCGTCCATTCGCGCATGCCGGGCGGCGTGCCAGGCACCATGGAACCCGCGGCCCAAAGGCGGAGACCATCCAGCCGTCGTGATAGATAGTCCGGCTGTCCATGATTTCGAAATACTGGGTGAGCTTGCGGTCCTTGGCTTTCGGTGAACATCCGGCCAATCCTGGCAGTCGAAGGCACGTCGATCTGCGCATATTCGGCAGTAACCATTTGCACCGCGCCCGGCGAGCTACCTGTCCTGGCACGTAGCTGCGGTAACCGCGTTGGCAGCGTGATCCCAGAAGCAGAAGTCGAACGACTTGCAGTCGGCGGCGCTCATGGCGTCGCCTGAGATGGCCTACGTTGGACTGCCTTACCATTCACGCAATAGATAGTTCGCGGCCGAAAAATCATAAGCATAGGTAGTAGCGGCCCGCAGGCGCGCTGCTACTGTTCCATCCCAGCAGCGTGTTGGTCGGTCAGGTCTGCCCGATATAGAGCTGGGCAGCACCAGTCGGGATGGCGCCGGCCAAGCGCGATTGGGCTTGGCTCAAGAAAGCGACCGACAATGGAGCAATCCGATGCCACGCGGACACTGCCGCTCGCGAGCGTTCGCGCGCGTGCCGCCGCAGGCTTGATCAGCCGATTGCTGACGGTGCTCAGGTGCATCGTTAATGGGGTCGCAATTCTCCTGCTTTGCGCCATGATCCTGCTGATCCTCATACAGATCCTCGGGCGCTACGTGTTCAACTACTCGATTTCTTGGTCGGAGGAGGCGGCAACCTTCGCTCAGATTTGGCTGGTGATGTTGGGCGCCGGGATCGCGATGCGGAATCGCAATCACGTCGGCATCGATTTCCTGATCGGCCTGTGCCCCGTATTCATGCAAAGGATGGCGAAGGCCGCCTCTTTCCTTCTGGCTGTCTGGTTTCTGGTCGTCGTCATTACGGGCAGCATGAGCCTCATTGCCATCGGCATGATCGTAAAGTCGCCGGCTCTTCAGATCCCTATGGCGGTTCCCTACTACGCCCTGCCAGTCGGCATGTCCTACTTTCTACTGGAGTTTGCGATCGCGACCCTTCCGGAAATCCGAAATCCTGCCCTCGCCTCCTCCAATGCGCCCGGTGAACAGGCATGACATACGCATTCGGAGGCTTTCTCTTTCTACTTTTGTCTGGGATGCCGATCGTTTTTGCGTTGGGCGTATCGGCACTGCTGGCAATCGTATTACTGACTGGGGCTCCGCTCAGTATCGTAGCGCAGCGCCTCTACGGCGGCGTCGATTCATTTTCGCTTATGGCAATTCCCTTCTTTGTGACGGCGGGGATCATCATGGCAGAGGGCGGCATTGCCCGACGTTTCGTGGATCTTGCCGCCGCCCTTGTGGGGTGGATCACCGGCAGCCTCTACCTCGTTGCGATCGTCACAGGTACGGGGCTTGCGGCTATTTCCGGTTCGGGATCCGCCGACACGGCTGCGGTGGGATCCATCTTGTCGCCGGAGATGCGCCGTCGCGGATATGACATCGACCTTTCGGCGTCCATCATTGCAGCTTCCGGCTCGCTTGCGCCGATCATCCCGCCGAGCATCATTATGGTCGTCATCGCGATCACCTCCAATCTGTCGATCGGAGCGATGTTCCTGGGCGGCATCGTTCCCGGCTTGATGATCGCAGCGGCGCTGTGCCTCACGTGCTGGCTGGTCGCGAAGCGCGGAGGGCCGGCCTATAGAGACAGCGAGCCATTCTCGCTGAGCCGGCTTGGACAGGCCTTCGTCTCGGCGCTTCCCGGTCTCACCCTTCCAGTGATCATCGTTGGTGGCATCGTGGGCGGTGTATTCACGGCCACCGAAGCGGCCTGCATAGCTGTCATCGTGACCATCCTTATCTCGCTGTTCGTCTACCGCGAGATCGGGGTGACACACCTCCCAGCCCTCTTCCTCAGATCGATAAGCCTCTCCGCGGCAGTCCTGATCATTGTTGGTACGGCGAGCGTTTTTTCCTGGATCATCGCGAGCCTTGGTGCGCCGCAGCTCCTGGATGGCTGGATCCGCGGCGTGACCGACTCGCCGGCGGTGTTCCTTCTGCTGGTGAACGTCCTATTGCTGGTGGTCGGGATGTTCATGGAGAGCATCTCCGCGATCCTGATCATTCTCCCCGTCCTGATGCCGATTGCTATCGGGTACGGCATCGACCCGGTCCAGTTCGGTGTCATGGCGGCGCTCAACCTGTCGATCGGCCTGATCACACCACCCTATGGGATCTGTCTCTACGTCGCTGCGATGGTGGCACAGCGTAAGGTGGAGCAGGTCGCATCCCGCATCTGGATACCACTCATACCAATGCTCATCGTGCTGGCGTTGGCCTCCTACATACCTGCAGTGGTCCTGACGCTGCCGCGCATGTTCCTTCCCTAGCAGGAAACCCGTTGCGCATTGTCGATATTGCGAAGCGTGAGAAGAGGAATTGAAACATGAGATCACTACTGGCATCTGCGCTCCTCGGCCTGGGTAGTCTGATCGGCGCACAGGCGGCTTCCGCCGCGGACATAACCATCAACGTGGGCCATACCAACATTACGGACGCCATCCAGGACAAAGGTCTACAGAAACTGCGGGAGCTGCTGGAAGCCAAGACCAACGGGAAGGCCACGCTCAAGATCTTCCCCAACGGGCAGCTCGGCAATGAAGGTCAGCTAGCTGAGGGAACGCTGCTTGGCACAGTCGAGATGGCGATGACGTCGAACTCGATCCTCAGCAATTACGTCAAGGATTTCCGTGTTCTCGACATGCCATTCATGTTCGACAACATCGATGCCCTCAGCAAGGCTTTGCGGGGCCCGGCCAGCGAGATGATGCAAAAGTCCGCCAAAGCGAGCGGCTTCCAGCTCATCGGCTCGTATTCTTCAGGCATTCGCCATCTAATGACCAAGAAGGATATCGCGTCGCTTGCCGACCTCGCAAACCTGAAGATCCGCACGATGCAGCAGCCGATGCACATAGAGGCCTTCCGCTCCTTTGGCGCCAACCCGACGCCGCTCGCGTACAACGAACTCTATGGCGCTTTGCAAACAGGTGTTGTCGATGGCGCGGAGGGCGCAACGTCCGACTACAGGGCGCAGCGCTTTTATGAGGTCGCGAGCCACTTTTCGCTGGTCGGATGGCTGAACCTGACGGCCCATGTCTATATGAGCCAAGCCAAGTTCGCGAGCCTGCCAAAGGATGTACAAACGGCGCTCCTCGAAGCTGGCCGCGAGTCAGCGCTGTGGCAGCACAAACACGTTGTGGAGCAAGAGGAGCCCCTGCTGACGGAGCTCAGGACTAAGGGCGTTAAGATCGTGAAGCCGGAACTGGCGGCGTTCAAGGCCGCCGCGAAGCCCGTTTATGTCAAGTTCCTCGAGACCGACTCCCAGCGCGCGCTCTTCCAGGCGCTGAGCCAATGAGCGCTTTTGCGGTCAAGCACGGGGGTCGGGACCTTGCTTCCGGCCCTTCGATCGGCAGCCAATGAGTTACGATATAACGCCAGGCGTAAGCAATGACACGCCCGCGCGGGAGCCTCGCGGGGGGCATGCATCGACAATTCCGGGCATGGACCTGCTCTGTGGCGCCGTTGACAGTCACGTCCACTGTTGTCCCCACATTAATCAGCGCACTGTGACGCTGTTTGATGCAGTGCGCGCAGCCTCGCGAGCGGGCCTCGCGGGGCTGGGGCTCATGGACGTTTTCGCCAACACGTCCGGCCTTGCCGCCCTGGCCCAACTGGAGCTGGGGCATCTCGGGGTCGACGTGTTCGGCGGGGTCATTCTCGAGCCTTATGCTGGGGGCCTATCGCCGCGCGCGGTGCAGACCGCGCTCAGGATGGGATACGGCAGCGGTGGCGCCCGTTTCGTTTCGCTGCCCTGTCATCACACTGCCTTCGTCGCTCGCTCCGAGAACCGGAGCCCGGCTTATGTCGAGACCACCCTATCCATCCCCGAAAGGGGAGAGCTTCCGGATCCGCTACCCGAGATCATCGATCTTTGCGTCGAGGCCGATGTCGTCTTCAATCTGGGTCATCTTTCGGGGCCGGAGACTGTGCGTGTCGCCGAGGCAGCAGTTCGGCGCGGCTGCCGCAGAATGCTCGCCCCGGCCGGCTACCTGACGATCGAGGAGGCACGCGCGATTGCTATCGCCGGCTGCATGCTCGAATACTCCTTCTTCGTGTTTAGCCACGCGACCGACATCCCGCAGACGATGATCGACGCCGAGAAACACCGCTTCGCGCGGGCAGACTTTTGCCGCGCGCTCACCGTCGTACAGACCGTCGGGCCTGAGAACGTCGTACTGTCGAGCGACAGCGGAGCGCTCGTCCTTCCGCCGCCGGTCGAGGCATTCCGCGAATTCGTGATGATGTTCGCCAGCAGTGGGCTGGGAATCGAGGCAATCCGCAGGATGATCGCCGAGAACCCGGCGTCGCTGTTTAAGGTGTCGCGCGGCACGACCACGCCGGGCCGAGCGGGGTGATCCTCTTCTTGCTGACGGCGAGGTTGGTGAGAAGCGCACTCGCCGGCGGAGATGCCGACAGGAAGGCAGAATGGACCGTTGAGGATCAAGCTCGCGAGCGTCGCGCCCAAGGTGAGATTGGAGACGGAAATGGCGCCTCCTGCCTGCTCCGCTTTTCGCGAAGCGCGATCAACACAGCGCCTGAGAACCGAAGAGAGCGCCGAACATGCCGACACTAGACCTCTCCATTCGTGGCGGAACCTTAGTCACCGCGAGCGACACCTTCCGCGCTGATATCGGCATCGCAGGCGACAAGATCGTCATGATTGCGCATGAAGTGCCGGGAGCGGCCCGTACGATCGACGCCTCCGGACTGCTCGTCCTGCCCGGTGGGATCGATAGCCATGTGCATATCGCCCAGCCTTCAGGGCCCGGCATAAAGATGGCCGATGATTTTGCTTCTGCGACAGCAGCCGCGGCAGCCGGCGGCAACACATGCGTGATGCCCTTTGCGCTCCAGCAGCGGGGGGCATCCTTGCGCCAGTCGGTCGAGGAGTACCGATCGAAGGCCGAAGGCGAGTGTATCATTGACACGTCCTTCCACCTCATCATCTCGGACCCGACGCCCGCCGTGCTAGGGCAGGAGTTGCCGGCGCTGGTGAAGGATGGCTACACATCCTTCAAGGTCTTTATGACCTACGATGACCTCGTCTTGAATGATCGCCAGCTTCTCGAAGTCTTCAATGTGGCGCGCGAGGAGAAAGCTCTCGTCATGGTCCATTGCGAGGGCTACGACGCGATCAAGTACATGGTCGAACGGCTCGAGCGCTCCGGTGAGACCGAGCCCTACTTCCACGCGGCGTCGCGGCCCGAGATCGTGGAGCGCGAGGCGGCGCACCGGGCGATTGCCCATGCCGAGCTCGTCGATGTGCCGATGATGATTGTCCACGTGTCGGGCCGCGAAGCGATGGAACAGATCCGCTGGGCGCAGCAACGCGGTCTCAAGGTCTATGCCGAGACCTGCCCCCAATACATCACGCTGACGGCGGAAAGCCTCAAGGGGCTCAACATGGAAGGGGCAAAGTACGTCTGCTCGCCGCCACCTCGCGATGTAGAAAGTCAAAAGGCGATTTGGGAAGGCATCACGCAAGGAATATTCCAGACCTTTTCGTCCGACCACTGCCCTTTCCGCTACAATTCCCCAGAGGGCAAGCTCAATCCAAAGGCGCGCACATCTTTTCGCTGGGTGCCGAACGGCATTCCGAGCGTCGAAACCCGCCTTCCAATCCTGTTTTCGGAGGGTGTTTCAAAGGGCCGTATCACACTGCAAAGGTTCGTGGAGCTGACCGCGACCAATCACGCGAAGATGTATGGCCTTTACCCGCGGAAGGGCTCGATCGGGGTTGGCTTCGACGCGGATATCGCGCTGTGGGACCCGGAACGCAGGGAAACAATCCGGCAGGATTTGCTGCATCACGGCGCGGACTACACACCCTGGGAAGGATTCGAGGTGACGGGTTGGCCTGTGATGACCCTCGTGCGCGGCAGCGTAGTCGCGGCCAGTGGAAAAGTTGTTGGTCACAAGGGCCACGGTCAGATCTTGACGCGGAGCAAGAGCGCGTTCCTCACCTAGTCAGGGATCTAGGCGCCTTTCCCCCGCATTGGATTTGAGCGGCGCAAATCGACTCGATACTGCAAATCGACGGATGACGGGTATGTATCTGTCGACAAAATAGTATGCCGCAAAAATATCATAACCCTCAGCAGATCCGGCCAACCGCTTAAGTTGCTATGGTCGATTGACGATTGGATCGCGACGCGATGAACGCGCTCAAAGACATCAGAATCCTCAGCTTCAATCATTTTCTCGCTGGCCCGGCCGCCGCCCAGCATTTGGGCGACCTTGGAGCCGATGTGATCGCCGTTGAGCCGCTCGAAGGCGCTTTCCAACGCAATTGGGCGGTCGCTGGTCACTTCGTCGACGGGCAGAGCGTCAACCACCTTTCGACCGGCCGCAATAAGCGTAGTCTCGCGGTCGACATGAAGAGGGAACAGGGCAAGCGAGTGGTGCGCCGATTGATCTCGACGGCCGACGTGGTAATGGAGAATTTCCGCCCGGGCGCGATGGCCCGCCTTGGGCTGGATGCCGACCAGCTGCTCGCTGACCATCCCCGGCTGATCTACGCGGCAGCGACCGGCTTTGGTGCCACGGGTCCCTACGCGTTTCGGCCCGGCCAGGACCTCCTCCTGCAGGCCATGTCGGGGCTGGCCGCCCACACGGGCCGTGCCGATGGCCCTCCGATACCTGTGGGCTCCGTCGTGATTGATCAGCACGCGGCCGCACTCTACGCGATGGGCATCGTGAGTGCGTTGTTTCGCCGTGAGCGAACCGGGAAGGGCGGACGCGTGGATGTCAGTTTGCTCCAGGCCGCCATCGATCTTCAAGCGGAGTCGATTGTCGCGTGGCGGAACGGAGCGCCGCGCACTTCGCCACGTGGGCCAGGTGGTGTCGCGACATGGTTCAGCCCCGGCGCCTATGGAATTCACGCGACGGCCGACGGGTACGTGGCGATCTCCATGAGCACACCTCCTGCCCTCGGCAAGGGGCTTGGGATTGTGAGGTTGCAAGAGATGGCAGAGGCGGATGCGTTTGTCCGCCGAGAGGAGATCACCCGCCTCGTAGCGGAGAAAGTCGCGACGCTCTCGACGGTCGAGGCGATCACTCTCCTCGATGCGGCCGGGATTTGGAACGCGCGCGTGGAGAGCTACGACGATCTGCCGGCAAATCCCCAGCTTCAGCATTTGGAGGCATTCCGAACTGTGGACGGCGCCACTGGCGCGCCGATAACGCTCGTCTCTCATCCCATCCGCTATGATGGAAAGGTCCCCACCATAAGCCGTGTGCCACAGCCGCTCGGCGCGCAGACCCGCGAAGTTCTGGCGGAAGCCGGATTTCTCAATGACGAGATCGATGATCTCGTTGCAGCGGGTGTCATCGGCTGTCAGCCAGAGGTCGGAAACACGACATGAAGCTAGACATGAGGGTGGTCAGCTTCTGCCACTATCTTCAGGGGCCCGCCGCCACCCAGTATCTCGCCGACATGGGCGCCGATGTGATCAAGGTCGAGCCACTGGCCGGCGCGTTCGAACGCCATTGGTCAGGCGGAAGGTCGTACGTCCATGGTGTGAGTGCCTTTCTCCTCGCCGCCAACCGCAACAAGCGCAGCCTCGCCATCGACCTGAAACGCTCCGGCGCTCGTGAGGTCATTTTCAGATTGATCGACCGCGCGGACGTCCTCGTTGAGAACTTTCGGCCGGGGGTGCTCGACCGCCTCGGCTACGGCTACGCGGATGTCAGGAACCGCAGGCCCGACATCATCTATGCTTCGGCCACGGGCCTCGGGGCCGACGGTCCGGATGCCGGTCGACCTGGCCAGGATCTGTTGATGCAAGCGCGATCGGGATTGATCGCGGCGACCGGATCAACCACCGCGGGACCCACCATCGTGGGTGCGGCCATTGCCGACCAGCACGGGGCTTCGCTCCTGGCGATGGGAATTCTTGCAGCCTTCGCGCGCAAGCTGCAAACCGGCGAGGGAACCCGTGTGGAGGGGAGCCTGCTCCAGGCCGCCATCGATCTTCAGTCCGAGGCGCTCACCATGTATTTCGCGCGGCAGGCCGAAGGGCAGGTGATGCGTCGCGGGCCGAACATCGGGAGCTGGTATCACGATGCGCCGTATGGCGCTTACGCTCTCAAGGACTGTCACGTCGTGCTTTCGATGAACGACCCGGTCAAGCTCGCCGAGGCGCTCGGCAGTGAAAACCTAAGGGCCCTGGCCGCCATCGACCGCTACGTTGAGCGCGAGCGCTATGCCGCGGCCGTAGCCGCGGAACTGGCCTTTTACACGTTCAGTGATCTCGCATCCCGATTTGACCGACACGGGATCTGGTTCGAGCGGGTTCAGTCTTACGACGATCTCGCCGAGGATCGGCAGGTCGCCCATCTCGGTGTCTTCGACGAGTTCCCGGTCAGGAAGCAGAAAGTCAGGCTCGTTTCCCATCCCCTGCGCTACGACGGGAGCTTGCCCAAAATACGCACGATGCCGCTCGCACCCGGGTGCGACAGCCGCGCAATCCTTGCTGACGCGGGCCTGTCGGACGAGGAGATCGACCGCCTCGTTGCCGAGGAGGTGATCGCAAGCCCCGTGTTTGAGATCGCATGAACTAGGCGAAGCCGAGCCAAAGATGAACACGATGTCGATTTCGAACGAAACTCGGATGATCGTGGACACAGTCCGCAGATTTGTCGTCGATAGGGTCCAGCCGCTGGAGACGGAGGTCGAGCGCCTCGGCTGCGTCCCGCAGGACAAGCTCTCGGCCTTGAAGCAAGAAGCCATTGCGCTCGGTCTCTACGCGCTGAACATGCCCGATGACGTCGGTGGCGGCGGCTTGGGCGCGCGCGACATGTGCCTCGTCGAGGAGCAACTCGGGCAGACGTCCGATGCGCTCATCCGGCGCATCTTCGGTCAAGTCTATCCCATGCTGATGGCCTGCTCCCCGGGGCAACGGGCCCGCTATCTGCTCCCGACGGTCAAAGGAGATCTGATCTGCGCCATGGCGATCACCGAGCCCGGGGCCGGATCGGATGCAGCGGCCATCTCGACAACGGCGAAGCTCGAGAATGGCAGCTGGGTGCTCAACGGCACCAAGCATTTTATCAGCGACGGCGACATCGCCGACTACGTCATCGTCATGGCTCTGACCGACCCGGTAAAGCGCGCCCGCGGTGGGATCACCCTCTTCCTCGTCGACAAGGACACACCCGGCTTCTCAGTCGCACGCACCCAACCGATGATGGGCCATCGCGGCTATGGGCATGCCGAGCTCGTCTTTTCGGACTGCCGCATTCCAGAGGGCGCCGTCCTCGGCGAGGTTGGAGGCGGCTTCAAACTTATCATGCAGAGCGTGTCGGCCATCCGGCTGGGTCATATCGGGGCCCGGTGTGCGGGAATGGCACAGCGCGTTCTGGAAATGATGCGGCAGCACGCGGCGACCCGCAGGCAGTTTGGTTCGCCGATCGGCGACTTTCAGATGGTCCAGCAAATGATCGCCGACTCCGCGATCGAAATCTTCGCATGTCGAAGCATGGTCCTCGACTGCGCCAGCGATATCGACCTCGGCCTCGAGGTCCGTCAGAAGGTGTCCATGATCAAAGTCTTTGCCTCGGAGATGCTGGGTCGGGTGTCTGATCGCGGGATCCAGATTTTCGGCGGGTACGGCTTCAGCAGGGAGCTTCCGCTGGAGCGAATCTACCGGGATGCACGCGTGACGCGCATCTACGACGGCACCTCCGAAATTCATCGCATACTGGTCGCGCGGGACGTGATCAAGAACGGCCTCACCATTTGAAGGCAAGCAAGAGAGACAGAATCGCAATGACGGTCAAGAACGAGTCAGCAGCGCCGAAGGTCGGCGCCAGCATCACCTTCCGCAAGACGATGACCGTCGCCGAGCAGGCCATGTTCACCGGCATCACTGGGAATCTCGGCGGCCTTTACGTCGACCGCATGAAAGCGAGAAGTGCTGGCCTCGGCGACATGGCCGTCTTCGAGCTGGCGGCGGCGGGACTGCTTACGACCTGTCTGTCGCGGATTGCGGGTCCAGGTTATCGCATCGCAAGTTTTGCAGTGGAGTTCGAGCGTGCCATTGAGGTGGGCGAAACCGTCGAAGCCAAGGCCATCCTTGCTACTGCTGAAGCCGGACGATTGGTCGTCACGATCCAATT
>JAESFN010001201.1_pt1 | contig 13028 bp, 3 predicted proteins | sample 9269411 | NCBI WGS metagenome assembly JAESFN01 (sample SAMN14505399, study PRJNA617100) | algae metagenome | isolation source: Iphinoe sp. HA4291-MV1 and co-occurring heterotrophs from trail next to... | place: USA: Maunawili Falls, Hawaii | collected 2009-07-25
AATTGGTCGACAGATCGCAGTTCCAGCTCACCGTGGCCGGATCGATCCCGACCGGCAAGCGATCTCGCAGCGAAAACCCGACCGTCCCAGTCGCGCCGACATCGCCGTTGTTCCAGGGCACGGTAATGGTGTAGGCAACCGGGGCGCCCGGAATGGCGGCGGTCACACTGCTTTCCTTGCTGAGCGCGCCGATCGATCCCAGCTGGAAGACGGTCATGGGGGCTGGGTCCGATGTGTGCGGGCCTTCGCCACCCATCAGGTTGTTCGCGGTGGCGGTGTTTTCGAGAATGATCGGATCAGTCGTATCGGGATCGGTGGCATCAGGCACCGTTCCGGTGAGCCTGATAACGATCGCGTAGTTGACCATCGAAGCTTCGTCCGAAGCATCGAGGGTGAAGGTGCCGTTGAACTCGCCGTCGCTAAAATCGGTATCGCATCCCGCTTGCGGATTATCGATGCCAAACGGCGGTTGCACGTTCGAAAGATTGCTCGCCTCGCAATCGGCAGCCACCACGGTGAACCCGGCCGGCAATTGATCGGTCACCTCGATGACATCACCAGGCAGTCCGGATCCGCTGACGACGATGACGTAATCTCCTTCACTCCCCGCGACAACCGGGCTGGTGTAGGCAAATTTGGTGATCCAGAACGCACGCGGATCGAAGACGTAGGTATCGGCGGGATTCGAGCAGTGGGTGAAGCCGGTGCTTCCCGCTCCGCTGCCATCAATACTTGCCTGAGCATCCGTCGAGCAGGCGGTGTTGCTCACTGATTCGTTGAGCGGAGCGTCGGACGCGACATTCCCAGTAACGACCAGAGAAAGAGATCCCGGAACCGTCGTATCGGTAACCATGGCATTCACCAGAATGCCGCTCGCGGGGTTTCCGCTGTCATCAAGCATTGGCACAGCGCTGCCCGAGGGCACATCACAGGTAACGTTATTCGAGGGATACGTCGAATCGGCGCACGTCCAGGTCACCGTCGCGGGGTCAAGCCCGGCGGGCAGGAGATCTCGCACCTGAAATGATGATGAATATCCGCTAAGGGCGTCGCCACGATTCCATTGCACGTAAACAACATAGGTGATCGATTGACCGCGCTCGGCCATAGAATCAAGCGCGCTCTTCGCGACCAGCCCGACCGTACCCGGCTCAACCACCGTCACATCCGCCGGTGCTGAAACTGGGGAGGCCGAACCGGATAAGAGGGAGGCGGATGCAGTATTCGAGACGAGGAGCGGGGTGAAGCCGGGCGTCGAGCCGGGAGCGGTGCCGGTCAGGGTGAGTTGAATCTCGAACGTCCCGGTGGCATCGACGATGAAACTGCCGTCGAACGAGCCGTCAGCGAGATTCGAATCGCAGATGCTCGGGGTGATGATTCCCGACACCGGGGCGCAGGTAACGGTGACATTCGTCAGCGCGCTCGGGATCGCATCGGTAATCGCCACCGTGTCGCCCGGGATCGCGGTCCCAGAAACGCTGATGGTGAATTGCGCCGCGTCGCCGGTAAACACAACGGCCTGCGCGGCTGTCTGCGAAATGTTCAGCGAATCCGCGGCGGCCTCGATCTCCGGCGTCGAATCGATGGCGTCCGCAGGCGGGGCATCCGCTCCCGCGGCGTTCGTCGGCTCAACCGTCGGCTCCCCGGCGATCGGGGTCGCATCCTGGGCGGCGGCGATGCGTACCGCCGGGGAAACACCGGACAGCGGCGCAATCATCATGCAAAGCAACAGGATGAGGGCGGGAACTCGAATCCGCGTTTTTGATCGATTCATACGTCCGGCACTCCTGTCCCTGCGCTTGATCAACGAACAACCTGGGAGCTTCGCGGTCCGCACCATGCCGTCGGGAGCGGAGTGCCCGTGGGCACTCCGCTCCCTGGCGCGGGTTGCTGTGAAAAGGTGTGGTGGTTACGCCTTCGGATTACTCCGGTGATCGTCGCCGCTTGGCCGCAACTTCTGTGCGATTGCCATCAGCGCGATCGCGATCGCGGCGATCAGCACCAGCAACAACCCCCAGAGTGAGTTAGCCGCCGAGTAACGCAGTCCGTCGGAACCCGTATTTGGGAGATCCTTGACCGGGATCGCCGTTGCCGTCGGACTCGATGCCGGCGTAGTGACCGGCGGGCTCACCGTCGGCGTTTCAGGCGTCACCGTCGACGTCGCTGTCCCGGTCGGAGGAGCGACCGTCGGCGTTTCCGGGGTTGCCGTCTCCGTCGGGGTCACCGTTTCGGTCGGAGTTCCAGGTGTCGCGGGAGGCGTCACCGTTTCGATCGGCGTCGCGGTCTCCGTTGGCGTCAGTGTCTCCGTCGGGGTAGCCGTCGGCGTTTCCGGCGTTGCGGTCGGGAACGGAGTCTCCGTCACGATCGGCGTGGCTGGAGTTCCCGTTGGTGTCGGAGTCTCCGGGGTCACGATCGGGGTCGGAGTTTCCGTCACGATCGGTGTGGCCGGAGTCCCGGTTGGCGTTGGCGTCTCCGGCGTTGCCGTTGGCGACGGAGTTTCCGTGACGACCGGCGTCGCAGGAGTCCCCGTCGGTGTTGGGGTCTCCGGCGTTGCGGTCGGAGACGGAGTCTCAGGCGTCGCAGTCGGCGTTTCCGGGGTTGCGGTTGGTGTCGGAGTCTCCGTGACGACTGGCGTCGCGGGGGTCGCCGTGGCGGTCGGGGTCTCCGGTGTTGCCGTCGGGCTCGGCGTCTCCGTCACCACCGGGGTCGCCGGGGTTGCGGTTGGCGTCGGCGTTTCCGGCGTCGCGGTCGGGGACGGAGTCTCCGTCACAACTGGGGTCGCGGGGGTCGCCGTCGGCGTTGGCGTTTCCGGGGTCGCCGTTGGCGTCGGGGTTTCTGTCACCACCGGCGTGGCCGGGGTAGCAGTCGCCGTCGGCGTCTCAGGTGTGGCCGTCGGGGTTTCCGGCGTTGCGGTCGGCGTCGGGGTTTCCGTCACGACCGGCGTTGCTGGAGTGGCCGTAGCCGTCGGAGTCTCCGGTGTAGCGGTTGGTGTTGGCGTTTCCGTCACAACCGGTGTTGCCGGAGTGGCAGTCGGTGTCGGTGTCTCCGGGGTCGGAGTTGGGCTCGGGGTTTCGGTCACAACCGGAGTCGCCGGGGTTGCCGTTGGAGTCGGGGTTTCCGGGGTAGCCGTCGGGGTCGGAGTTTCCGTCACCACCGGAGTTGCCGGAGTGGCAGTCGGTGTCGGGGGCTCTGGCGTGGCCGTTGGCGTCGGCGTTTCGGTCGGCGGCTCCGGCGTCGGAGTCTCGGTCACAACCGGGGTGGCCGGAGTGGCGGTTGGCGTCGGCGTTTCGGTCGGCGGTTCCGGCGTCGGGGTCTCCGTTACGACCGGCGTGGCCGGGGTTGCTGTCGGTGTCGGGGTCGGAGCCTCGGCAACCAGCAGGTATTCTTCGCCGCACCCGCTCACCGCGGGCTCGTTGAATTCATCGCCGCTGTAGCTGACAACCCAGCTGTATGTTCCCGGCGTCGTGGCGAAATACATCGACGATTCTGGCAACGGGTTGCCCGCAACAATCGGCAGCGTTTCTTCCAATATCGGGGTGCCGCTGCAATCGGCGCTGTTGAAGAGCTGGTAGGTGACCGTGCCGGTCGGCGCGATCGTCCCGCTGCTCAACACAACATGGTCGTGGAAATCAGCGGGAGCCTCCAGCACGGTACCGTTGGCGATCACATTCTCATTGCTATCGGCCATCACGGTCGTGATCGATGGCGCCAGCATCGTCGAGTTGCAGGATGCCTCAGCTGTTCCGGTCACCCCGTCCGGCCAGGTCACTTCAACGCTGAGCATGCGCCACGGCTGATTCGTGAACGCAGTATTCGTCGCGGGATCGTTGATGCTGTCGTAGGCGTTGTAGGTAACCGCGGTGAGCGGCGTCAGATCGAGCGCGTACGGCGTCGCGACGACGGTCAGCGCCGGATCGATATCCGGGGCGTCCTCATCGATCTTCTGCAGGATGACGCGATAGGTCGAGAGCTGAGTCGCCGGGGCATAGCTGCAGCTGATGCTGATCATGCGGTTGTAGCCCGGCCGCACCCGCACCGTTTCGGAACCGCAGGCACTCATCGCCTGCGATGCACCCGATGCGTCGAGATACTCCACCTGCCAGTTGTAGACACCGATCTCGGTCACCGTGAACGGATCGGAATCGGCGGCCGCGCCACCCGTCACCGCGCCGGTGAATTCGAACACCGGCGTACCGGTGCAATCGGTGTTTTTGTAGAGGCGGTAGACCACCGAGCCACCGGTGCTCGGCGAGGTGCCGAACAGCACCGTCGAGTCGGTGAGCGCCGAGCCGATCGCGATCGTGCCATCGTCCGGAACCACGGTGCCATCGACCGTCATGATGGTTTCGGAGATGGTCACCACCTCCGGAACGGTGAAGGTCTCGGTACCGCACTCGCTGGTCGCGGGCAGATTCAGGTCGTCGCCCGTGTAGACCGCCTGCCAGTTGTAGGTGCCGGCATTGACCGGGGTGAACGCGGGCGAGTTCGGCACGACACCGTTCGTCACAGTCACAAACGGGGAGAAGATCGGCGAGCCGGTGCAATCAGTGCCGTAGTAAAGGTTGTAGGTCACGCGGCCGCCGGCATTCGTGCTAGTGCCAGTGAGCACCGACGAGTCGTGGATCTGCGACCCGGCGTCAATTGCCGCATCGTCGGCGATCACGGCTTCGCTGGCGTCGAGCATGGTCGTGGTCACGCTGGGCTGGTATTTAGGAACCAGCGTTTCGCTGCCGCACAACGTGTAGGTACGGGCGTTATTGGGATCGCTTCCCGGAACGTAATAGACCACCCAGTTCAGCACATCGTTGTCGGCCGACGTGACCGTGTAGGGATCGGACGGCGGAATAACGCCACCGGTGATCGTTTTGGTCGAGGTGAAGATCGGCGGATTGAGCCAATCGGTGCAGCTCGCATCGTTGTAGAGCTCGTAGATGATCGTGCCGGTGGGTGGGGGTGTTACCGATGCGTCGTGGAGAATGGCCTGGTCGTAAATGGTCGTACCGATCAACACATCGGAGCCGTGCGCGAGCACCGAGCCATCGCTGGCGTCGTGCATCTCCGTCGTCATTGTCGGGCTGAATTCCTTGACAATGACGTTTTCGAATCCGCAGCCAACGCCGGTCCGAGCGGGATTCTTCGCATCGCCGCTGTAGTCAACCACCCACTCGTACACACCAGCGACGGTGGGGGTGTACCAATCGGAAAGCGGGATATCTTCGCCCGGTCCAAACGAAACGGTCTGCTGAAAAACCGGTGTCCCGGAGCAGTTGCCCCGTCCCAAATAGAGGCTGTACGTGACGGTCCCACTCCGGTCCGGGGTGACATTGGTCATCCCAAGTTCGTCGCGGATTGCCGTGCCGAGCCCGATCGTGAGCTCGTCTCCGGAGGCAACGTCAGCCCCATCGAAATCCTGGTAGTGCGGAGTCGTTCCAATGGTGACAAGCGGTTCACCGGTGCCGAACCATTCGACACCGCAGCGAGTGGTGACTGGCTGGTTGTTGGCGTCGCCGCTGTAAACCACCTGCCAGGTATAGGAACCGGCCACTGTGGGAGGCACCGTGGTCTGAGGAGACGCGGGGATTACGCCACCAACGACGGGGAGCGGTCCGCTGTCAAACACCGGCGCCGCGCCAAAAATGCAGGCGTCGATGCTATCGAACAACAGGTAGGTAACGGTCCCGGTCGGTACCGCGGATGCATTGGAGAAGGTGGCGGTGTCGTAGATATCCACCGGCAGATCGGCGTCAAAGAACCAGGTGCCCGGCTCCATGATCGTATCGGGGGAGCCGACCTGATACATCACGGTCGTGATGTCTGGCGCGTAAAGGCCGACATTGACCGTTTCCAGGCTGCAAATACTGGTCGAGCCTTCGTTGCGATCGTCGCCTGAATAGACCGCCTGATAGTTGTAGACGGCGCCCATCGTGTCGAAGGTGTGGAATCCGGATGGGTCGGGCACCCCGTTTGTGACCGGCACCGTCCAGGTGTCGATCGGTGTGCCCGAGCAATCCCCGTTCTGGTAGAGATTGAAGGTCACCGTGCCCCCGGCGTCCGCCGTGGCGCCATTGATCTGGGCGGTGTCCTGAAGCTGCCAGTCAGCCGGCAGCTCATCACCGCTGTAGAACTCGTATCCATACTGATCGAGCATGGTGGTGGTGACGGTGGTCACGTTCTTCGCGACGACAACGCTTTCGTCACCGCACGCGCTCGTCACCGCGGCGTTGGTGGCATCGCCGCTGTAGCTGACCTGCCAGTTGTATTCCCCACCCAGTGAAAGCGGGCCGGCCGGATCAGACGGCGGCACAACGCCATTCGTCACCGTGACGGTCGAGGTCGAGACCGGCGTGCCGGTGCAGTCGGCGGAGTAGTAGAGGGTATAGGTGACGGTGCCACTGGCATCGTCCGACATACCGCTGAGAACGGCGGTGTCGTAGATCGACGATTCGAGCGGAACCCCACCGTCGTCCGGGATCGCCACGTCGTCAGCGGCGTTATGCGCGCTCGTGACGATCGACACCGGCAACTTGCCGACGATCACCCGCTCGGTGCCGCACTCGCTCGCGGTGCTGGCGTTGTTCGCATCGCCCGGATAGACGACTTGCCAGTTGTAGAGACCTTCAGTCGTCGGCGTGAACGGCGCGGACTGCGGAATCACGCCGCCCGTGACCGCAACGGTCTGGGTGTAGACCGGGGTGCCGGTGCAGTCGGCGTTGAAGTAGAGGTTGTAGGTCGCGGTGCCACCGGCAGTGGTGGTGGCGCCGGTCATGGTGGCGGTGTCGTAGATCGCTGTCCCCGGGGTCACGCTCTTGCCGTTGAGCACCGCCACATCATCCTGGTCGTAGACCTGGGTGGTGATCGAGGGAAGGCTCTTGGTGGCGCAGGCCGCGTGCGCGTAGGCAACAACGCCATCCGGCCAGGTGACCGTGATATCGAGCGAGCGCCACGGCTGATCGATGAACATCGAACCGCTGTTGTAATCGTGGTAGGTCTGCGTCGGCAGCGCGGTTGCGCTCATGTCGTACGGAGTCGCGACCACGGTCAGGGCCGGGTCGGTATCCGGAGCCGACGGATCGAGCTTGGTCACCGTGACGACGAAACTCGAGAGCTGCGTCTGCGGTGAGTAGCTGCAGGAGATATCAAGCAGGCGGTTATCCGCCAGCGCGGCGGACGGCGCCACGGTGACGCGGTCGGTCTGCTCGGCCGCCTCGGAGGTCGTCGCTTCCTGAGCGCTCGGCTCGCTGGTCGCGGCCTCGGTCTCCGTGGCGGGTTCCTCGGTGACGGTCGCCGGCTCCTCGGTCGCGACCTCGGTCGGCTCGGCCGTTACCTCCGGGGTGGGCGACGGCTCCACGATCTCCGGGGTCTCCGTCGGCTCAACCGGCACCGGCTGGTTAACCAGCGAAAGCGTGGCGACGCTGTCAGCCACGATCTCGGCGGTATTCGCCATGCCGTTGAAATATCCGTCGATGGCGCCAGTCTGCTCGACGAGCGCAGTACCCGGCGTCAGATCGGAAACGGTAATGACTCCGTCTCCATCGTCGTCACAGGCAGTCGTGGAGATGCCGGACGCATCGGTGATCACAAAACACGAAGCGGGAACCATGTTCCCGAGCCCGTCCGTGACCGTAATTTCGAGTCCACCGAGTGATGGTGGATCCTCCGCTTCACCCGCTATTAGGTGAAACCCTCCAGTAGAGATCGCCAGTATCGCCACCATGGCGATGGCGAATACCCTTCGCAGTCGTATCACGCTTCCCCCTAGCCGCTCTGGCGCGTCACCAATAGACGCGCGCACTTCGCGCTCAGGCGAAACTCCGATGTAAGCCAGGGGTGCATCGTGAGAGTGACGGTCCTAGGCATACGGGACGATCGGAGATAACCGAGCGACACATGTTTAGGCCAGTTGCGTCATTCGTGCTATTCAGTTATGGGACCAGGGAACCCACATCACTCTATCATCGTGTACTCATTATTGTAAACTTATACTTCGTCTATCACAGCAGACCCGAAACGAAATGCCGCATATCAGAAGATTACTTGACGCCTATTCGGTATTTTCCAACTATTTTTCGCGATCATACGGAATAATTCACGGATATTACTCCATAAATTCGATGGTGAAGCTCGATGCGTAAAGCACCGGAATCGGGCAGGTTTAAGTAACACGCTTGTTACAATCTGCACGATGTCGTGGGTGCGTAGCGGAATGATGTATTTCCCAACACACCGAGGCCACAATTGGGCTGATCGGGTCATCCGGCGGCATTTTCGCGCCTAATGAGGCCGTTGAATCACCGAATCAGCCACTTGGCCGGCATTCACACGCACCGCGGCCTTCCCTGTCAACGCCTGGAGGCGCAACATTACGCGGAGCGCCCTGAAGGCTGCATGATGTTGCACGCAACAACACATCAAATGCACGGTTGTTTTTAGGACCAGCCGGTAGAGAGTGGCGGCTCCTCGAGCGACGAGACCTCGACACGCTCGATTCGCGGATGGAATCTCACCGCCAAGTTCACGCTACGCGTCGGTTTCATGCCTGATGCCTGTTATCGATTCCCAAACGCAAAAGCACCCGTCGTGTCCTCGACTTGGTTCAATCGAGGGTACGACAGGTGCTGAGTTGAGCTAATGATCGCGCCTGGCAGGCTCCGGCTCGGCCCGGGGGAACGCTCCCCTTAGATGAGCCCGGCCTGCCGGGCGCGCTGCACAGCGTGCATTCGATTCGTCACGCCGAACCGCTGATAGATGTTGGTGAGGTGCTTGCGAACCGTTGCCTCCGAGATGAAGAGCTTTTCCGCAACCGCTTGATTGGGCAACCCTTCAGCCACCAGGCCGAGCACTTCTCGCTCGCGGTCGGAAAGCGCGATACGCGCCGATCCATCCCCTTCAGCGGGCGGGAGCAGCCGCTCCATTTCTTGTCTGATCTGCTGAACGTAAGCCGGAGCGATTGCCGCTACTTTCGCATCCGACAGGACATCAATAAGCGGGAGTCCGTCGTCCAGAAACGAGCGAATGAAGTGCCCTTCGCTCCCCAAGCGCACCGCCCAATTGAGCGACGCCATCGCCCCCGCATGGTCGCCGGAGCGCAGCCGGGCAACCGCCAGCAACACGTGCAGCCGAACCATCTCCCCCCAGCGCTGGCGCCGGGACGATTCCTTCACGAGCGCCTGGCTCAGCTCGGAAGCACGCGCGTAATCGCCGATTTCCAGCGCGATACGAATCGACGCCAGCCCGCCATGAAACGTGTTGAACACGCGAAGCCAGCTGATGGTTTCGATCGGGTTCGCCCGCTCCCATTGTTGCGCCAATCCGAGCTCGCCGCGCACCGCCCACATCCAGGCGCGATAGGCTTCAGCACTCCTGACGACCACCAGCTGTCGATCGAGCCGGGCGTAGGAGATCGCCTTTTCGACGCGATCCATCGCCTCCTCAGGGCGCCTCAGGGCCCAGGAGATTCTGGCGAGCACCGTGTACATTCGCCCGGGATTCCAGTATTCGAACGATGCTTCCACGAGCTGATTGCCGATCTCCTCAGCGTTATCGAGCTCATTCCATTCGAGATAGATTCCGGCGATCCACGCCTGAATGGTGGTAGCAACACGGTAGGTTTGCGGATTCACCAGCGTCAGAAGATGCTGGCACAGCGTCAGCGCCTCGCGCAGGCGGCCCTCGATCGCGGCCCAGGATGCCTGGGTGTACTCGACTTCGGTCGCCCACCAGGTTTGGTCGATAGGCAGCGTGCGGGCGATCTGGTGCGCGCGTTCCAGGGCCTGGGCCGCCGCCGCCCGCTTTCCCTTGTATCGCAGCGAATCACTGCGAACCCTGGCTGCCTGCATTTCGCGAATTCCGTTCGAACCGGCGAGCAGCGACATGGCCTCCTGTGATTTCGCATCATGCGCGGCATCATCCGCAGCCCAAAACGCGAGCGACGTCCGGATGAGCGCCGCCTCTCCCAGCAATCTGGAATCGCCGTTTGCGCGCCACAGGGGTTCAATTTCATCCAGCGTCCGTGCGGATTGCTCGGTCTTTCCCACGATGACGCACGACCAGGCAAACCAATAGGCAAGCTTGCCGGCGGCAAGCAGCTTTTCGCGTGGCAACCGCTGGAGCCAGTACCAGGTTCGCTCGTTATTCTCTTCAATGAAGGTTGTGGTACACAGTGTTTCAAGGATTTCGATCGCCAGATCCCAATCATCCGCCTCGATCGCCTGCGCGGTCGCCTCATCGAGATCGCCACGCTGAAAAAAGAAGCGGGCCGCCCGGAGGTGCAGTTCTCTCCGGCTGGCCGTATCAGTTTCCTCACGCAACGTATGCCGGAGCGCATCCCGGAAGAGATGATGGAATCTCGAATGAGTACGCCGGTCGTCATGCGTGATTACGAAGAGGTTGAGTCGCTCCAGCTCGCGAGTAAGAAGGCGGCTCCCTTCGCGCTGCAGGACTGCGTTGCAGGCATCGGGATCGAGATTGTCGAGAATCGACACTTGTACGGCAAATTGTTTCAGGTGAGACGGTAACGCTCGGATCACCTCTTCGAAGAGATACTCACCCATGATGCCGGGCTCGTTTCGCAGGTGATCCAGATACGCCTCGACCTCTGACGGCGATTTGTCGTTCAGTGCGTACCGGATGAGTGCAAGCGCGCTGATCCACCCCTCCGACCGCTGCTCCAGGAACGCGAGCTGGTCGTCGGTCATCGTCAGTTTCGGCCCAGCCGCAAAGTATGCTCGCGACTCACTCGCGGTGAACGTGAGATCCGACATCGTCACGTCAATGACGTTGCCGGAGGCGCGCTGACGGTTCAGCGCGGGCGATAGCTGCGATCGGCTCGTGATGACGACATCAAGATTGTCAGGCAGGCGGGTTAGGAACAACTCCAGCAAACGGACCGTCTCGTCAATTTGGATTTCATGAAGGTCGTCGAGGACCATCGTGAACCGGGACCCGTCTGTTTCGATCGCTTCCATGAGTTGAAGCATCTGGTCTGACGCGGAGTTCGGCCCCCCGTGCGGCGACTGCGGGAGATCGACACCAGCGCGAGTGATGGCGAGGCGTAGCTGTGCCAGGAACTGATGGGGCAGCCCGCCGCCCTCGCGCAGGGTCACCCAGGCGACCGGATGATCGAGGCGCGCGATCCACTCAGTGGCGAGCACCGATTTCCCATATCCGGCAGGCGCGACGATCACACGGAACCTGGTTCCCTCATCCCCCGTCAGTTGCTGCAGCAACCGGTGACGCCGGACCGTGTTTCTCGGTAGTCGAGGAAGCGACGTGCTCACGGGTGTGCCTCAACATTCCACTGGTGGCTGGTGACTCGTCGCAGACGATATCAACCGGATCAACTGGCAAGCTGGAACAATGGATGCTCAAATGATCGATGGGGGCCCACAAAGCACTAGGATCCAACCTGGATCGAGTATATCAAAATGAGTACAAACGAATTATTTACGATCATAAATGAAGCATATGGTGAGTAGGTTAGTACTATCAGAGTAGTCTTGTATCAAATAGGGAGTCATCTAATAACCCTAGCTAGCTAACCGGACACCCACGATCCCGGACTTTTTGGGCTGCCAGATTTCGCGCAACCGCTGATGTGCCGCGGCCAAAAAAAGAACAGAGGATCCAATGAAGACGGTGCATCCACCAACCCTCAAATCCACACATTCGACATCTCGGCGCAGGTCTATCCGCGAATGGCGTGCGCTCAAGATTCGCTAGGAAGGTTTTCCTAACCGCGGCGCTGCTCTATTTGATTAGCGGGCTCGTTGTTGTTGGAATCGCCGTACTTCTGATCATTAGAAACGGCAGGCATCGCAAACGGGACGCGGGCGCGTCTTCACCGGAGCCGCCCGAACGGGTGACGACCGGGGAGCTCCTGGACGATGGGCGCAGACGTGGTGGAAGTAATGGATAAACGATGGGGAGGATTGAGCGCACGCAATCGTGTCCGCAAACCAGGGCACGATCGGCATCCTGCCAGCGCGATGCCAGCAGCGCGATCCTGCTGGCTGGTCCTAACCGAGTGTTCCCTCAACATCAGGCAGACCCGGGCTGCATGGTTTCACGAAACGACAGAACGATCGCCCTGCTGCCGGTACCGCTCAAGCCCAATCAGCAACTCGGAAAGCATCGAATGCCGCTCGAGCACGCGCTGGAGCGGAATACCCTTCTCCGCCGCGATCGCCAGAAGCTCCTCGGGAGATGCCGCATTGGCGACTCGTATATCTTCCTGCGCTAACCAGCGCGTGCGAAGGCGCGGCCTGGGCAACGAGGCCCGTGGACTCCTGCCCGCCCGATCATCGGCGGATACGCGCAACGATTCATCCACCGCAAGCGGCGGCTGACTCTGCTCGCGGGTTCGCCGGTTCTGCTCCTCAACAAGGGCAAGCGGCTGGCAAATGCGGTGGAAGCGCTGTGCCGGCGTTCTCGCCGGAAAGAGCAGCCCGCAGTAATCACAGTCTCGCCAGTAGATCTGGCATCGTCGTCCCGGCATTCCTCATCCCGCATGTGCGTTGGGTTCGTAATCAGTACGAAGCGGAGCCCAAGCTCCGGCGCAGTGCTTCGGCTCGCTCGCCGATCTCGTTTGAAACCATCCAGGAAAGGAATTCCCTAATCGTTCGTATCGAGCGATAGACGTCGCAGATACTGGTCCGAAGCGAAGGCGAGGCTGCCCTAATCTGAATCAAGCGAATTCGGTACAGCGGCAAAAAGCGCTAATCCCAACGCCCCAAACAGTCCGCCAAGGAAAAATCCCCCGATAAACCACGCGAATTCCATGCGAATGGTGCCTTTCTTCCCGTTCCTGTTGAGGACCGGGCTACGCTCGCGCGCGAACGTTAATCGCACGCCGTTGATTTGAGAACCTGCTCGGGCTGCTCGCCCGATACATGATCTCCAGTACAAATGCGCGTTACATCCGACAAAGCGAGAGTTTCTCTTCAACCACAAGTACCAGTATCTTAGTACCCATCACAATAACCGGAAAGATAACCGCCTCTGGCGCAACTCACGGACGCTTGGGTCTTCGG
>JAESFN010001202.1_pt1 | contig 13001 bp, 6 predicted proteins | sample 9269411 | NCBI WGS metagenome assembly JAESFN01 (sample SAMN14505399, study PRJNA617100) | algae metagenome | isolation source: Iphinoe sp. HA4291-MV1 and co-occurring heterotrophs from trail next to... | place: USA: Maunawili Falls, Hawaii | collected 2009-07-25
ACACGGGTCAGATTGCTAGGGTATGCTTTACTCATGTTGCTCTCTCAGTGCTGTCTATTATCTATTAACAGCGTATACTGAGAGAGCTTTTTTACTATTTCTCCGACTTTTCAAACAGCCTCTTAGGCTGAGTAAGCGTGCTGTAGGCGTCTCCCGCTGTAGGGAACTGGTGTTGGGGTTAAACTCGCTATTTTTTAAGCAGAATGTTTATGCAAGACGGTTATTGTAAGTAACCAAACAGAATTAATTACATATTGATTCTTGACGGAGCAAGAATTTCAGATCAGATTTTGTGTAATTAATTGTGTGCGACTACTTATTGTTACTTGTAACCCCTATGATGAAATCAAAGCGCTGATTAAATTCTCGAACCCATACCCTCATAAAAATTTTTGAAGTTCTGAGAGTCTTATCAAGTCGAAGCTTTTTTGTTTGAGTACATAAGTAATTAACATTAATTCGCCTAATTTTTCTAATGAGATACTAAAAAGGCAAGATTAGTTTTTCTTCAAAACAGCTAAACGTAGCAAATGAATTATATAACCTAGAATGAAACAAAGGTTGAAGACAAATATTGATTTAAGATTTTGCTTTATTGGTAGCAACTGCACAATCTGGTTTGTCTTCGGCGAGTCATAAGTTTTAGATTCATTACGTTTCAATCAAGTGAGCCAAAAAGTGTAGTAGCTACTTACGTCTCACAAGTGCATTACATCCGTTTTGATATGACTGCTGCTCATAGTCTGTATTGCTCGTTGCTCAAAAAGAAAACAAAACTTGCATCACGCTAGTAGGAACAGATAACCGCGTAGCTATCACAGCAGGCGGTTATCTAACAGGAGAAATCATGGAAAAAACCTTTGCAACAATAGATGGAAATGAGGCTGTTGCCCGTGTTGCTTACCGCTTAAATGAAGTGATTGCTATTTATCCTATCACTCCCTCATCGTCAATGGGTGAATGGGCAGATACCTGGTCCTCTGAAGAACGTCCTAATCTATGGGGTACTGTTCCAAGTGTGATCGAAATGCAAAGTGAAGGCGGGGCAGCGGCTGCAGTGCATGGAGCATTGCAAACGGGTTGTCTGACGACGACTTTTACATCATCCCAAGGATTACTGTTGATGATTCCCAACCTGTACAAAATAGCAGGTGAACTCACCAGTGCCGTTATTCACGTTGCAGCTCGCTCCTTAGCTACCCATGCTCTGTCAATTTTTGGTGACCATAGTGATGTAATGGCTGCCCGTGCGACTGGCTTTGCTTTGTTGTGTTCCGCTTCAGTCCAGGAAAGTCACGACTTTGCCCTCATTGCTCAAGCCGCCACCCTTCAGGCTCGAGTGCCATTTATGCACTTCTTTGATGGCTTCCGCACCTCTCACGAAATTCAGAAAGTTCAACTCCTAAAAGACAGCGACTTTCAAGCGCTTATTGATGATGAACTGGTATTTGCCCATCGCGATCGCGCTTTAACCCCAGATCGTCCAGTGTTGCGGGGAACCGCCCAAAACCCTGATGTTTACTTTCAGTCTCGCGAAGGCATTAATCCTTATTACAACGTCTGTCCCGATATTGTCCAACAAGCGATGGATAAATTTGGGGAACTCACACGACGACATTACCACATCTTTGAATACCACGGTGTCTCTGATGCAGAACGAGTTATCGTACTCATGGGTTCTGCTTGTGAAACAGTGCATGAAACGGTAGATTATCTCAACGCTTGTGGAGAAAAGGTTGGTGTTCTCAAAGTCAGACTCTTCCGTCCTTTTGATGTCAAACGGTTTGTAGAAGTTCTACCTATCACCACCAAAGCAATAGCAGTCCTTGATCGGACCAAAGAACCTGGGAGCGCAGGTGAACCCCTTTATTTAGATGTCGTCACTGCTATTCACGAAACTTGGGGAGATAGAGAGAGGGGGAGTGGAAGAATTTCTCTTCTTCCTAGAGTTATCGGTGGTCGTTACGGTCTTTCCTCCAAAGAATTTACCCCAGCGATGGTGCGAGCAGTTTTTGAAAACCTGACTCAGGAGAAATCAAAAAATCACTTTACCATCGGTATTAACGACGACGTCAGTCACACCTCTTTGACATTTGACCCCAACTTTTCTACTGAACCGGATCACGTTGTGCGGGCAATGTTCTATGGGTTAGGTTCCGATGGTACAGTTGGGGCAAACAAAAACTCAATCAAGATTATTGGTGAAGAAACCGACAACTACGCCCAAGGCTACTTTGTTTACGATTCAAAAAAATCCGGTTCAATAACTGTATCACACCTGCGCTTCGGTCCACAACCAATTCGCTCAACTTACCTCATTGAGGTAGCCAACTTTATTGGTTGCCATCAGTGGGTATTCTTAGAACGCATTGATGTGCTAAAGTCCGCTGTTGTTGGGGCAACATTCCTGCTTAACAGTCCTCATAATGCTGATACTGTTTGGGAACATCTCCCAGTGGAAGTGCAAGAGCAAATTATTAGCAAGCAACTTAAGTTGTATGTCATCAATGCCAACAAGGTTGCCAGTGAAAGTGGTATGGGGGGACGGATTAACACCATAATGCAGGTGTGCTTCTTTGCCTTAGCAGGTGTCTTACCACAAGAAGAAGCGATCGCCAAAATCAAGCAAGCGATCAAAAAAACCTACGGCAAAAAAGGAACGGAAGTTGTCCGCAAAAACTTAGAAGCTGTAGACAAAACTTTAGAAAATTTGCATAAAGTCGAAGTAAACACAGGAGAGATTACTTCCTCATCCCCCTCATTCCCTCACCTCCCCGTCAGTGCACCAGAATTCATACGGGAAGTTCTCGGTAAAATCATGACATGGCAGGGGGATGAATTACCCGTCAGTGCGTTCCCTGCAGATGGCACTTTTCCCACAGGGACTGCCAAATGGGAAAAACGCAATGTGGCACAAGAAATTCCTGTTTGGGACCCTGATGTTTGTGTACAGTGCAACAAGTGTGTTATCGTTTGTCCTCACAGTGTCATTCGTAGTAAGGTTTATCAAGCGAGTGAATTAGCTAACGCTCCAGCAACTTTTAAATCACTCAGCGCCAAAGACAAAGACTTTCCGGGACAGAAGTTTACGATTCAAGTCGCCCCAGAAGACTGTACAGGATGTGGTATCTGTGTAGATGTTTGCCCTGCCAAGAATAAATCTTTGCCAGAACGCAAGGCAATTTATATGGAACCGCAGTTGCCTTTGCGGGAGCAAGAGCGCGAAAACTGGAATTTCTTCTTAAGTTTGCCAAATCCTGACCGTCGGCAACTTAAATGCAATCAAGTTCGCCAACAACAACTTCAAGAACCATTGTTTGAATTTTCTGGTGCTTGTGCTGGTTGTGGTGAAACGCCTTACCTAAAATTGTTAACACAATTGTTTGGTGATCGCGCAATTATTGCCAATGCTACAGGTTGTTCTTCAATTTACGGTGGAAACCTACCGACAACTCCTTGGACAACAAACGCCGAAGGAAAAGGTCCTGCATGGTCTAATAGCTTGTTTGAAGATAACGCTGAATTTGGTTTTGGTTTCCGCCTCTCCTTAGATAAACATGCCGAATTTGCTGCTGAACTTCTGCAAAAACTAAGTGCTGAAATTGGCGACGATAACCTTGTTCAGTCTATCCTCAAGCAAGAGCAAAAAACCGAAGCAGATACCTATGAGCAACGGGAACGGATTAAGCTGCTAAAACAAAGGTTAGATCAGCTGCTAGAGAGTGAAGGAGACGCAAAGACGCCGAAACATCAGGACGTGGAGAGTTTTACAATCGAAAATTTAAAATCTCAAATCATAACCGCAGATGCACGCGGATACACGCAGATGCAACAGCCAAATATTGGCGTACATTCGCATCCATCTGTAGTTCAAACTTTAACATCTCAAATTGTACCTACAAAACTAAATAAATATACGCAGATACAACACATGAATATCTGTGTCCATCCGCGTCCATCTGCGGTTCAAAATCTCAAATTTCAAATTCAAAATCTTAAATCAATTGCTGATTACCTAGTTAAGAAAAGTGTTTGGATTGTCGGTGGTGATGGTTGGGCATATGACATTGATTTCGGTGGACTCGACCATGTACTTGCTAGCGATCGCAACGTAAATATCTTAGTTATGGATACCGAAGTTTATTCTAACACAGGTGGTCAATCTTCCAAAGCGACTCCACGAGCAGCAGTTGCTAAGTTTGCCGCTAATGGCAAGCCAGCAGCTAAGAAAGACTTGGGACTAATTGCTATGACCTACGGTCATGTTTACGTGGCAAGTGTAGCACTTGGTGCACGAGATGAACATACCCTCAAGGCATTTTTGGAAGCAGAGGCTTACGATGGACCATCACTCATTATTGCCTATAGCCACTGCATTGCTCATGGTATCGACATGACTACAGCAATGAGTCATCAAAAGGCGTTGGTAGAATCAGGTCGTTGGTTGCTATATCGGTATAATCCTGACTTACGCAAAGAGGGTAAGAATCCTTTGCAATTGGATATGCGATCGCCCAAACAAGCAGTAGATCAGTCGATGTACCAAGAGAATCGCTTCAAAATACTCACTAAGAGTAAACCAACTCTTGCCAAACGCTTGTTGGAAGAAGCGCAAGCCGAGGTCGATGCTCGTTGGCAGATGTACGAATATTTAGCAGCGCGTCAAGTCTAGCTACTAATATGATGTCCGGTAAATTACCCATAATATGTCCGCAGCGAACGTTTCACTCGCAATGACGGTTATTTCATCTGGACATGATATAATAAGTCATAGAAAACACTAAGTAATGAAAAATTGCGGGGTTTGCAGGTATGCAAAATAAAAATGTACTACGCATACTTTGCACCCGTTGCTTCCTTAGTAATACTGTTATACAGAGTTTCCAGGCATACACATAAAAGCTGCTCTGGCAAGCTTAGTATCTGTAGCTGAGGCAGTGGTGCGTTGCAAAGCGTAAGCCCAGAAAGAGAGCTACGCGTTAGGGAACTCACCTAGATACCTGACTCTTCAATGGAACTCTGAAGCTCCTCGTTGTTGCAACAGCCATCCATACTCTAGCCAGTGAGCTTATCTGAACTGTATAGAGTACTTTGTGATGACTACTTGCTGTTATTGCTACTACAGATGTGTTAACCATGCATCATAATTTTTAGTTTATTGCGAGTAGGAAAAGTCAGTTCATTACTAAACAACTGATAAAAATTACAAAATTATACGGTTAAAGCTATAAGACTTTAAAAGGTAAAAAAAATAACTGCGTATATCTATCTTTCGGTAGATACAATTATTAATCGCAAGACAGATATCATCTGAAATAAGAAAAAGCTCAAAGAGTTAACAAACTCTACGTAACAATCGAAAGGAGAACTATGTATCAAGTACAAAAGCAAACAGTAACTAAAGTCAATAATGAAGTGGAGGAATGGGACTCAGAACTGGATGATACAGATTTAATGGCTGTAGTCGGTGGTTCTTCTGACTCTGACTCTGCACCTTATGGTCCTTTAATATATATAAAGAATCTAAGCATTCAGATTTCTGCATTTGGAGCAGGAGGTGGAGGAGGTTCGTCATATGAGTAGCGACTACTCTCTACGCATGCATAGAAGTTTTTGATACTAGATTCTCTATGGGAAAAACCTAAAGGCGAATCTGCGTTTATACTTTCCCTTTTGCACCTACCATATATTTTTAAGTACAAACCGTGTTGCTATTAATACGGTGTACATAGAAAGTCTAGCATCAGCTGAATGCAGGAGTGCTTCTAAAGTAGAGCAGCCAAATTAAACTTCATACCAAGTTGCAATTCCCAGGTAGAACCCGTCATTGCGAGCAAAACGAAGTGGAGCAAAGCAATCTCGATAACACAAACTACCATAACAGAACGCAACTTGGTATTCGCTTAGAAATTTATAAAAAACTACTTTTCTCATATACATTCAGTAGACCGAAAACTTTTGTCAGTCAACGCAAGAATGAGGGTTTGGGGCGATGTTTTGGGCACAGGGTCGAGCGATCGCTTACCTTAGCAGGAGAACTCATCTACAACCCTATTGCTCAAAACGCAGATGATACGGGCATTCTGGCGGATTGTATACAATCCGCCAGAATGCCCCAATGGTAAGCCTTCTAGAAATCTTTTCGGTCTACTGACATTTACATTTAGCTGAATTTAATTTTCCCAGTGAAAACTTGCTTTGCTGGTCCAGTCATATAAACCCGCTGATCGATTTCTGACCACTCAATCTGCAATGATCCTCCAGGAAGTTCCACCGTCGCTTTACGCTCGCACCTTAGCGTCAACACACCCGCCACCAACGACGCACAAGCACCCGTACCACACGCCAAAGTGATACCAGCCCCTCGTTCCCATACGCGCATTTTCACGTAATCAGAACGCACAACTTGGATAAATTCAGTATTTGTTCGTTGAGGAAAGGCTGGGTGATGCTCAAACTGCGAACCAATGACTTCCAGAGGAATTGCTGCAACATCTTCTACAAAGGTGATACAGTGAGGATTTCCCATACTAACGCAAGTGACATCCCAAGTTTTGCTTGCTACTTCTAGCGGTTGATTTATGACTTTTTCTTGAGATGGGCAAAGATTAGTGGGAATTTCACCAGCGAGTAGCTTGGGAATACCCATATCCACCTTAACTTGACCATCTAACATGAGTTGAGGTGTCATCACACCAGCTAGAGTATGAATGCGATATTGGTCACTTTTTTTGGCATTACCCTCCAAATCAGCCAAAAAAGCTGCCAAACAGCGAATTCCATTACCACACATTTCTGGTTCTGAACCATCGGAATTGAAAATTCGCATGGTGTAGTCAGTACCGTTTTCTCCAGGTAAGGCAAAAATGACACCATCAGCACCAATGCCAAAATGGCGATCGCACAACCAAACTGCTTGCTCTGGAGTGATGACAGGTGTTGCTGACGAGCGATTGTCAATCAATATGAAGTCATTGCCCAGACCGTGATACTTAGTAAATTCTATTGCCATTGCCAAAATCGATGAATTATATTTAAGTTTCACTTGTCTTAGTGTATTGCCTTTTGTTAGTTAATAACTAATGACTAATAACCAATGACTAATGACTATGATTACGGAATTTGATACCTCATTGCCTAGCTTTCGGCAAGTACAAAATCTGATACAACAGGCAGTCACAATTCAAATAAAACTGCTAACTGGCGACATATTGACTGGGAGAATTATATGGCAGGATTCTCAGTGTATGTGTCTTATGGATACAAGCAGCCAACAGACGACTGTTTGGAAGCATGCTATTGCATATATCCAACCTCAAGAATATTGACAGACTTCTAGGCTTGTGAAAATCTTATGATAGAGATTGGGGTGGCACTCGGCGGAATATTATGCTCCAAGCTTTGAGGAACGGCTCCTTTGCTCTAGCTATTAGCAGCGAAAGCATTGCTATCGTGTATTATATCATGTCCGGTTGATTAGTTGTGATTCCCGCAATATCTGCACCCCACCCCTTAATCCCCTCCCGTTAGTAAGGGGAGGGGCGGTTTTGGCGCAAGACAAAACCGGGGTGGGGTTGTGCGGGATTTATAAGCAATTAACCGGACATGATATGACCTGTTTGTCCAGGGTTGTACAGCGTAACACCGTCAGCTGATTTCCGGTTTCCAATACTTTCTTCTTTATCTGAAACAAGACATCCTTTCCCAATTTGGTATTAAAGATGGTTGATCCTGTTTTTCGACCTCTAAAGTTGGTGGTTGCTTTGGCACTATCTTGTTGTTTGCTGCTAGAAGGTTGTCACCCTAGCAAATTTAAAACCAAAGCGGCTCAGGTATCTCAAGTAGTTTTAGTTTCTCTGAGTGATCCAGCTACCTTTAACTATGCCACTAATGACTCTCCCTATAGTATTTTTCCTTTCATCTACAAGGGATTGATTAATGAGAATGCTTTTACTAATAAATTGGAGCCAGGATTGGCAGAGTCTTGGTCAATTTCTAGGGATCGCCAGCGAATTACTTTTATACTCAAACCAGGGTTAAAGTGGTCAGATGGCAAACCTCTGACAGCAGATGATATTGTCTTTACTTATCGAGATATTTACCTCAACAAAAAAATTCCCACTGTATATAGAGATTTTCTGCGTATTGGCAATAAAGAAGCTTTTCCAACGGTGCACAAACTCGACGACCAGCGAATTGAGTTTACCTTACCAGAACCTTTTGCTCCTTTTTTAAGAAACATAGAAAAACTGGCAATTCTTCCAGATCATGCATTGCGCTCCTCTGTGCTAACCACTGATGCTAAAGGCAATCCTCAATTTTTATCAACTTGGGGAACCAACACCCCTCCTGAAAAAATTATTAGCAATGGTCCCTACCAGATAGAAAGTTATACTCCATCTGAGCGAGTCATCTTACGACGCAACCCCCACTACTGGCGGCAAAATGCTCAGGGAAATCCTCAGCCGTATATTGAACGCATTATCTGGCAAATTATTTCATCAACTGACAACCAGTTGCTAAAATTCCGCTCTGGGGAACTGGATAGTCTGAATGTGACACCATCAGTCTTCAGGTTACTGAAGAAGGAGGAAAAGCGAGGAAAATACACTATTTATAACGGCGGACTTGATGGTGGTTTTTCGTTTGTTGGTTTCAATCTCAATCAAGCTCGCAATGCCAAAGGACAGCCTTTTGTAAACCCAATCAAGTCTCGGTGGTTTAATAACTTGGCTTTTAGGCAAGCAGTCGCCTATGCTATTAACCGTAAACGCATGAAAACTAATATCTATCAAGGGCTAGGTGAAGTACAACATTCGACCATAGCGGTGCAAAGTCCTTATTACCTGTCACCAACAGCAGGGTTAAAGGTTTACGATTACAATCCAGAGAAAGCAAAGCAAATGTTGCTAGAGACTGGTTTCAAGTACAATTCTCAAAAAGAATTGATAGATCAGGATGGGAGGCGGGTACAATTCAACCTCCTGGTGAAATCAGAGGATCAGCCACGGATAGATACAGCCGTGCAAATCCAACAAGATTTAAGCCAGATCGGTATTAAAGCTGATCTGCAGGTAGTCAAATTTAACGTCGTGCTGAAAAAGTTGCTCTCCAGTCGAGATTGGGATTGTTATGTAGGTGCATTTGGCGTTCCTGGTGCAGATGTGGAACCTAACTTTCTATCATTGTTCTGGACGAGCCTTGGCTCGTTTCATCAATTCAACCAAGGTACTCAACCAGGAGAACCACCGCTCAAAGGGTGGGTAGTTTCTGATTGGGAGAGGGAAATAGACAGTCTTTTCAGCGCAGGAGCCAAAGAACTAGCTGACTTTTCCCGTTAAGTCGTGAAACAACGAAATAGCAAGGGTTTCAAAATATCTTTTATTCTCAACAACTTAAGTTTAATGACAATAAATCACGAGAGAATAGGGCTTTGTGCTAAGGGTATAGTAAGCGATGGCTCCATCAAAGAGATAACGGGAAAAGTCAGAAAGAACTAGATGAGAGCAAGCGCAAAGCGATTTATGGCAAATTCCAGCAAATTGTTGCCGAACAGTTACCTGTGTTTTGCCTAGTGAATCCTATGTCATTTCAAGCAGTGCGCGATCGCATCGAGCCAATCAAATATTCTAGTTTAGGGTCAGTTTTCTGGAACATTGATGAATGGAAAATAGCTAATGACTGATGAGTGATCATCAGTAAATCGAAAAGTTTTCCCGCAGGTGCTTATACCTATCTTCCTCAAAAACCATCTCTCGATATTTATCCCAAAGACTGACCTGCTCTACCTCCTGCTATTTTTTAGCTCCGTTGAACTCACGTTAAACTAATCCAACAAACTATCCATTGGCAAAAACTCTTTCAGTGCTTCAGCTTCGCCTGCTTTTACGACTGGAATAGATAGCGGTATTTCGCTTCCTGGAGCAAACAAGTGTACAAGTTGATTCAGAGAAGGCAAATTTCCGCACAATAAAACTTGGTCGCGGACTTGCAAGTCCTTGCTAGCATCGGGAAAACGGATAAACTTACCATTTCGTCGTATCGACTGCACCATGACCCCATATTTGTTGCGGATATCCAAATCTGCAAGGGTTTTCCCAACCACTGGACTATCAGTACTGATGGTGACCCACTGACAAGCACTGTTTTCTCCCGGAACAGCAGCCTGACCTTTGGCGAATTCATCCAAAGCCGCCAATTCTTCATCAGAACCAACAACCAAAAGGCGATCGCCTTCTTCCAATTTAGTTTGAGATGGAGGATAATCTATTTCCTCACCTCCTTCACGACGAATTGCCATCAAACTCGCCCCTGTTAAGTAGCGCATATCCGCTTCATCTAAGGTCATACCGACCAGAGGTGAACCAGATGGTAAAGGATACCAACGTTTATTAAGGTCTTGAGTTGCTTGTCGTAAATCACGAGAAACCTCAGACGCCGATTGCTCCGGTCGCAGATCCAAATAATGACGATTGCGAATTTCCTGCATTTCTCGCTGCACGACAGCAGGTGACAAGCCCAAATCAGTTAACATGTAAGCCGCCATTTCCAAACTAGCTTCAAACTCTGGCTGCACAACTTCTCGCGCTCCCAGTTGATAAAGTACCTCAATACTTTTATCGTTGGTGGCGCGAACAACAACATCTAAATCAGGAGACGCTTCTAAAGCGCGTTTGAGACAAAGACGAGTACTCATAGGGTCAGGAAGTGCGATCGCCATTCCTCGTGCTGTGTTGACTCCAGCAGTTTCTAAAACGTGAAAACTTACACAATTACCATAAATATAAGGAACTCCAGCTTCGCGCAACTGCTGAATTTGGCTTTCTGCCTGATCAACCACCACGATAGGCAAATTGTGCTGCTGTAGCAATTTCACCAAATTGCGTCCCACTCGCCCATAGCCGCAGACAACCACATGGTCTTTCATAGGCAGTTCTTCAGCAACTTCTAAGGGCTTACCCTCTCCGTTGAAATAGGGCTTTAGCCAAGGCATTGATTCTAGCCAGTTAAATACAATTGGAACCAAACGCAGCACGAAGGGTGTCAGCACTAATGTTACCGCTGTCGTTCCTAAAGTCAACAAATAGACTCGTCGTGAAACTAAACCCAGTGCTTGTCCTTCGCTGGCGAGAACAAAGGAAAATTCCCCAATTTGAGCTAGTCCTAACCCGACAATTAATGCCGTTTTCAACGGGTAGCGGAACAATTTTACGAGTGGCGTGATAATTAAACATTTACCAATCAATACCAGTGTCACCAGTCCCAGAATCAATTGCAGATTGTTCCATAAAAACACTGGGTCGATTAACATCCCAATGGAGGCAAAAAATAAACTGGCAAAAATATCTCGCAATGGCTCAACATATGTCAAGGTTTGGTCAGCATATTCCACTTCTGAAATCATCAAGCCAGCGACAAACGCCCCCATTTCAATTGAAAGACCCAAATACTCTGTCAGTAGGGCAATACCTAAACACAGCGCCACCACGCCTAATAAAAATAATTCTCGGCTTTCAGTACGAGCAAGCACTCGTAATAAATGAGGGATGAGCCAAATCCCTGCAACAACTGCACCAGCAGCAAATAAACCAATCCGCAATAGTGCCAATAAAACTGCTATGACAAGTGTTTCTCCAGGTTGGTGAAGAGCTGGTAAGACTGCGATCATCAGTCCTAGCGCCAAATCCTGAACAACCAGAATTCCCAGCATAACCTGTCCGTGGGGCGTTTCCGTTTCATTACGCTCCATCAAACACTTGAGAACAACTGCAGTGGAAGACAAAGACAAAATTGCTCCCAAAAATATGCCTTTAGCTGGTAGATATGCCCAAGCTCCTACGGCTCCACAGACCAAAACCGTGATCACGATTGTCAGGGCAATTTGTAGTGCTCCTCCCCCAAGCGCGATCGCCTGAACTTTCTTAAGTTCTGTAAAGGAAAACTCCACTCCTAAGGCAAATAGTAAAAAGGCGACTCCGAACTGAGCCAAAGTTTCTACTTGAATCAATTCTTTAATAACTCCCAGTCCGGTTGGTCCAACGACCATCCCACCAATGAGATACCCTAGTAAAACGGGTTGTCTTAAAAGCGCTGCCAAAAGTCCGCCACAGGCAGCAACGGCGAAAACTGAAACTAAATCAACTATTAGCCTAAAATCTTCTTGCACAAACCAATAAAAGAACTGTTAAGACCTATTAACCTCAGCATACAAAGTTTTCTATTAGTGTGGGGAGTATTTAAAGAATAGTTGCCAGGACTTTTAGAGCTAACTGTATAGTAACCGTTCAGGGGGGTAAGTGTCGTAACTGGGGAATGCTACGGTTGGGCTAATACCAACGAAAAATCTGCCAGCCTCCGGAAAAATCGCCCCATGAAAAGTCGTGATTTTTGTATACCAGTTGACAATTGGGGCGATTTTTCCGCCAACAACATTGGCTCTAAACCCGTTACTTGTAATGAGGAAGCTCCCAAGGGGAGCCGCTACGCTAAGGCAGATTTTTCCGGGTTTGGTGAAACGGTAGATTGGGCGATGCCAAGTACGGGCTAGCAAGACCAAGTATGAGCAACTCAGGCCACACCCCCGCACTCGGAAGAGTCGCCTAATCTTCCCCAGTTGCTGAATCACTGGTTGGGGTTGGGTGAAATTAGCGTGTTTTCTTGTGGGCAACCTTTACCCATCCATGAGATATCGCCAAAATACTAACCAACCAGGGGGGCGATTGCCCAAGGAGGCGATGCTCATGTACAAAACCGCAATCATGCGATCGTCAATGAAAACAATCAACAATTTGGCAACTCTTAACAGGGAACTCAAACCAGTGAGGAACGACCTGTTTCCTGGTCCGTTCTAGATAAAATCAGGGGGTATCTTGTCCCAGCCCTTTCAACGCGAACAAATGAACTAGGATTTTGAAATCTAAAACCCTGTGCCAGTCAGGAATCTGAGGTACAACTTCGATGTATCCTCAAGATATAAGGGCGAGTTTGGGTGTCAAGATGCT
>JAESFN010001203.1_pt1 | contig 12947 bp, 12 predicted proteins | sample 9269411 | NCBI WGS metagenome assembly JAESFN01 (sample SAMN14505399, study PRJNA617100) | algae metagenome | isolation source: Iphinoe sp. HA4291-MV1 and co-occurring heterotrophs from trail next to... | place: USA: Maunawili Falls, Hawaii | collected 2009-07-25
TGTGTACGGACCCATCGGCGAACAGCCCATGCGCTCCGGCACGATGAAAGGCAAACAGCGTTCGGTTCGACTTGTTGACCGTTCCGTCGATGCCCAGGGAAGTTCCCGAGGTCGCCCACGCACCGCATTCGACCTGTCCACCCCCGGGTCTGTTCACCGTGTCGAGTTGCCCGTCCACGTAGTAGGCAGGGTGGCCAGCAACTTCGGCGACGAGCAGAGTGTTCGACAGGCCGTCTTCTACTTCCGAAAGCTTCGGTGGAGTGCGCAGCTTGTCGAAGAACTTGCTCTGCCAACTGAGCTGTCCTGGCCCGAAGAACGCCCCCGCGGCGACTGCGTGCGGCAATTGGGCGGTCGTCACTCCCTGATAGTCGACCGCGCCGGCGTTAATGCCTTTGACGCGCGCGGCTTCGTCTCCCAGATCCGCTACCCTGCGGCCGCCGCCGGCGTAGCTCGGGCACTGATACACCGGCAGCAGTGTCGACACGACCGGATGATTCTTCCCGTGCAGCGGCGAGCGGGCGAAGTCGATCTGCCCGAAGAGCGTTTGCTGCTCGAGGTCTGGCAGGATCGCCGAACGCCAAGTGTGAGCGAGCGGCGACCAGGCCAAGTCGAGGGAGTCGACCTTGCAGCGCTGGAGCGACCGGTCGAAGCAGGGGCCGCAGTTGCTGGGCCAATAGCCCTTGCTGCGCTCGGCGTAAAAGGCCAGGGCCAGTCCGATCTGCCTTAGGTTGTTGTGGCAAGCCGTGCGGCGCGCGGCTTCGCGCGTGGCTTGAACGGCAGGGATCAACAGCGCGACCAAAATGGCTACGATCAAGATCGCCACGAGCAGTTCGACAAGCGTGTAGCCGGAGCGACGCATGGCGCGCCTCGAATGAAAGCAAAGGCCGGAGCTGTACTATGGTTGTAGTACAGCTCCGGCCGTGCGTCAATCTCGCTAGAGAATTCGCTCGCGGGAGGCTCGCGGCTTGGCGAATCGCTGTGAGTCGCCAAGCAAAGTTGGTCCCGCTTCGGCATTCTGCACTCGGAGAGTGCAGGCTGCGGCTTCGAGCGTCGCTCCGCCGCCGGCGCGGAACGCAAAGAGTACATCGTTGCTCTTGTTGACGCCGCTGGCGTCATCGTAGCCCGCACTCTCCGAGTGCGGAGTGCCTGAAGCGGCGCAAACCCGATTTGGCGAGTCACTCAGACGCGCGAGACGGCGTTCACTCTGCACCGGCATTCTGCACTCGGAGAGTGCAGGCTACTTTAGGCTACTCCTCCTCGTCCTCCTCCATCTTCGCCTTGTCGATGATCTCCTTCAGCACATTGCCAGGTACGACGTCGTAGCGGTTGAACTCCATCGAGTAGCTGCCTTGGCCGCCGGTGATGCTCGAGAGCGAGCGGGCGTAGGTCATGACTTCGGAGAGCGGCGCTTCGGCTTCCACGGTTTGCAGGTCGCCGCCGGCGGAGTCCATGCCGAGCACGCGGCCGCGGCGGCCCGACATGTCGGCGTTGATGTCGCCCACCTTGCCGCTGGGCACGGTGATGTGCAGCGTGACGATTGGCTCCAGTAGCGACGGCCGGGCCTGCTGAAAGACATTGCGGAAGGCCATCGACCCGGCCGTCTTGAACGCGGCTTCGGAACTGTCGACCGGGTGGTGCTTGCCGAAGTAGACCTCGGCACACACGTTCTGCACCTTGTAGCCGGCGATCACTCCGCGGTCCATGCGCTCCTTGAAGCCCTTCTCGACCGCCGGCAGGAAGTTGTTGGGGATCGTGCCGCCTACGATCGAATCGACCCAGATGAAGTTGTGTTGCGGGTCGTATTTGAACTCCCGCATCGAGGGAAACCGCTCCTTGGTGGCGAACTCCTCCGGCTTCGCGCCCACCGGGATGGGGTACAGGCGGATATGCACCTCGCCGAATTGCCCACGTCCGCCGGACTGCTTTTTGTGTCGATAGGACCCATCGGCATTGGCCTGAATCGTCTCGCGATAGGGCACCTTGGGCGCGTGGGTGATCATCTCCACCTTGTCTCGCCGCTTGAGCCGCTCGAGGATCAACTGCAAGTGCAGCTCGCTCGTGCCCGTGATTACGAGCTCCTTGGTCTGCGGGTCGCGATCGAGCCGGAAGGTTTGATCCTCCTCCACGATCTTGTGCAAAGAGGTGGAAAGCTTGCCTTCGTCGCCCCGGTTCTTGGGCTCCGCCGCCAGGCCCACCATGGGCATGGGAAAGTCGATCGGCGGGAGCAGCACGTCGCCCAGGCAGGAGCCGGTGTGCAGATCCTCGACCTTGGCCACGGCGATGATCGAGCCTGGGCCTGCGCCGTCGATCGCGTGCGTCTCTCCCCCTTGCACTTCGAGCAGTTGGTGCAGCTTGACCGATTTCTTCGCGCCGGAAACGTGGACGCTGTCGTCCTTGTTGATACGGCCTGAGTAAATGCGGATGTAGCTAAGCCGCTGCACGAAGGGGTCGATGCGCGTTTTGAAGACCTGCGCCACGAGCGGGGCCGATTCGTCTGCTTTCACGATGATGTCGGCGCCATCTTTGGTCGCCAACCGCGGCACCACTGTGGGGGGCAGAGCGCTCAGGGCGAGCGCGTCGAGCAACTCCGTCATGCCGACGCCGGTTCGGGCCGACACGCAGAGAATGGGGATCAGCGTCCCCTCGATGAGCGCCTTGTCGACCAGTTCAGGAAGCTCTTCGACGCTGGGGCGAATGCCTGCGAAGTATTGCTCCGTGGCATGCTCGTCGACCTCGACGATGGCTTCGATCAACTGATCGGCGACCTCGGCCGGATCGATCAGAGCGCCGGAGGTGTCGGCCGGCGGCTCGAGCACGTTGGCGACGCCGCGGAAGTCGTGCCCCACACCGAGCGGCACGTCCCAGAGAACGCAGGACTTGCCGAACATTTCCCGAATGCTGTCGATCAGCCCGGGGAAGTCGATGTTCTCGGCATCCATCTTATTGATGACGAGAATGCGGCCCAGACCGGCCTTGCCGGCCTCGTGGAACACGCGCCGCGTGTTCACCGCGATGCCATGATGGGCGTCGATGACGATGCAGGCCGTTTCCACGGCCCGCATGGCGCCGATGGTTTGCCCGATGAAATCGGGGTAGCCCGGCGTGTCGATGAGATTGAAGTGCTTGCCGTCGTGCTCGAAGTGTACGATCGACGATTCGATGGAGTGCTTGTGGTGTTTCTCCTCCTCGTCAAAATCGCACACGCTGGTTCCGTCGTCCACGCTGGCGGGACGGTTGATGGCGCCGGTCTTCATCAACATCTTGTCGATGAGGGTCGTCTTGCCGGCCAAACCGTGCCCGCAAAGCACAATGTTGCGGATGGACTCGACGTGTACCTTGGCCATGCCTGGCCTCGCTTTCTTACATGGGTGGATTGCCCTCCCGGCGCGCGGCGGAGAGCGCCTCGGGAAGGCTGAGCGTGCCTTCGTACAACGCGCGGCCGATGATGCAGCCAGCGACGCCAAGCGTCGTCAGGCGAGCCACGTCCTGTCGATTCGCCACTCCGCCAGAGGCGATGATGGGCAGGTCGACGGCCGCTTGCATTTCGGCCAAAGAAGTGAGATTTGGGCCCCCGAGCATGCCGTCGGTGGCGATGTCGGTGAAGATCACCGCGGCCACTGGCTCTGTTTCGAATTGCTGGGCCAGCGTGGTCGCCAGTTGATCGCTCGTTTCCAACCAACCGTGCGTCGCCACGCGTCCCTCGCGGGCATCGATACCGAGCGCCACCTTATTGGGGAACTTTCGGCAGACTCCGCGGAACCACTCCGGCTCCTTGAGGGCGCGAGTGCCCACGACGACGCGGCTCAGCCCTAGATCGAGCAGCTCGCGAATCGTTTGCTCGTCGCGCACGCCGCCCCCGAGTTCGCAGGGAATCGACACGGCCGAGAGGATGGCGCGGATGGCCGGCAGGTTGGCGGGGCGCCCGTCGCGAGCGCCGTCGAGGTCGACCAGGTGCAGGTACTCGCCCCCCTGGTCAACCCAGTGGCGGGCCATGGCGGCCGGGTCTTCGCCGAAGACCGTCTCGCGGTCGTAGTCGCCTTGCTGCAGGCGAACACACATCCCGCCGCGGAGGTCGATGGCCGGCCAAATCTGCATCGCTCAGGCCCTCGCAACACGCCTAGGGCGCTGCGAACATGGGCAGCGCCGCCCTGAGCGCGAGTATGGCATAGCGGTAGGGCAGATTCAAGCTGGCGGGGCTAGCAGAGCACTCGCACATTAGCCCCCGGCGAGTCGCCGGGGGGAGAAGGATGGCGACCTTCCAAACGTGGCGAAACTGGCGATTCGACGCACTCATCGGCAACGCGCGGGCTCGGCGCGTCGGCAGTGCAACTCCCCCCCGTCATTGACGGGGGGCTAATAGATGCGTTCCGAAGTCCAGACTGGTCAGGTGTCGGGGAACGCGCTCGGGGAGACGCCGAGGTCGACGATGCTGCAGCCTTCGATGGCGTTGAGGCCGAGTTCGGCTGCCCGTGCGCGGACGGCGGAGTCGGTGGTGCCGGGGTTAAGCCAGAGCTGCCGACACCCTTTCTCGGCGATCTCATCTAGCGCGGCGAGCGTGCGGCTGGGGGGCAGATAGACCGACACGCGGTCGAGCGAGCCTGGCACGTCGGCGAGCGAGGCGTAGGCGGTGAGGCCTTCGATCGTGCCGCCGCGGGGATTCACCGGGTAGGCGATGTAGCCGCAGGCAAGATGGGCCCGCAGCGATTTATTGCCGAACTTCCGGCGGTCCTCGCTCGCGCCCAAGATCGCCACGGTGGGGTGCTTGCTCATCTTGCCCTCGTGAGTTTTAACCGCCGAGACGCAGAGACGCCGAGGAGAAACGGATGCCTTCGAGTGCAAAGTCGCAGGCACCGCTAAGAGAGCGCTCGATCGTGCCTGCTCTCCGCGTCTTCGCGACTCCGCGGTTCGTCTTGCTTAAGGGCTTCCGCTTGCCGGCGGGCTTTGCAGACCTCGTAGTACATGTAGCCGCTGAAGCACCCTAGGATTGCAAAGGGTGTGCCCATCATGAAGAGGATGCTCCAGTAGAAGCCGCGGGCAAGGTTCTGGCCGTTAGCCTGCTCGGCAAAGTTCTCCTTGCAATTCGGACACGCCACCGCGGGCTGCGCCAGGGTCGCGGTAATCACAAGCATTGCGGCGATGATTTTCACCACGGAGACACGGAGACACGGAGGAAGGAAGATTCGCTCTCGTGTCGTCTCCGTGTCTCCGTGTCTCCGTGGTTCAAATTTCATCGATTTAGCTTTCCTGCACGACTGCCGCTGGCGAGTTGGCGGCCGGTGGGGGCGGGTAGAGGTGGTAGAGCATGACGTAGATTACCACGCCGGTGATCGACACATACAGCCAGATCGGGAAACACCAGCGAGCGACGCGGACGTGTGCCCGGCGGCGATCGCGGAGGCCGAAGTAGATCGTCGCCCCGGCCAAGAACGGCACCGTGGCCGCCAGCACCACGTGCGTCAGCAGAATCGCCAGGTAGACCATCCGCACGCCCGAAGGTCCCTGAAACCGCACGCTGCCGGCATGGTAGTGGTACACCAGATAGCTGGCCAAAAAGGCGACCGACACGCCGAACGCGGCCAGCATCACGTTGCGATGAGCCGTTTCGCGACGGGCCTTGATCAGCAAATAGCCGATCACGAGCAGCACCGTGGCCAACGAGTTGAGCGCGGCGTTGACGGCCGGCAGGTCAGAGACCGTCATCGAGTCTCACTCCCGCTGGCCGCGGCAGGTTCGGGGGCCGGTTGATCAGGCGGCTCGGTCCCGCTCTCGCTAGATAGTGGTGCAGGCGCTGACGCTGCCAAGGCCTTGGGAATCGCCTCGGCCAGCTTCTCGAGATCGCCGGCTTCGGTCATCTGGTAGTGACCCACGATTTTGCCGTCACGCCCAACCAGCACTGCCCGCGTCGAGTGGTCGCCTGGCACCACGGTCACTTTGAACAAGTCCGTGCCGATCCGCAGGATGTAGTCGATCTTGCCGGTCAGAAAATGCCAACGCGCCGGATCGGCGTCGAACAACTTGGCGTACTCCGCTAGCTTCTCCGGCGTGTCGTTGGTCGGATCGCAGGTAATGCTGACGAACTGCATCTCCGGGTACTTCTGCTGCACCGAAGCGATCGCCTGATTCAGCTTCCGGCATGCACTGGGGCAGTTCGTGAAAAAGAAACTGCCGAGCCACACCTTGCCGCGCAGCGACGTGCTCGAGAAGGGCTGGCCGCTTGAGTCGGTGAGCTCGAAGCTTTCGAGCGGCGGGCCGGCCGGCAACTCGACCGGTCGATCGACATGTACGATCGCGGGCGAGCGGCGCAGGTGCCGCATCATCGTCGCGCCGCCATAGGCCACGCCCACGACCAAGGCGAACGCCGTCCAATAGATCGCGATCCGGCTCACAACAAATCTCCCTTTGTGGTCCGCGAGGCCGACCAGGCCGCGAGCGACAGCATGACGACCGCAAACACCACGGTGACGCCCACGCTGACTGCCAAGCTTGGCAAGCCGGCTGGCAATGCCTGAGCCAAGGTCTCGGGCGAGGCATTCCAATACAGCAATCGCCGCAAGGCCGCCATGCCATAGGTCAGGGGGTTCAAACGAATGACCCAGCCGAGCCAACCGCCGGCCGACGGGAAGAACGCGCCTGACAGCAGCCACATCGGCATCAGGAACACGTTCATCACGGCATGAAAGCCTTGGGTCGAGTCCATTCGCCAGGCGAGCACGAAGCCGAGCGACGTGAGCGCGAGCCCAATGACCGCGAGCAACAATACCGATCCGGCCAATCCGACTGGGCCCGCCGGCAGCCGTAGCCAAGCGACGCCGAGCGCCAAGAAAATGAGCGCCTCGAGCAGCGCGATCAGCGTTCCCCCAAACACTTTGCCGAGGACCATCGCCCCACGCGGCACGGGGGCCACGAGCACCCCCTGCAAAAAGCCTTCGCGGCGATCTTCGATGATCGAGATCGTGGCGAAGATGGCAGTGAATAGCAGGATCAGCACCAAGGTGCCGGGGAAGAAGTACTCCGAGTACGACAGGCCGCCGGAACTGGCGCCCGGCAGCGCGAACGAGGGGCCCAGGCCGGCGCCGAACAGCAACCAGAACAGGATCGGTTGGCCGAGAGCGCCAAAGACGCGATGGCGCTGCCGGAAGAACCGCACGAGCTCGCGAACGGCGAGTGTATAGGCGGCGAGCGCCGCACGGCTCAGCGGGGCCGCCGGCGAAAGCGGCGAAACAGCGGCGGCGGGGGAGGCCATCAATAAGCGGCTGGGAAGTGATGAACGCAGCGCGCGTTCAGCGGCATGAAACGGCGGCGATCACGGTCGCCGGAACGCAGAGCGGCGTGAGGGTTTCTCTCGCCAATATTGTAGCCGTTTACGGGCGAGGCCGTTAGCCCGCGGCGGGCCGGTCGGCGCAGCGTGCAGCCCCGGCAGGGGCGACTCGAGAATAGCCCCGGGCAAGTGAGGCGTAAGCCGAACGCCGCCCGGGGTTACGGCAAAATGGAAACGAAGAGCCCCAGCGGGGCGACAGAAATTCGAGGGGGATGCGCCGGTCCGCACTTAACGAGCAAGCCTTGTGTCGCCCCCTCCGGGGCTTTTGTTCCGCATGGATGAAGTTCCCAGGGCTGCGGTCAGCTAGCGCTGCCCTGGCCCTGGGCTAACTTCGGTCGCCCCGTCCGGGGCTGCAAAAGAAAGCGTTGCGGTCCTGAGATTACTGCTCTTCCCCGCCCAGCAGCGTCGCCAACCGCTCCGACAGCGATTCCAGCCGCTCGAGTTCGGCCACTTCGCGCGGGCCGGCCTCGGCCGAGGCGCTCCGCACCGTATCGGCGCGAGCGGTCGAAATCCGCGAGGCCACGACGGTCACCACCGGGTTGAGCGGCTCGAGTTGGGGCATCGACTTCGAGGCGGTGTCTCCCGCCACTTGGCGATACTCGCCGAGCATCCCGCGAAGCTGGTTGAGGTCGGCTAGCTTCTGGACGACCGGCTCGATTTGTTCTGCCCGCCAACGTCCCCGCTCCGCCAGTTGCGATTCGAGCGAGGCCAAGGCGAAGTTGAACCCACCGATCCGCACGGCGAGCTCGCCGACGTTGATCTGCACGTCCTCGGCGCCATCGCGTGCCTGCTCGCTCGGCTCTTGCACCGTGGCCAGCAGTTCGCGGTCGGGCAATTCGGCGATGCGCAGCTCGCGGGCCGGCGACTTTGCCGCGCGCGGTTCCATGGCCGGCAGGGCAGGCCCGGTCGGAATCGTCTCGCGCGGTTGCTTGGGTTGCAGGGCCAAGTCCGACGGGCTCTGCCGCTGAACTTCGTGCGGCGCGACCCCTGGGGCCGGCGGCGCGGTGACACGCGGATTCGAGCGCGGGCTCGCGGCACGGGCCGGCCCGGTGCTCGCAGTCGAGCGGTCGACCAAGCTTTCATCAGCCGATGTCTTCGCCGACGGTTGGCGAGGCGCTACGACGCGGCGCTGCGCGGTGGCGTTGTTCGAGGGTTTGCTCACCTTGGGAGCGGCCGCCGTGCCACGCCGGGCGATGGAGTTCGGCTGTGGGGCCGGCAACGTTTCGCGCGGACCCTTTGCTCCACGCGAAGCCGGCGGACGTGTAGGGCGACGCGAAGCGTCAAGGCGATTGGCGAGCTGCGGCGCAGGGCTCGGCGCCATGTCGGTCGGGGGGCGAAGCACCTTGTGTTCTTGCCGTGCGGGAGGAGCGGGCGTGACCTCGCGCGGTTGCGCAGGGGGCGCCGCGGCGACCGCGGTACGCGTCGCGAACTGGGGCGTCTCCGGTAATTCGCCGCCGCTGGTTTCTTCAGCCGAACGCAGCCAGCCAATCAATGCGAGCCGCTGCTCGGGTCGGCTGCCGGCCAGTCGCCATGCAGACAGAACGTTTTCCCAGGCCTGGCGGCGGCGGTCGTATTCGGTGCGGTCGCCGTGATAGGCGTTGTAGGTGGCGATGCGATAGCTACGCGCCAGCCGCTCGATGGCCGCCTGTTCGAGCCGCCCACGCAGCACGAGCAGCTCTTCGAATTGCTCAGCCGAAAGCGCCTTGCCGTCGGCGAGTTGAGACCGTGCTTGGCCGATTTGCTCTTCGGTTTCCGCTCGCCCCTGTTCGTCGCTCTTCGGCAAGTCCGCGAGCGCCTTGGCTAGGGGGCCACGGTCGAGCCAAGCCTGCTGGGTCGCTAGCGGCTTGGCCGCAAGTGCCTCGGCCAGCTTGCGCCACTCATGGGCGGCCGGTGCAGCGTGTGCGAAAGCGACGAGTTGGAACTCGCCCGGCGGATCGGCCGGCACAGCCATTCCCAGCAGCAGAATCGTTGCCCAAGAGGCGCAGAGTTGCATGAACGACACCACGGTTCGCACAATGGAGGAGCAGCACGCTGCCCCAAAACGCCGGTCCCAAGCCCGACACAAACTTAGGCCCCGCGAGCACGTGCGTCAAAGATAACAGTCGTGCGGGCGTGCTCAAGGCGCCTGGGCGCGGCGCAATAGCCTATTTCCATTACGCCTGCCCGCCGGTGTCCCGTCACTGGGGGAGTGGCCTAAATCGACGAAACATGCCCCGACCCGTACGGATCTTGCTGCTCGTGACTGCGGCGCTAGTGCTACTGGCGGTGCCGTTCGCCCTGTTCGGCGCCCAACTCGAAGGCTCGCTGCCGGGGCTGCTCGAGCGGATTCGCCGCCCCGAGGTGATGTTCGCCGCCGTCACGGCCACGCTCGCGACCGACATCCTGCTGCCGGTCCCTTCGAGCGTGGTCAGCACGCTGGCCGGCAGCGAACTCGGCACCGGACTCGGTGCCTTGGCCTCATGGCTGGGCCTCACGCTGGGGGCGGTACTCGGGTTTGGGCTCGCGCGGCGGTTTGGTCGCCCCTGGGCTGCCCGGCTGGCATCGCCCGACGATTTGGCGGCGATCGACCGCATTGGCGCGCGGCAGGGCACGCTGCTAATCGTGCTTCTCAGAGCGTTGCCGCTCTTGGCCGAGGCGAGCGTGCTGCTCCTCGGCGCGGCGCAAATGCCCTGGCGGCGGTTCCTACCGGCGGTCGCGCTCAGTAATCTAGGGATCGCCCTGGCGTATGCCTGCTTCGGGGCGTTTTCGCGCGATCATGAGTGGCTGCCGGCGGCGCTGGCGATTTCGCTGGCGTTGCCGCTGGCGATTGCGGCGCTCGTGCGCCGCCGCGTGCTTCGCTCGGCCACCGAGGGAGCGTAGTTATTAGCCCCCGGCGAGCCGCCGGGGGACATGGATCGCAACTTACCAACCACGATAGATAACTGGCGGTGCGATCTAACATCTGCGGTTGAAATCCCCCCCGTTATTGACGGGGGCTAATGGGGCGTATCCCACACCTCCACGCAATAACTCCCACGACTTTCTAGGAATTCCTCGTGTCCGACGCCGCTTGGCTCTGGGACGCTCCGGCCGACCTGTACGACATCGAAACGACGGCCGCCGGCCCCACTGGTTCGCTGCCGCTCACCGATGACATGCTTCGCTATGCTCCCAGCGGCGACCTGTTTGGCCTGACGCAAAACGCCGGCATGGGCTGGGACCCGCGCGAGATGCTGGGGCCGCAGTTCTTGTTGCTGAGCACGCAAGGGGGCGTGAGAGCGCCCGACGGTCGGCCGATCGCTCTGGGCTATCACACGGGGCACTGGGAAGTCGGCCTGCTCGTGCAGGCGGCCGCGCGCGAACTCAAGGCCAAGGGGGGCGTGCCGTTCGCCGCCTACTGCTCCGATCCGTGCGACGGCCGCAGCCAAGGCACCCCAGGCATGTTCGACAGCCTGCCCTACCGCAACGACGCCGCGCTCGTGCTACGGCGGCTCGTGCGCTCGCTCCCCACGCGCCGCGGCGTGCTCGGCGTGGCGACCTGCGACAAGGGGCTGCCGGCCATGATGATGGCGCTGGCCGGCTGCAGCGACCTGCCGAGCGTGCTTGTGCCAGGCGGCGTGACCTTGCCGCCGGCTACGGGCGAAGACGCCGGCAAGATCCAAACGATCGGCGCGCGCTACGCCCACGGCGAGATCTCGCTCGAAGACGCCGCGGCGCTGGGTTGCCGAGCGTGTGCCTCGCCCGGCGGCGGTTGCCAATTCTTGGGCACGGCGGCCACGAGCCAAGTTGTGGCCGAAGCGCTCGGCATGGCCCTGCCCCACTCGGCGCTCGCCCCCAGCGGCCAACCGATTTGGCTCGACCTGGCGACCCGCAGCGCTCAAGCGTTGTGGCAGCTCACGCAGCGCGGCCTGGCGCTCAAGGACATCGTGACGGACGCCTCGATCCGCAACGCCATGATCGTGCATGCGGCCTGCGGCGGTTCCACGAACCTGTTGCTGCACGTGCCGGCGGTGGCTCACGCGGCCGGGCTGCGGCGGCCGACGGTTGACGACTGGGCCGAGGTCAACCGCCTGGTGCCCCGCTTCGTCGATGCGCTCCCCAACGGCCCGGTAGGACACCCGACCGTGCGGATGTTTCTGGCCGGCGGCGTGCCGGAGATCATGCTGCACCTACGCGAGTTGGGGCTGCTGGCCCTCGACGTGCTCACGGTCGCCGGCTGCACGCTCGGCGAAGTGCTCGAGGGCTGGGAACGATCGGAGCGGCGCGAGCGCGTGCGCAAGCTGCTCTGGGACCGCGACGGCGTAGACCCCGACGACGTGATCATGGCCCCCGCGGTTGCCCGCGAGCGCGGCCTGACGAGCACCATCTGTTTCCCGCGCGGCAACCTAGCGCCGGAAGGCAGCGTGATCAAGGCGACGGCCATCGATCCGACCGTCGTGGACTCGGACGGCGTGTATCGCAAGACCGGCCGTGCCCGCGTTTTCTGCCGCGAGTCCGACGCCGTGGCGGCGATCAAGGGGCAAACGCAGCCGGCGATCAAGCCCGGCGACGTGCTCGTGCTCGCGGGGCGCGGGCCGCTCGGCTCCGGCATGGAAGAGACTTACCAGGTCACCTCGGCGCTCAAACACTTGAAGTGGGGCCGCGAAGTGGCCGTGATTACCGATGCCCGCTTCTCCGGCGTGAGCACCGGTGCGTGCATTGGCCACGTGGGGCCCGAGGCCTTGGCCGGCGGCCCGATTGGCCGCCTGCGCGATGGAGACCTCGTGCGGATCATCGTCGACCGCGTGCGCCTCGAAGGCAGCCTCGACCTGATCGGCGACGGGGAGCGCGAGTTCACCGCGGAAGAAGGGGCCGTTGTGCTCGCCAGCCGCCCCACGCACCCCGGCATCGCTGCCGATCCTCGCTTGCCGGACGACACACGTCTGTGGGCAGCGCTGCAAGCCGCGAGCGGCGGCGCTTGGGGCGGGTGTGTGTATGACGTGGATGCGATCTTGGCGCGGTTGGGGGCAAGTTAGCCCCCGGCGAGTCGCCGGGGGGAGGAGAGTCGATAACCAACGATCGCGTTGACCAACCGCACTGTCCGCACCATCGCGTGCTCTCCCCCCCGTCATTGACGGGGGCTAATAAGCTCGGCCAACGGGTCGGCCAACTGCGCCTGGGGCGGGTGTGTGTACGCCGTGGACGCGATCTTGGCGCGGTTGGGGGCAAATTAGCCCCCGGCGAGTCGCCGGGGGGAGGAGAATCGATAACCAACGATCGCGTTGACCAACCGCACTGTCCGCACCATCGCGTGCTCTCCCCCCCGTCATTGACGGGGGAGAATGAGCGGGATAGCGCGGTCAATCGAAGGTCAACTCTTCCGGTATCCGGACAAAGGACCACGGTCGCCGCTCCCATCCCAACTCGGCGTTGTGGTCCTCGATGTAGCGTATGCGCTCGCGTACTGCATCTGCGTCAAAGCAATATCGCTTGTCGTATCCCTCGGTCCAAAGCGGTCGACCCGGCCGCAGCGAATAGCGTGCGGCGTCCTTCGCACACTTGACGACCGCTGCCGGAGCGTGAGGCGTTGGGCCATGGAGGATATGGACGTGCGTGTTTCGGACTGACATCGCCCAGATCTGTAGCGATATCCGCGATGTGAGTGAGTCAC
>JAESFN010001204.1_pt1 | contig 12914 bp, 11 predicted proteins | sample 9269411 | NCBI WGS metagenome assembly JAESFN01 (sample SAMN14505399, study PRJNA617100) | algae metagenome | isolation source: Iphinoe sp. HA4291-MV1 and co-occurring heterotrophs from trail next to... | place: USA: Maunawili Falls, Hawaii | collected 2009-07-25
CCGCCTGCGCTCGCGCACACCGTCGCCGGTTGCCGGTGGGGTGAGCGTCGTTCCCGCGGGCATCACCCTGCACGAGGAGGGGCGCGAGCGCACCCTGCCGGTGATCGCGATGGAGTGGCTCGGCGAGTTCAATCTCGCCGAGAGTGTGCGCCACATGGTCGAGACGAACGATATCGTCCGCCTCTCATCGATCGGTACGCAGTGGCAGCGGGTGATGCTGGCGCTGGGTGAGGAGCGCTTCACCCACGGCGAGCTGGAGCCGGAGAACGCCTTCCTGCGCCGTGGCGATGCCGTCGCGCTCGTCGATTACGACACCGCCGCCTGGCCGGGCTCGCCGCGCGGGCTTCCGGGGAACCGGCGCGTCGCCTATCGCCATCCCTCCGGCGAGCTTCCCTTCGTGGTGGAGCGCCGGGATGATTTCGCCGCCCTGGCCATCCTCGTGTCGCTGCGGGCGCTGGCGCTCGATCCGCACCTGCTCATAGCCGATCCGGTGCGCGAAACCGAGGGGCTGGTCTTTTCCGCCGGTGATTTCCGCTCTCCTCAGAATTCGCAGCGGTTTCACCGCATTTCCCGCATGGACGATCCCGAAACGGTGGCGCTGGCGGCGATTCTCGCCGAGGCCTGCCGCATGCCGGCCGATCAGGCGCCGCCGTTCGCGGAAGCGCTGCGGGCGGCCCGCTCCGTGGCGGGACGCATCCGCCGCAGCGAGCAGGAGCCGTCCCAGCCCGCTCAGCCGGAGACCGATCACGACCACGGGCCGCGCCCACTCGCGCCTCAGGAGCGCCAGGCGCGGTTGACCCGGCTGAATGCGATGTTGTTGCGCGGGGGAGATCGTGAAGCGCTCGATTTCTGGGAATCGAGCGGGTTAGCCGACGATCGCGCCGCCAACGCATCCAGCGGTAAGCTGGTCGAGGCCGCGCGAGCCCGCCTGGCGGGGAAATCGACCCCCGCGACCACGACACCGGCGCCCGCGCCACTGCCCCCGAAACCCGACCCGCAGGCGGAACGTCGCGCCGGGTGGCGCGTGATCTCGACCGGCGCCTCGATGGCGCGGCTGGAATCGGCGATCGCCAATCGCGATCATGAAACCGTGCTGCGCGAGTGGACCGATGTTCGCGACACCCCCGACGCCTCGCGCTACTCCGCGGTCGTGCACCAGCTAGCGACTGAATTTTGGGCAACCACGATTCGCAACGCTGCCCGGCGCGGTAATCCCGAGGCCGTGCTGGAGGCGGTGGGGCAGGCCGATGCCGCCGGAGTGGCGATTCCCGCGGCGTTGCGGCCGGTGATTCGCGAGGCGCGCCTGCGCGTCGATCGCGATGACGAAGCCCGCGATGCCGAGGTCACAACCTGGGCGACGAATCACCCCGAACTGGCGCACGCGATCGAGCGTGACGACGATCGTGTGGTGCACGCCGTGATCGCGGCGAGCGGCCGCGATGATTTCAACGATTTACCGGATAGCGCACGCGCGCGAGTCGAGCTCTCGCTGCGCCGGGTGGATTGGGCGGGACGGGTGCGCAAAGCACTGCGCGGTCGCCAGCTCAATCAGCTGGGCGATCTCCTGCGGCAGCCGGTCCCGGGCGGGGAGCGGTTGCTCAGCCCCACCGAGCGGGCGCGAATTCTGCGGATTCGCGAGCGCGGTGAAGCGCAGCAGGATGTCAATCAGGCGCTGAGCGCGCGCAACGACCGCGCGTTCATTCAGGCGATGCGTCGCCTGGAGCAGGCGGGCGCGCCGCTGCCGCCCGATCTCGATGCCCGCGCCTTCGATGCGGCGCTGGAGCGGATCACCCGCGTTACCGCCCTACGCCGGGCGGTAGCGAACTCCGAGCAGCACGATCCCCGCACCGTGGCCCGGCTGGTGCCGGCGGCGGTGATGGGCGGCGTGCAGTGGGAAGTCGTCGAGCGCCTCGTCAACGTCGAGGACGTCGATCGCGAACTGGTGCGCCTGGGCCGTCTCGCCCGCATCCGTGAGGTGATCGCCACCGGCGATCCCGACGCGATTGTCGCGGCCGCGCTGCCCGATACCCACGACGTGCTCCGCGATCTGACGAACGCGGAGCGCAAAGCGGTCGAGGACGCGGCGCAAAACGCCCGCCCGCTGCCGGGCGCGCGCAAACCGCGGGCATTGCCGACGTAACACCACCGCATCGGATCGGGTCACATTTCCGTAGGGGAGCCCCTCGTGGGCTCCCGTCGTGGTGACGCGAATATCTGTGTCCCCAACCCGGGAGCCCACGAGGGGCTCCCCCACCGGTTGCGTGCGTGCGATCTGATACCTAGGTCAGGCCCAATTCAACCCGCAATTGCGCCACCGTTTCGCAGAGAACGTCAGGGTGGGCGGCGATCAGCTCTTGGTGCTCGGGGACGCCCCAGGTGACGCCGATGGTGGACACCCCGGCGTCCCGCCCGGCGTAGATATCCGCAGCGGAATCGCCGATCATCACGCCCGATTCGTGGTCGGGATGACCGAGTTGCGCCAGCGCGGCGATCACTCCCTCCGGGTGCGGTTTCGGCATCGCCACATCGTCCCCGGCCACCAGCACCTCGATCAGGTCGGCAATCCCCAGCTCGCGCAGGGAAATCTTGGCCGAAATGCGGCTCTTGCCGGTCATGATCCCGATGCGGGTGCCGCGCTGCTTGAGCTCGCGCAGCACCTCCACCATGCCGTCGAAGAGGTACACGTACTCGTTGTGGTCGCGTTCGTAGAGGGTGATGTACTCGTCGAACGCTGCCTGTTGGGCCGCCTCACCGACGTAGCGGCCGAGGATCACCTGATCGGGTGGGCCGAAGTGCGAGCGCAGCTCGGCATCGCTGATCGTTTTGCCGATCCTCGATTCCAGCACCGTGTTGAAGGTGCGGTAAATCAGCGGCAGGGTGTTGGCGATCGTACCGTCGAAATCGAACACAACCGTTTGGAAGCGGGACACGCCAGGCTCTCTTTCCATTGACGACGGCTAACCGCGATTGAAATTCGGAGTGCGATGCTCGCGCAGCGAGGCCATCCCCTCCTGGTGGTCGGGATCGAGCGCGGCCTCGATCTGCCAGCCGATTTCGCGCTCCAGATGCTCGCGCAGGTTCGGCAGGGCGGCGGCGTTGAACGCGGCTTTGGTGGTGGCGAAGGCGCGCATCGGCAGCGCGGTGAGCTTGCTCACCAGCTCCGCCACCGCCTCCTCGAACTGCTCGACCGGCGCAACCCGGTTCACCAGCCCCACCTCCAGGGCTTTCTGCGCATCGATCCTGTATTCCAGCATGCAGACCTCGAACGCCCGTCCCAGCCCCAGCAGCGCCGGCAGCAGGATCGACAAGCCCACCGCCGGCATCAAACCGATGCGGTACGGCGCGGCGATAAAGGTGGCGGCATCGCTGGCAATGCGCAGATCGCAGCCCAGCGCCAGCCCGAGGCCGGCGCCCGTGACGATGCCGTTCACGGCCGCCACGATCGGTTTCGGCAGCTCGCGCAGTTTCAGCACCAGCGGCGCGTAGCGATCGCGCAATTCCAGCCCGATCGCCGCCGGACCGCGTTCGTTTTCAATCACGGTGATCTCATCCAGATCCTGACCCGAGGAAAAGGCCCGGCGCGAACCGGAGATCACCACACAGCGGATGGCATCATCCTGGCCGGCGCGGTCGAGCGCGCTCATCAGCTGGTTGAGCATCGGCATATCGATGGCATTGAGGGTGCGGCGCCGGTTGAGCGTGAGCCAAAGTGCGCCGTCACGCACCTCTTCCAGCAGCGGCTGCTCGATTTCGTCCATATCCCTACCTCTCCCCACTCCCGGTTTTCCCAGCCAGAGTGTGCGTGTTGCGCGGGTTTGCGGCGGTATGCTTAGCTGCAAACGCGACACCTCGATGGTACTGCGCTGCTGCGCGACCGGCGAGCGGGAGCCGGGCAGAGACCACGGAGACGATGGACGACGAGCGAGAGCTTCAGGCCGCCCCGCAACTGGTGGTGGCGAATCGATATGCGGTCGATCTCGACTCGTTGATCGGGGCAGGGGGGATGGCGCTCGTTTACCGCGGGCGCGATTTGCGTACCCGCCGCGACGTGGCGCTGAAAACCCTGCGCCTGGAGTATCGCCGTGATCCCGATACCCGCGCGCGCTTCCGCCGCGAGGTGCGCACGCTCGCCTTCCTCACGCATCCCAACGTGGTGAAAATCTTCGATCTCCACGAGGACGACGAAGCGCCCTGGGCGGTGATGGAGTTTATCGACGGTACCGCGCTGAAGGATCTGGTGCGCGAGCGCGGGCGGCTTTCCCTCGAAGATACCTCCAGCATCCTGGAGCAAACCGCAGACGCCCTGCACCACCTGCACGCGCAGGGACTGGTGCACCTCGATGTCAAACCGCAGAACCTGATCGTGCAGCCGGATGGCATGGTCAAGCTGATCGATTTCGGGCTGGCGCAACCGGCGCACACCCCGCAGGAACTGATCGGAGGCTCCACCTTCGGCACGGTTTCCTACCTGGCGCCCGAGCAGGCCAGCGGCGAGCCGGTCGATCTCCACACCGATGTCTACGCCCTTGGCTGCGTGGTCTACGAGATGCTGACCGGACGTGCTCCCTTCGATGGCATCGACGGCGAGGTGCGTCACGATGTCGTGCGCGCGCACCTGGAGGAGGATCCACTGCCGCCGTCCCAGGTCGAGCCGCGCGGCACGCTGCCGCCCGCCATCGATCCGATCGTGCTCGGCGCGCTGGCAAAACGCCCGCGCGATCGCTACGGCGACACCAAAACCTTCGCCACGCTGTTTCGCAACGCGGTCGACGATGCCGCCGAGGAGCGCACCAGCCGAGCCGGGGTAGCGGGGGCGCTCGATGTGCCGCCGATCGAGGTCAAAACCAAACCGGCCTGGCAGCGTGCGCGCCAGCCGAAGGCCGCGCCGAGCCCGGGCACGCCGCTGCTGGTGCGCACCGCGCGCCTGCGCCGGATCAGCTGGCGGTTGGTGATCTTCTTCACCGCGCTCAATCTCGTGCTGGGGGTGCTGGTTGCCGCTGACCGCGGGGAGTTGCCGCCCTTCGTTTCGCGGCCCGATGGGCTCACCCAGGGAGAAATCGCGCGGGTGCGTGTCGATCAGCTCAATCTCCGCGCCGAGCCGGGGAACGCCGGGCTGGTGGTGAAGAGCGTGCGCTTCGGAAATCGCGGCACGGTGACCGGTGCGCCGGTGGAAGCCGATGGCGTTGCCTGGTGGCCGGTCGAATTCACGATTAATGGCGAAACCATCTCCGGATTCGTCTGGGATGGCGGGGTGGAACCGGCGGGGACCGGACTGCCGGGCGACATCCAGCGCGCGGTCGATGACGTTCGGCGCGGAATCGGCGAAACCCTGGGGTGGACGCCGTGAGCGGTCTGCTAGACTCAGCGGGAACCCGGCAACAGGGAGACGCAGATTTCAACCTTCAACCGCTGGATCGCGTAGCGTGACCAATTCGGATGCACAACTCGATGCAGCGCCTGGTGCGGGCGGTACTGCCTCGCGGCCGCTCTACTCGGCGGAGGATCAGGCGCGCGATACCGCGTTGATGGCGCGTGTCGTGACGGGGGATCGCGATGCCCTCGGCGCGCTCTACGATCGCCACGCCTCGCACGTGCTCGGGTTGATGATGCCGATCCTGCGCGACCGGCGATTAGCGGAAGAAACACTTCAGGACCTCTTCCTCAATCTATGGCAGCGTCCTCATACGTATGACTCTCAGCGGGGCGCATTTGCCGGCTGGTTGCTCCGGGTGGCGCGCAACCGGGCGATCGATGTGCTGCGCAAACAACGGGAGCGCCGCTTCGCCGATATCGCTCCCGCGGGCGACGGCGATGCGATCGATCCGGTTGCCTGGCTCGTCGATCCCGATCCCGATCCGTCGGATCAGGCGGTGTCGAGCGATCTGGGCGCGCGGGTGCGGGAGGCACTGCAAACGCTGACACCAGAGCAGCGTGAAACCTTGGAACTGGCCTACTTCGGTGGGCTGAGTCATAGCGAAATCGCCGGGCGGTTGAATCGGCCGCTTGGCACCGTAAAAACGCAAATCCGAACCGGGATGCAGCGCCTGGCGCAGCAACTCGCCGGTCTCGGACCAGAGCGCGCACAATGAGCGCAGACGAGCGTATGAGCAACGAAGCGGTAATCGGACAATCAATCAGCTGCGAAGAGGTGCAGGACCTCATACCGGCGTACGTGCTCGGCATGCTTGATGCTGAGGAGACCGCGCTGGTCGAAACACACCTGCCACTCTGCCCGGCCTGCACCGCTGAGCTCGTGCGCTTCGAAGCGGTCACTGGCGCGCTGGCAGCGCCGCTGCCCCCGGTTGCGCCAACTCCGGCATTGCGCGTTGACTTGCTCGATCGCGCCGCCGAATTGCGGCCGGCAGCCGCTCCGGCCGCAGCGGCTGCTCCTGTCACGGTTGCGCCACCCGCGAAGGTGATTCCGCTCGCGGCTCGCCGCCGCGCCGATTGGCGCGTCTGGGTGAGTGCCGCGGCCGCGGTGCTGATCATCCTGGGCGGCGGTCTCGGCTACTGGATGCGCGAGGTGATCAACGATCGCAACGAGGCGCAGACTACGGCGGCGATGCTGACCGAATTCATGGCGCCCGGCTCCTCCACGATGGAGCTGCCCGCTCTCGCCGCCAGTGATTGGGGCGATAAGCAGGGCGTAAGCAAGCTGATGAAGGATCCTTCCGGCAACATGATCGTGGCCGTGGCGAATTGCCCGCCCTCAACCGCGGGTCGCGTCTACAAGGTTTGGGTCGCGATCGGCGACGATCGGGTGGTTGTGGGCGATATGACCATCGGCGCCGACGGCTCGGGCTGGATGCCGGTCAGTTTCCCCAGCGAAATGCAGCATCCCGACATCCTCGGGGTTTCGATGCTCACCGATGGCACGGAGTTGACCGATCTCTTCATCGGCACCATGAGCGGGTAGCGCCCGGCTTTTTCGACCTCGATCGTTCCGCTGTGTCACAATCCGCGCGACGAGACGCTTGGAGTGCGGGCGTCGTTATGGGATGTGCGGCGATCGCGCCGCATTGCGGATAGGCGACTCTTGAACGATCTCCAGGTGGTTTGTATCGATTGCGGCGATGCTTTCGCCTTCACGATTGCCGAGCAGCGTTTTTACGCCGAACGAGGAATTCGCCAACCGGTGCGCTGCGGCAATTGCCGGGCCGAACGCCGGTCGGAACGGAACGGGGCACTGATCGCGAATTTCGAATCGCTCCGCGAGGCGAGTACCTGGAGCGAGATCAGTCCCAACGCCGGATACGGGCTTTCCAACGGCCCCAGCAACGGCCAGCGCTATCGCGGTGGCAATCGCCAGACCTACCACGCCACCTGTGCTGCCTGCGGCAAAGAAACCGAAGTCCCCTTCCAACCTCGCGGCGGCCGCCCGGTCTATTGCCGCGAGTGCTTCAACGCACGGCGTCGTCCGTAGGCGCGTCGTCCGTCGTCCGTAACAACGATAGGGCGATGTGACAATTGCAAAACGCGTCCGGGCAACCCCGGACGCGTTTTCTTGTGCATTACGGAAAACGGACGACGCGCCTACGGACGACGCCGTCTATCCCTTGATCTCGCTGGCGAACTCGCCTTCGGCGATGGTGAGGGATTCGTCGATGATCGTCACGATCTTGTCGATCTCGGCTTTGTTCACCACCAGCGGCGGCGCGATGTTCAGCACGCCCCAGACGCGAGAGAGGAAGCCGCGCTCGTTGAGCAGATCGGAAACGCGGTCGGTGAATTTGTGGCCGCGGCCGAAGTTCGTCTTCGTCGCTTTATCGCTGACCAGGTCGAGCGCCTGCAGCAAGCCAACGCCGCGGACATCGCCGACGGTCGGGTGGCTGCGCAGCTCTTCGAGCTGCGTGCGCAGGTAGGCGCCCATTTCGGCGGCGCGCTCCGGCAGCTTCTCCTCTTCCATGATCTCGATGTTCTTCAGCGCTGCCGCGGCTGCCACCGGGTGCCCACCGAAGGTGAGCAGGTGACCGAAGTAGGCCTCGCGGTTGGTCTGGAAGACCTCGAACACCGACGGGCGCACGACGGTGGCGGCGATCGGCGCGTAGCCGGAGCTGAGGCCCTTCGCCATCGTCATGATGTCCGGTGTGACGCCGTACTGATCCATGGCGAACCAGGTGCCGCAACGGCCCCAGCCATCGATCACTTCGTCCGCGATCAGCAGCACGCCGTGCTTGTCGCAGATTTCGCGCAGCATCTGCCAGTAGATCTTCGAGGGTACGTGCACGCCGGCCGAGGTCGAGATCGGCTCGGCGATCACCGCCGCCACTGTCTCCGGTCCCTGGCTCTCGATCTCCTGCTCGACGTACTTCGCCGCCATGATGTCGGCCTGCTCGCCCTCAACCCCGAAATCGGATTTGTAGCGATTCGGGTGCGGCACGTAGGAGACGCCGTACATGAACGGGCCGAAGTGCAGCTCGTTGCGGCTGGAGGTGAGGCTCATCGCGCCGTGCGTCATGCCGTGGTAGGAGCCGCGGCGGGCGATGATCTTGTAGCGGCGCGGGAAGCCCCGCATCGCCTGCACCTGCTTGGCGATCTTGATCGCCGATTCCACCGCTTCCGAGCCACCGGACGAGAAGAAAACGCGGCTCAGATCGCCGGGCGTGAGCTCGGCAATCTTGGCGGCGAGCTTCGTCGCGGGAACGGTGGTGTAGGAGGCTGCCGAGGCGTAGGCGAGGCGACCGGCCTGCTCGGCCATCGCTTCACCGATTTCCTTGCGGCCGTGCCCGGCGTTGACCACCCACAGTCCGGAGATACCGTCGATATACTCGCGGCCACGCACGTCGTAGAGGTAGATCCCCTCGCCGCGATCGAAGACGTGGAGACCGTCTTTTTCGGCGATGTCGATCCACGGCGCCTGATGAATCCAAACGTGGTCGAGCGCCTCGCGCTCGATGTCAAGGGCTGGGGGCTTGTTGACTCCTCCCGCATTTGCCTCATCGGTTTTGATTGGAGCTTTAACCATGCCCGTGCAACTCCTTGGCTCGAGGGCATTGAGGGTCCCACGCAATCCGCGCTTCCGGATGCGATGGGGGAGCCATTCCCGACCCGCATTTACTAAAATGAGGGTGACCCACACGTACCGGGGAGTATACCGCGACTGATTACGCGAGTATCGAGCCAAAAATGGTCGATTACGCCATTGATGCCGCGAAACGGCGTCAGCGAAGGGCAATCCGCACGATCGTCGAGCGAATTTTGCGAAAGGGGCGCGCGAGTGCAGGCCAATCATCGGTCATTACGCGTAGAAATGGCGTCTCCCCAGCGGCTTGAGGAGGTCGAGTTCACCCTCGATGGGCGCACGCTCCTCGGGGTGCCGGGTGAATCGATTGCGGCGGCGCTCTTCGTCAATGGAATCCGTGTATTTCGCACAATGCCGAAGTACGGCGGCGCGCGTGGCGGGTTCTGCTTCATCGGGCGGTGCAGCGATTGCCAGATGATCGTCGATGGCGTGCTCAATACGCCGGTCTGCGTCACGCCGCTGGTGGCCGGTATGGCGATCGAAACGCAGCACGGGCTCGGGCACTGGCCGGAGAGCGAGGCGGTCTCATGAGCGAGTACGACGTGGTCGTGATCGGCGGCGGAATCGCCGGTAGCGCGGCGGCCGATGCCCTGCGCGAACGCTCGATCGCGGTGGTGCAGCTCGACGATCGGGGTGGAGCAGGGCAGCGGGGAATTGCCTGGGGGCTCTACCCCGGATTCGAGGTCGGCGTCAGCGGCGCCGGCGCTGCGCTGGTGCGGGCGAAGCGGGTGATCCTGGCCACTGGATCGACCGATCTCGCGACCTCATTTCCCGGCAGCGATCTGCCGGGGGTGATGACCGGCTCGGGATTGCGCGAGATGCTGCTCGTGCAGCGCGTCTGGCCGGGTGGCAAACGTGTCGCCCTGCTCGGTGATAGCCCACTCGCGAGTGAGCTTGCCGAACTGATCGAGCGATCCGGAGGTACCGTCACCGCCCGCATCGATGCGGCCGACGAGATCGCCGGTATCGCGCAGGGGGATGTGCTCGGCGCGGTGCGCGTCAACGGTGTCGAGATCGAAACCGATCTGCTGGCGTTCTGCCTCGGCCGCCAGCCTGAAATCGGGCTGGCGGCGATGATCGAAGCCGAGCTCGGCTATTCGGCGGGGCTCGGCGGCTTCGTGCCGCACCGCTCGGCGCGGATGGAAACCAGCGTGCCGGGGCTCTATGTCTGCGGCGATGCGGCTGGAATCGGTGCGGCGGATGCGCTGGCTGCGGAGGGTAGGCTCGCGGGCCTCGCGGCAGCCGCTTCGCTCGGGGCGATCGCCGAAGCTGAGCTCCTGGCGGCGGTCGAGGCGTTCGCGCGGCAGTACCCGGAGCGGGTGGCCGCGGCGGCGAGCATCGCCTCCACCTGGCAGCAACACGATCCCAGACGATCCTTCGCGGAGGAAGAAGCGCTTCATGGCTGAACCGGTGATGCTCTGCCGTTGCTACGAAATCACCCTCGCCGAGGTGGAGGCGGCGATCGCCAACGGCGCCGACACGGTCAACGATGTGAAACGCGCCACCCGGGCGGCGATGGGGCTCTGCCAGGGAATCTACTGCACCGCCCAGATCGCGCAGCTGATCGCGGAGCGCACCGGGCAATCGCGCGCCTCCATTGCGCCGATGACCGCCCGGCCACCGGCGCGCTTCGTGACGCTGGCCGATTTGGAAGCAACGGTGCCTGAACCGGCGGAGTAGCAGTACTCCGGAAACAATTGCCCAAAAGGCCGCGTGCTACCCTTCGAACCAATGGGACCTGCGATCCTGCCCTCATTTGAAGGAGAGACGGCGTTGTCTTCCGCGAGCACGAAATCACGCCTGGCGTTCGATTATCGCAATGTGATGGCCGATGCCATCGGCAGCGACCACGGTCTCACCGACGATCAATTTGCCGGGTTGGCGGAAAAGGTGCGCATCGAGCACGAGCGCATCACCACCGAGCACGCCGGTGGCGAGCAGCGCTGGATGGATTTGCCCGATAACCGGGCGCTGGCCGACGAGATCGCAGGCTTTGCCGCCGAGGCGCGCGGCCGGTACCGCGATTACATCCTGATCGGAATCGGCGGATCGTCGCTGGGCGCGATCGCGACGATCCAGGCGACCACCCATCCCTTCCGCAACCTGCAGTCGGATGCGGAGCGAGGTGGACCGCGCTTTTTCGTCTTCGATAACCCCGATCCCGAAAAACTGAAGGCGACCCTGGAGATCGTCGATCTCCCGAATACCCTGATCAACGTGGTCAGCAAATCGGGGCAGACCGCCGAAACCGCCGCGAATTTTCTCGTGGCCCTGGAAGCGCTCGAAGCGGCGGTGGGCAAAGAGCAGGCGCGCAAGCAAATCGTCGCCACCACCGACCCGAAGGATGGGCTGCTTCGCCAGCTCGCCGACGAAGAAGGCTATCGCACCTTCCCGGTGCCGCCGGGGGTTGATGGCCGCCAGACCGTGCTGAGCGCGGTCGGGATGATCCCGGCGGCGCTGGCCGGGGTCGATATTCACGCCCTGCTCGCGGGCGCCGCCGCTCTGCGCGATCGCAGCAACACCGCCGATCTGCGGAGCAATCCGGCGTATCTGCTGGCGGCGCTGAACTACCTCGCCGATACCCGGCGCGGCAAATCGATGCTGGTCACGATGCCCTACGCCGATTCGCTGTTCGGGATCACCGATTGGTTCCGCCAGCTCTGGGCAGAGAGTCTCGGTAAGCGGCTTTCCACCACCGGGGTTGAGGTGTTCGCGGGGCAGACGCCGATCAAGGCGCTGGGCGCGATCGATCAGCACTCGCAGATTCAGCTCTACACCGAGGGTCCGAACGATAAGGTGATCTCGATCATCCGGGTCGGCGAGTACCGCGCGAAGCAGACGATTGCCAACCCGCCGGTCTCGATCCCCGATCTCGCCTACCTGCGTGGCGCCGAGCTTGGGCAGCTGCTCGATCGCGAGGCGCTCGCCACCGCCTGGGCGCTGACGCAGGCGAAACGCCCGAACTATACGATCACCGTGCCGACCATCGATGCCGCCATCATCGGCGAGTTCTTCTTCCTCTACGAGCTGCAGACGGTGATGGCCGGCGCGCTCTACGGGGTGAACCCGTTCGGGCAGCCGGGTGTGGAAGCGGGCAAGAACGCCACCTACGCGCTGATGGGGCGATCCGGCTACGAAACGCTGCGCGAGGAGCTGCTCAGCGGTGCCGACGCGGCCTCGCCGTACGTGATCAATTCCTGAGATTGTGAGAGCCCGCGTGCAGCCACTCGCGGGCTCCGCTTTCACCATTGGTGGATATTCGTTAAGCTACTGCAGAGTGTGCGCTTTGCAGAGCGGTACGGCGCACCGTGGCTGAGGCGCCGGAAACGAAGATGCAGCGCGAGATAACCCCCGGCAGAATGATGATTCTTACCGCCTCTGCCCTGGCGGTGATTGGTGTTGCCTGGGTGGCGGTGCAAATCCGCTCCCTCTTCGCCCTGGTCATCATCGGCATGATCTTCGCGGCGGCGATCGAGCCGCTGGTCAACCGCCTGCGTCGCCGCGGTCTCACCCGCGTGCAATCGATCCTCACCGTGTACATCGGCATCCTGGCGATGATTGCCTTCGCGGCGTTGCTGATCGTGCCGCCGTTGCTGAACCAGGCCTCGAACCTGGTTGACGACGTGCCGAACATTCTGCAGGAACTGCGGCGGCAGGCGGCGGATAGCCCCAACGGCTTCATCAACACCACGATCTGGGACGCCCTGCTGCGGGCGGAGCGCGCCTGGAACGAATTCCGGGCCGAGCCGCCGATCGAAGGGCAGCAGGCGGTCACCCTCGTCTCGTCGACGCTGAGCGGGTTACTCTCGATCGTTACCGTGCTGATGGTCGCCTTCTACTGGTTGACCGAAAAAGCGACGATCAAGCGCCTGCTGATCTCGATCTTCCCAGT